>UMCH01097351.1_pt1 | contig 29306 bp, 28 predicted proteins | sample 1964201 | NCBI WGS metagenome assembly UMCH01 (sample SAMEA4835965, study PRJEB28245) | human gut metagenome | biome: gut microbiome; material: fecal sample | place: Denmark | collected 2008 | reverse complement strand
TGTTAAAAATAGTAAAAAATATACTCTTATATCTATTCCGAATATTATCATTATTTTTCCTCCGTTCTTTGTCAAAAGGGACGCCCCTTTTTGACAGATTTACCAAAAATTTTTGAAGTTTTTAAATTTATTCTTTATATATTTCTGTCAAAAAAGGGCGTCCCTTTTGACAAGTTTTATATTTCAATTCTATCTGTAAATTTGTCTTTTACTGATAATTTTAATAGTCTATTTTCCTCTTTTTCTAATTTAGGATCTTGGCTTACTATTTTGGTTGCTGCTTCTTGGGCTAGTTTTAATATATCCATATCTGTAAATAAATTTGCAATTTTAAAATCTGGTATACCATGTTGCATTGTTCCAAAAAAGTCTCCTGAACCTCTTAGCTCTAAATCTTTTTGTGAAATTAAGAACCCATCATTTGTTTCACACATAATTTTCATTCTCTCTTTTGTGTTTTGTCCTTTTCCTTTATATTTTAGGACACAATATGATTTATATTCACCACGTCCTACTCTTCCACGTAATTGATGTAATTGTGCTAATCCAAATCTTTCTGCATTTTCAATTACCATTATATTCGCATTTGGAACATCTACTCCAACTTCAATTACAGTTGTAGAAATTAATATGTCTATTTCTTTATTTTTGAATCTTTCCATTATTTCGTCTTTTTCTTTTGGTCTCATTTTTCCATGTATATATTCAACTCTATAATTCGAAAATGTTTCTTCCTTGCATTTTTCATATAATGTTTCAACTGCTTTTAAGTCTTTGTCCTCTTCTTCACTTTCTTCTACTAATGGACATACTATATATGCTTGTCTTCCTTCATCTACTTGTTTTTTTATAAAATTATTTATTCTCTCTTCCATTCTGTTTGTAACTGCAAATGTTTCTATTGTTTTTCTATTTGGTGGAAGTTCGTCAATTATTGATATGTCCAAATCTCCATAAAGTATTAACGCTAGTGTCCTTGGTATTGGTGTTGCTGACATTACTAATACGTCTGGATTTTGACCTTTTTGTACAATTTTTGTTCTTTGTTTTACTCCAAATCTGTGTTGCTCATCTGTTACAACTAATCCCAGATTTTTGAATTCTACATTTTCTTCTAGCATTGCATGTGTTCCAATTAATATGTCTATTTCACCATTTTTAAGTCTTTCTAAAATATCTTCTTTATTCTTTTTACTGATTCCTGATATTAATAATTCACATTTTATATCAAATTGACTAAGCATTTTTTCAAAATTCGCCATATGTTGTGTTGCAAGTATCGCTGTTGGTGCTAAAATTGCTGCTTGATATCCAGATTTTACTGTTTTATATGCTGTTATCATTGCAACTACTGTTTTTCCAGAGCCTACATCCCCTTGTAATAATCTATTCATTGATTTTTCTGATTCCATATTTTCATCTATTTCTTGTAATACTTTTAGCTGTGCCTTTGTTAATTTGAATGGTAAAGTATTTATTACATCTGACATTTTTACGTTTTTATTAAATTTTATTCCTTTTTTGTCTGTCAAATTATTGTTTTTTAATTGTAGTAATGCTAGTTGTGTTGATAGCAATTCTTCAAAAACTAGTCTTCTCCTTGCTTTTTTGAAATCTTCAAAATCTTTTGGAAAATGTATATCATAATTTGCTTTATTTTCATTTTCTAATTTATATTCCTTTAATATGTAGTCTGGCAGAGTTTCTGGAAGACCTCCTTGCTCCTGCACTTTTTGTAGTCCATTTTCGATTATTTTTCTTAATGTGTTTTGTGTTAAACTAAATGTTAGTGGATAAATTGGTATTATTTTTCCTGTATTATTTGAATTTTCTATTTCATCAAATACTGGTGCATTCATACTTATTTTTCCATATTGAAATTCGATTTTCCCATAAAATCTGTATTTTTTTCCGTGTCTGAAATTTTGATTTTAGATATGGCTGATTAAACCATGTTATAACAGCTTGTCCTGTTTCATCCATAACTAATAATCTTTGCATTGTTCTTCCTTTGCTTATTCTTGTGTCTACAAGTCTTGACATTGCTATTGCTTCTATTAATGCTACTTCTCCATTTACACATTCACATATATTTTTTGGCTTGCTTCTGTCTTCATAGCCTCTTGGATAATACGTGATTAAATCTTTTACATTAAATATTCCTATTTTGTTTAATAGAGTTACCCTGTTTGGGCCTACTCCTTTTATATATTTTACATCTTCTGTTAAATCCATTTTCACTCACCTTTGCGGGATTAAGGGGCCATCACACAAAATCCCGAAATTTTTCAAAATTATATTTTTAATAATTTAAAATCTAGCCCATCACTACTAACTAATTTATATTCTATTCCTTCTGCATTGCCTTCTATTGCATCTTGAATTGAATTTGCATGTAGATGTCCATAATAGCATCTTTTTATATTATATTTTTTCATTAATTCTGTATATTCTGTTTTCATATAGTTTTTAGTTAATGGTGGATAATGCATAAATACTATTATTTCTTTATCTTTTCCATATTTTGATATCCCATCTTTTATAGAAAGTTCTAGTCTTGCTACTTCTCTCTTTGTTAGTCTAATATCTTCTTGGTCTTCTGAAATATTCCACCCTTTTGTTCCTGCAATTATTTTATTTTCAAATTCATAGCTATTATTATATAAAAAATCTATGTTTTTAAATTCTTTTGAATCTATATATTTTCTCATGCTTGTAACTGTTGACCACCAATAGTCATGATTTCCTTTTAGTAAGATTTTTTTTCCTGGTAAATTGTTTATAAATTCAAAGTCTTTTTCTGTTTCATCTAAATACATGGCCCATGAAAAGTCACCTGGCAATATTACAGTATCTTCTTTTTTTACTTTTGATAGCCAGTCTTGCTTTATTTTTTCTTCATAGTTTTGCCAATTTTTTCCGAATATGTCCATCGGCTTATTTGTACTAAATGATAAGTGTAAGTCTCCTATTACATATATTGCCATTTTTTCCTCCTTGTTTATTATTTTCCGTTCTTCTTTCTTGTTATAGTTTACAATATTTTTCCTTAATTGTCTATAATTGCTTTTAAGAAATTTGATTTTTTTGTTTTATGGTGTTATAATATTTTTATTAATACATAAGGAGGTTGACACTATGATAGACCAAGAGGTATTGTTACTAAAGGATTTGATGAATCATGTTGATTCGTCAAAACGGGAAGCTCTTTTAAATTTGCAAAAAGAACTTTCTTTAAGACCTGATTTAAAAATCAAGTCATATGATGGGCGTACTTTCATTTGACTCTTTTTTAGGATATTTTTATAAGTATTCTAAATTAGAACTTATGCTTTTGGAGGCTTTGCATTCCGAAAAAAATTCCAAATGGTTGGAAAAAGTAAAAATGGATAATCATCTTTATTTTCTGGTATATAATCCAGTTTGGAAAACCAATAAGATTATTTCAGATGTCCAGTTAGAATTAGTACTTATCAGTGAAGATGAAATTCCTGTTTTGGAAATCATTGCATCATAAAATAATATAGAGCCAATTCAATTGAATTGGCTCTATATTATTTAATTTAATTTCAAATTTGGTATAGCATTTAAATCTAATGAATTCCTTTTTCCTTCTATAAAATTATAATATCCAGCTGATGCAATCATTGCCGCATTATCTGTACACAATTTTAAATCAGGCATATATACTTTTATTCCTTGCTTTTCTAGTTTTAAAAATTCATTTCTAATATAACTGTTTGCAGATACACCACCTGCTAATGCTATTGTTTTTAATCCTGTTTGTTTTAATGCTTTTTCTGCATTTTCTAATAATATTTCTGTAACTGTTTTTTCAAAGCTTGCACACAAATCAGCTTTATTTACATCTGGATTTTTGTGATGTAAGTTTATCACAGCTGTTTTTATTCCACTGAAACTGAAGTCTAAATTATCAAAATGTGTTTTTGGTAATTCTATTGCATTTGGATTTCCCTCTTTTGCAAGCTTGTCAACTTTTGGACCTCCTGGATATCCAAGTCCAACTACTCTTGCAACTTTATCAAAAGCCTCTCCAATTGCATCATCTCTTGTTTTTCCTAACACTTCAAATTCAGTATAGTTTTTTACATGCACTAATTGTGTGTTACCACCAGATGTCATTACACATAGAAATGGTGGTTTTAATTCTGGGTATGTAATGTAATTTGCTGCAATATGTCCTTGGATATGGTTTACGCCAACTAGTGGTTTGTTTATTGCAAAACTTAAAGCTTTTGCATATGATAGTCCTACTAATAAAGCTCCTACTAAACCTGGTCCATATGTTGGAGTTATTGTATCTATATCATCAAATTTCACATTTGCTTCTTCTAATGCTTTTTTTGTTACTCTAGATATTGCTTCTATATGGTTTCTTGATGCTATTTCAGGTACAACTCCACCATATTTTTCGTGTATTGGTATTTGCGTATCTATTATGTTTGATAAAATCTCTCTTCCGTTTTTTACTACTGATACTGATGTTTCGTCACAACTTGATTCTATTCCTAATGTTAGTATATCTTTTTTCATTTTAAACTTGTCCCTTCAAAAAAAATTAGAGGGATTTTTTGTTATGGCCCTCTAATCCCGATTTCTTATAATCTAAATATTATTTTTCCTAATCCTATTATTCCTTTTGAAACCCAGTTGATTGCTGGTGTTATAATTGTTCCAGCTATCCCTGTTATCCAAATTAGTACAAATATGATATAAAATATTTGCTCATTATTTACAAAAAATTCTTTTGCTTTATATGGTAAAAATGGCATTATTATTTTTGAACCGTCTAATGGTGGTAATGGTATTAAGTTAAATACTCCAAGTCCAATGTTTATTGAGATTGTGCTTGATATTAATAACATTATAACCGTTCCTATTGTTGATACCATAAATGCTGTGCTAGCAAATTTATATATTGCACAATATATTAATGTAAATATTATTGCAAGTATAAAGTTCATTAATGGTCCTGCAAGTGAAACTATTGCTTCTCCTTTTTCCATTGATATTTTTCTTGTATAGTTTCTAGGGTCTACTTCTACTGGTTTTCCCCATCCAAATCCAGCTACTAATAACATTAAAGTTCCTACTGGGTCTAAATGTGCAAATGGATTTAGGCTTAGTCGTCCTTGTCTTTTTGCTGTATCATCTCCTAATTTGTATGCTGCATATCCATGTGCAAATTCGTGGAATGTGATTGCTATAAGTACTCCTGGTGCACTTAACAATAAACTTAATAATTGTCCTGGATTTGCTACATATTGTATTACTAAAAATAGTAACATTATTCCAATTATAATATACATTGTTCTTTTATCAAAGTTAAAATTAAACATAAATTTCTCCCTTCGTTTACTCATCCCCATAATAATTTTAATTATTGTTTTTTAAACATCAAATGATTTTACAAATTGTATAATGTCACTATTTACTTTTTGTATTCTTTCGTCTTTTTGAAATTCTTCAAAAGAAAACCATTTGTATTTTATATCAAAACATTCAAATTCTTTTTGGTTAAATTTTTCTTTACTTTTTAATAATTTAACTTTATAAAAATAATGTTGATATTCTTTTTCTATTTTGGCACTTTCTGAAAATTTTTTATGTGTTTTTTCACCAATAAATGATATGCTGATGTCTTCTTTTTCAATTTCTAACATTTGTTTTAATTTGTTATAAATTGATTCAACATCATTTTTATTATTCATTTTACTGTTTAAAAATAAATAGCTATTCCATTTTTTGTCAAAATATTGTAAATATTCATTTTCTTCATTTTTTATTATAATAATTGAATGTTTGTGCATATTTTTTCTCCTATTATTTTGTTGTCTTTTGATTATTTATTAAAATATATTAGTTTAATGGTTTCATTGTTGGGAATAGTAATACGTCTCTAATTGATGCAGCATCTGTTAATAACATTACTAATCTATCAACACCAATTCCTAAACCACCTGTTGGAGGCATACCATATTCAAGTGCTTGGATAAAGTCTTCATCCATCATACCAGCTTCTTCATCTCCGGCATTTCTAGCTTCAACTTGTTTTTTAAATCTTTCATATTGGTCAATTGGGTCATTTAGTTCAGAGAATGCATTTCCATATTCTCTACCACCAATAAATATTTCAAATCTTTCTGTTAATCTTGGGTCTTTTGGACTTCTTTTTGCAAGTGGTGAAATTTCTACTGGGTAATCATATATAAATGTTGGTTGTATTAATGTTTTTTCTACATATTCATCAAAGAATAAGCTAATTACATCTCCTCTTGTTTCTTTTGTTGGATCTGGAATTTCTAATCCTCTTTCTTTTGCTAATGCAACAGCTTCTTCGTCTGAATTAATTTCGTTGAAGTCAACTCCACAAGCTTCTTTGATACTGTCTATCATAGTAATTCTTTTCCATCCTGGTGTTAAGTCTATATCTTGACCTTGATATGTTATTTTTGTTGTTCCTAAAACTTTCGTGGCACATTTTGTGAATATTTCTTCTGTTATGTCCATCATATCGTTGTAATCTTGATATGCTGCATATAATTCTATTGATGTAAATTCAGGATTATGTCTTATGTCCATTCCTTCGTTTCTGAATATTCTTCCCATTTCATATACTTTGTCATATCCACCAACTATTAATCTTTTTAAGTTTAATTCTGTTGCAATTCTTAAATACATTGGTAAATCTAATGCATTGTGATGTGTTATAAATGGTTTAGCTGTTGCTCCACCTGATATTGTGTTTAATATTGGTGTTTCTACTTCTAAATATCCTTTTTCATCCAATATTCTTCTTATTTCTGTAATTATTTTACTTCTTGTTTCAAAAGTTTTCTTTACTTCTGGATTCATTATTAAATCTACATATCTTTGTCTGTATCTTAAGTCTGGATCTTTTAATCCGTGGAATTTTTCTGGTAATGGTCTTAATGATTTTGAAAGTAATGTTACTTCTTTTGCATGTACAGAAATTTCTTCTGTTCTTGTTTTAAATACAAAACCTGTTATTCCAATAATATCTCCAATGTCATATGTTTTAAATGCTTTGTAACTTTCTTCTCCTAAATCGTTTATACTTACATAACTTTGAATTTTTTCATCACTGTCTTGTATTGTACAGAATGAGGCTTTTCCCATTATTCTTTTTGCTATAATTCTTCCAGCTACTGTTACATCTTTTTGTTCAAATTGTTCATAATTTGCTTTTATTTCTCCAGCTGAATTTGTTCTGTTAAATTTTGTTATTTCAAATGGGTCTTTTCCTTCATCTTGTAATTCTTTTAATTTATCTCTTCTTATTTGCATTAGATGATTTATATCTAATTCTTCTACTTCATTATTATTGTTATTATTTTCGCTCATTTTATTTTCTCCTTCCGAGGGATTGAGGGACGTTCCTTTTTCTCCCTTTTTGCAGGGAATATGGGACACTCCTTATAATCCTCTTTTATTTTTAATTTTATTTTTTAAAGTTTATATTTTGGTTTTTGTCAAAAATATATTACTCGTACCACTCAAGTTCCCAGTCACTAATTTTAACTGTATCACCTTCACATACGCCAAGTTCCTTAAGTTTGTCTTCAATTCCCATATTCTTTAAACATTTTTGGAAATAATACATAGATTCATTGTCTTCGATATTAATTCTACCCATAAGTCTATCAACTGCTCTACCTTTAACATAGAAAATTCCGTCTTCTTCGTATGCTTCCCATTCTTGATCTTTGTCTTGCAATGTATATACTACTCTGTCTTCAATTTCAACCAATTCCTCTTTTGGCAATGTTTTTAGAACTTCTGTAACGTGGTCTATTAACTGTTCAACTCCTTCACCTGTAACTGATGATATTTTGAATAGTTCTAGTTTTTCTTTTTTTGCTAGTTCTTCTAGCTTTTTCAAGTTTGTATCATCTTGCATACTGTCTATTTTTGTTGCAACTAATATCTGTTTTCGTTTTACCAATTTCTCACTATATTTTGCAAGTTCTTGGTTGATTGTATTATAGTCTTCAATTGGGTCTCTTCCTTCTTGTCCAGATACATCAATAAAGTGTAATAACAATCTTGTTCTTTCAACATGTCTTAAGAATTGAATTCCTAGTCCAACTCCTTCACTTGCACCTTCTATAATTCCTGGTATATCAGCTATTACAAATCCATCTCCATTTTTTGTTTTTACAACTCCTAAATTTGGATTTATTGTTGTAAAGTGATAATTTGCGATTTTTGGTCTTGCATCTGTTACTGTTGACAAGAATGTTGATTTTCCTACATTTGGAAATCCTAGTAAACCAACATCTGCCAACAATTTTAATTCTAATATTAATTCTTTTTCTTCTCCTTTTTCTCCGTCTTCAGAAAATCTAGGAGCTTGTCTTGTAGGTGTTGCAAAGTGTGAGTTTCCTCTACCACCTCTACCACCTTTTAATATTAGTTCTGTTTGATTTGGTTTAGATAAATCTGCAACAACTTTTCCTGTTTCTGCATCTTTAACAACAGTTCCTATTGGAACTTTGATATATAGGTCTTCTCCATATTTGCCATTGCAACGGTTTCCACTTCCATTTTCACCGTCTTTAGCTTTAAATTTTCTGTTATATCTAAAATCAATTAGTGTGTTTTTGTCTTTGTCGACTTGAAAATAGATGTTTCCACCATTTCCTCCGTCTCCTCCATCAGGGCCACCTGCTGCTACATATTTTTCTCTTCTAAATGTTGCAGCTCCGTTTCCTCCATTTCCTGATTTAATCATTATTTTTGTATAATCTGTAAACATTTTTCATCTCCTTATCACAGGTGTCCAAAAGGGACGGTTCTTTTTGGTCATTTTTGGTTCTTTTGGGGCATTTTTGTCCCATCAGAAACGTCCCAATTGGTCCTAGTAATCTAGCATCATTGCTTTTTTTACTTTTTTCATTGTTTCTTTTGCTACTGCTCTTGCTTTTTCAGTGCCTTCCATTAGAATTTTATCTACTTCTTCTGGATGTGCTTCATAATATGCTCTTTTTTCTCTTATTGGTCTTAATTCTTCTATTATGTTTTTAGCTAGTTGTTTTTTACATGCTACGCATCCACGTTTTCCTGCTTTACATTCTTCACATACTGTTTTTACTTCTTCTTTTGGTGTGAATAAGTTGTGGTAGTATGCTACCATACATATATCAGGGTTTCCTGGGTCGTCTTTTTTTATTCTTGCTGGGTCTGTTACTGCACTCATAACTTTTTTTGTTATTTCTTCTTCACTGTCTGATAGGTATATTGCATTTCCTAGTGATTTACCCATTTTCTCGTTTCCATCTAAGCCTTTTATTCTTTTAGAATTTGATAGTACTGCTTTTGGTTCTTTTAATACTCCTTCTCCGTATATACTGTTGAATTTTCTAACTATTTCTCTACATTGTTCAATTAGTGGTAATTGGTCTTCTCCAACTGGTACTAATTCTCCTTCAAATGTTGTTATGTCTGCTGCTTGGCTTACTGGGTAACCTAAAAATCCATATGTTACACTTTCTCCAAATATATCTCTTTTTTGTGATATTTCTGTTTTTACTGTTGGGTTTCTTTCTAGTCTTGCTATTGTTACCAAGTTTGAATAAAATACTGTTAGCTCTGCTGTTTCTGGTATCATTGATTGTATATATATTGTTGTTTTTTTAGGGTCTATTCCTACGGATAGGTAGTCCATTGCTACTTCTCTTACGTTTTTTCTTACTTTTTCTGGGTTGTTGAAGTTGTCTGTAAGGGCTTGTACGTCTGCTATTAATATATATTGATCATATTCTGGATTGTTTTGCATTTCTACTCTTGTTTTTAATGATCCAAAGTAGTGTCCTATGTGTAGTTTTCCTGTTGGTCTATCTCCTGTTAATATTCTCTTTTTATTCATCTAATTGTTTCTCCTTTTAATTTTAACATAATTATGCAAAATTATATCACATATTTTGTTAAATTTCAAACTTATGTGTACTATTTTTATATATTTTTCTTTGTTTTTTGTTTGTAATTGTTTTCTTTTATATTTATATCATAATACTTTTTATTGTTCAAGTAATTTTTTCATTATAAAATCTCTTTAAATTTTCTATTTATTGATATACCCTGAAAAGAAATTAAGAACTGGCTTTGATGAACAAGTTCTTAAAAATGTTATGTATTTTTTATATAAAATTAAAACTTAATATGCATGGACCTTTGAATTTAAATAGTAGAGTTTATTACTATGGTTACTTAGTTCACTTTCACAATTTTCGATTCTTTTTTCGTCATTTTCGAACTTATCTTTGTGTTCTTTTAATATTGTTTCTTGACTTTTTAATAGTGATTCTTGACCTTTAAATAAAGCTTCTTGTCCTTTATGTAATGAATCTTGTCCCTGTCTTAATCCTTGTACTTCTTTTATTAATTCTTTTTGCACTTTAAATAGCTCATCTTGTCCTTGTTTTAATCCTTTTACGTCTTTAGATAACTTATTTTGTCCTTTGAATAATTCTTCTTGACCTTTGTATAGTTTTTCTTGTCCTTGTTTCAAATATTTTACATTTTGAAATAATTCCTCTTGTCCTTGTTTCAAATCTTTTACATTTTGAAATAATTCATCTTGTCCTTGTTTTAAATCTTTTACATTTTGAAATAATTCATCTTGTCCTTGTTTTAAATCTTTTACATTTTGAAATAATTCATCTTGTCCTTGTTTTAAATCAATCAATATTTCTTTTAATTCTGTATCCATTTGCAATCCTCCTTATAGTTTTATGATTTTTCTCCAACTTATTTTTGTTATTAATATTATAATATCCCTATTTATTTTTGTCAATATTTATTCTATAGTAAATTTTTGTTTTGTTCACTTCCTTTCTCTCTACTTATTTTTTGTACATTTTTTGAATTTTTGTTTCAAGAAATTGAAACTTTTGAATTAATATTTTGAATAAAATTTATAATAAGTTGATTTTTAAAGTACTAAAATAATACCATATAATTCTATACTTTGCAACATCTTTTCATCGCAAAATTCGACATCTTTTTTATATTTCAAGTTTTATTTTAAATATTTTATTTTTATATTTTTTATTTATAATTTGTAAATTGAAACATATATTGTTTTAAAGGAGGAAATTTAGCATGAAAAAAATATTATTCAAAGGTGCTGCTTCTGCGATTCCAACTCCGTTTACCGATAATGGTATAAATTTAGAAGAATTTAAAAAATTTTTACAATTTCAAATTGATAATGATATTGATGCTTTAGTTGTTTGTGGCACAACCGGTGAAAGTTCAACAATGACTAAAGATGAAAAAATTGAGATTATAAAATGTGCTGTTGAAGTTACACATAAAAATGAATCTTCTACAAGAAAAATCCCAGTAATTGCTGGTACTGGCTCAAATAATACAAAAGAAGCAATTGAAATGTCTAAAATTGCTGAATCTTTAGGAGTTGATGGTGTTTTAGTTGTTACACCTTATTACAACAAAACAACTCAAACAGGTTTGGTTGCTCATTATAGTGCAATTGCAGAAAATATTGACATTCCCATTATTTTATATAATGTACCTAGTAGAACAGGTATGAATATTGAACCAGAAACTTGCCTGGAACTATCAAAAATTGATAATATTGTTGCTATAAAAGAAGCTAGTCGGTGATATCTCACAAGTGGCTAAAATAGCTAGCTTGTGTGGTGATAATTTACATATTTATTCTGGCAATGATGATCAGGCTATCCCTATTTGCTCTTTGGGCGGTTTGGGTGTTATTTCTGTTTTATCAAATATTAAACCTAGATTTACTCATGATATGATTTGGAATTTTTTTAATGGAAATATTGAAAAATCAAAAAATATGCAACTAGAATCTATTCCTTTAATAAATGATTTGTTTTCTAAAGTTAATCCTATCCCAGTTAAGGCTGCTTTAAATAAAATGGAATTTAAATTTGGAAGCCCTAGATTGCCTTTAATTGCAGATTAAAATTAATTTTTTCATTTTTCTACAAAAATTGACTTTTACATAAAATTTTGTTACAATATCAGTATGTAAAATATTAACATTATGCATGAAAAAGGAGGCTTTTATGATTCCAGAATTCAAAAACAAAGATGGGACTATTTCTTCAAAAACTACTAAGTATTATGAAAATGTACTTAGCTATGCTAATAAGCATAATTTGCGGAATACTAAAATTTCAATAGACTTGGCAATACGTCTACATGATGGTCAATTCCGAGATGGCGGAGCTCCATATATTATTCATCCATTGGAGGCAGCTAATTATCTAATTTTATTAGAGATTTGGAGCCCAATTTTGGATATAAATTTGGAAATTTCTCATGATAATCGTCAACTTGCCAAAGAGTTAGCACATAAAGATTTAGATATCTTGCTTTCAGCGATGTTGCTGCATGACACTTTGGAAGACTGTAAGGGAAGCTTACCAGAGGGTGGAAATGAGTTCATACAAATGCATCTTGACCATGAGGTTTTATTTTTTGTAAAGATTTTGACAAAAGATAAATCTGACCCGGCTTTTTCAAATGAAGGGTATTATAAAAAAATTGCCGAGTATTGGCAGACATCAATTATGAAAATTGCTGATCGATTAAGTAATTGTTCTACAATTGATTCTTTTAATACTCATAGGATGGAAAAATATGTTAGAGAAATTGTAAAGTATTTTTATCCTTTGATTTCTCAGACGAAACAAGATTTTCCTTACTTCTCACGGATACTTACAATTATGAAGTATTTAATTGTTGCAATAACTGAAACTGTTGCAGCTGTATTAAATCTTAATGATGTATTGGCTCCGTACCTTTATGAAAAGCCATTTTATTTTATAAGTGGTTTTGCTGTTGCACATAAGATGTCAAATACATCGAAAGCCTTAGCACTTGCAAGAAAGTACTATGATGGATATACACGAAAAAGCGGAGATCCTTTCATAATCCATCCTCTGCGAGTGGCTTCTTATTTAATAGCATTAAAAATCGATGATGACGAAATTATTGCTGCTGCTTTGTTGCATGAGATAATTAAAAAATGTCACTTGGAGTATAATGGATATGAAATTGTAACAAAATACCATTTAAATCCAAAAATTTTGGATTATATAAGGCTACTTGCTAACAGTGAACATTATCCTCTCGATGTATATTATGCATCATTGCAAGAATCTCCTGAGGTCTTGTTGCTGCGTTTGTCAAATCGAGCTCATACTTGTACTTCTTTATTAGATTATTCACCTGATGATGTTTATGATTATCTATCTGAATGGAAAAACTACATCATCAATTTATGTGAATATGGTATAAAACATTATCCTATGTATTCTAATTCTATTAGCGTAATGCAATTTCACATTGATGCAGTTTGCAATATAGTCTCACATCTAAGAAATATTGAAATCTGACACATCTAAAATCATATCTAAAGCTTTAAAAACATTAGAGAGCTGGTATTCCAGCCCTCTATTTCATTTTTTCTTTTATTCTAACCAAAGTATTTAAAGCATCAATTGGAGTTAACTCATTCAAATTAACTTTATCAATCTCATGAGCAATTTCAGCTAATTTATAATTAAACATATCAAATTGACCTTCCACAGTCTTTTTGTTTTCTTTTTCTTGTTTTTTACCAGTTAAAATATTCTTTCTTTCAAGTCCTCTTAAGATTTCGTCAGCTTTTTGAGTTACAACCTTTGGTACTCCTGCTAAACGTGCAACATGAATACCATAACTTTCATCTGTTCCACCTCTCAAGATTTTTCTTAAAAAGATTATATCTTCGCCTTTTTCTTTAACTGCTATATTGTAATTTTTTACACCTTCAAGTTTTTCTTCTAGTTCTGTTAATTCGTGGTAATGTGTTGCAAATAATGTTTTAGCTCCACATTTTTCTTTGTCTGCTATATATTCTGCAACAGCCCAAGCAATTGAAAGTCCGTCATATGTTGATGTTCCTCTTCCTATTTCGTCTAATATTACTAAACTATTTTGAGTTGCCTCCTTTAGTATTGTTGCAACTTCCATCATTTCTACCATAAATGTACTTTGTCCCATACTTAAGTCATCTGATGCTCCGACTCTTGTAAAGATTTTGTCTACTACTCCTATATGTGCTTCTGATGCTGGTACAAATGAGCCTACTTGCGCCATTAATGTAATTAGTGCAACTTGTCTCATATATGTAGATTTACCGGCCATGTTAGGTCCTGTTATAATTGATAATCTATTTTCTTCTTTGTCTAAATATGTATCATTTTCAACAAATACACCTGTTCCAAGCATTTTGTCTATTACTGGATGTCTTCCACCTTTAATGTCTAAAATTCCTGAATTATCTACTTTTGGTTTGCAATAATTTAAGTCTTCTGCTACTGTTGCAAATGATGTAAGTACATCTAATGTTGATACAATATTTGCTGATTTTTGTAGTCTTTTTATGTTTTTAGCAATTTCATCTCTTATTTGTACAAATGCGTTATATTCTAGGTTTACAACTTTTTCTTCTGCTCCAAGTATTTGATTTTCAAGATTTTTTAAGTCTTCTGTTATATATCTTTCAGCATTTGTTAAAGTTTGTTTTCTAATGTATCTTTCTGGTACTTGGTCCAGATTTGATTTTGTAACTTCTATAAAATATCCAAATACTTTGTTAAATCCAACTTTTAAATTTTTAATTCCTGTCTTTTCTTTTTCTTCTGCTTCTAATTGAATAATCCAATTTTTCCCTTCTGTTGTAGCAGTTTTTAGTTTGTCTATTTCTTCATCATACCCAAGTTTGATAATTCCACCATCTTTTACTGTCATTGGTGGGTCTTCTACTATTGATTTATCAACAAGTTCGTAGATATCTTGCAATTCGTCTAAATTTTCATATAAATCTTTAAGCATACTAGAATTTACATTTGCTAATACTTTTTTCAAGTCTGGCAATTTTGACAATGAATTTTTCAATGTAATCATGTCTCTTGCATTTGCATTTCCATAAGCCATTTTTCCAGCAAGACGTTCAATGTCATATACTTTTTTTAGATTTTCTATTACGTCCCCTCTTAAAATAACATCATCTTTTAATTCTTTTACAGACTCCAGTCTTCTATTAATTTCTGCAGTATCTATAAGTGGATCATTAAGCCATCTTCTTAACGCTCTTCCTCCCATTGATGTTGATGTTTTATCAAGTACCCATAAAAGTGTTCCTTTTTTTGATTTATCTCTCATTTTTTCTGTTATTTCAAGGTTTCTTCTTGCATTTATATCAAGTGACATGTATTTTGAAATATTATATACTGTTATTTTGTTAATGTGGTCAAGTGTTGTCATTTGGGTTTGCTCAATATACTCAATTAATGCATTTATTGAACATACTGCTAAATTTTTTTCTGCAATATTTGCTATTTCTTTTTTATTGCTATCAACAAAATTAAATCTATATCTTATTTTTTCTGCATCATCTGTGAAAAATTTGTCACTAAATCTTGTAATATATGAGTCAAATCTTTCTGTTATTTTATCCATTTCCTCTTGGCAACCAGACATCATACTGTTTATTACAAGTTCTGATGGCATATATCTTGCAATTTCGTCTAGAACTAATGGGAAGTTTTGGTCGTCCTTTATTTCTGCAGAATAAAATTCACCTGTTGAAATATCACATACACTAATTCCAAAGTAAATTCCAGATTTAAAAATTGACATTATAAAATTGTTTTTTCTTTCTTCTAACATGTTGCTGTCAACTACTGTTCCTGGTGTTACCACTCTAATAACACCTCTTTTTACTATTCCTTTTGCAGTTTTTGGGTCTTCTAATTGCTCACATATTGCAACTTTGTAGCCTTTTGCAATTAATCTTGATATGTATATTTCTGCTGCATGATGTGGTATTCCACACATTGGTGCTCTTTCTTCTTGTCCACAGTCTTTTCCTGTTAGTGTTAACTCTAGTTCTCTTGATGCTGTTACTGCATCATCAAAGAACATTTCGTAGAAGTCTCCTAGTCTGTAAAATAGGATGCAGTCTTTGTATTGTTCTTTTGTTTCAAGATATCTTTGCATCATTGGTGAAAATTCTGCCATATTTATTACTCCCTTTCTTATCTTTTCTGTCAAAAGGGACGCCCCTTTTTGACAACTTCTTTCTTGCTTATTTTTCCATATCTTTTTCACGTAAATTTGTTAAAAGTTCTTTTTCTCTTTTATATCTCCTAATTGTGCTAGGATTAAAATCTAATTGTTCACTAATTTGTTTTTCATTCAATTCAGGATAACTTTCTTTTATATCATTATATAAACTTAGTATTTGACTTAAATAAAATAATCTCTGTTCTATTTTACTTCCCTTAGTATTTTTATATTCTTGTCCTTTTTTAATATTATTTTTTTCTCTATATTCATCTGTAAAAATCATCAGTTTTAGTTTTTCTTCAGAGCTTAACTTTCTATGATTTTTCTTTCTAGTCGAATGTTTTTTTAATTCTTGTTTTAGTTCATCATTATCAGATAATTGATTTATTTTTGTTGTTAAAGTTTCTCTTGGTATTCCTATTATATCAGCCATTTGAGTTTGTGATATATCTTCTTCTAACATTTGTATCATTTCAGCTTTAAAATCATATCCATTGTAATCATTTCTTTTTCCATAATATTCGCTAAAAAGCTTGTTCCATTCAATGTCATTGCTAGCTAAATTTTCTATTTTCTGTTTTAAGGTCTTTACATCCATATCATATTTCTTTGCCATTTTCTCTAATGTCATTTGTTTGCTTACCACTTTTTGAAAATCTGATTTTTCAATTTGCTTAATCCTTTGTAAAAATTCTTCTTTTTTTGTCATTATTTTAACTCACCTTTCAAATACCACATATGTTCAGAAACAATTTTAAGTTCTATTATACTTCCTATTAAACTCTTGTCACCCTCAAAAATAACAACTTTATTACTATCAGTTCTACCAGTAAGCATATCATCATTATTTTTACTAGTACCTTCAACTAAAACTTTTTGTGTAGTTCCAACATATTTTTTATTATTTTCTGCAATTTGGCTTTCTACTAAAGCTTTTAATTTATCAAATCTTACATGTTTTTGTTCTTCTGGAACTTGATTTTCCATTTTATCTCCTGGTGTTCCAACTCTTCTTGAATAAATAAACATATATACTTGCTCGAATTTTACCTTTTCTACAACATCTAAAGTGTCTTCAAATTCTTCATCTGTTTCACCTGGAAAACCTACAATTATATCTGTTGATAATGTTAAGTTTGGTATTCCTGCTTTCATTTTTTCTACTAAATTTAAGTATTGCTCTTTAGTATATTTTCTATTCATTTCTTTTAATACTTTTGTATTTCCAGATTGTAGTGGTAAATGTACTAATTTACAGACTTTGTCACAATCAGCTATTGCTTTTATTACATCATCTGTAAAATCCTTTGGATGTGGTGATACAAATCTTATTCTTTCTATGCCTTCTATTTTGTTTACTGCTCTTAGTAATGTTGCAAATGAATTTACACCTTCATACTCTTCAAATTCAATATTTTTTTCTCTTTCTACTCTTAAATATGAATTTACATTTTGACCCAGTAATGTAATTTCTTTATATCCTTGTTTTGCAAGTTCTTTTACTTCTTCAATTATTGCTCTAGGTTCTCTGCTTCTTTCTCTTCCACGTACATATGGAACTATGCAATAACTGCAAAAATTGTTACATCCATTCATTATTGTTACAGATGCTTTTATACTACTATCTCTTTTGATTGGCAAGCCCTCATATACTTTTCCATCTATATCTAAAATGTCTTCTAATTTTTTCTTTTCTTCAATTAATTTGTATAAGTCTTCTGGAAATTTGTGTAATGTATGTGTTCCAAATATTATGTCTGTATATGGATAGCTCTCTTTTATTTTGTTTGTTATGTGTTTTTCTTGCATCATGCATCCACCAATTGCTATTATTGTTCCACGTTCTTCTTTTATCTTTTTAAGTTCTCCTAGTTTACCAAATAGCTTGTCCTCTGCGTTTTCTCTTACGCAACATGTATTAAATAATGCTAAATCTGCTTCTTTTTGATTTTCCGTTTTTGTGTAACCCATTTCTTCTAGCATTCCACATAGTTTTTCTGAATCGTTTTCGTTTAATTGACATCCCATTGTTAGTATACTATATTTTAAGTTTTTATTTTGATTTATTTTTTTTACTTTTTCTATATATTCTTTTTGCTTATTTATTTCATTTTCTGTATTCAATTATTCTTCCTACCTTTCAAATTTGCGCTTCCAAAATTCTGTATTATTTTTTCTTTTAACATGCTATATTTTATTATATTTTGTCACTTTTTGCAAGGACTTTAAAGTAAAAAAAGAGCTTTCTAAAAAGAAAACTCCTTCAAATTTAAAATTAATCTTTCATATAATCATTTATTTTTTTCATGAATATAAATCTGTCAACAATATCTAATATTCCATAAACAATTATTAATACTCCAACTGCTGTAAGAACTATTTCTTGGTTTATTAAAATTACAATACCTGCTAATATCATTAATAATGTAAATATTAAAGTTATAGTCCAATATGGAGATTTTACTTGTTTCCACATTAATATTGTTTGTAAATCCATTACACCAGTTACAATAATCCATATTCCTAAAATCACTCTAAAGAATGCTAGTACTGAATCAGATGCAAATATTACAATAATACCAAATATTACAGCAACTAATGCAACTGTTAGTAATAAATCTTCTTTAGTGTCTGATGTATAATATTCGATTAATTTTAGTGCTCCCATTGCTATAAATAGGATTCCTAATATAACTGATATTGCTCCTACTGTTGCTTCTGGCTTCGCTACTAATAGTACTCCAAATATTACGAATATTATTGAGATTACTATATCTGTCCAACTTGATCTTTTTAAGAATTTTTCAAACATAATATTCCCTCACTTTCTTTTGTATTTTTATAGATAATATCACATTAATTTCAAAAAGTATACAAATTTCTAAAAATTTTTACAAATTTTTTGCTATGGATTATTATTGTTCTTTTTCAAACATTTACATATAAAATTGGACGAAAGCCACCATAATGACGGTTATCTACAGTTTTTGCACCGTAGCGAAGACTCGTGTAATTTCCATCGTAGTCATAGCTTCCACCTCTAAGAACGCAAGGAAGTTCAGAAAAAATTGAAGTCTCTGTTGTCCATTCCCATATATTACTTGCCATATCATATATATTACATTGTTTATCGTTTTTTGTTCCTGTTTGTGCAATTGAACCTATATTTAAACTGTTTTGATTTGCATAATTTGTTTGTTCTGTGAATCTTTGTATAAATGTTATTGCTGTGTCCCATGCATAACTATTTATTAGGTCACTCGTGAATTTATTACTATTATACATGCTTTGTGCTTGACTTGCAGCTTGTAATTGTGTTACCCAATTATATACTGGATTTATTCCTTTTTCTGTTATTTGCGTTAATTCATCATCCTTTGAATTTCTTTCTGTTGTTGTTCTTGCCTCATATCTTCCAATATAGTATCCACAATTTGTTTCTACACTTTCTTTAAAATTTGGAATACTTTTGGCTACTGTATTTCCCTTATTTGATGTTTCTAATTCTTGATAATATGTTTCTATAACATTTTCACCTTGTGCTGTTGAATTTCCACTTTCATCAAATGTATATCTATTTAATTCAATTGTTTTTGCATTTGCTTCTGTTCTTGCTGTATCTGTATAAATTTTTCCAACTGGTATCCATACAAATTGACTTCCAGCTGTTGTAGCTGATGTTGAATCTTCTATTACTATTCCTTTATCAACTGTTGTTGCATCATTTGTTATTTTAAATCCAGCTGGTACTACTATTTTGTTTCCATATGCATCTTGTAATTCTGTATTATCATTTTTATTTAATACATCTGCGTATTGAATTGCGTCTATAACTGTTTTTCCTTTAAATGGTTCTTTAACTGCCCCAGAAATATACTTATTTAACTCGTCTTCATATTCATTTATGGTTTTAGCTTGATTTTCTGCTGCATTTTGTGTCTTTTCTTTTGCTTCATTTGCTTTTTTAAATAATCCTGTATTTGTTAACGATTGTATTGATATAGTCGCCAAAATTAACAATATAATAATTGTAATTACTAGGGCGACAAGTGTTATACCATTATTAGTTTTAATTTTTTTACTTAACATTATATAATTTTCCTCCCTTGTATTTTAATTTTTTCATATTTATAGTATGTCTTAAAAATACTATCTTTAGTACACTTTATTTAAATATCCTCCTTCTTTTGCATTTTTGCAGGTTGTTCCTGTATCATTTTATATTTTACAATTATCAATTATAAATGTCAATAAAAGTCCAAAAAAATATATGCTACATTGCATATATTTTTACCTAATATAGAACAAAATTGCTTTGAAAATTTCTGTTCAACGTATTTATATTATATGTAAACTCGAAGAATTTTCTTATAATTATAAAAAGAAAAAATAGCACCTTAGTGCTATTGAAATACTTATGCGTTTTCAGTTTCTTTTTTTGCTACTACTTGTTTTCCATCATAATATCCACAATTTGAGCAAACTCTGTGTGGCATTACAGGTTCATGACAATTTGGGCATGTAGCAAATTTTGGTTCTTCTTTTTTCCATGTTGATCTTTTTGCATGTGTTCTTGCTTTTGACCATCTTCTTTTTGGTTGTGCCATTTCTATTCCCCCCTTGCTTAAAGATATATTTGTTTATATCTATTTGAAATTTTATCGTTTTATTTGCACTATAAAATTATACAAGTATTTTTTTGTTTTGTCAACTGTTTTCTGTCTTAATTTTTAACCTACATCAATTTTTTCGCTATTTTTATTGTAATCTATACAATATTTTTTATATAATTTTTTTACATTTGCTTTTGTTAAGGTTTTATCTATTCCGTACTTCACTTACTTGTGTAAATACTTCAGTTATTAATGCTTCTACTTGATCATTTACAAGTGTTTTATCTCTTTCATTTAACCAATATTGTAATTCATATTCTTTTGTCCATTCTTTTCCTTTATAAATTATTCCTGCTGCTAATTTATCGCAAATCATTTCTGCAACATATGGATATGGAATTATAGGTGTTTTGTCAGGTGCACTTAAATCTACCCAATAATCTGTATGATGTTTATTTCTACCTTTATGGTGTAGCCATGCTTTTGAATATCCTTCTGCCTTTTTACAATCTGTTATTGGTGAATGCTTTCCATTGAAATATTTTACTCCTTCCCAAAATTCGGTTGGTGAATATTTTGAAAGGTCATGAACTAATCCCCTCCATGGTTGACCAACTTTACAACATAATTTAAACACTACCCATCTATGTTTTGTTATTACTTTAAAATGTCCTATTATGTTTTTTAAGTACATCTTTTTCATCTCCTCTTACTACACATTTAGTTTATCACATTATTTTTTTAAAAGCAACTTTTAAGAAAAATTGCATATACTATAATTATGAAAATATTAATTTTAGGAGGTTTTTATTCTTATGTGCGGTTTTGTCGGTTTTTCTGATTTTAAAAATGATGTCGCTTCTCAAAAAAATATTCTTTTAAATATGAATTCCACTTTGTCAAAAAGAGGTCCAGATGAAGATGGGTATTACATAGATAAAAATATAGCTTTAGGTCATAAACGTTTGATAGTTATTGACCCTGAGCGGTGGTAAACAACCTATGATTGAAAAATATTCTTATGGTGAATATGTAATTGTATATAATGGACAAATTTACAATACTAAAGAACTTAAGGAAACTTTGATTAAAAATAATTTTGCTTTTAAAGGTCATTGTGATACTGAAGTTTTATTAAAATCTTATATATATTATGGAAATGATGTTGTTCATCATCTTAACGGAATTTTTGCATTTGCTATTTGGAATAGTAGAAAAAAAGAACTTTTTATGGCTCGTGATCATTTTGGTGTAAAGCCTTTATTCTATACTATTAAAAATGGTAGTATAATTTTTGGTTCTGAAATTAAAGCTTTGTTTGAGTATCCTGGGGTTGAAAAGGTTTTGGATAATCAGGGCATTTGTGAATTGTTTGGTATTGGACCAGCACATACACCTGGTACTACTGTTTTTAAAGATATTTATGAGTTAAAACCTGCTCATTGTGCTACTTTTAATAGTTATGGTTTGCATATTGAAAGATATTGGAAATTAAAATCTGAAAAACATACAGATAGTTTTGGAACTACTTGTCAGAAGGTCAAATTTTTGTTGAATGATGCTATTACTAGACAGCTCGTTTCTGATGTACCCTTATGCACATTTCTTTCTGGTGGTTTAGATTCAAGTATTATTACAAAATTTGCTTCTGATTATTGTAAGGCTAATGGTTTACCACCTTTAGATACTTATTCTATTGATTATGTAGATAATGATAAAAACTTTGTTAAAAGTGATTTTCAACCTAATTCAGATAATTATTATATAAATTTGATGAACAGAGATTTACACACAAATCATCATCAAATTGTTATTGATACTCCTGAACTTGCAGAATATCTAGAAGATGCTATGGTTGCTCGTGATATGCCTGGCATGGCTGATATTGATTCTTCTTTGTTACTATTTTGTAAAAATGTCAAAAAAGAAATGACTGTTTCTTTAACTGGTGAATGTGCTGATGAAATTTTTGGTGGTTATCCTTGGTTTTTCCGTGAAGATGCATTAAATAGTGGTACTTTTCCTTGGTCTATCGCTATTGATGAAAGGCAAAGACTTTTAAATCCTACTATTGGTCAGAAGGTTAATTTAAAAAGTTATATTGATTACAGATATAATGAGAGTTTGTCGGAAGTTGAAATTTTGGATTCAGATTCTCCTGAAACTGCTGAAAAAAGAAAGATTTCGCATCTTACATTAAATTGGTTTATGCAAACCCTTTTGGATCGTTCTGATAGAATGGCTATGTACAACGGTTTTGAGCTTCGTGTTCCTTTTTGTGATTATCGTTTGGCTCAATATGTATGGAACATCCCTTGGGAGATTAAGGCTTTGAATGGTCGTGAAAAAGGGTTACTTAGATATATTTGTAAAGATTTCTTGCCTGATGAAATTGTTGATAGAAAAAAGTCTCCTTATCCTAAAACTCATAATCCTTCTTATTTGGCTAAAGTTAAAATTATACTTTCTGATATTATGAAGGATAAGAATGCTCCTATTAATAATCTTCTTAATCGTGATTATATTTTGGAGATTTTGAATACTGACGGTTCTGCTTTTTCTCGTCCATGGTTTGGTCAGCTTATGACTGGGCCTCAACTTATGGCTTATTTGTGCCAGGTTAATATGTGGCTTGAGAGGTATCAGCCTAAAATTGAATTATAAATAAAAGGTCGCTAATTGCAACCTTTTATTTGTTACAATTGTTTACTTTATTGCAAATACAATATCCAGCTATCTTCTTTCATTTATTAAATACTGTTATTTATTAATTCATAATATTTACCTTTTTCCTCAATTAAAGTATTATGATTTCCACTTTCCAGTATTTGTCCATCTTCGATATAAATTATATTATCACAATCTTTCACTAAATCTAGAGTATGTGAAATTATTATTATAGTTTTATTTTGTGCCAACTCTTTCATTGTTTCTTTTATCTTATTTTTACTATAATTATCTAGTGCAGATGTTGCCTCATCAAACAAAATTATAGGTGTATCTCTTAAAATTGCCCTTGCAATAGCTAATCTTTGCTTTTGACCAACTGAAAAATTTGTACTATTTTCTGTAATTATTTCATTGTATTTATTTGGCAGTTCTTCTATGTATAAATCTATATTGGCTAATTTACAAGCATCTATAATTTCTTTGTCTGTTGCACTTTCATTTGCCATTAATAAATTTTCCTTTATAGACATATTAAATAAAATGGGTTCTTGATTTACAATTGAAATTGATTTTCTAAAACTTTCTTTATTTAACTTATTAATTTCAATTCCATCAAATTCAATTTTTCCTGTATAATCCGTTAATTCTTTAGTTAACAATTTAAATATCGTTGTTTTCCCCACTCCACTAAGTCCAACAATTGCATTTTGCGTATGCGGTTTTATTGAAATATTTATATTTCTTAAAACATCATTTTTTGAAGTATCATACTTAAATGATAAATTTTCGATATCTATTTGTCCTTTTATTTGGTAATTTTCTTCTCCAAATTTTTCTGTATCATCACTTTCTAGTATACCCTTAACTCTTTTTATATTGGCTGTGAATTCAGCAATTTCAAAATCATGTTCAATTATTCTATGAAATACATCATCTATTATATTGTCCATATATGTTACAAGTAACATAGCAAGTTCTGTTGAATAAACATTTAATTGAATCATCTTAAGTATATACATTAATAGTAAAGATTCTATTATTGTTCTGACTGTCCATTTAGAAGTATTAATCGTTTTTCCCAATAATCTTCGATGAGTTCTTGTTTTTTTTAAGTTTTCGATATTATTGTAAAATATATTATTGCATTTTTCTTCAAAATTCAATGCCTTTATATCATTTATCCCTTTGCTTGTTTCATAAATAAGTTTAGTATATTCGTCTGTCGTTTTATATTCGTCATTTAATGATTTTTTTGATTTTGATAATTCAAATTTAAACAAATATAAACTAATACCACATATTAATGTAATACCAAGTGCAAGTTTATAGTCAATGATATAAATAACAATTAGCATTACAAAAGAACTAAAAACATATGCTGATTCTTGTAATAAACTGTCTATAATCTTAACCATATTGCTTTCACATGATTTTATAATGGTTAAGATTTTTCCTGTTCCTATGTTTTTAAATCCTTTTGAAGATAATATCATTATTTTTTTGTATAATTTTTCCTGCAAATTTGCACTAATTTTTTCTCCAGCAATAATTCCACATTTTCTGTATTGATTATGACAAAAGGTTATTCCAAATATTCTAAAAAGCGCACATAGTATTATTAAATTAAATGCTATTTCAAACTCTTTATTTACCATATTTGCTAAAAATTTAGATATGAATGTCTTATATAGCATTTCTGATACTGTAAATAAAATCATAAATACTACTGATTTTATATAAAGTTTTTTATTATTTTTTGAATATTTAAATAAAGTTTTTACTGCATCTATAAAGTTAAATTTTTCGTTCATATATTTATTCCTCTTCTTTAAAGTTTAATGTGTTGTTCCTTAACATCTATATTATCATCATTTAGAGATACCACATAATATACTGCATCTGGAATACCATTATTATTGATGTCTTCTGTAAGAGAACCTATAATATAATAATCTAAATTATCTTCGTTTATTTTCTTTGTCCAATGCTGATGTCCAGAAAAAATTGCTAAAACATTATGTTTTTTTATTATTTCTTTTATTTGTTTTCTATTTTTTAATAAGGCTCTTTCACTATCTTTTGAAAACCACCAATTTCCATTCATATTATCTTCTGCAATGCCATAATGACAAAACATAAGTATTGGTAATTTTGTATTATTTAAATCATATTTCAACCATTTAAGGTCTTTTTCAGAAATAGTATTTGTTCTATTAATTCCTCCATCATTATTTTCTAGGTTGTTATTTATGTTAAGTCCCAAAAATACTAAGTGATAATTATTTACATCTATTGAAAATGTTAAGTTATCGTAATTTAATATTTCTAGTAGTTCATTTTCATTATTTAAAGACCTTAAATCATGATTACCAACAACAAAATACAATGGATATTTTATTTCTTTTAATTTTGTATATGCAAAATCATAATTCATAATATCTTGTTTGTAGTCTTCTGTATCTTCAATTAAATCACCTAAATTTACACATATATCAGGTTTTATTTTTTGGTTAATTTCATAAATTAATTTTTCAATTACAGGTATAGCCAATTTAGTTAATTTACGATTTGTTTTTTCTTTATGGTTATCATCTAAATAATGTAAATCAGAAAAAAGAATCATTTTCATATCATCATTCATGTTTTTCTCCTATATTTTATTCAATATTTCAAATCTTGTTTTATATTATCATAAATATAAAATTATTACAATAAATGTGCAAAAAATAAAGTGCTATTAACTAACACTTATTTTAAAAGCCAATTGGCTAAATCATATTTTTAGTTCCAAGTTTTGCATATTTAAAAGTTTGATCTACCAAATAATATTTATCCACAGATGACAAGTATCTTTTCCCTTGAATATCATATCTTCTTATTTAAATCTTTATAAATATATGAACCTGCCATTCCTCCTTCAAGAATATATTTTTCAAAAGCATCTTGTGCATTCTCATAATTAAAGTATTTCATAAATTCTTTAAAAGAAAATGGATACACTTGTATTTCATATGTTTTACCTATAAATAATGTTATTCTCTCTTTATTAATTTCATAATAGTTATTCACCTCAAATATATTATAGCAATCATTTCGCAAAAAATAAATATTTTTATTTTTGCGAAGTGATTATTATATCTATTTATTAAATTAATATTCAGAATTTGCATTATTATCTTTTTATTTTAGTAATCACTTATTTTATATTATTTTTTCACTATTTTTATAAAAAAAGCTTATTTTTGCAGATTGTATTTTTTCTTCTTTTCTTACAGTATCAATGTTTATCTGTTCGTGTTATTTTTTGACACCCGAGGACTGGCCCTCAACTTATGGCTTATTTGTGCCAGGTTAATATGTGGCTTGAGAGGTATAGACCAAATATAGATATCTGAAAAGTTTTGAAGTCGCGAACTGCGACCTCTGAATGAAGTGAGAAAGGAATGAAATTTTATATGAACGATAAGACTTTTAAAAGCTATTTGAACTACTCTAATTTTTTGAGTAGTTCGATTTTCTGTCACTATATTTCACAAAGTTTTTTAATATATTCAGCATCTTCTATTTTAGAAATTGCAAAACATTTCTTTCCTAAATATTTAAGTGATGCTCCACAATGATATAGTTCTTTATTATCAATTACTATGAATCTGATGTATTCATTTTCATTCTCCTAACTTATATTATCAACATGTATTGCTTTTACGCCATTTTTTTCTAATAATGCAATAACATCTAAATTATCATCTATAAATAAAATTTCATTTAATTTACAATTATTAAGTTTTGCAAGTACTCTTATGCCTTTAAGTTTTAGTTCTTGTTCTGAAGTTGATATAACTTCAATATCATTACCATAATATTTATCTATAAATGTTTGCTTTGCTTTTAAATGAAATGAAAATTTCATTCCAGATAGGCAATACATTTTAATTTTTTTATTTCTTAAATTATTAATAATATTATACAATATTTCTGATTTTGTACAAGGTTCTATTTCATCATAAAATTTGTTTGGATTTTTATAAGCATTATAATACCAATTTGTAAAACTTTCCTCACTTTCACTACGATGTTTTGTAAAATTTTTATCTTTATGAATTGCTAATGTTTCATCAAAATCAAAAATACTAACTTTAATATTATTTAAATCTACATCACCTAATTTCATCATTACCTCCTAATTTCTTAAGTAAATCGTTATATATTCTTTATATCCATCTTCTTTCTAATAATATTTCAATTATCTTATTTGCTTCTTCTTTATTATCAAATGTTGTAGTTATCATTATATGTTTTATATTATTTTTCCTCCTCACATAAAGTTTCAATATAATCTTTTATAGAACTTAATAAACGATTCATATCTTCAATATTATCAATAGTTGGAATATGTATAAAAGCAATTTTTGATTTTAAATTATTTTTTTGTTTAAAATTTAATGCTCTAAAGAATACATTGTTACATAAATATTTTCCAGCATCATATGAACTCATTACTTTGTAAGCATGTTGTTCTAACTTTTCTTTTAAAGCACCATAATAGTAATCTGTTACTAATTTTTTTCCTTCTAGGATAGCATTATTTTCAAAGTAAATATTTGTAGTATTTGGTTTTTGACCAAAAATCAAAACATTATCATAATTTTCTAATAATTTTTCTTCTATTTGTTTACTACTTATTTCAAAATCATTTTCCAAATATAAAATATCTTCATTACATATTTTTTTTATATGGTCTAATAATATTTTTGCGGAGTTATCATCTCCTTTAAATCCTGCTATTAATATTTTCATTATTTCACCTCATAATTTATAAATTGTCTTTCGCATCATTTTTTACATAAATATCTTTCCAAAATTCTTCATTGCTAAATTCTAACCCTTTTTCACTTTCATCATACCAAAATTTATCTTCTTCAGATAATTCTCCTAGGGTATTCAAATGACTAATTTGTAAAATTCCCATTGCATTTGCAATATCAAAAAATAATGGAAATTGTTCTAATTCATAATCTGTTAATTTATTATATTTTTGATATTCTTCTAAAATCATTTTTACTTTTTTCTTTGTATTTTCTTTGTTTTCTGCATCTAAACATAAATTACAAGAACTTACTGCTAAGTCAATAATTCTAGGAACATAATTAGAAACTGCAAAATCTATAATCCATAATTTATTATTTTTATCTTTCATAACATTTGTACTTATAATATCTCCATGAACAAATGCTTTTGGTAATTTTTCTATATCCACCTGAAAAAATCTATTATATAGTTCTTCTAATTTTTTGTAATCATTTCCGTTCAAATATTGTTTTTTATTTTGAAATTCTTTTACAAAATTTATAATAGCCCACTTATCATAAATAAAATCTGATTGTAATGCTGCTTTATGTATTATAGCCATTTGTCTTATTATTTCGTTTATTTCATCTTGATTTGGTATTTTGCCTAGATCATAGAAACTTTTTCCATCTATGTAATCAAATACACACAATCTGTATTTAATATTCTCAAGTTTTATGTTACATTCACTTTTTTCATCAACTCTATATAATTTTGGAGTATTAATATTAAGTTTTGAAGCTAATTCAATTCTTTCAATATATTTTTCACATTCTATATCTGTTCTTTCTTTATTAAACACCTTCACACAATATTTTCCTTGAGTAGTTTCAAGTGTATAATTAAAATCTTCATATCCTACTGTAATAACAGCATCTGAAATATATTCTCCTAAGTTATATTTATTACATATTATTTTTGAAATATTACTTAAATCTGTATTTAAATTAATTCTATTGGCAAATTCTTCTTCCATTAAAATCTCCTATCTAATATATTTTTAAATATTATAAATATTTATAT
>UMCH01047801.1_pt1 | contig 30991 bp, 28 predicted proteins | sample 1964201 | NCBI WGS metagenome assembly UMCH01 (sample SAMEA4835965, study PRJEB28245) | human gut metagenome | biome: gut microbiome; material: fecal sample | place: Denmark | collected 2008 | reverse complement strand
ATGATCTGTCTCAGGTATGCTTCAAAAGCAAAATCCCCCCGCAAAAGATACATACAGAAGTATGTAACTAAACCATAGATCAATTCGCTGACTGCGATCAGTGCGATTGGAAGTTTAATGTCATCATCATAAAAAAGTCTTCGGAATGATCCGTTCAGATATCCGATCACCGAGAAAAGTAACGTATAGAATCCAAGTGTATTCCCCCAGAATACATCCGTCAAAAAGCCGGAAAGGAATCCTACGGCAAGCCCCTCTTTCTTTCCACGCATAAATCCGAACGATGAAGTGATGATAATCAGCAGGTTCGGTTTGATGGATGCAAAAGACAATCGGTGGAAGATGGTGCATTCCATTAAAAAGCATATGATGATAATACAAAATGTAATCAACTTTCGTTTCATGAATTACTCTCCCTTTGTATTTGCGGATTCTTGTTTGATCAGGTCGTTTTTCGTTGTGGTAATAACGAGAACCTCCTGCAGTTTAGTGAAATCTACAGCAGGTGTAATATATCCGGACCGGGTCAGGTTATTAGAATCCACTTTCACTTCACTGACGTATCCAACAAAAAGTCCCTGAAGGAACCGGTCACTGACATGAGATGTAACAACCTGTTCTCCGACTTCAATCTTATTATCATTATTGGCAAGTTTTTCAAAACGGATCCTGTCGTTTTCCATCTGTTTCAAGTCTCCTCTGACTACGCAGGTGTCGGAAGTTGAAAGGAGCATTGCACTGATATTACTTTCGTCGTCAATAATGGAACGTACTCTCGCATAATGCGGACCAACCTCCGTTACAATTCCGACCAGTCCGCTTCCGGCGAGAACATTGCAATTCTTTTTAATGCCGTCCTTCTTTCCTTTGTCGATCGTAAAATCACTGAACCAGTTGGAGCCGTTATTGGAAATGACGTGTGCACCTACTTTTTTGTAATCAGAATAATTTTCATCCAGTTTATATAATTCTCTCAGCCTCTCCAGTTCATATTGATCCTGGCGTAGTCGCGTGTTGTCGATCGTAAGGTCATCTACTTTGGACTGTAATTTTCTGTTTTCTTTTTTCATGTCCTGTAGTGTTTCAAAGTTATCGGAAAGATCGCTCATATAGCGTCCAACATATCCGATCCCTTTCTGCATAGGAATGACTGTATAGTTTGCAACGAAACTGATTGGTCCGTTCCCTCCGGTAATACGTTCCACACCCATCAGGATGACGCAGATGACGATTACGATGATCAGCCAGTATTTACTTGGAAGGGAAGATTGATTTTTTGTCTTCATTATCTCATCCACCTATAATTATCTTCTATCATTGAAAATGTCAGTTTTCTTAAGTCTTTCGACATAATAATACGTTTCAGGCCATTGACTGCACAGGTATCCGGTTCCAGGGCAGTTCTTGACTTGATGCCTACCATCTGTTCGATATAAATTTCAAGACCGGGCATATTTGCAAGTCCGCCAGTGAGGAAAATACCATTCTCATAGATGGCTTTGCGGACTTCCGGAGGTGTTCTGTCAAGAAGGGAATGGATGGCTTTGACGCATTCCAGTAACGGATCTTTCATTGCAGCACGGATCAGCATGATAGAAACCGGCTTCCGCATTGGTACACCTGTGATCAGGTCTCTGCCGGCTACCGATAAGATAGAATCAGAATCTCCGGTAAAGACATTGAAATTCCGTCTCAGTACTTCAGCAGTCTGCCGACCAATCAGGAAGTCGTGACTGTGCTTTACAAGATTGATAATCCCCTGATCAAACGTATGTCCGCCTACTTTTACGAGACGGTTCAGTACCATTCCGCCTCCGGCCAGTACAGACAGTTCGGTGGTTTCACCACCGAAATTCGCGATCATGATTCCTTTTGTATTCTGAATATCCAGATTTAATCCGACTGCATCGGCAATCGAACGTTCTACGATATTTACTTCTTTTGCTTTGGCTGTTGAATGGATCACAAGATCAAAGAACGCCTTTTTTTCTACTTCGGTAACGTCTGTTGGAACAGCAATTACATATTCAGAACCACGGGAAAACTGTCTTCCTCTTTTTAATAAGTTCTGAAGAAGAAACTGCATGTCGTTAAATCTGGAAATAACGCCCTCTTTCATCGGAAATGTGATCTCGATGTTTGAGGGAGCTTTCCCATACATACTAAATGCATCATCACCAACCGCAAAAATATCACGGTCACGATTGTCTTTAAATGCGATCACGTTCTTCTCTTTCCAGATCGTGTCTTTTTTCTTATCATAGACCTTGATGTCATAAGACCCAAGATCCAGTCCGTATACATTTCTTGCCATCTGACAGAATCCTTTCTATCTTGGTTGCAGAATTTTACAGCATTCCCTCTTCACGAAAACTTATATAACAATTATTGCCAATTATAATATGGTCTAACAGCTCAATTCCAATTAATGCACCTGCATCCAGAATCCTTTTTGTTGTCAGCATATCTTCCCGGCTTGGAGACGGATCTCCGCTTGGATGATTGTGTAAGATGATAATGGATACTGCATTTTTCTGCAATGCTTCTATAAAAAGCTCTCTTGGCGTGACCAGGGATGCATTCACAGTCCCTTTGGAAATGGTAGTTTCGCCAAGCAGCTTTGCCTTCGAGTTTAACATTAATAATTTCATATGTTCCTGTTTCTCATGTCTTAAATCTTCCATATAATATTGCGCAATCGTTTTTGGATCGGTAAAACATACTGTATCCTGATAAGACGCTTTTGCAAGCCTTTTTGCAAGTTCAGATATACATGATATCTGAATTGCTTTTACGTTGCCAATCCCTTTGATCTGCTTCAGACGTTCAGCGTTAAACTGATGAATTCCGAGAATGCCGATTCCGCCGGCATGATAAAGAATTCTTCCTGCAAGTTCCAATGCATTTTCACCGCGGGTACCGGTTCGTAACAGCACTGCCAGCAATTCAACGTCGCTTAAATGTTCGGCTCCGAGACGGGAACACTTTTCATATGGCCGCTCGTCTCTCGGCATTTCTCTTATGGTATTTGATTGATTCATATTATTCTTCAGATTCGCACGACATTTTTACAGACTCAGTCAAAAGACAGATTCTGTAAATTATAAGAAACGATATATGATAATGGAAAGAATCACGCCAATGATACTTGCCATGGTTATCTTTATCGACAGACCAAATGTTATGACCATTACTCCGAGATTCAGAACGATCGGATCGTCTATCCCGAAAGATTGTCCATAGCCCAGCCAGGATAAAGCCGGCACCCCTTTTGCCAGTTCACCAATAAAGCCACCAAGAACTACTCCTGCCAGCAGAAGCAGAAATAAAGCCCAGGCGTTTTTACTTCCTGCACCTTTCATATGTACTCCTCCTCGTTTTTCCTATCTAAAAAACTCAATACATTTTATCACATTTCAGAAAAAGTGTATAGGTTTATGATATTAAAAAATTCTTAAACTTCTTTTCATTTTTTTACATAAAATGATCAGATTAGATAAAAAATTAAGATTCCATCTTGAACGGATGATAAACGGAAGCAATCATTTCAGCTGCTTTGATTCCGTCCATAGCCGCAGAGGTAATCCCGCCTGCATAGCCTGCGCCTTCTCCGCAAGGATAGATCCCGCGGATTCCGCTCTGAAGGGATTGGTCTCTTATGAGTCGTACAGGCGAAGAAGTCCGGCTTTCTACTCCCGAGATGACGGCATCGCACCGCGCATATCCGGGAAGCTTGTGGTCAAAGATCTGAATTCCTTCTGTCAGCGACTCTGCAATGAATTCCGGAAAAATATTTCTGACGTTTGCAAGCTGATACATACCTTTTATATGCGGAGTGACTGTACCCAGATGCACGGAAGGTCTGTTTTCACAGAAATCCCCAAACAACTGTACCGGAACTTTGCCGTTTCCCTCGAGATATGCCGCTTCTTCAAGCTTTCTCTGGAATTCGACACCAGCGAGCGGATGATCACTTCCAAAATCATCGGGTGAAACAGTAACGATCACTGCAGTATTGGCATTCTGGCTATCCCGGCGGCTGTAACTCATTCCGTTAACGGCAAGCCGGTGTTCTTCGGAAGAAGCATTTACGACATATCCGCCCGGACACATACAGAAAGTATATACGCCTCTTCCGTTATCGAGGTTAGCGGTCAGTTTATACGGTGCTGCCGGAAGAAAGGAAGGATAATTCTTACCGTATTGATCCTGATTGATCATTTCCTGCGGATGCTCGATTCGTACACCAACAGCAAATGCCTTCGGCTGCATTGGAAGGCCGTGCTGATATAACATGGAAAAAGTATCCCGTGCACTGTGACCAATGGCAAAAACTGCAAGATCTGTATCGAGCAGATATGTTTCCTTCTTTTGCGAATCGTAGATTTTAAGTTTGCGGAGAATCTTTTGACCGTTGTCGGAATGTGTCTGAATATCAGTGACTTGTGAGTGAAACCGTACTTCTCCACCATGAGCACAGATATATTTCCGCATTTCTTTTACAACTGCAGAGAGCACATCGGTACCGATATGAGGTTTGCTCTCGTAGGTGATGGATTCCGGAGCACCGTGTTCGGCAAAGATACGTAGTACTTCATGGTTGCGTCCAAATTTGTCTTTTACCAGAGTGTTCAGTTTTCCGTCAGAAAATGTTCCGGCGCCACCCTCACCGAACTGAACATTTGATGAAAGATTCAGCCGCCCGTTTTCCCAGAATGCTTCCACATCTTTTGTACGCTGATCTACATCGGCTCCGCGTTCCAGAAGAATTGGCTGATATCCGTGCGCAGCGAGCATATAACCACAGAACAGTCCGGCAGGACCTGTTCCGATAATGACCGGCCGGTGTGTCAGTTCCTTTGTCCCTTTTACTTCGAAATGGTAGCTGTCCGGCTCAACCTGGAACTGTATCTGATTATTTTTGACCGTTTTCTTAACTTTTGCTTCATCTCTTACCTGGACATCTACAGAATAGACATAGTAAAGAACAGGCTTTTTTCTGGCATCGATCGACTGTTTGCGGATTTGAAAGCCCTGAAGTTCCTCTTTTTTTATGCAAAGTGTTTTTAAAATCTTGCGTTCAAAGTCGTCTGATGTATGTTCAATGTTCAGTTTCATCTGGTTGATCCGAATCATATGTTTTTACTCCTTTACAGTTTGTCATCTATCTGATGATATATCGTTTGCAGCAGCAGTTCCGGCAAGATAACCGGTCGCCCAGGCCCATTGCAGATTGTACCCTCCGCAGATGCCGTCCACATCCAGCAATTCCCCGGTAAGATAAAGGTGCCGGACATAACGGGATTCCATAGTGTCGGGAGTGATTTCTTCTGTTGAGATTCCGCCGGCACAGACTTGTGCATTGTCAAAGCCATTAGTGGTATCAATTGTTACTACGTTATTCTTAGCTACCTGAACAAGACTTTTTATCTGTGTATCCGACAGATCACCTGTCAGTGTATGCATCCGGATGCGTGCCTGCTCTAAAAATCTTGGGATCAGCTTCTGGTGAAAGATTCCAAGAAGATAATCTGCGCAGGTCATCTGCTCTCTTCCGTTTCTACGTTTCAGCAAGAACTCAAAAAATGCCTCTTCCGTAAAAGCGGGCAGGAAATCAATGCTCACTTTTGCATCCTGTTTTAAATACAGAGATTTGGCAATATAGCGGCTGATCTGGAAAACCGGTATTCCGGAAATGCCGTAAGCCGTAAGCTGTAATTCCCCGTGATCGGAAGCTGCCGGTTGTCCATGGCATACTGCAGTTACGACAGCATCCGTACGAACCCCTGCAGCTTTGGCAAACGGATGATTCTTTACTTTTAATTGAACCAGAGCAGGTACAACCGGAACCATCGTATGTCCGAGCTCCTTTGCAAGTGCATAACCACTTCCGTCGGATCCGAGCTTGGAATTCGCTTTCCCGCCGCAGGCAAGGATTACAGCATCTGCCTTTTGCTTTTGATGATCTGTCAGGACCGTAAAACCATGAGATGTTGGACTAATACCCGTTACCGTCACATCAGTGGTTATTTTTACATGCAGACGATCCAGTTCTGATTTCAACAAATCAAGAACGGTGGAAGCCTGGTCGGAATAAGGATAGACGTAATTTCCTCTTGCCTTTGTCAGAAGCCCAAGAGATGCGAAAAAGGCAATGGTGTCTTCATAGCCGAATTTCTGTAATACATCTTCTACAACGGAAAGATTGTCGCTGTGGAAATAAGAGGCGTTCATATCTTTGTTTGTCAGGTTGCATCTCCCGTTTCCGGTTGCAAGGATTTTTTTGCCTGCGCTGTCTTTCTTTTCGTATATCAGGATCTGTGCCTGCGGGTTCGTCCTTGCGGCTGCAATTGCCGCCACAAGACCGGAAGCACCGCCGCCAATGATTGCTATTTTCTTCATATCTATTCTTCCAAATATTGCAATGATTATATATATTGAGGGTTACAAAGTTACAATTCCGGCACGTACCAGATACTCTAATGACATCAGTATTCCAAGCTTGGCATGCGGCCAGGTGAGACCTCCCTGAAAATATACGGCATACGGCGGTTTGATCGGTCCGTCTGCGCTCAATTCGATGGATGATCCCTGAACGAAAGCACCTGCTGCCATGATAACGTCAGAATCATATCCCGGCATCGGCCATGGTTCCGGAGTCACATAGGAATCGACCGGTGCTGCTGCCTGAATTCCTTTGCAGAACTCAATGACGCCTTCCGGAATTCCAAATTCTACAGCCTGAATGATATCGTGTCTGCTTTCTGTGCTGTTTGGAATAACAGGGAACCCCAGTTTTTCATAAATATTAGCTGCAAAGATCGCACCTTTTAGTGCAGCTGCTGCCACTGTCGGGGCAAGGAATAATCCCTGGTAAAAATCTTTCATGATACCAAGAGATGCACCAACCTCTCTTCCGAGCCCCGGGGAAGTCAGTCGGTATCCGCATGCATCGATCAGATCTTCGCGACCCGCGATATACCCGCCGATCGGGGCAAGTCCCCCGCCGGGGTTCTTGATCAGTGAGCCGACTGTCATATCTGCACCGACATCACTTGGTTCGATCGTTTCGACAAACTCACCATAACAGTTGTCCACCATACAGATCAGATCCGGTTTGAGCCGTTTGACAAATGCGATCAGCTCGCCGATCTGCTCAACCGAAAAGCTCGGTCGTGTCTGATAGCCTTTGGAGCGCTGGATTGCAACCATCTTTGTTTTCTCGTTGATTGCTTTTTCGATATTTTCGTAATCAAAGGTTCCATCTTCCAGAAGATCTACCTGAGAGTAAGTAATGCCATATTCTGCAAGGGATCCATTTGACGGGCGGATACCGATGACTTCTTCCAGTGTATCATATGGTTTTCCGGCAGGTGCCAGAAGCTCATCACCCGGTCTTAGGTTTGCTGCAAGAGCCAGTGCCAGTGCATGTGTTCCGCAAGTGATCTGCGGACGTACCAGAGCGCTTTCGGTATGGAAAATAGACGCATATACTTTTTCGAGGGTATCTCTTCCCTGGTCATCATAACCATAACCGCTGGCATAGTTAAAACAACCTGCGCTGACGCGGTTATCCTGCATTGCTTTTACTACTTTTAACTGATTGTATTCGGCAATCTTATCAATTTTTTCAAAACGTTTTTTCAGGTCTTTTTCTATTGTATTTCCGAACGAAAGGACTGTTTCACGGATGCCCATTTCGTTGTAAATTGTGTTGATCGGTGTCATAATCTATATTTATCCTTCTTTCTGATTTTTTATTTTGATTTGTCGTAAATATTTTGAGAAAATCACCGGATTTCCAGCAGCTTGAAACGCAGGGATTCACACATAGCATCAAATGTTGGATTAATGGATGGAATCTGTTTCAGAACCGTTTCTGCCTCACGGTATCTTCCCATGTCATATAAAAGAGAAGCTTTATTAAGATCAAACATTGCCTGCTCGCCTTCGTACCGGATCATGGATTCCAGGCCGAGCAGTTCGCGGTAAGCAAAAGCAGTGTCCTGATTACGTGAATATATTTCCATCAGTTCATTCATTTTTCTCAAAAATTTGGATTTTCCTCTTAACTTTTTCTTCAGCATATTTTTCCCTCCAGATGCGAGAGCATTGCCTTTAGGATCCTGTCTTCATCATAATCATACACTTCTTTCCGAATCCACGTCACCTGACGTTCGCGCCGGAACCAGGTGAGCTGACGTTTGGCAAAATGCCGGGTGTCACGTTTGATGGTATAGACAGCTGTGTCCAGATCACATTCCCCGTCAAGATATGCCAGGATTTCTTTATAACCGAGTCCCTGCATGGAAACCATCTCTTTCGTACAGCCAAGTTCTTTCAGGTGTTTTACTTCGTTAACGAGTCCCTCTTCTATCATCTGGTCTACACGCCTGTCAATTCTTGCATACAGCTGCTCTCTTGGCGCATTCAGAACAAAATAGACGAATTCATACGGGGATTCTTTCCGACGTTCCTCTTCGTTGTGTTCTGACATTTTCTGCCCGGTCTGACGGTAATATTCCAGCGCACGGATCACTCGTTTCACATTATTGGCATGAATATCTTCTGCGGATTTCGGATCAACTTTTCGCAGCATATTATGCAGGTATGCTGACCCCTTTTCCTTTACAAGATTTTCCAGCTCTGCCCGGTAAGTGTCATCCTGGGCGGTACTGGTGAAATCAATATCGTACAGTAATGCCTGGATATAGAATCCTGTTCCGCCGACAACGATTGGAATATGTCCGTTGGCATAAATCTGTTCCATTGCATTTTTAGCCATCTGTTGAAATCGGACGACATGGAATTCATCCCATGGTTTCAAATCATCTATCAGATAATGAGGAACACCCTGCATCTCTTCCGGGCGTATCTTGGCAGAACCAATATCCATGTATTCGTATACTTGCATGGAATCGGCAGAAATAATCTCCCCGCCAATCGCTTTTGCTAGTCCGATCGAAGCTTTTGTCTTCCCGACAGCCGTAGGCCCTGTTAGTACTACTAGTGGTTTCTTCTTCATTTTATACGATCCTCTTGAATTTCTTTTCTAATTCTCTCTTTGTCATTGCGATAATGGTTGGTCTTCCATGCGGGCAATGATAGGGGTTGTCCAATGATAACAGTTCACCGATCAACGCATCAACTTCCTGCACGGATAATTTCATATTTCCTTTTACGGCAGCCTTGCATGACATCGAAGCAATCTTTTCATCAATGAGATCCGGAGACTGATTGCGGGCAATCTCATCCGAAAGGCTGTCCAGCATTTGGATCAGCAGTTCTTTTTTCGCAATACTGAACAGATTATCCGGAACAGCACGGACTGCATAAGAGTCCTGTCCGAACTCTTCAATCTCGAACCCTATCCTTGTAAACCGGTCCATATAAGTGTTCAGCAATTCTGCTTCCCGCATACTTAAATTCAATACAATCGGCGGACTGATCATCTGCGAGGTGAATTCCCTGGTTTGCATAGATTTCAGAGTTTTTTCATACAGAACCCGTTCATGCGCTGCATGCTGATCGATAATATACAGACTGTTATCGTATTCTACCAGCCAGTAGGTTTCGAATACCTGACCGACTACTTTATATTTCTGCATGGCCTCTCTGGTAAGCAGATGATCTTCGAAAAGTTCCATTTGTTTTGGTGGCTCTGGCGCAGATGTCTGTGTTGATATTTGCGGTCTGACGGCAGCATTCTGCATGTAAGGTGTTTTTTCTTCTGCAATAGTTTGTATCGTATTTACCGGTTGTCTTGTTACAGCCTCTTCTTTTTTCTTCTTTTCTTCATGCTCTGCCAGTACCCGTTCTTTCATTTTGGACATGAAGTATTCCAGATTATGTTCCGGAGCAGATCGGACAGCTGTCTTTGGTTCCGGAGCAGATCGGACGGCTGTCTTTGGTTCCGGAGTAGATTGGACGGCAGGATTGGATTCCGGTGTAGACTGGACGGCAGGCTTTGGTTCCGGCATCTCTACATGCGGAATCAGTTCTTTTTCATGAAGTCCCTGATCAACTGCCGAATAGATAGCGTTATAGACTTCCTGTTGATTGTTAAAGCGTAGTTCCATCTTCGTCGGATGTACATTGACATCTACATGTTCTCCGTCAATCTCTATATGCAGTACCACAAACGGATACTTATGCTGCATGGTAAAATCCTTATATGCATCCTCGATGGCTCTGGAAATGATACTGTTTCTGGCATACCGGCCATTCACATAATAATTTTCAAAATTCCGGTTTCCTCTGGAGATGATTGGTTTTCCTAAAAATCCGGTGATTTTAAGTCCCGGTGTATCGTATTCTGCTTGCAGAAGATTTGAAGCAATTTCGCGTCCGTAAATGTGATAGATGACATCTTTCAACTTTCCGTTACCGGATGTATGTAATTTGGATTGTCCGTTATTAATAAACTGAAACGAAATGTGTGGATGAGAAAGTGCAAGTCGCGTCATCAGGTCTCCGACATGGCTCGCTTCGGTCATCGGTGTTTTTAAAAACTTCCTTCGGGCAGGTGTGTTATAAAACAACTGCCGTATGATAAAGGTTGTTCCATCCGGTGCACCGGTATCTTCCAGAGTTTCTTCTTTGCCGCCTGCAATACGGTATAACGTGCCAAATGTCTGATCTTTTGTTTTTGTGATCAGTTCTACCTGTGCAACTGCCGAGATACTGGAAAGTGCCTCTCCGCGGAATCCCAGTGAACCGATGTGAAGCAGATCATCGACAGAACGGATCTTACTCGTTGAGTGCCGCAAAAACGCAGAGCGTACATCTTCCCGGTCTATTCCGCAGCCATTGTCTGTAATACGCATGAACGAGATCCCGCCATCCTTAATCTCTACGACAACTGCTGTAGCACCGGCATCAATGGCATTTTCCACCAGCTCTTTTACAACAGAAGCCGGTCGTTCGATCACTTCTCCTGCTGCAATCTTATCAATTGTAATCGGGTCTAACACCTGAATTTTACTCATCGTTTACCACCTGTTTTTTAGTTTGTTCTGAAGTTGATATAATGTATTCAATGCATCGATCGGAGTCAGATTGGCAAGATCCAGTTCTTTGATCTCCTTGATGACATCATCATCTTTTACAGTATCAAAAAGTGACATCTGGGCAAGATCTACCTCATCAAAATGCTTTGCCTTTGGTTTGGATGCTTCCTGCCCCTGCACTTCGATCTCTTTGATCTTACCGGTTACATCTGCCTGTACCAGTTCTTCTACGATTTCTTTTGCTCTGTCTGTAACTGACTGCGGAACACCTGCAAGCCTTGCAACCTGAATTCCGTAACTTTTATCCGCACCGCCCTTGACAATCTTACGCAGGAAGATGATATCGTCACCTTTTTCCTTTACGGCAATACAGTAATTGTTAACATTTTCAATTTTTCCTTCCAGTTCAGTCAGCTCATGATAATGTGTTGCAAATAAAGTTTTTGCTCCTAACAATTTGCTGTTACTGATATATTCAATCACTGCCCAGGCAATACTCAAACCGTCAAAGGTACTGGTACCGCGCCCAATTTCATCAAGGATCAGAAGGCTCTTATTCGTCGCATTTCGGAGAATATTGGCCACCTCTGTCATCTCCACCATGAAGGTACTCTGTCCGCTTGCAAGGTCATCTGAAGCACCTACACGGGTAAAGATACGGTCAACCACACCGATATTTGCCGAAGAAGCAGGGACAAACGAACCGATCTGTGCCATCAGGACAATCAGGGCTGTCTGTCTCATGTATGTTGATTTACCGGCCATATTCGGACCCGTAATAATGGAAATCCGTTCCTTTTTGTCATTCAGATATGTATCGTTACAGATGAACATGTCATTGGAGATCATCTTTTCGACTACCGGATGACGGCCGTCTTTGATATCAATGAGTCCTTTGTCATTCATCTTTGGTCTGACATAATTATTTTGTTCTGCAACCAGTGCAAGAGAGGCAAATGCGTCTAATTTTGCAATGGCTTTAGCCGTCTTCTGGATGCGGACAACTTCTTTTCCGATAGTATCTCTGACCTCGGAATAAAGCTGGTATTCAAGAGCATACAACTTATCCTCTGCACCAAGAATCGTATCTTCCAGCTCTTTTAATTCCGGTATGATATAGCGCTCTGCATTGGCAAGCGTCTGTTTTCTTGTGTAATAATCCGGCACCAGATTTTTGAATGAATTGGTAACTTCCAGATAATAGCCGAATACTTTGTTATATTTAATACGCAGGTTCTTGATACCGGTCTTTTCACGTTCTTCTGTTTCCAGCTTTGCCAGCCAGTCTTTCCCGTCAGATTTGGCGTTGCGGAGTTTGTCCACTTCTGCATTGTAACCGTCTTTGATAATGCCGCCTTCTTTCATGGCGATCGGCGGATCTTCTTTGATAGAATCACTGACCAGCTTGCACAGATCTCCGAGCGTATCCAGTTCTTCATTCAATTCCTTTAAAAGAGGTGTCTGCATATCATTCAAGATATATTTTATATGCGGAAGCATTGCAAGAGAACTTTGGAATGCGATCAGATCTCTTGGATTCGCAGACTGATATGTGATCCTGCACACAAGCCGTTCCAGATCATAGACCGGTGAAAGGTATTCACGGATCTCCTCTCTGGAAATTGCATTTTTCACTAATTCATCTACAGCATCCAGTCGTTTTTCAATAGCGCTCTTGTCAATCAACGGCTGTTCAATATATTTGCGCAGGGTTCTTGCACCCATGGCAGTCTTCGTCTTATCCAGCACCCACAGAAGGGAACCTCTTTTCTGTTTGTCACGCAGTGTTTCACACAGTTCCAGATTTCGTCTGGTTGAGCTGTCCAAAAGCATATATTTTCCGGAAGCATAGATTGTCAGGTGGGAAATGTGTGATAAATCTCGTTTTTGTGTCTCTACCAAATACTGCATGAGTGCACCGGCTGCAATTACACCGCAGTCATAATCGGTAAGTCCCAGTCCTTCAATCGTACCGGCATGGAAATGTTCTTTCAAAACACGTTCACAGACTGCATCGTCGAAATACCATGAATCCAGAGAATATACGGTAATTCCAAGCTTTTCTTTTAACAATTCAAAATCCATACCGCTCATATAAAAGGCTTCATTACAGATCAGCTCTGACGGCATGAACTTATAGATCTCGTCAAACAATTTCTCAGAATTTTCAATCTCGGTTACCATGTACTCGCCGGTTGATACATCGGCGACAGATACGCCGTAATGATCCGATGCGTAAGCGATACACATGATATAATTATTCTTTGTTTCATCCAGTGCCTGCGTGTCCAGGTTGGTTCCGGGAGTTACGATTCTTACAACATCCCTTTTTACAATTCCTTTTGCAGCAGCCGGATCTTCCAACTGTTCACAGATGGCCACTTTATAACCTTTGGATACCAGTCTGTTCAGATATCCGTCCACTGCGTGATACGGGACACCGCACATTGGTGCGCGTTCTTTCAGTCCGCAGTTCTTTCCGGTTAATGTAATCTCCAGTTCTTTGGATGCAGTCAACGCATCGTCAAAGAACATTTCATAAAAGTCTCCCAATCTATAAAAGAGGATGCAGTCCGGATATTCTTTTTTTGTCTGCATATATTGCTGCATCATTGGTGTTAATTCTGCCACTTTTTTACTCCTCTGATCATTTAAATTTTACATTTCATTATAGCATTTATATTTTGAATTTGAAAGGATAGATTTTTTCACAAACTGAGGCTTTTCTTCATCATACAGAAGATAAAGAATATTGGCGCTCAGATAGATTCCTGCTGCGCAGAGACATGTAAATAGCATGGTGTACGGCAGACATATCTGACCAAACAACTGAAATGGCATACAGCTGTAATCCCATACATGAAGCGCAAACCATTTATTTACGATAATACCTGTAATGAATTCTGCTGCTGTTACAAAGATGCTGCAGCGGAATACCTGCAGAAGAAAATCATCCTGCCAGTGTACCTGCTGTCCCTGATAGGAGAAAAACATCATACAGATCCCGCCCAGCACGAACATGGACCAGTGGGAAAAACCGCGGAAAAGAATTTCCAGCGTATAATAGATCCAGCCACCGATCCCCCACAAAAATAAATACTCACTGATTTTTTTCATACAAAAACGCCCTCACTATCTTGTTGATATTACATAGTTTGAGCGTTTTCATGGTTAATTATAATACATTTATTCTGCCAGTTCTCCCAGATAATAGAAACCTTTGCATTCCGTCAGTCTGACATCGGCAAGCCGTCCGATCATTCCCTTATCACCTTTGATGTGTACCAGCAGATTATTACTTAAACGTCCTGTTACCATGGATGGGTCGTGTTCACTTACCGATTCGATCAGAGCGGTCTGAATGGTTCCTTCATGTACAGCGCATACTTCTGCCGCAATCGTATGTACTTCTTTCAGCAGTCGGTCAAAACGGTTTTTGACCACATCTTCCGGTACCTGGTCTTCCATCACGGCGGCAGGTGTTCCGGTACGTTTTGAATAGATGAAAGTGAATACGCTGTCATAACGCACTTTTCTTACAATATCCATAGTTTCTTCGAAGTCTTCTTCTGTCTCTCCCGGGAAACCAACGATGATATCAGTTGTAAGAGACACATCCGGAACATTCTTGCGGATTTTTTCTACTAGTTCCAGATACTGCTCTTTTGTATAATGACGATTCATCTTCTTTAAGATCCTGCTGCTTCCAGACTGTACCGGCAGATGCAGGTGTTTGCAGATCTTTTGGGATCTTCCCATAACTTCAATGAGTTCATCAGATAAATCCTTTGGATGAGACGTCATAAAACGGATACGCTCCAATCCTTCGATCTGCTCGATCTTCTCCAAAAGCCGGGCAAACGTAATCGGATTTTCCAGATTCTTTCCGTATGAATTGACGTTCTGACCAAGCAGCATGACTTCAACTACACCATCTGCAACCAGCTGGCGGATTTCTGATATGATTGCCTCCGGGTCACGGCTTCTTTCTCTTCCACGTACATATGGGACGATACAGTAACTGCAGAAATTATTGCATCCGAACATGATATTTACTCCGGATTTAAAGGAATATTTGCGGTCATTCGGAAGGTTTTCAACAATCTTGTCGGTATCTTTCCAGATATCGATCACCATACGTTGTGATTCAAACCGTGTCACGATCAGTTCGGCAAATTTGAAAATATTATGTGTTCCGAAGATAATATCCACATAGCGGTAACTTGTTTTCAGCTTTTCTACAACCTCCGGTTCCTGCATCATACAGCCGCAGAGACCGATCATCATATGAGGATTTTTCTTCTTTCTTGGTTTTAACTGTCCGAGACGTCCGTAGACACGCATGTTGGCGTTCTCTCTTACCGTACAGGTGTTGAAAATGATAAAGTCAGCCTCATCTTCAGGCGCTTCTACATAACCGATCTTTTCCAGGATTCCACAGAGTTTTTCGGAATCACGGGCGTTCATCTGACAACCGAATGTTGTGACACAGAATGTCAGCGGACGTCCCAGTTCTTCGGATTCGCGCTGTACATAAGCTTTTGCTTTTTCAATAAAATAATACTGACGGGCAGTATCATCCGCAGGCGGTTCTTTTGTAATATCTATATCGTAATTCATAGTATTAAGCATTCTCTTTGCTCCTTTGTATTATTCATTATTAGTCTTTCACAGAAAGTGAAGACAACAGCTTTTTGCAGAATGCATGGCAATCTAGACAAATTGCTGTATGTCTGAATCATATGCATAATCAATCAACTTCAAAGCACTTATAATTTCTTCTTTATTGACATTCATATCGTCACATAAAGCATCCAGGCTGTGATAATAGTCTCTTAGTTTTGTATTGACCACACTGAGTAACAGCATGGGATCTCTGGGTAATCCGTTTGCCATTCTGGCTCACTCCTTTAAGTATTATATTTTTTCATATCTTAATCAGAAATTACAAAAAACATTCACCTGATTCCAATGGATAGATATGCTTTTCTGTAATAACTTTTTCCGGTTTTATATCATGTTCCTCAAAAGGCAGTTCTCTGTACATCTGCAATTCAAAAGCAACTGCAATCGTATGCAGATCCGGATGTTTTTCCAGATATTTGTCATAAAAACCGCCGCCATATCCGATTCGGTGACATTCTTCGTCAAAAGCGACACCCGGCATGATCAGAAGTCCGTCATATCCGTCGGCTTTGTATTCACCTGTCGGTTCCAAAATTCCATATGCACCAGGCTGCAGATCCTCTTTTTGTTCTACCAGATAAAAATTCATCTCGCTGCCTTCGACTCTTGGAAACCATACACTTTTACCCAGTTTCCAGGCTTCCTCCACGATTGCCAAGGTTCCGGTTTCGCCATTGTAATTCGCATAACAGTAGATGTCAGTCGCTTCTAAAAACAGTGGATGATTGATCACTGTTTCCGTGATAGTATTGGTGGCCTGTTGCCACACAAGCGGATCCATCTCTTTTCTGAGACGGATGATCTTATGTCTAATTTCCTTTTTTGTTTCCAAATTTCTCACCCAAATTCGTAATACTTCCGTCTTTTTCCTTTATAGAAATGTTGTTTAGCTGTCCGCGCAGATTTCTTTTGAAAGAATCAATGTATTCTTTTCTCAATATCTGCTGTTCTTTTAATTCCTCCGGTGTCAGACCTTCGGCTTTAGACTTGTGATATAATTCATTGATTCTTGCTACTTTCTTATCATCCATTATCTTTTGTCCTTCCTTAACATATTCAGATTTAACTCGAATAATTCTCGAGAAATCCGTATAGGGCTGCTGATGTCTCAACGTATTTTCCATTATGGATCTCCTGTTGCAGTGTCTCAGGAAGACCATCCAGTGGAATATCTGTGTATTCATATACCGTTTTTTTATCATTCAGATATACGACTACATAGCCATTCAGAGATTTCAGATAGTAACAGTCTTCTTTTAAAGCCTGTCCATCTGCGGCAACAGAAAGATCTTGTGTCTTTTGCTTCTCCGCTGTTTTCTCTGCCTGAATTTCACGTTTTCCCCTGTTTAAGCTAAGCTGATAAGCACAGGTGATTCCGAATACGATGAGGATCAGAAACAGTAAAAAGCCAATACCATACTTGTTTTTCATAATGAAGACTCCTTTTTTTGAGTACAGTATTCGCTCAACTCACCCTATTTATACAATTTTCTTCAATGTTCTTTCAATTAAAAGGCCTTCCCGTTCCGGATAGTCATACTTTTCGCTTTCTCTGATACAGGCACAAACAAACGCATGCGAAGCCTGTACACTTTCCAAAAGGGAATTTCCCTGCAGAAGCTTTGCCAGGAACATTCCGTCAAATGCGTCTCCGGCTCCATGAAATTCTTTCAGGTTTTCACCATTTCCGATATAAAGAAATGCATTATCTTCGTATAACACGATACCCTTTTTACAGTCGTCTTTTGGAACGCTGGTAATGATCATGTTTTTTGCTCCCAATTCACGGAGGATTTCACACAAATGCAGTACATTTCTGTGATTGCCTGTGAGCTGATATTCTTTTCCGGCGAGCAGATACATTTCTGTCAGATTTGGCAGAATTATGTCTGCATACGGAAGGATTTTCCGCATTGCAGCGCCATAAGATTCGTCAAAATTTGTATAATAAACTCCGTGATCACCCATAATAGGATCTAAAATAACCTTTGTGTCCGGAAATTGACTAATGAAATAGATGACGGCATCAATTACATCAGCTTTTCCAAGGTATCCGACAAAAATAGCATCAAATGTAATATGTTCTTTCTTGTAATGATCTGCACATGCACGTATATAGTCTCCGGGTACATGGCAGACCGCCGGAGTGCCATAGCCACCGGTATGTGTTGATAACAGTACTGTCGGTACCGGACATACCTCGATTCCCATCATGCTTAAGATCGGTGTCATATTCATCATGGCTGCCTTGCCGACACCGCAGATATCGTGTAACAGAGCAATTTTCTTTACTGGTCTCATACTTACTTGTATTCCCCTCTTATCAAATGTAGTCTCCGGCATATTGTCACAAGGGCTGCTCCTTTTGGCATGCCAAGTAATTCTTCTTCCGTAATCCCGCCAAGTGCAACGATAGATACTCCATATGCTGCAACTGCTGCCAGAAGTGCAATGATTGTTGCGATATACGGACCAGCGAATAATTCGAAGATCAGATGAATCACAATTGCGATCACACCCATGATCAGGGAAGCAAGTGTCGGGATTAAGAATGTTTTCTTTTTCTCCTGAACATAACCGATTCTGTCACGAAGTGCTTTCGCATTCAGTATGCAGATTGCTCCGGAGAATATGATCTTACTTAATACAACCGCATAAATGTTCCATTTTAGTACTACCAGCATCAGGAATAATGTCACGATATGGATCACCAGTGAAATTGCCGCATTTTTTACCGGGGTCATCATATCATCCAGTCCCTGTAATACAGAGTTGGTCACTGTTGACAGACAGAAAAAGACAACTGAAAGCGCCCCCATCTGAAGCATCCGTGCTGCTGTAGTATTATCCTGTGTAAAATATAATAAATTCAGGATCGGTTTTGCAAGTGTAATAAATCCAACTGCACATGGGATTGCGATCAACATGTTGAAACGGCTTACGGTATTAATCTTGTTATGTACCTGCTTACGGTTACCGGTCTGTACAGTGGCAACCAGACTCGGCACCAGTGAGGCGGCAAGTGCACTTGAGATAGAAAGCGGCACATTGATCATTGTACTGTACTGTCCCTGAAAGATTCCAAGAAGACTTGCATATTCTTTTTTGCTGAATCCCTGAGCAGCCATGACATTGTTAAAAAGTGCAGTATCTACAAAATCACTGATATTATATACCGTTGCACTTAAAATGACAGGTGCGATAGTCACAAACAACACTTTGTATACGGTTCTGTAACTTTCTCTTTTCCCTGAATGATCGCGTTTCATTTTCTTTTTGAATACTTTGTGGTATGCGAGAAAAATGAATCCGACAAATATCAAGGCACTCAATGCACCAAGGACTGTTCCGAGTGTTCCGCCTGCTGCCGCATAGGCAGGACCGAAGGATTTATCGCCTCTGGTCTTTCCGACAGCTCTTCCTGCATTGAATAATAAATATGCACCTGCGATCGATACAACAGCATTTACAATCTGCTCGATCACCTGTGAGATTGCTGTCGGGATCATAGATCCCATTCCCTGGAAAAATCCGCGTAACACCCCGAGAAGTGCTACGATCAAGATACACGGTGCGAGAACACGGAGCGCATAGGCACTCTTGTCAAGATGCATAATGGTTGTTGCAATAAAATCTGCTCCGAAAAATACCAGAAGAGAGACAATTCCACCGGCAAGAAGTGCAAAGGTCATAGCACCCCGGAAGATTTTGTTTGCATTTTTATATTCGCCGACAGCCACTCTTGCCGATACAAGCTTTGACACCGCTAACGGCAGACTGTACGAAGTCAGCATCAATGCAACTGAATAAATTGAAAATGCAACCGAATAATATCCGTTTCCTTCTGTTCCGATAATATTCAAAAGCGGAATCCGGTAAAAGGCTCCGATCAGCTTTGTGATAACTCCGGCAATTGCAAGAATCGATCCCTGTATCAGGAAATTTTTTTCATTTTTTTTATGTTGTTCCGACATACAGCTTTAACTCCATCGTTTTGTAAAAAATTTATTAAGATCAATGATTATCTCAGAATGTCCAGGCGTTCCATGATCTCACGCTGTTTCTGTTCCATTACCTGACGTTCTTCCTCTTCCATATGGTCATAACCTGTTAAGTGTAACACAGAATGGGCAATAAGAAAAGCATATTCTCTCTTTGGACTATGCCCGTACTCTTCTGCCTGCGAAAGAACTTTTTCTTTTGATATCACGATATCCCCAAGCGTCAGTTCTCCGCTTTCCGGATCAAAGCAATCTTCTTTCTCTTCCAGAAAATCAAACGTTCCGGGTTCCGGATAGTCGATCATCGGAAAAGACAGTACATCGGTCGCACGGTCAATGCCTCTGAATTCTCTGTTCATTTCATGAATCTGTTCATTTTCTGTCAGTAGCAGATTCACCTGTGCTTCGTACGGACAATTTACATAATCCAATGCTTCTTCTACTACTTTCTTTGCAAGTGTTTCGCATTCCAGAGGAAGCTTTATTCCGCCTTCTTCTTCAAAGTATAATGTCATGATCTTCGCCTCTTATCTTTTCCTTTGTATTTTGCGTCATTACCGCGACGGTTTTGTCTGCTTTCGTAATCTTCGTATGCTTTTACGATTTTTTGTACCAGTGGATGACGTACAACGTCCTTGCTGGTAAGGTGACAGATACTGATATCTTCGATATCTTTTATAACTTTTGCCGCCACATCAAGACCGGACACCTGTCCGGACGGAAGGTCTTTTTGTGTTGCGTCACCGGTGATCACGACTTTTGAGCCGAAACCGATTCGGGTAAGAAACATCTTCATCTGTGCCGGTGTTGTGTTCTGTGCTTCATCCAGAATAATAAAGGCATTATCTAATGTACGGCCACGCATGTAAGCAAGCGGAGCAACCTCGATCAGACCTTTTTCCGAATTCTTTATAAAGCTTTCCGCACCCATGATCTGATACAGTGCATCATAGAGGGGACGCAAATAAGGATCGATCTTACTCTGAAGGTCGCCCGGAAGGAATCCAAGCTTCTCTCCTGCTTCGATTGCCGGACGTGTCAGTATGATACGTCCTACTTCATTGTTCTTGAATGCAGTGATCGCCATTGCCATCGCAAGGTAAGTCTTACCGGTACCGGCCGGTCCGAGTCCGAATACGATCATCTGTTTACGGATTGCATCGACGTATTTTTTCTGACCGAGTGTCTTCGGCTTGATCGGTTTTCCCTGTAAGGTATGGCAGATAATATCTTTATCGATCTCCAGTACGTTTTCTTCGCTGTCTTCCATAACCAGTGCCAGAGTGTAATCTACATTCTGTTCCTGGATCGTGTTGCCTCTCTTTGAAAGTTCTACAAGCTGATCCAGCACTTTTTTTGCTTTTTCTACTTTCAAAGCATCTCCCATGATCTTGACGCTTTCACCTCTTGCGATCAGTGTTACATGAAGAGCGCGTTCTATTTTTTTTGCATATGCATCGAACTGTCCGAACACATTGGCTTCGTGTTCTGCAGGTATATCGATGACTGTCTCCATTAATCCCATGCATTAGTCTCCATTCTTTGTGTCGTCTTCCGCCATATAGTCCGGCGGAAGCGGTGTGGACGGAACCTGCTTTCCAACGGAGCATCTGATCTTCAGTGTTCCTTTCGCAGAGTACGTCTCAGACCCTGTGTATATTTTAACATCATTCTGGATAATTTCTACCCCTTTTTTCTTCATTTCTTTACAGTAATTCTGAAAATCTCCGGATAATATCTTCCGGATTTGCGTTTTTGTATAATTCTTATGTCTTTTCCGGTAAGGAGTTACTGTGATTTCTTCGAAGGTAAGAGGGAATATATTCAACGGCCTGAACTGCCACTGGAAGACGTGCTTTTCAAAATAAGGATATGTGTTTTTTACAGAACCGATTCGGATCATATATCTTCCTGCCCGGACTGCATATTCTTTTTTCTGGATAAAATGATATCTTGATTTGTAATATTCTTTTTCGAAATAGTTTTTTGAGAGCATCTTTTGATATGGAATACAGGTTTCACCGGATATGTCAGCATCCGATCTGCAGGGTGAGTACCCTGTGATTTCTTTTGCATCATTGCAGATGGGGATCTGTCCCGATACCAGAAGATCACCTTTTTTTACCTGTACACCTTTTTTTACCTGTGCGATGCCGGTTCTGGTAGTAATACTTGTGATGGTACAGTCAATGTCGGCAATGATATCTGTAGACTGGTCGTTTATCCGGGATATAGTGCTGTTATCCGCAAGGCCATCTTCGTTTTCTTTTATCTGAATGACCAGCCTGCAGCCATCTATGGAAGCAGATACCCATATGATCCCATCATATGTGCGCCTTATATCCCGGACAATCTTCTGACAGTCTACATTTGTCTTTTTCATACCATTTTTAATCTGTTCGGATGCCAGAAATTTCTTTAAAGTATCATCCGTATACGACAGGTTCCCGCGGATATCAATTCCCCAGATATAACGTGTCATAAAAAGGATAAGACAAATACAGAGAATAAATCCGGAAAACAGTATATGACGTTTCCGGTAGCGGTGAAAAAGAAAAGGAAGACCGCTGCGGCGGATGATACAAACCTTTGTGCCGGTCTTCCTTATAATTTCCTTCAGTCTGCGGAACCCACTGACCGATAGATTCATTTCATATGCTCCACAGACACGTTTCAGATCCCATATATAGATGTTTTTATAACGGCAGGCGTTCAGAAAACGTTCGGGTGAATATCCTGACACACGTATCCGGACATAGCCTTTCAGATACCAGATGAACTGTTCAAACACAGTGGTCCCTCCTATGTTTGGTATTCGATCGTCCTGATGTGACCGTGAATCATCATCTCATCATTGGTGTAATAGATGACTTCCAGTTTCCTGCCGCCGATTTTAATCTGTCCGCATCTGCTCTGCAGCCGGATGATCTGGTCTGTATATTCCGTTATTCCTCTATAATTTTCCACACATAGTTCATCCGTACCGGTAATCGTAAGAATCGGGAGCCCCATTGCTACATCTTTTGGGACTCCCGACATTTCCGCCGCTTTTTCTTTCCATTCCTGACGATTCATATCCATACCACTTTTGTGATTTATATCACTTTATGCATTCCGCCTCAGATATATACCTGCCCGGATTTAAGGAATCTCGTGGTATGCCTCAGCGTAAAAATATTCCTGTGCATTTACCGGTGTAAGATCATTACTCACACGGTGATAATTTCCATCTGCTTCCAGTTTTCTTGCTTTCTGATTATCAGAAAGCATAACGTCGAACATTTCCTGTAATTTTGTTTTCAGTTTGTCATTATATACCGGTGCTGCAACCTCTACACGCCGTACAGTATTTCTGGTCATGAAATCTGCAGATGCAATGTAATATTTCCTTCTTTCTTTGCTTCCAAAGATATAGATTCTGGAATGTTCCAGGAATCTTCCAACAATGCTGATGATACGGATGTTTTCTGTCTTTCCTTCCACTCCGGGGATCAGACAGCAGATACCACGGATGATCATATCGATCTTTACTCCGGCTTCAGAAGCCTCGATCAGTTTGTCGATGATTTTCTTGTCTGTAAGGGAATTCAGTTTGAATCCTGCATAAGCTTCTTCCCCATTTCTTGCATGTGCAATCTCTTCGTCCAGCATATCCAGCACTTTATTCTGCAGACACTTTGGTGCTACAAGAAGATGTCTGGTATGTTCAACAACTTCTCCCTTCGACAGTGCCTGAAATACATTGGAAGCTTCCAGCCCGATCTCTGCATTGGATGTCATCAAAGAGAGATCCGTATATAATCGGGAAGTTTTTTCATTATAATTACCGGTACCAATCTGGGTGATATATTCTACCTGTCCTGCATTTTTTCTAGTGATCAGGCAGAGTTTTGAATGCACTTTATATCCGTCTAATCCATAGATTACCTGACATCCGGCATCTTCCAGACGTCTGGACCATTCAATATTATTTTCTTCATCAAAGCGGGCACGAAGTTCAACTAATACAACGACCTCTTTTCCATTTTCTGCGGCCTCTATCAATGCCTCTACAACTTTACTCTGCTTTGCAACACGATATAAGGTCATTTTGATCGAGATAACATCCGGGTCTTCGGCAGCTTCTGTCAGCAAATGCAAAAACGGACGGATGGATTCATAAGGATAAGATAACAGTTTATCTTCTTCTTTGATCTGTGCTATAATGCTCTTTCCATCCTGAAACTGATCAGATTTCTGAGGTGTTCTTTTTGGAAAATATAATTCCGGATTTTTTCTCAGTAGATCCTGGATCTGGAATACGAACGAAAGATCCAATGGTGTTGAGGACATGAATACATGATTTTCATCCAGTTCCAGATACTCGCACAATACGGCAATTCCTTTTTTGTCCATATCTCTGGAAAGTTCCAGACGGATCGGAGCCAGTTTCTTACGCTGTTTGATCAGACCTGCCATGAATTCGCGGTAGTCCAGATCTTCATCGTATAAAGCATCCGCATCAATGTCAGCATTTCTTGTGATGCGCAGCAAAGATTTGGATTTGATCTTATACCCTTTGAATACAACCGGTGCAAAATGAAGGATCAGTTCTTCAGCTAGCATATATGTGCCAGGCATACCCGGTACTGCGATCAGACGTCCGAAAATATTGCTTGTACATGGAATGATTCCGAGACGGTCTTTTTTCCCTTTTGCACCGAGTACCGCTACCGCATAGATCTCTTTGTTTTTCAAAAATGGAAATGGCTGTCTCCTTCCGATAACAGTAGGCGAAATAAGCGGTGCGATCTCTGACTTAAAATAACCTTCCAGATAACGGGCGCCGTCTTCATCCAGTTCATTAAAACGCAAAATACGGATTCCCTGCTCTGCCACACATGCCATCAGTTCTTCGTATACGGATTCTTTTCTCTTGTTGATCAATTTAGTCTGCTTTAAAATTGCATCAATCTGTTCCTGCGATGTCATTCCTGTCTTGTTTTCGCAGATCTTCTTATCGAGAAGTGTCTGATCATATAAAGAGCCCGCACGCACCATGAAGAATTCATCCAGATTGCTCTGATAAATCGATGCGAATGTCAGTCTTTCGCACAACGGAACTTCCGGGTTCTCTGCCTCCTCAAGAACACGTTCATTAAACTTTAACCAGGAAAGTTCCCGGTTCATATATATCTTACTCATAACTTTTTCACCTTTCTTTGTATTGCATTTTCAATGTTTCTAATGTATCATAGTATTTCCAAACGATTATTAGATTTACGTTAAATCTATGTAAAATCAGCCTGCATCATTGCATCAAGGTCAGATAGTATGGTTTTGAAATCCATATATTTTAAGGAGGTTTTATCTATGCATACATCATTTCTTGTTTTGATCATATTGGCACTTGTTATTGTTGCATCGATCATTACATCCATTGTTACGTATCTTATCCTTGCGGGGAGAAACAAAAGAATCCGTCTTGCCGAACAGTACCGGCAGATCGGGATTACCGATGGCTATCTGAGCATTCAGGAAGAGATAGAGAAAAATATCAAATCGGAACACATTAAGTTTACAACAGTTTCTCCTGTAAAAGTTCCGGATTTTGCGGATGAAGAACATACAGAACAGGAATCCGATCCAAAAGATATCTGGGTTGTTGTCCGGGGAAAAGATAGTAATACATCCGAAAAGATCTTTGAATACTGGCATTTTATATATCAGGATTCCCGATGGATCTGTAAAGAACGTAAGAAAAAAGCTGGCTAAAAATACCAGCTTTTTTTCTTATCTTTCTTCCTGTTCTTTTTTATAGACTTTCTGCTGTGAAAATCCTCTTCCTCGTACTTCATTTACATTTCCGATAATCATAAATGCATGTGGATCAGTCTCCTGTACCAGCTGGTTCAGCCGCATCAGTTCGCGGTTGGATACAACGGTAAGGATCATCGGCTGATCATTTTTCAGATATCCGGTCTGTGTGTAAACAAGTGTTGTTCCACGGTCAAGCTGCTCCTGGATCAGACGGTTCAGCTCTTCATATTTTTCTGTCATGATCTCTACTTTTGTACGTGTAGATCCCATCAGAAGCACCTTGTCTAAAATGACTGTGTAAATCAGTACCAACAAGATACCATATACAATCTCTTCTTTATTGGTGAAGAGCATCTGTGAGATTAAGATAACAAAATCAAATACGTATAGCATCACAGATACCGGAAGACCAAACTTCTTGTTCAGAACCAGCGGCGGAATATCCATTCCTCCGGTAGAGGCTCCGCACCGGATCACGACGCCGATCCCCATCCCGATCATCAGACCGCCGCACATAGTAGATAACATCTTATCGTCTGTTACATTCTGAAGTGCAGGCATTTGCTCCAGCACTCCCAGAATAACCGGATAATAAAAGGTACTGACCAATGTCGTAAGTGCAAATTTCATTCCAAGGACAGCCGCTCCAAGCAGGAACATCAGTGTATTGAATAGCAATACAAAACTATGGATTGGAAGTCCGAAATAATGATGGATCGCAATACCAAGCCCTGTTGTCCCGCCTGTGATCATATTATTTGGCAGAATAAACATGACGATTGCAAGTGCATAGATCGTATTCCCAAGTAAGATCATGCACAGATTTTTGAAATTTAAGTGTTTCATAGTTATATCATACCCTCTCCTGACATTTTCATCCATATTAGTATAAAGGATGATGGATTTTGATACAAGATTTTTCTTCTATTTCGGCAGTTTACTTATGATATGGCTCATGGCTGATAATACGGTAGCTTCTGTAAATCTGTTCCAGCAGAATTACCCGCATCAACTGATGTGGAAATGTCATCTTTGAAAAACTCAGTGCATAGTCTGAACGCTTCAGCACTTCTTTTCCAAGTCCGATCGAACCACCGATGATAAATATGATATGGCTCGTCCCCTGAATTCCAAGGTTCTCAATCTTTTTCGCCAGTTCTTCGGAGGTCAGAAGCTTTCCCTCAATTTCCAGCGTAACAACATAGGCATCGTCTCTGACATATTTCAGAATCCGTTCTCCTTCTTTATCACGGATTCCATCTTCTACAGTTTCGCTTGCGTTATCCGGGGTCTTTTCGTCTGCCACTTCAATGATTTCCAGCTTACAGTAACGGCTTAGTCTTTTACTGTATTCTGTAATAGCATCCTTTAAGTATTTTTCTTTTATCTTACCTACTGTGATTAATGTTATCTTCATTCTTCTATTCTTTCTAATTCTACTGTTTGGTTACCTGATACATATATAACTCGTGTAATGCTCTTGTTGCACAGATATATTTTGCCTGGTTCTGCATCGGATTTTCAATATCCCGGAAGACTCCGAATACCTGATCGAATTCCAGTCCTTTCGCAAGATAAAAGGTTGTGACGGTAAGCCCTTTTTTGAATGCAGAACTGTTGCGGTCAATATAGTGCACTTCTTCGCCGCGGGCTTTTAACATCTGATACAATGTGAACGCTTCCGCTTCCGTCATGGTAATAATGGCAGCAGTCTCATACTCGTCTTCTCCAAGTTTTGCTTTTAAAAAGATCTCATCCAGCACAGCATCTTCATTTTGGAAATTCTCTTCAATGACTTCTTTTCCATGACGCTTTAAAAGTTCCACGTCTTTTACACCGGTTAGTTTTTCAGCGTATCTGGCAATCTCCATCGTATTTCTGTAACTTTTATTCATTACAATCTTATGGATCTTCTGATCGAACACCCCCGGAAGGAACTGTAATACATCTCGCATCTGTTCATCCAGTGTCTGGGCCTTATCGCCGAGGATTGTCATCCGGCATTTGAAGATTTGATTCAGGATCACATACTGCAGATAAGAATAATCCTGCATTTCATCAATGACCAGATGCTTGATGTGGTTATGCACAGCTTTTCCGGTCAGACGGTACTTCAGATATAACACCGGAAATACATCTTCGTATTCCAGCTTGCGCTTTTCGTATTCGACATCCGGAAGTGCCGGATACCCGCATTCTTCCAGAAGCCATCCATATATCTTATAGATATCTTTTGTCACATACATCTTGTCAAACTTATTCTGTACGATCAGAAGTTCTTCTTCGGAAAGATCCCGTCCAAGTAATGTCTCATATTCATCCACACAATAATCCCGGATCGCATCCATACGGCTAAGCAACGGGGCATTCTGGAACTTGAAATAAAACAGATTAATAAGCTCTTCTTCCGTCTTTTGAATTCCTTTATATTCGATCGTGTGGAAATCCATCAGCTCATCTTCCAGGCTTGCGAGAAATCCTTCCATCATTCCGACAAAGCCTTCCGACTGTTTTTCTTCAAAGCGTTCTGTCAGGTACAGATCCTGAAGCTTCATGTTCCTCTCCAGCTGGTCATAACGGTCTTCGCAGTCCGGAACGATTTCCTTCAATTCGCGGTATGCAAACAGATCAAAACTCATCTCCTGAATATTTTCCTCGCCCAGTTCCGGAAGAATATGGGAAATATAGTCCGAAAAAACACTGTTGGGAGATAGGATCAGTATATTAGAGGATTTCAAATGTTCTCTGTCGTAATACAACAGGTATGCGATCCTGTGTAATGCAACGGAAGTCTTGCCGCTTCCGGCCGCCCCCTGAATTGCAAGGATCCGATCCTGTGTATTACGAATGATGGCATTTTGTTCTTTCTGGATCGTACGTACGATATTTTTCAGCTGCACATCACTGTTGGTTCCCAGTTCCTGTTTTAAAATATCGTCATCAATCTTGGTATCGCTTTCAAATGCATAGACCATTTTTCCATTTTTTACTTTATACTGCCATTTGGCGGCAATTTCGCCTTCGATAAGTCCGGCGGGAGCTTTATAAGAACCCGGTCCTTTATCATAATCGTAAAACAATCCGCTGACAGGTGCTCTCCAGTCATAGATCAAAGGCAGCATACCTGTACGCTCTGCAAAATTGCCGATACCGATATAAAAAATCTCCGGCTCTTCTTCCCCATCATAGATAAAATCCACACGTCCGAAAAATGGGGCTTCCAACATCTTACGGAGACGATGTCTCATCTTCTGCTTTTCCTGATTATCATTTACCTGATGTAAAAGTGCCTGTTGGTTATCGTAATTCTCATAACCATATTCGTCCATCTCAGTGTAATTCTCCCAGTAGTATTCGTTCATACTCTGAATGTCTTTCTGTCCGGCTTCAATGGATGCATCTACTTCTGTCAGCCGTGTACGGATCTTCTCCGTTACTTTATTTAAAAATATCTTTCCGTCTTTCAAATCTAATTCTGTCATAATCTCCAACCTGTCTTTTTTTGTTTTATCCTTACATATCAGCAGGATTGATTTTCAGCTGTTTTCAGCATTAAATGTGTCTTACAATCATACCACATATATATGTTTTTATTCAAGTCCGGATGTACTGTCTGCAGGACCTGCTACTGGCAGCTTTTTGCGAACGCATGGCAAGCAAAAAGAGATATACACCAGAATCATTCTCATGTATATCTCTTATATAATTATGTGTTCTACATATTTATGAGTGCTTATAACATCATCTTTTCACTGTGCACAAAGAATTAAGCATTCTTTTTAGAAAGATATTCGTGGATACCTTTGGCTCCTGCTTTACCTGCACCCATAGCAAGAATTACAGTTGCAGCACCTGTTACGGCATCGCCGCCTGCGAATACGGCAGCTTTTGAAGTCTGTCCGTTCTCTTCTTCTGCTACGATACATTTTCTCTTGTTCGTCTCAAGACCCTTTGTTGTAGAAGAAATCAATGGGTTTGGAGAGGTTCCAAGGGACATGATAACAGTGTCTAATTCAATCTCATATTCAGATCCAGGAATTTCGATCGGACGTCTCCTTCCGGAAGCATCCGGCTCACCAAGCTCCATCTTGATCACTTTCATACCTTTTACCCATCCGTTTTCATCGACAAGGATTTCTTTTGGATTGGTAAGGAGGTCGAACTGAACACCTTCTTCTTTTGCATGATGTACTTCTTCTACTCGTGCAGGAAGTTCTGCTTCGCTTCGACGGTATACGATATGTACTTCTGCACCAAGACGAAGTGCTGTTCTGGCAGCATCCATAGCTACGTTACCACCACCGACAACGGCAACTTTCTTACCTGCTGCGATCGGTGTATCGTAAGAATCATCAAATGCCTTCATCAGGTTACTTCTTGTCAGGTATTCATTTGCAGAGAATACTCCGTTGGCTGTCTCGCCAGGGATTCCCATGAACATCGGAAGACCTGCTCCGGAACCGATGAATACAGCTTCAAAATCTTCCTCTTCCATCAACTGGTCGATGGTTGTAGATTTACCGATAACAACGTTTGTCTCGAATTTAACGCCAAGCTCTTTGACTTTTTCGATTTCTTTCTTAACAACTTTCTGCTTTGGAAGACGGAATTCAGGAATACCATATACCAGAACACCGCCAAGCTCATGCAGTGCTTCGAATACAGTTACTTCGTATCCGAGTTTTGCAAGGTCTCCGGCACAGGTAAGTCCTGACGGACCGGACCCGATGACTGCTACTTTATGTCCGTTTGTCTTTTCCGGTTTTTCCGGTTTGATATCATTTTCCAGTGCATAATCTGCGACAAATCTTTCCAGTTTACCGATAGATACGGCATCACCTTTGATACCGCGGACACACTTGCTCTCGCACTGTGATTCCTGTGGACATACACGTCCGCAGATAGCAGGAAGTGCAGAAGACTGACCGATCACTTTGTAAGCCTCTTCGATATTGCCTTCTTTGATCTCTGCGATAAATGCAGGAATATTAATGGATACAGGACATCCCTGGATACATCTTGCATTCTTACAGTTCAGACATCTGGTTGCTTCTTCCATTGCTTCTTCTTTATTATATCCGTAACATACTTCTTCAAAATTCGTAGCACGAACCTTTGGCTCCTGTTCTCTTACAGGAACTTTCTTTAATACATCTGCCATTACTCGTCACCTCCGCACTGACCACATCCGCCATGATGTGTGTCACCTTCCTGTAATTTCAGCATTGCACGGCCTTCCTGGGTCTTGTACATCTGCTGTCTCTTCATAGCCTCATCGAAGTTGACAAGGTGTCCGTCAAATTCTGGACCATCTACGCATGCGAACTTGATCTCATCTCCTACATGCAGACGACAGGCTCCGCACATACCCGTTCCATCTACCATGATAGGGTTCATACTTACAATTGTAGGAATCTCCAGTTTCTTTGTAAGGAGACATACGAATTTCATCATGATCATTGGTCCGATTGCGATACATACGTCATATTTATTTCC
>UMCH01018604.1_pt1 | contig 31125 bp, 30 predicted proteins | sample 1964201 | NCBI WGS metagenome assembly UMCH01 (sample SAMEA4835965, study PRJEB28245) | human gut metagenome | biome: gut microbiome; material: fecal sample | place: Denmark | collected 2008 | reverse complement strand
AAAACTTTAAGAATTAGGGTGGAAACGCGGAACTAAACTTTCGTCCCTAGCTAAATGTATAGCTAGGCTCGGAAGTTTTTTTGAGGTCTAGCCATTTCCAAAAGTTGTCAAAAGGGACGCCCTTTTTTGACAACCATTCAAAAAAAGTTGTCAAAAAGGGGCGTCCCTTTTGACAAGAGGAGGAATTATTATGTTAAAATCAATGGACACACTAGTAGCTTTATGCAAAGGAAGAGGATTTATTTATCCTGGATCAGAAATTTATGGAGGATTAGCAAATACTTGGGACTATGGTCCTTTAGGAAATGAATTAAAAAATAATGTAAAGGCAGCATGGAGAAAAAAATTCATACAAGAACAACCAAATATAGTAGGTCTTGATGCAGCAATATTAATGAACCCAGAAACATGGGTAGCATCAGGACATGTTGGAGGTTTCTCAGACCCATTAATAGATTGTAAAGAATGTAAAACAAGACATAGAGCTGATAAATTAATAGAAGAATGGGCTCATGATAATGGAAAAGATATGATAGCAGATGGAATGACAGATGAAGAATTAATTAGTTTCATAAATGAAAATAAAATACCATGCCCATCATGTGGAAAAACAAATTTTACAGATATAAGAAAATTTAACTTAATGTTCAAAACATTCCAAGGAGTAACAGAAGACACAACATCAACAGTATATTTAAGACCAGAAACAGCACAAGGAATATTTGTTGATTTCAAAAATGTATTACGTACATCAAGAAAGAAAATGCCAATGGGAATTGCACAAATTGGTAAAGCATTTAGAAACGAAATAACACCAGGAAACTTTACATTCAGAACAAGAGAATTTGAACAAATGGAACTTGAATTTTTCTGCAAGCCAGGAACAGACTTAGAATGGCACAAATATTGGAAAGATTATTGTGAAAACTTCTTAATCAATTTAGGAATGAAAAAGGAAAATATTAGATTAAGAGACCATTCACCAGAAGAACTAGTATTTTATAGCAAAGCAACAACAGATATAGAATTTGCTTTCCCATTTGGATGGGGTGAATTATGGGGAATTGCTGATAGAACTGATTATGATTTAACACAACATATGAATCATTCAAAACAAGATTTATCATATCAAGACCCAGAAACAAACGAAAAATATGTACCATATGTAATTGAACCATCATTGGGAGCAGATAGAGTTGTTCTAGCATTTTTATGTAACGCATATGATGAAGAAGAAATGGCAGAAGGAGACACAAGAGTTGTATTACACTTACATCCAGCATTGGCACCTTATAAAGTTGCAGTACTTCCATTATCTAAAAAATTATCAGATAAAGCAGAAGAAGTATATGGAAAACTTGCTAAGAAATTTATGTGTGATTATGACGCAGCAGGTTCAATTGGAAAACGTTATAGAAGAGAAGATGAAATCGGTACTCCATACTGTGTAACAGTTGATTTTGATACATTAGAAGATGAATCAGTTACTGTTAGAGATAGAGACACAATGGAACAAGTTAGAATTAAAATTGATGATTTAGAAGCATGGATTGCAGAAAAAATCGAATTTTAAAATAAATTTTTTGAAAAGGAATTAAAAGTACAATGAAAATAGGAATAGATATAGATGATACAACTTTTTTAACAGTAAAATCAATGTTAAAATATGCTGATATATTTGAAGAAGAAATATCAGGTGTACCAACTAACAGAGATAGTTTTGGCTTAATTAAAAATAGATATTATTTAAAAGCTTTATATGGATGGGATGATAAAACTAAATTTGAATTTTTTGACAAATATTATAAAAATGTATTAGAAGAATGTACAATGCTACCTAATGCAGACAAAACAATTCAAAAATTAAAAGAAGAAGGAGATACAATACATTTTATAACAGCAAGATTGATGAATATTGCAGAATGTGATACAGAAGAAATTACAAAAGATAGTTTAAGGAACTTTAATATTCCATATGATAGCTTGAATCTACATATCAGTGATAAATTGACGTTCTGCAAAGAAAATGGAATTGAATTATTGATTGAAGATAGTTATGAAACTTGTATAGAATTAACTGATAATGGTATTAAATCAATTTTAATGACAACAAAAATGAATGCGGATATTAATGATGATGGAATAACAAGAGTAAATAATTGGGATGAAGTTTATCAAAAAATACAAGAAATGAAAAAAACTTGTAAAGAACAAGAAGATGTAAGATAAAATTTTACAAAAACACATATTAGATTTAAAAATTTAATATGTGTTTTTTATTGTATAATAAATGAAAAAAATATTTTTTTACTATTTATTTTTTAGTTCTTTCATGATACAATGCAAATGAAAATATAAGAAAAAAGCTACAAAAAATTTTTGAAAGCAAAGATAAAAAGTAAAATTAATAAAAAAAGAAAGGAATTTAAGAGTATGTTTAGTTTTAATCATGTAACAATAAGTGTTGATAATTTAGATAAAACACTTGAATTTTATAAGAAATTTGGATTTGAAAAATATAAGGAATATAGAGATGAAAATGTTGATATTGTAATGTTAAAATTAGGAGATATGATATTAGAGATATTTCATTATCAAGAAAAAGAAAAGTTACCTGAACATTCAAAAGAACTAGCAATTGACCTAAAAACTATTGGAAATAAACATTTTGGATTAGGAGTAAAAGACATAGTAGAAGCTAAAAAGTTTGTAGAAGAAAATAAATTAAGTGATTCAGAAATTATTATAAATAAAGGAAGGTTAGGTAAACCATATTTCTTTATAAAAGATACAGATGGAATATTAATGGAAATAATTGAAGAAGATTAATTATAAATTACTTAAATAGGAGCTAAAATGGAACAAAAACTTAAATTTGAACAATTAAAAGAAAAAATAAAAGAATGTGATTGTTGTAAAGAAAAATTTGGTTTTGAACCACATCCAATTTTTTGGGGAAAGCAAAACTCAAAAATCGTCCAAATAAGTCAAGCACCTTCTAAGAATGTTCATCAAAACTTAAAACCATTTACAGATATGAGTGGAAAAACTTTAAAATATGAATGGTACCAAATAACAGATAACGATTTTTATAATACAGATAATTTTTTTATTGGAGCATTAGCACACTGTTATCCAGGAAAAGACAAAAACGGAAATGATAAACAACCGCCTAAATGCTGTTGGACTAAATGGATTGAAGAAGAATTGCAAATATTAGATAATGAAATGTATATTGTTATTGGAGCAAAAGCTGCAAAAGTCTTTTTTCCAAATGAAATATATGAAGAACTTGTTTTTAAAGACAATGTATGGAATGGTAAAAAAACTATTGTGCTGCCACATCCATCACCATTAAATAAAAAATGGATAAAAGACCATCCACAGTTTTTGCAAAAAAGAATTCATGAAATAAGGAATACAATATGGGATATATTAAAAGAATAAAACTATTGAAGGAGTGGATATGAATAAACTCCAGAGCAAACAGCAATTAGAGAAATGAAAGAAGAAACGAAAATTATAATTTTAATATGTATATAAAAGTAGATGACTAAGAAAATATTTTTAATATTAATTATATGTTAGATAAAAACAATAAGTAAAAAGAAAAGAGAAAAGATAATGAAATTATATGTAATAAGACATGGTGAAACTGAAATGGGAAAAAATGAAATTATAGCCACAGAAGATGAACCATTAAACAAATTTGGAATGAACCAAGCACAAAAAGTTGGAAAAGAATTAAAAAAATTAGACATAGACATAATTTATTGTTCTCCAATTGAGAGAGCAAAGCACACATTAAAATTATTTGACATGGATAAAAACATTCCTGTAATAATAGACGAAAGAATAAAAGAAAGAAATATGGGAATATATGAAAAAGTTCCTTTTAATGAGTTAGATTGGGACGTATTTTGGAATTATAATTCAGACATAAAATATCCAGAGCTAGAAACAATGAAAAGTGTTTATGAAAGAATAAAAAACTTTATAGACGAAATAAAACTACAAAATAAGAATGTACTAATTGTAACCCATGGAGGTATATCAAGAGCAATATATTGGTATTTTAATGGAATACCTGAAAATGGTAATTCATCAAATATTAACGAAAATTGTAAAATATATGAATACGAATTATAACAGAAGTAATTTTTAGAAAAAAAGATAAAAAACGGAAATTTATATAGTTCCGTACAATATATAATTTTAATTTAGGAAGGAAAAAACATGAGAATAGGAATTGATATAGACGGAGTTTTAACAGATATAGAACAATGGCAATTAGATATAAGATTCTTAACCGATAAAGACAATGAAAATGGAAAAAGAATGAAAAAGACAGTAACTAATTGGTTAAATAAATATAACATTTATTATGATAAAATAATATTTAGTCCCGAAGAAAAACTAGATATATGCATGGCAAACAATATAGAGTTAATGATAGAAGATAAAGTTGACAATATTAACAAAATTTCAAAACATATACCCGTAATTTGTTTTGATGCAAGATATAATCAAGAATGTAAAGGAAAAAATATTTATAGATGTTATAGTTGGTATGATATATATGCTAAAATAAAAAAGATAAAAAATTAAAAATCAGGAAAGTTTATAAAGACTTTCCTGATTTTAGGTTAAATAATACTTACTGTGATCTCATAACTCTAAAATAATTCGCTAGCCATACAAGCATCAATTAAATAAATCTTTTTCATATAAATCTTCAATATAAACATCTTGTTCTTCAAAATTATCAACAAATCCAACTTTGGCAATATCTCGTTTTTCATCAACACCTTGAATCCAAACAGGTCTCTCATCATAAAAAACATCAGACTTTTCTTTATTATTTAAAATAGTATGAACTCTTTGCAAATCCATGTACATCATCTCCTTTATATATTAAAAGTATATCCATATAAAAATTAAATATAACTATATAAATATAAAATTTAATAAAAGTTTAGTAAGTAGAATATTAAAATTGAATATGAAAAAGTACTAAAAACAGCATAGAAACTATATTTCAACAGTAAATAAACATAAAAAGTTGCAATAAATACAAAAATATGGTATAATTGGTAATAGGTGATGTAAATGGAAAATTATGAAGATATTGATATTAAAAGAATTTTAGAAATAATACTATCTAAAAAATTATTAATTGTATTAATATTATTATTTAGCATACTATTCGGTTATGCTTATTCATATTATTATAAAAAGCCAGAATACAAGTCTTCTGTAACAATATTATTAGTTGCAGATGAGAACAAAACAAACAAAGAATTAACACAAACAGATTTAAATATAAATAATGGATTAATTTCGACTTATAGCAGTATAGCTAAAAGTACAAATGTTGTACAAAAAACAATAGAAAATCTAGAATTGAATATGTCGGCTTCAAGTTTACAAAAAAAGGTAGATGCAAAACAAATAGATAGTACACAATTTTTAAAAATAAGTGTAACAAATGCAAATCCAGAATTAGCTAAAAATATAGCAAATGAATTAGCAAATGTTTTTACACAACAAATAAAAGAAATATATAATTTACAAAATATAAGTATCGTAGATGAAGCAGAAGTAGAATCAACTCCTTGTAATGTAAATCATATGAAAGATATTATAATGTTTGCATTTGCAGGTCTATTTTTGGCAATGGTATCAGTAGTAGCAATATTCATGTTTGATGATACTATAAAAAGTGAAGAAGATATAGAAAAAAATGTAAAATTAAAAGCCATAGGAACATTACCAGTAGATAAAGAAAAAAATGAATTAATAGTAAAAAATAATCCAAAATCACAAATAGTTGAAAGTATAAAGACAATAAGAACAAATATATTATATTCAACAAATAAAAATGCAATTTTAGTAACAAGTTGTAAACAGGATGAAGGAAAAACATGGGTTATAAACAATTTAGCTGTAACATTTGCTCAAACTGGAAAAAGAGTAATTTTAGTAGATGCAAATTTAAGAGAAGAAAGTAATAAAAATGATATATTTGAAATAGACAAAGGAGAAGGGTTATCTGACTTTATAAAAGAAATTTCAGAAGATAATTTAGATAATTTACAAAAATCAAGAAATTATATTAAAGAAACCAAAATACCTAATTTACATATATTACAAAACGGTACAATACCACCAAATCCAGTGGAATTAGTATCTTCAAGAAATATGCAAAAAATAATAAAATTATTAAAGAATATGTATGATGTGGTTTTAATAGACGGAACATCAAGTATAATGGTATCTGATAGTATAGCATTATCTTCAATGGTTGATAGTACAATATTAATTGCAGAAAATAAGAAAACAAAAATTAATGATTTGAAAAAAGTAAAAAAATTAATAGAGGATGTACATGGAAACATCTTAGGAGTAATATTAAATAAAGCTCAAACTCAAAAGGGAAAGTATTATGGAAAAAAATATGGTTATTATTATGGTAGTGATGTTGAAAAACAAATCCAAAAAATAGAAGAAAAACAAGATACAATTTCATTAGATGAAGTAATTGAGTTAGCAAAAGAAAAAATACAAATGCAATTACCAGAAGATGAAATTTTAGAGGAAAAAGAAAGAAACTTAGAATTTGAAAATAATAACGATACCAATGATGAGACTAATAATGAAATTAAAAAGATAAGACAAGAAATATTAGGCGAAATTGATAAAATAAAAAATGTATTTATAGAGTTTAAAAGAAAAGATAAAACTAAAAAACAGATTATTAATATACATAATAGTATTAATAATTTAAAACAAATCCAGGAAAATAATAATAAAAAGTTGATTGAAAATCAACAAGATATGTATAAAAAAATAACAGAACAACAAGAAGATACTAATAATGATATATTAGAAAAAATCTTGAAAATACAAGAATTACAAAATACTAAAAAACAAGAATTAATGGAAAATATACAAAATGTTGATGAAAAGCAAAGTGAAAATAATCGAAAATTGATGGAACAAATCCAAAGTGTAGATGAAAGACAAAATGAAAATAACCAAAAACTAATAGAACAAATTAAAAATGTAGAAGAAAAACAAAATGAAAACAATCAAAATCTAATAGAACAAATTAAAAATGTAGAAGAAAAACAAAATGAAAACAATCAAAATCTAATAGAACAAATTAAAAATGTAGAAGAAAAACAAAATGAAAACAATCAAAATCTAATAGAACAAATTAAAAATGTAGAAGAAAAGCAAAATGAAAATAATCAAAAATTAATAGAACAAATTCAAAGTGTAAAAGAAAATCAAAAAGAAGTAAAAATGCAAGAAGAAGAAAATGTAAAGATTTTAGTTGAACAATTTATACAAGAAATTAATACCTTAAGAAGTGAAATAAAAGAACTTAAAGACAATCAAAATGTAAGTAGAGCTGAATTGTTAGAAAAAATAGACAATATGAAGTATGAAGAAAAGTTAAATGAAATTAACGAAAAATTACAAGAAAAAGAAACTAAAAATAATATTATAAGTTTTGAAACATTGAAAAGAAAAAAATCAAACAAAAAAGTATTTAACATAAACGAGGAAAGCATTGGCTTTGAGGATTTACAAAGATTATCAAATTGTATTGTAGACTTAAACGATGAAGTAACATCTTTAGAAGCAATGAGTAATTAAAACAAAAAGCTATAACAATATCTAAAAACTGGAATTGTTATAGCTTTTATAAATTTTTTTAAAGGTTGTATGTATAATATTTTCTTGACTTATTTAATGGATTGATATAAAATAATGTCCGTAACGAAAGAGGAGGAAAGAATATGAACATAATATATCAAGGAAGAACAAAAAAGATAGAAAAAGGATTAACTGTAAAAGAAGCTTTAAAAAAAGAAATAAATGAAAATAAATATGAAGTTATAGGTTGCTTATATAATAATGACTATAGGAATTTGGAAACAGAAGTAGAAGAAGGAGCAAGAATAGAATTAATAGATATTTCTTCAAAGGAAGGAATGAAAATATATGTAAGAACAATTGTATATATAATGGGAAAAGCATTTGAAAACTTATACAATAGAGAAAAAATAATGGTAGAATATCAACTTGGAAACGCAATGTATTGCAAATGTGATAATATACAAATAACAGATGAATTTATAACAAAACTAAAAAATGAAATGCAAAAAATAATAGAAAAAGATGAAAAAATAACAAAAGTAGAAATGACAAGAAAAGAAGCGGAAAAATTTTATGAAGAGAATAATTCTTCAAGAGGAAGATTACAATTTGATTTAAAAGGAAATAAACCAATATACATGTATTATTGCGGAAACTATTATAATTATTGTTATGGAACACTTGCAAATAGAACAGGAATTATTAAAATTTTTGATGTAATAAAATATGGAGATGGATTTTTAATAAGATATCCAAGTTCAAAAGAACCTACTAAAATGCCAGAATTTCATGAAACAAAAAAATTAGCTTGGGCATTAGAAGAATTTGAAAAAATTCATTCTGTTTTAGATGTTTTAACAGTGTATAAATTAAATAAAGCAATAGAAGAAGACAGAATAAAAGATGTAATAATGCTTGCAGAAGCTTTACATGAAAAGAAAATAGCAAATATAGCAGATGACATAGCAAAAAGAAAAAATGTAAAAATGGTATTAATTGCAGGACCTTCATCATCAGGAAAAACAACATTTGCACAAAGACTTGGAATTCAATTAAGATTAAATGGACTAAAACCAGTTACAATATCAGTAGATAATTATTTTGTAGAAAGACAGGATACACCAAGAGACGAAAATGGAGAATATAATTTCGAATGTATAGAAGCAATTGATTTAAAACTATTTAATGAACATTTAGTAAAACTTTTAAATGGCGAAGAAATAGAAGTACCAGAATTCGATTTTAATGTTGGAACAAAAAGATATAATGGCAAAAAAATGAGATTGGCAGAGGACGAAATTTTAGTAATAGAAGGTATACATTGTTTAAATGATAAATTAACAAGTCAAATTTCAAAAGATCAAAAATATAAAATATATATTAGTGCACTTACAGTTTTAAATATGGACAGATATAATAGAATATCAACAACAGATACACGTTTAATAAGAAGAATAGTAAGAGATTACCAATTTAGAGGTTATTCAGCATTACATACATTAAATACATGGCATAAAGTAACAGAAGGAGAAGAAAAAAATATATTTCCATATCAAGAATTAGCAAATACAATTTTTAATACATCACTTATATATGAGTTAAATGCACTAAAACCAATAGCAATGCCATTATTACAAGAAATAACAGACGAATATAGAGAATATGCAGAGGCACAAAGATTAATAAATATATTAAAATATTTTAGAGAAGTACCGAAAAGTTATGTACCAAACAATTCGTTATTGAAAGAATTCTTAGGTGGAGGAACATTTGATTTGCATTAGTGTCCAAAAGGGACGGTTCTTTTTGGACATTAATCTAAAAAATAAAGGAGCACAGAATGTTAAAAGATAGTAGATTTACAGAAATTGATGAAGAATTTATATGTGAAAATTGTGGGAAAAAGGTACCAAAACTTGGATATTCATGTAGAAATCATTGTCCATATTGTTTACATTCAAAACATGTAGATAAAAATCCAGGAGATAGAGCTGAAAGTTGCCATGGAGATTTAGAACCTGTAAGCATGGAAATTGATGGAAAAAAAGGATATGTTATAGTTTTTAGATGCAAAAAATGTGGAGCTATTAGAAGAAATAAAGCTGCAAAAGATGATAATATGGATTTGTTAATTGATTTAAGTAGTAAACAAATATAAGTACGAGTTTATGTAAAAAAGTTGTTAAAAGGACGTCCTTTTCTGACAAAAAATATTGTCAAAAAGGGGCGTCCCTTTTGACAACTTTTTATATTTCTCTATTTAAATTCCCATTAGTGAATTCTTTACCTTCTAATCGTTCACCTTTTTTAACAGTATTTACAATATCATTAATTTCTTCAACAGATTCATCTAAAATGTCAATTCTATTATAATGTATGTTAGAAAAATCGCTAGGTGAAATAGAAGTAGTTTTACTATTATAAATAGTAGATACGGTTTGAATATTGTCAAACAGTACAGGAAACTTCATATTAAGTCTATCTTTTAAATAATAAGAATTATTAAGATTACACTTAGAACTACAAGTAGGATAACACTTATTAGTTTTTCCAAGAACGCAATAATTCATATTCATAAGAGGTGTTTTGCCATAAACAATTAATTCTGCAGGCATAAAGCAACAAGAAGAATTACAAATACTATCTATAATTTCTTTTGTTGATTCAGGAGAAATTGTAAATTTATCAAGTCCTAAATTTTTTAATTCATTTACACTATATAAATTGAAAATATTAAAGGTGTAATTAGCAATTAATTCAAATTTATTATTAGGATTGTTTAAAACATTTTCTAATAATTTTAAGTTTGAAATGTTTGAAATAACAAAGCCCTTAATATTGTAATTTGAAATAGTTTTTTCAATAGTACTAAAAAGTAGATTTCTGTAATTTGCCTTTATAATTGTTGGCATGTAAATATAAATTTTAAATTTTTGCTCTAATGTTTTTAAAATATCAGAATATTTTTTAATTGAAAAATATTTTAAAGGAATGTATATATTATCAAATCCTTCTAATTTAGAATAATCAAAATCAGGATTTAAAATATTTAATAAAACTGATATTGTATTTTCTTTAAACATAAAGCTTTCTACATTAGCAGTATTTCCATTTAAACAAAGAATTTGAGAATCTTTTAAATTATCACAAACGCAATTAGGATGGACTCTTTTTATATTAGAAACAGCAAAATCAAAAGCTAAATCTAAAACTTTTCTTCTTAAATCATTCAAAGTACTAATTTTAGGTAAGAAAATGTCTGAATCTAAATTAACATCAATATTAGCAAATTCAAAAATAGAATCAGTAGTTTTATTAATTTGATTAATAACTTTTTCCTTATCTAAAGGTCTATTTTTAGCAACTTCTGGGATAACATCTGAAGAATAAGTAATATCCAAGTTTGAATATGCATCTAGATAGCCATTATTAGAAATTTGAGCATTATTTAAAGAAAATGCTGAAGGGGAAAGAGTTACTCTAATTTGTATAGGTTCATTGTGTTTAATTTTTATTGTACAATTTAAAGGAACTTTTCTATGTTCTCCATTTATGCTATCATGAGCTATTAAATTCAATTTTTTAGATGATATTTTATAGATTTTATCACCTAAATTTATATTGCCTTTCATTCTTCCAATAGTTACTGTTTGACCTATACTAGTTTCTTTTATATTTTTATCTTTAATCATTAATTCTGAAACATTATAAGAACCAGTTTCTTTTTCTAAAGATATAGTATCTCCGATTTCAATAGGTTCTTGTAATTTAACAGTGATGTAACCTTTGTTTTTACTGTATTTTTCTACCTTACCTAAAAATAATCCCATGTTATTAGGCTTTTCTTTAAAAACTAAGTTTTTGTTAGGTTCATTAGTAAGGTGACCAGTTGAGGACATCCCTCTATTAAATACCTGTAATAAAGTTTTTCTGTCATTTTCTTCAATTTTGAAATCATTAATATCTGTAATTCTTTCGGCTAAATCAATGTATTTTCTGTAAATTCTTGTAACAGTAGCAACATATTCAGGACTTTTCATTCTACCTTCAATTTTTAAACAAGTAACACCAGCATTAATTAGTGAAGGGATGAAATCTAACCCGCATAAATCACGTGTACTTAAAAGATGCCCAGAATCTGTCATATCATCGTTTTCCAATAATTTATAAGGTAATCTGCAAGGCTGAGCACATTTTCCACGGTTGCCTGAACGACCACCAACCATACTAGAAAATAGGCATTGACCTGAATATGAAATGCATAAAGCACCATGAATAAAGCATTCAATTTCTATATCAGAATTTTTACAAATATATTCAATTTCTTGAAGAGAAAGTTCACGTGAAAGAACCACTCTTTTAAAACCAAGTTCTTGCATTTTTAGAACTCCTTGAAGGTTGTGAACTGTCATTTGTGTACTTGCATGGATATCCAAATCAGGAAAATGTTTTATTAATTGTTTGGCTAATCCTAAATCTTGAACAATAATTGCATCTATTCCATACTCATAAGCTTTTTTAGCAAGCTCAAAAGCATCATTAAACTCATTATCTGTAACTAAAGTATTTAATGTTAAATTTGTTTTAACTCCACGTGCTTTTGCATATATAATAGCTTTTTCTAAATCATCTAAATTGAAGTTCGAAGCATAAGCTCTTGCACTAAATAAATCTGCTCCAAAGTATACACTATTTGCACCATTTTGAACGGCTGCTTTTAAGCAGTCAAAATTACCAACTGGTGAAAGTAAATCAATCATTTTTTGCCTCCTTAATTTTTACATCAATATTATATAACTTTTTTTAATAAATTTCTACAATTTATTTAATAAATATGATATAATAGGTGACATAATTCAAAATGCAAATATTTATTAATTTATATAAAAATAAAATGAGGTAGGTAATAATGGAATTTGATTTGATAAAAGAAATATCAAAAGCTCAAAAAGGATTAAATAAAAAACAAATATACTATACAAAAAAAGAATTAGAAACATTACATCAATATATAATGAAACAAAATGAAAGAATAAAAAACAAGAGATATACTTGTAGAGAGTTAATATATGATGAATTTGAAAAAGATCTAGATAATTATGTAAAAACAACAGGGACACATATGATGCAAGTAGAAGATAATGCATTACAAATATTAAGTACCAATCCAGCAATTGTAGATAGAGCATATGATAAAATAAAAGATAAAGATTTAGAAAAATTCGACTTTGAAAAAGAAAAGTATAGAATTTTAAATGGAGAAGAGCAAAGCATAGAATATGAAATGTGTTTAATGTTAAAAGAATTAAGAAAAGAAAAAGTAGAAGGACCACTAAAAGAAATATTATATGAAGAAATACACCCAAAAGATGAAAACAAAAGGCAAAAAATGAGAGAGAAAATACAAGAAAGTGATGAATACAAAAAAACGGTTGAATATACAAAAATACTCATTGAACCATCAGAAAGAAAACAAATAGAGATGGCTATAAATTATAGAAAAAAAGGATTAGAAGAGGCCCTGTTTACTAAAGAAAAAGAAGGATTCAAATTATCAGGAGAGTTTTTAAAGAAATATGGTTTTTTAAAAGAGGAACTAGAACAACAAAATAAAGATTATAGAGACTTATCTTTAAGCATATGCAGTATGAATTAAAAACAGAAAATATGGATGATGATATAGGCTTAGAAAATATATTTGAGGACAGTTATCTAGATACATTAAGTTTAGAACAATTAACAGTATTAAATGCATTTTGGCAAAACAGATTTACAAAGAAAATAGAGCGGGATAAAAAGAGCACTATTTGTAGCAGATAGCATGAATTTATGGGAAGATTTAGAAAAAAATGATTATGAAAATAAATTAGAAGATAATAAAATTGAAAAAGTACTTTTAAAAATGATATTAACTGATAATATGACAAAGACAATAAGAAAAAGTATAACAAAACTTATAGATACAGAAAATTATAGATATGCGTATTTTAATAGTCAAGAAGGATTATCAAAAGAATTAAGAAAACAATATACAAATTTTTTTGATGCAATTTTACCAGAATGTGAAAATGATTTAGAAGCGGACTTATTTGCTCCACAGTCAATAAGAAACAATATTGATTTAATATATGGTGTGAAAGGTATAATGTTAAATAAAATATTAACTCAAATAAGGTACAATTCTAAAATAACAAATTGGGGATATATACCAGAAGATAGTAGTGAAAAAGATAAAAGAAAAGTATTAATTGGGATTGATTATCCTGGATTTAATATGCCATTAAAATTACATATGAATAAAGATGAATTAATAGAATATCTAGAAATGATAAAAGGAAATGCTGTTTTACCAGTATATGAAGGAAATGGAGACATGACGTATAAAGGTAAAAAATTAACAACAAAAATATTTATGCCATTGACTGAAAAAAGAGAATCCGAAATTATTAAAGCAAATAAAGAAATAAATAGTGTTGACTCAAAATATTTATATGTAAGACATATAGGAAATTTAATAACAAAAAAATGTAAAAAAATTTTAAAAATATATCCACAAAAATATATAGATTTAAAAACAAAAAATATGGGAACAAAAAGAAACGGAAAATTTATTCCTGATGCAGAAAATGAAAACACAAATTTGAAACAAAAAGATATTGACAAAGGTAAAAATTTAGGTTAAACTTAGAATTACAAATTAAGTATTCATAATTAAAATTAAATAAATATTAAGGAGGAAAAAGAAAATGGAATTAAAAGGATCAAAAACAGAAAAAAATTTAATGGAAGCTTTTGCAGGAGAATCACAAGCAAGAAATAAATATACATATTTTGCTAGCAAAGCTAAAAAAGAAGGATATGAACAAATAGCTGCTATATTCCAAGAAACAGCAGACAATGAAAAAGAACATGCAAAAATGTGGTTTAAATTATTACAAGGTGGGGAAATAAAAACAACAGCAGAAAACTTAAAAGCTGCTGCAGAAGGTGAAAACTTTGAATGGACAGACATGTATGATAGAATGGCAAAAGAAGCAAAAGAAGAAGGATTTGACCATATTGCATTCTTATTTACAGAAGTAGGAAAAATAGAAAAAGAACATGAACAAAGATATTTAAAATTATTAGAAAATGTTGAAGATGGACTAGTATTTAGTAAAGATGGAGACAAAATTTGGAAATGTAGAAACTGTGGACATATAGTAATTGGAAAAAATGCTCCAGAAATTTGTCCAGTTTGTAGTCATCCAAAGGCATATTTTGAAATAAAAGCAGAAAATTATTAATAAAAAATATTAAATGTTTAGAAAAGGATTTTGAAGTAAAATTTAGGAGAATTACTTCAAATCCTTTTTTAAAATTTATTTGAAAAAAATAAAACCATGTGATATAATCAACCCCAAGGAGGACAAAATGCCAAAATTTTTTGTTAAAGAAGACCAAATAAAAGACAATGAAATAATAATATTAGGACAAGATGTTAATCATATAAAAAAAGTTTTAAGAGCAAAAAAAGGAGACGAATTGCAAATATGTAATAGTCAAAATGGGGAAAATTTTTTGTGTGAAATTAAAGATTTAGAGAATGAAAATATAATTTGTAAAATAAAAGAAAAAATAAATAAAAATGTAGAATCAAATATAGAAGTTACTATATTTCAAGGTCTACCTAAATCAGATAAAATGGAATATATTATTCAAAAATCAGTTGAACTTGGAGTACATGATATAACACCAGTAGAAATGAAAAGATGTGTAGTAAAATTAAATGACAAAGACAAAGTTAAAAAGATAGAAAGATGGCAAAAAATTTCAGAAGTAGCATCAAAACAATGTGGAAGAGATATAATTCCTAAAATAAATAATGTGGTAAATATATCAAAAATATGTAGTTTAATTGAAAATTATAATATTTTAATAGTTGCATATGAAAATGAAAAAGAAAACACATTAAAACAACAATTAAAAGAAATAAAACAACAAATAAATGATGATAATAAAGTTAAAATCGGAATTGTAATTGGACCAGAAGGCGGTTTGGAAGAAAAAGATGTTGAATTATTAAAACAAAATGGTGCAAAAGTAATAACTTTAGGAAAAAGAATTTTAAGAACAGAAACAGTAGCATTAAATGTTTTAAGTATAATTATGTATGAATTGGAAAATTAGTATAATGCAAATAAAATTATATATAAAATTACGAGGGGGAAAACAATGAAAGAAGTAAATGAAAAATATATGAAGAAAATATACCTAAATATATTAAAAGCAATATTAATAGTATTCTATTTTTTTGTATTAAATTTAGCATGTGAAAATATAAGTGTAGAACATCTAGAAAGGGGAATTCAATTATGTACAATGGTATTCTTATTTATAGCTATTGTTATATTTGAAATTGCATATAGAAAAGATGATGATGATTTAGCAATACAAGGAATAGAAGTGCTTGTATTGTCAGCATATACTTTGACAAGTCAACATATAACTAAAAAATATAATTTCAATTTTAAAAATTATTCTTTGGTAGCATCATATTTTTTTGCAATATATTTTATTGTTAAATGTATAGTTATTTATACAAAAGGAAGAAAAGAAATGGCAGAAGATTATAGTGATATAAAAGAAATTGTAAAAAAAGATGAGCCTATAAAGAAGGAGGCTACTAAAAAACAAAAGGTTAATTCTGAAGATGAAAAGACTAAAAAAGTAAGAAAAACTAAAAAAGAAAATACAAAAAAGAATGAAGAAAAGGCTGAAGTAAAAAAACAACCTGTAAAGAGAAAAACAACAAGAAAGAAAGTAGAAAAAGTAGAAGAAAAACCAGAAAATACTGAAATAAAAAAAGAACCAGTAAAGAAGAGAACAACAAGGAAGAAAGTAGAAAAAGTAGAAGAAAAACCAGAAAATACTGAAATAAAAAAAGAACCAGTAAAGAAGAAAACAACAAGGAAGAAAGTAGAAAAAGCAGAAGAAAAACCAGAAAATACTGAAATAAAAAAAGAACCAGTAAAGAAGAAAACAACAAGGAAGAAAGTAGAAAAAGCAGAAGAAAAACCAGAAAATACAGAAATAAAAAAAGAGCCAGCAAAGAAAAGAACAACAAGAAAAAAAGTAGAAACAACAAAAAATGACAAGAAAGAACAAGAAAAATAAGACAAATTCGAAATGCTTTACTTGTCTTAATGGGGAGGAAAAATGATTAGGAGTATGACGGGCTATGGAAAACAAAGCCTAAATGTAGAAAAAAGAGAATATCAAGTAGAAATAAAAAGTGTAAATCATAGATATTTAGATATAAATATAAAACTTCCAAAATCAATAAGTTATTTAGAAGACACAATAAAAAAAGAAATATCTGCAAAAATAAAAAGAGGAAAAATTGATGTATTTATAACATTTGAAAATAATAGTCAAGAAGGAAAAAATATAACAATAAACAAAGAATTAGCTAAATTATATATAGAACAATTAAAAGAGTTAGCACAAGAAGAAAAAATATTAAACAATATAGAGGTAATGGATATTGCAAAATTACCAGATATTTTAATAGTAAAAAATGATGAAGAAGACGAGAAAATACAAAATGAACTTATAGAAGTTGTTCAAGGCGCTATAAGCAAAATTATTGAAATGAAAAATATAGAGGGAAATAAAATAGAACAGGACTTATTGCAAAGAATAGATAAAATAGAAAATAAAATAGTGGAAATATCTGCAAAATCTACTGGACTTATTGAAGAATATGTAGTAAAATTAGAAAAGAGAATAAAAGAAATACTAAAAACAGAAGAACTTGATAAATCAAGGTTAGCTCAAGAAGTTGTAATATATGCTGATAAATGTTCAATAGAAGAGGAAGTAACAAGATTAAAAAGTCACATTTATCAATTTAGAAATTTAATATCTAATAACAATGAAACTATAGGAAAAAAATTAGATTTTTTGATTCAAGAAATGAATAGGGAAACAAACACAATAGGTTCAAAAGCAAATAATCTAGAAATAACAAATGGAGTTATTGATATAAAAACAGAATTAGAAGACATAAGAGAACAAATACAAAACATAGAATAAAATGAAAGGATGGAGTATTATGCAATTAATAAATATAGGATTTGGAAACATAGTTTCAGCAGATAGAATAGTTGCAATAGTAAGCCCAGAGTCAGCACCAATAAAAAGAATGGTGCAAGAAGCAAAAGATAATAAAATAGCAGTAGATGCAACATGTGGAAGGAGAACAAGAGCTGTAATAATAACAGACTCAGGACATATTATTTTATCAGCAGTACAACCAGAAACAGTTGCTGGAAGATTAGATAAAGATATAACAACAACATCAGCACAATTACAAGAAGAAGACTAAAATATATAGATGGTACCATTAAGCCCAATTAAAATAATGGAGAAAGGTAAATATAATTAATTTTAATTATATAGGTGAAGAAAAATGATAGTAAAACCAACAGTTACAGAATTATTAAAAAAAGCTAAAAACAGATATGAATTAGTAATAGCAACATCAAGAAGAGCAAGACAAATTGCTATGGGAGACGAACCTTTAACAAAAGTTAAAGAAGAATCACCAGTAACATTAGCTGCAAATGAAATTGCTGAAGGAAAAGTTACAATTATAAGAGATGAAGAAAACGAAGATAAAGAAGAAAATGAAAAAAACGAAGAAAACAAAGTAGAAAATGAATAGTAATAAAAAATTAAAATATAAAAGTTAATTTATCAAAGGGGAATAAATATGCTAGTAATATTATCAGGCGTTTCAGGAGCAGGAAAAGATACAATAAAAAAAGAATTAATAAAAAGAATGGATGATATAATATCACTTCCATCTTTTACATCAAGAAAACCAAGACTAGGAGAAGAAGAGGGAGTACAATATCACTTTATAACAAAAGAAGAATTTAAAGAAAAAATAAAAAATGGTGAATTTTATGAGTATGATTTACATCATGAAAATTATTATGGAACATCAAAAAAATTAATGAATGAAAAAATACAAAGTGGAAAAATAATAGTTAAAGATATAGAAGTAAATGGAACAGAAAATTTAATTAAAAAACTAGGAAATGATACAAAACTAGTTACTATTTTCTTAAAAGTAGATAAAGAAGAATTAAAAAATAGACTTATTAATAGAGGGGATAATTTATCAGAAGCAGATATGCAATTAAGATTAGATAGATTAGAATATGAAGAGTCTAAAATTGGATTGTATGATTATGTTATAAAAAATGATGATTTAGAAAAAACTGTTCAAATAATAATGACTATTATTGAAAATGAAAAAGTTTTAGAAAATAATAAAAAATAGTTGAATTTTATGAATAAGTATGATAGTATAATGTCATACTTATTTTTGATATTAACAAAATTCAAAAACAAAGTATAATTTCTATATTTTTTTATTCATATTTATTTTTATATCAATAATATGTTTATTTCAAAATTTTATTCAAAATTTCATGTTATGCCTTAATTTGAATTTTTTCAGAAGGCAAAAAAATAAGGAAAGGAGGGATAATATGAGTAGTGAATTTGAAAGTAAAGTATTAGAAAAACTTGAATCTTTTGATAAAAAATTTGATGTAATTGACCAAAAATTTGAAGCAATTGATAAAAGATTTGATACAATTGATAAAAGATTTGATACAATTGATGAGAAGTTTGAATCAATTGACAAAAGATTTAACGAAATGGATGCCAAGTTTGAAGGTCTTAATGCCAAGTTTGAAGGTCTTAATGACAAGTTTGAAGGCCTTAATGACAAATTTGAAGGTCTTAATAAAAAGATAGACTTTGTAGACCAGAAATTAACAAAACGTATTGATAGTGTAAGCACAAAATTAGATTATACAAATAATAATGTTGCAAAAATACTACAAGAACAAATAAAAACAAGAGAAGAAATTTCTAAAGATAAAAAGAAAAACAATAAAGAACATAAATTATATGAATATGAAATAAATAATTTAAAAAAATATGTAATATGTTAAATTAAAGAACCTTCTAATACTTGATATTAGAGGGTATTTTTATATATAAAAGAGTAAAAGGAAAAATTTGCAAAAAAATGTCGTATATGGTATAATTAAAAAGTACAATTGAAAAAACCAAAGGGGTAGAAAAATGAAATTATTAACAATAGTATATATATTAATATTTATAGTATTTGCATTAGTATTATATGCAATAATGCAAATAAAACTCTTAGGAATAAAAGTAAAAGATTTTTGGGATTTTATAGAAGCAAACCAAATGCTAGACAAATTATACATATTTGCAAAACAGTATCAATCAATGTCAGCACAAGAACAAGTAATATATTTAGCAGAAGCAGAAAAAATATTTACTGCATTTGATAAAGTGCCAGAAGAGTTATGGGATGAAGAATATGAAAAATATAAGCAGGTATTAAAAAAGTATAAAGATATAAAAATGTTTAGATGGGCATCTAACTAAAAATACCTTTTTACAGGGCCAAAAAATATTATGAAAAATATTGACTTTTAATTAATATAAATATACAATAAAGAAAATCTAGAAAAACAATAGACAAGGAGCAGTTATGCAAGGAAAACATAGTAAAGATTATAAAAAAGATGATGAATATTATGAAGAAGATTATATAGATGATTACAATGATGTAGAGGAGTTACCAAAGGCATTTAGAAAAGAAGAAAATCTTGATGAAGAAATTCCAAAAGCATTAAGAAAAGAAAATAATCATGAAGAACCACAAAGAGGAAGCGTGGAAAAAATGAAAAAAGAGAAAAAAAGAAAACATAGAAAATTAAAAATATTTAGTAAAATAGTATTAACATTAATTATTATACTAGCAGTATTATTGGGAACAGCATACTGGTATGTAACAAACAAATTAGGAAAAATGAATAAAGTTGATATAGATGAAGCAGATTTAGGAATTTCAACAGAAACAAGTAGTAATTTGTCAAAATATAGAAATATTGCTATCTTTGGAGTAGATAGTAGATCAGATGATTATGGAGTTGGAAACAGAAGTGACTGTATAATTATAGCCAGCATAAATAATTCTACGGGAGAAATAAAATTAATTTCTGTATATAGAGATACATATGTAAACATAAAAGGACATGGGTTAGATAAAATAACACATGCATATTCATATGGAGAAGCACCACTTGCAATAAATACATTAAATAAGAATTTGGATTTAAATATAAAAGAATTTGTGACAGTAAATTTTGACTCAGTAGCAAAAGCAGTAGATCAATTAGGTGGAGTAAAAATAAGTGTAACATCTGAAGAAACAAAATATATAAATACATATATAGATGAAACGGCTAAAGTTACTGGAAAAGCAGCAAATCATATAACACAAGCAGGTACTTATAATATGGATGGAGTACAGGCTGTGGCATATTCAAGAATTAGATATACAGCAGGAGGAGATTATAAGAGAACAGAAAGGATGAGAACTGTTATTGAAGCAATGTTTACAAAATTAAAAACTAAAAATGTTGCTGAAATAAATTCATTTGCAGATAAAATATTACCATGTGTGTATACAAACATTTCATCAGGAGATTTAATATCAATGATACCAAGTATGGCAAAATATAAAGTAGGAGAGAGTATCGGCTGGCCATATGAAACAAAAGGAAAAACAATGGACAGATGGTATGGTATACCAGTTACATTAGAAAGCAATGTGACTAAATTACATAAAGAAGCATTTGGTGAAGAAAATTATACACCTTCAAGTGATGTTAAGAGTATAAGTGATAGTATAATAAATAAGACAGGATATACAAAATAAAACATGAAGAAAAATCCATTATGCAAAAATTTATATAAATGGATTTTTTTTCTTTAATATAAAATAGCGAAAAATGAAGAAAAATATTGCTTTTTATTTTGAAAAATAATATAATAAAAATGTATTAGATTAGTTAATAAGGGGGATAATTATGAATGCAAATGTTGGTGAGAACAATATAGTTGCAGAAAATACAATAGTAGAACAAGAATTGAAAGAAAAAACAGACGTAAGAAAAGCCGTATATGGAGTTTTTAAAAGGATAATAGATATTTTAGGGGGATTCGTAGGAGCCATTTTATTAATACCTGTTACTATAGGTGTATACATAGCTAGAAAAATATTAAAAGAAGATGATGGACCATTATTTTATGAACAATTAAGATATGGGAAAGATGGAAAAAAATTTAGAATATATAAATTTAGATCAATGTGTGTTGATGCAGATAAAAAATTAAAAGAATATTTAGCAAATAATGACGAAGCACGAAAAGAATTTGAAGAAAATCAAAAATTGAAGAATGATCCAAGAATAACTAAAATAGGTGATTTTCTAAGAAAAACTAGTATTGATGAACTTCCACAACTTATTAATGTATTAAAAGGAGAAATGAGTCTTATAGGACCAAGACCAATAGTTGATGGAGAAATTGAAAAATATGGAACAAATAAAGATAAGTTTTTAAGCGTAAAACCAGGACTTACTGGATATTGGGCAGCAAATGGTAGAAACAATATTACTTATTCAGAAAGAATAAAAATGGAATTATATTATGTTGACAATATGTCATTCGGATTGGATTTAAAGATTTTTTTTAAAACAATTGTTTCGGTTATAAAAAAAGAAGGAGCAAATTAAGGGGGAAAATATATAATGTCAAAAATATCAATTATTATGCCGGTATATAATGTAGAAAAATATGTTGCAAAAACTATAGAAAGTGTATTAGCACAAACATTTAAGGATTTTGAATTTTTTGCAATAGATGATGGATCTATAGATAATAGTGGAAAAATTTGTGATGAATACGCCAAAAAAGATAGTAGATTAAAAGTTATACATAAGAAAAATGGAGGTGCTCCAGAAGCAAGAAATGTTGCTATCGAAAAAGCAAATGGAAAGTATATGTATTTTATTGACTCAGATGATTGGATTGAACCAGAAATGTTAGAAATGATGTATAATTTAGCTGAAGAAAATAATGCGGATTTAGTTGTGACTGGGTTTAAGATGGAATACTACAATAAAAAAAGTGGATATGTTACTTATGAAAACAAAATAAAAGATATTGTTTATGATGAAAGGCAATTTAAAAATAGTGCATATAATTATCTTAATAATAGCATATTGAGTTTACCATGGAATAAATTATATTTAGCAGATAGAATAAAAAATGAAAATATTAGATTTCCAAATACAAAATGGGATGACCATCATTTTAATATGGAATATTTAATGAATATTGGAACAGTCGTTATGTCTTCTATAACAATGTACCATTGGTATAGATCAAGAAAAGGCTCAGAAACTATGATAAATTATAGTGATCCTAAAATGTTCTCAAAACGAAAAGAACATTATATGCATATTAAAAAATTATATGAACATTGGAATATGGAAAATGATGAAAAAAGTATAGATGCTATATGCAGTTATTATGTTGGAAGATTATTTCAATGTATTCAGGAATTGACAGATAATAAGTCAATAAAATACAAAGACAAAAGAAAGAAAATACAGGAAATATTAAATGATGAAGAAACAAAATATGCACTAAAATATTCAAATACATTGTCAAATAAATTTAAAATATTAATATTTCCAATGAAAATTAATAATATAGAGCTATGCTTTGCATTTGGGAAAATAATAAGTACTATAAGAAGTATTTTTCCAGGTTTATTTATTAAGTTAAAAGAGAAAGAAGTTCATTCAGTTTAAAGCTAGTATGTAAAGGATAAGATATGTATAAAATAGATAAAATTATAGAAAAAATTCAAAAGTATAAATATATTTCTTTTGATATTTTCGACACATTAATTAAAAGAAATGTAGAAAAACCAAGTGATATTTTTTCAGCAGTTAATATTGAATATGAAAAAAATTATGGATGTAAAATAGACAATTTTGAAGAAATCAGAAAATCCGCTGAAATAAGAGCTAAGAGCTTATTCAATAAGGTGGAACCTAATATTGATGATATTTATAATAGTATTGAGCTAGATAGAAAAAAATATATAATAGAAGATTTAAAAAAAATAGAATTAAATCTTGAATATAAATTTTGCCAATTAAATAAAGATTTTTATCCAATTTATGATTATTGTGTAAAAAAAGGAAAGATAATAGTATTAACTTCAGATATGTATTTAAAAAAGGAACATATTGGCAATATATTAAAAAATGCAGGAATAGATTCATACTTAGAATTATTTGTTTCAAGTGAATTACAATTAAGAAAGCATGATGGCACAATATGGAAATATATACTAAAAAAAATTAATATTAATCCAAATGAAATAATTCATATAGGAGATTCAAAAAGAAGTGATATGTTATTACCTAGATTTAATCATATTGATACAATTGGCATTTCAAAAAAAATTGAAAAAACACAATATTACAATAATAGTATAAATATGAATAGTAATGAAAAATTACAATATGATATACTTCAAAATTATATTAATAATAATATAGATATGGACAATAGTATATATTATAGAATTGGATATGAGGTATTAGGACCAATTTTATACGGATATTCAAAATGGTTACTAAATAATGCATATAAAAAAAACGTAAAAAAAATATTTTTTTTAGCTAGAGAAGGTGCACTTTTGAAAAAGGCATTTGATCAGATAAATGATAGAAATGATATAAAAACTAAATACATATGTGTTTCAAGAAAAAGTACTAGACCTGCATTAATTAGAGAAACAAACAATTTGAATGAAATTTATAAAGTTTTAAAAATAAAACCAACTACAGATATTAGTAAATTTTTCAAAGATTTAAATATTGATTATAATAAATACCAAGAAGAATTAGCAAAGATAAAATGCTATAAGAAAACAAAAATATTAGAATTTAATGAAATGGAAAAGGTATATAATATAATTAAAAATGATATTAAATCAGAAGCAGAAGAAGGAACAAAAAGACTATTGAAATATCTTAGTAATAATGAATTTGAAACAGATTGTATAGTGTCTGATGTAGGTTGGGCGGGTTCTATGCAAAAAGCATTAATTAGAATTTATAAAGAATATAATATTAGTGGATATTATATCGCTCAAACTATGGAAAATGAAGAATTGGATAAGTATGCATATTTTGATGATTATGAAGAAATAAGACCATTTGTTCATTTATTTGAAAATTTATTTTTAGCTCAACATGGTACAACATTGGGATATGGTCAAAATAATTATGAGCCAATATTTGATAAGTATGAATATACTCAAAAAGAAAAAAATATTTTTTTAGAAATTCAAAATGGAGGATTAAAATTTGTACATGATTTTAATAATTCAAAAATATTAGAGAATTTGAATGAAAATGTAGCTAAAGCTAATGTGCTAAGATTAGGACTTAAACCAACACTTCAAGATGTTAAAATATTTCAAAATATACCATATATTGAAACAAAAAAAAGAAAAATGATAGAAATGAGAAAATTAATTTTTTATATTTTTGATTTTAAAAAATTAAAAGAAGATTTTTATGATTCAGGATGGAAAATAGGTTTTTTAAAAAAGCTTTTAAAATTTGATGGTATAAACTATTATGAATTGTACAAATATGGAAAAAAAAGAGGTTAAAAATAGAATGAAAAAAAGAATTTTGATTTTTGGATATTCTTCATTAATTGGAGGAGTAGAAACTTTTATTGCAAATTTAGTAAAGTATCTAAATAAAGAAGAATTTGAAATTGATTTCTTAGTTCAAGAAGAAATAACAGGAATTAATAGGGAAAGAATTGATGGTTATTATAAAAATATTTATGTAGTGGATAATATGAAAAAACATCCTATTAAAGCATTAAAAAAATTGAAAGATATATATTCTAATAATAATTATGATGTTGTTCATATGTGTTTATCAAATGCAAGTTCATGTTTATATGGGTTACCTTGTAAATTTATTAATAAAAATACTAAAGTATTAATTCATAGCCATAATGGTGGTGATAAAAATTACATACAACATTACTTTTTTAGAAATATTTTAAATAAAATGACTGATTATTATTTAGCATGTTCAGAGTTAGCAGCTATTTGGATGTTTGGAAAAAAAGTATTGAAAAAAAAGAAAATTTTTATAATAAATAATGCAATTGAAACGGAAAAGTTCCTATATAATACGGAAATTAGGGATAAAAAAAGAGTAGAGTTAGGAATAAAAGAGGATGAATATTTAATTGGACATGTTGGTCGATTTAATCCACAAAAAAATCATTCTGAACTTATAGATATTTTTAAAAAAGTTGCAGATAAAGATTCTAAAATAAAATTATTGTTATTGGGTAATGGCAAATTAGAGGAACAAATAAAACAGAAAGTTATAAATTTAAAAATTGAAGATAGAGTAATTTTTTTAGGAGTAAAAGAAAATGTAAATGAATATTATCAGGCTATGGATTTATTTGTTCTTCCATCAATATTTGAAGGATTGCCAATTGTAGGAATTGAAGCTCAAGCAAGTGGATTAAAATGTATATTTTCTGATAGAATTACAACAGAAAGTGATATAACAGAAAATGTAAAATTTATAGAATTGAATAATATTGAGAAATGGGATAAACAAATAGTTTATGAAAAAAATAACTATAATAAAGAAAAAAGAAAAGATAAAAAAATATATGGTGACCTAATAAAAAAAGGGTATGATTTAAGAACAGAAGTAAATAAAATAGAAAAAATATACAAAGGGTTGGTGTAATATATGAATCTGATAAGAGAAAGAAAAAGTAGTATTATATATTCGTTATTATTAGTTTTTTTATTAATTCCTTTTTTTAAACCAGATATTGTAACATCATTTCAAAAAATTAATTATATATATATTGTAGTGATGGGTATTAGTTTTTTATGTGTATTATGTATATATATAAAAAATATGAAGATTAATAAATTTGATATATTATGTTTAATGTTTTATGCAATTTTGGCTATATCAACATTTAAAAATAAAGGAAATATATTAAAATTAGTTTCAGATTTTATTTTGAATTTTGGAATTGTTGTATTTGTAAATATATATAAAAAGGGAAATAAAGTACAATTTCTTAAAGTTATTTCTATTTTTTATTATGTATTATTAATATTGAATACAGTATCATTCTTGATATTTCCAGAAGGAATAGCTCAGACAGAATATTTAAAAACACCGATATATTTAATAGGAATTGATAATAGGTTTGCATTTACATATATACCGGGATTATGTATTATAGCTATTTATGATATATTAGTTAATAAAAAACTTACTAAATATACATATATTTTCTTTATAGCTACATATGCTACATTTATATATTTTTGGTCTGCAGGAGCATTAATTGCCGAAAGCTTATTTTTAGTGTTTTATATTGTAATATATAAATTAAAAATAAAAAATTTAATAGGAAAATATTTTCCAACTGTTATTATATCATTTGTGTTGTTAGTTATTTGTAGATTACAAAGGCTATTTAAATATTTGATTGTTGATATTTTGCACAAGGATTTAACTTTGTCATCAAGGACACTTCTTTGGGATTCGGCGATAAAGATTATAAAAGAAAATAAATTGATTGGTATTGGCGTGCAAAAATCAAAAAGGATGATTGAACTGATTTCGGCTTATCATTCTCATAGTCACTTTTTAAATGTAATATTACAATCAGGTTTTTTGGGAATTAGTGTTTATTTTGGAATGATTTTTAGTGTATTTGCTAAACTAAAAAAATATAAAGAGAATATTATTGCACAAATAATAGCATTTACATTATTTGTTATATTTATAATGCTTTTAGTTGATACATTTGATATTACATGTAATTTAATGTTATTAATGGCTCTAGGATATAATATTGCTTATTTTGTTGAAGAAAAATAATTTAAAGAAAGATAGGAGAAAGCAATGAAGAAGAAAGAAAAAGTTGGAGTTGTTACTTTATTTAATTGTTATAATTATGGTGCAGTGCTTCAAGCATATGCTACTTGTAAATTTTTAGAAAAATTAGGATATAATGATGTAGAATTAGTTAATTATGAAAATAAATATGAATCAAAACTAAAAAAAACAATACCATATATTTTTAGTGGAAATGTAAAGGATGCTATAAAAAGAACAATTCAATTTGTATTTTTTGGAAAAAATAGACATTTAAAGAAAGGATTTAAAGAATTCTGTAATTCTCTAAAAAAATCAACCAAAAAATATAAAAATATAGAAGAATTGAAGAAAACTAATTACGATATTTTAATTTCAGGGAGTGATCAAATATGGAATCCAGTAATATTTGGAAAATTGGATTTAAATTATTTATTAGATTTTTCTTCTACGGCTAATAAATTATCTATATCATCTAGTGCAGGAAGTTATCATTATTCTTTAGAAGAAAAAAAAGAAGTAGTAAGATGTTTAAAAAAATATAAAGCTATTGCAGTTAGAGAAGAAAGCTTAAAGGCACAATTACAAGATTCTATTGATGATATATTTGTATCAGTTGATCCAACATTATTATTATCAAAAGAAGATTGGATAAAAGCATTACCTTCAAATAATAAATATGGAGAAGAAAATTCTAATTATGTTTTAATTTATATAGTAGATGCAAATTTGAAAAATTATTCAGAAGAGATTAGAATTTTGAAAGAAAAGATTAATAGACCGATATGGATGATTACACCATATAAATATAAAATGAAATATATAGATAAAAATATAGTATCAGCGACACCGAATGATTTTATTTCACTTTTTAAAAATGCTGAATTTGTAATTACAAATTCTTTTCATGGAGTTATATTTTCTACAAATTTTATGAAAAAATTTGTTGCTTTGGAAAATCATAAAAACCCTGTTAGAGTTCATGATTATTTAAGTGGAATTGGCATAGAAAACAGGATAGTAAAAAATGCAGATGATGCTCAAAAAATTAATTTAGATGAAATAAATTTTGAATATTATAATACATTAATGAAAACAGTAGAAAAAACAAAGAATTGGATTGGAGATAAAATTGTTGAAAAATAATATTAGTTGTGTAAAAGAAAAATGTTTTGGATGTGGATTATGTAAAAATAAATGTCCATATAATGCTATAGAATTTATTGAAAATTCAGAGGGTTTTTTATATCCACAAATTATAAAAGAAAAATGTAAAAATTGTGGTATTTGTTATAATGTATGTCCAGCTATTAATAGTATAGATAATCATAATGAATTTAAAGAAGAATGTTATATGACTATTTCTAAAGATAAAGTTATATATAAAAATAGTGCATCTGGTGGTTTTGCAACGTGTTTATCTGAATATGTTATTACTAATTTACAAGGTGTTGTATATGGTTGCAATTTAGATGACAATGGAAATGTAAAACATATAAGAGTTGATAATAATAAAGATTTAGTAAAGTTGCAAGATTCAAAATATGTTCAAAGTAATATTTTAGACATTTTTAAAAAAGTAAAAGAAGATGCATCTAATAAAAAAGTACTTTTTATAGGTACTCCTTGTCAAGTTGAAGCTATTGAGAAATATTTAAATCGTAAGGAATTGGATAATTTAATAACATGCGATTTGGTGTGTCATGGGGTTCCAAGCCCTAAATTATTTAAAAATTATTTAAACTATTTATCTAAAAAATATAATAGGAAAGTTACGGATTATAGATTTAGAAATAAAACGACGTTTGATAAATGTGGATTTAGAGGAAAATTAAAAATAGCTCAAAAAGATAAATATTTCTTTGCAGAGGAAGATATATACTATAGAGATTTCTTAGAAGAAAAAAACTATAGATTGTCTTGTTATAATTGTAAATATAAAGTTAATAAAAGAGTAGGAGATTTTACTATAGGAGATGTTAATTCTTGGGAAAATTATTATGATTTTTATCCTGAACTTGCATCATCACTTGTAATAGTTAATAATAGTAAAGCTAAAAATCTTTTTGATGAATTAGAACAAAAACTTTTTGTAAAGGAAATTTCTTTAGAAAAAGAGAAAAAAATCAATAAAGCTTTAAGTAGGCAAACGGAACTTCCAGAAGAAAGAAAACAAATTTATCAAAAATATAAAAATTTAAAACAGTATGAAGATGAAATAACTATAGATATAGATAAAAAGATGCAAATAAAAAATATTATGAAAATTGTTATACCATTTAAGGTTAGAATTTTTGTAAAGAAAATATTAAAAAGGATGAATAAAAATGAGTAAGGAAAAGGAATATATAAAAAATACAGTTATATTACTAATTGGAAAATTTTCTACACAAATTGTTTCATTTTTATTGTTGCCATTATTTACATATAAATTATCTGCGGATAATTATGGATATGTTGATTTATTACAAACTTATATAAGTTTAATTGCTCCTGTGGTTTTATTACAATTAGATAGTGCAATTTTTAGGTTTTTAATTGATAATAGAAGTAACAAAAATGAAAATAAGAAAATAATATCTACTTCCTTTTTTTGTATGATTATACTTTTAATTCTTATAATAGGAATTGTAATATTAATAAATAGTATAGTAAAAATAAATTATTTTTACTATATAGTTCTGAGTATATATGCATTAGTGATAAGCAATTATTTTATGGCTATTGCTAGAGGAAAAGGGAATAATAAAATCTATTCAATTGCTAGTATTTTAGGTTCAATATCAAATCTTATAATTAATGTTGTATTAATAATGATTTTAAAAATGGATGCGAAAAGTATATTAGTAGCATCAATTATATCTAATTTAATAAGTTCTATATATGTATTTCTAAAAGAAAAAATATATTTAGATATAAAAATATGTGAATGCAATTTTAATTATTTGAGGAAAATGCTAAAATATTCAATACCAATGATTCCAAATGTGTTATCATGGTGGATTGTAGGATTATCTGATAGGACAATAATTGTTAAATTTTTATCTACAGCAGCAAATGGAATTTATTCTGTTTCTTGCAAATTTTCAAATTTATTGAATAGTATATATTCAATATTTAATATGTCTTGGCAAGAAATGGTTTCGCTTCATATTAATGCCGAAGATGCACATGAATTTATTTCTAAAATGATGACAAATATATTTGATTTATTTGTTGTAGCATCTTGTATAATAATTGGTATAATGCCCATGATATTCAATATTGTAATTGGTGAAAATTATTTGGAAGCATATAATTATATTCCAATTTTGTTGTTAGGAAATATTTTTAATGTTTTAGTAGGTTTATTGGGAGGGATTTATGTTGCAAAAAAAATGACAATGAAAGTGGCTACTACAACAATTTGGTCAGCTATCATAAATATCTTAATTAATTTAATATTTATTAAGCAGTTTGGTTTGTATGCTACTTGTATATCAACATTTTTCTCTTATTTTATTATGGCTATATATAGATATTATGATATAAGGAAATA
>UMCH01017837.1_pt1 | contig 31378 bp, 40 predicted proteins | sample 1964201 | NCBI WGS metagenome assembly UMCH01 (sample SAMEA4835965, study PRJEB28245) | human gut metagenome | biome: gut microbiome; material: fecal sample | place: Denmark | collected 2008 | reverse complement strand
ATAGTTACTTTGTGTGTCCACTTTTTTAATATAGATCCAGAGATTTTGGATAACGATAAGAAATTACTGGTCGAAGCTGTTCTGTTTTTTGCAAAAGAAACACTGAAACATGTAAGAAATGCTGAAAACGCGGAAAAGCATGATAGACCAAAAGAAGAAATAGACAACATCTACAAAAAGTGCGAATATTGTATGCTGGCTGTGACTGCAATCAATAATAGTTTGTAAGGGGTGATATATATGGATGCCGTACAAAAGGCAGAGAACTTGACCAAAACCAATACATATACCGAAGTGACACCAAAGCTGAGAGCAGCAATACTGGGAAGATATGCCGAAGGTACTCCATGGGCGGCGAGAGATAAAGAAACTGGGATGGTATTTTTCTATGCACAAAAACCAACATTATGTGGAACGAGATTTGAACAAACTGTTTTTGAGGGGAATGTAGGTACATCAGAATCACCAATATATAACTTTATAACATTTGAAAATTCGCCCATATATCTTTTGGATTTGATAATTTCAGAATCTGAATGAAGGAGGGAAAATCATTGAATTTCAAGGAAGAATACAGCGAGAAATTTGACGAGCTGCGGAAAAACAGGGTCAAAACCAGCTTTTACAAATACGGCTCTGCAAAAGAAAATTTTGGAAAGGGCTATGTGGATGCCTTGGGAAGCTTGGAAAAATGCCTTGCAAAATACCGGGAAACAGGTAATACAGAGTATCTTTTGGATGCGGGGAATTACGCCATGTTTGAATATATGTATCCCCAACATGAAAAAGCCCACTTCCGGGCGACGGATAGTAGCGAGAGCGCAGGTATCGTTGGTTTAAGTGTTGGAGAGGCTAGGAAGTTTGAGGAATGAACAAAGTTATTTTAATGGGGCGGCTGACAAAAGACCCGGAAATCAGATATACAGGCACGGGGGAGCCAATCGCGATCGCCAGATATACCATTGCGGTCAACCGCCCATATAAGAAAGATGGGCAGACGCAGGCGGATTTTATCAATGTAGTAAGCTACCGGAAGGCTGCGGAGTTTATCGAAAAATATTTCAAAAAAGGTCAGATGATCGCAATTGTTGGGCGTCTGCAGGTACGAAGCTGGGACGATTCCGAAGGCAAGCGTCATTGGTCAACGGAAGTCATCACGGACGAAATCCATTTTGCAGGCGGTAAAAATGAAGCACCGCAGGCGGCACCAGCAGCACCGCAGACATCACCGGCGGCGCCAACAGACAGTGGATTCTATCCCATTGATGAAAGTATCGAAAATGACGACTTACAGTTCTAGGGGGTGTGACAAATGTATGAAGTAAGCAAGCAGCGCTGTAAAGGTATACTTCTTAGCTCAAGAAAAATAGAACTGTTGATCTACACCGACGAAGATGGGACACATATCAAGATTGATCATTGCGGAAATGCGGTTGGTTGGGATTTCAAGGTTTTTTATAAGCTGTTATTTGCAACTTGCAAGTTTGCATTTCGGCATTATTACGGTGTGACATTTAACAAAGAAAAACTACTGGAAATGATACATAGTCATACAGCAGCGATACTGAATGTTCTGGAAGAAGAAGGAAACGAAGGTGTGAAAAATGCGTAGATTGATTTTAGTCTTGGGAGAAATGGCGAAGCTGGAACAGGAACGGGCGGCGGAGGTGCATCCGCCCTTTGCATCTGCCCATGAAGGTTTTGCACATATCCAGGAGGAAAAAGAAGAAGCAAAAGCCGAACTGGACTACATAGAAGTGCAAACGGGCCTTTTATGGGGAGAAATCAAAAGAAAAGGCATCGGGCTGGAAGCAGTTGACCGGATAGAGGATGCAGCGCTGCGGGGCGCTGCGGAGCTGGTGCAGCTGGCGGGGGTCTGCCGGAAGTACAAAGAGAGTGCGGCAGGGTTTCCGAAGCCGGAACGGCCAAGTGAAATAGACGAAAGTCTTAAAAAAAGATTGATTGATAAAATCAGATCTGGTCAGATTTGATGATACAGAAAGGGGAAAATCAACATGGATCTAAAATCATATCAGGCCGGCCGGACAGACGGTTTACAGCTTGCCCTTCGTCTGGTGAAAGAGGGCGGACAGGAGGCGCTGGAAAAAGAAATCAAATTCCGCAATCAGTATGGCATCCATACAACAATGACAGAGAAGGAATTGGAAAAGGCGTCAATACATATCAAGGAAATGACCATTGATACAGTGACCATTATGGCGTTGCACACGCTGCATGATGAATTTGGTTTCGGACCTTCCAGAGCAGATAGATTTGTAAACAGATTCAATCAAAAAGTGGAGTGTATTTTGGATGGGCTTTTTACTTGGGAAGATTTGATCCACCAAAATGCTGTTGAGTTAGGCATTGATAAGAAAATCAGGCTGAATGGGATGTGAGTTAATGGAAGGATTGAACACTTTTTTTACTATACCTCTGCCATTGGTATTGCTGGTACTGTTTGTTTTTTAGTTTGCCTATATCTTTTAAAGAAATCCATTGAAAGGAACAGAGAAGCAAACAAAAAGATTTCAAACTATGTAGTGGAAAATACAAGACTGCTGTTTGAAATTGCTAGATTAAAAACATCAGGGGAGCGGCAGCATATAAAAACAGTATATTCCGGAGGAAACAAAGAAGTGTTTTTCTGTGGACTGGAAGACCAGGCACGGAAAGACAGATATAAACAGCTTGTGAAGCTGCTGCATCCAGACAACGGCGGGGACAAGCAGTTATTTCAAAAAATGCTGGAAGAATACGGAAGGTAGTGAGCATTTTGGAAAACAACATCAGGAAATGGAGAAGGAAGCGTAACGTTAGCCTGGAAAAAATGGGAGAGATACTTGGGGTGGACAGTAACACTGTACGGCACATGGAGCTGTTTGCCAAAAGGCGTCCGCCGCAGTACAGGCTGGAAAAAATGGCGGAAGTTTTGCGGGTTTCCGTGGATGATCTTTGGAAGGAGTGACAAAACATGATGGAAGTTTTTACAAAAGTTGAAAGAGGATACTGGCAGGACGAGTTTATTCTTGAGTTGACACCGGAACAGAAGTTTTTCTATTTATATTTGATGACCAATAACAAGGTGAACACATTGGGAGCATATGTTTTCCCCATGACAATGTCCACTTTGGAACTGGGGTATAACAGAGAAACCGTTAAAAAACTGTTAGACCATTTTGTCGAGGCTGGCAAGATCATGTACGACGAAACCACGAATGAAGTATTTCTTTTGAACTGGCCAAAACGGAACTGGAACAAAAAAACAGCAACGCTGCGGGCATTGAAAAAAGACTTTAACGCACTGAAAAGCCCGGTTTTACGGGAAAAAATCTCTGCCATGTTGTCTGCGTTTTGTGGTGGAGAAGATGCCATTGACGATACAGAGGAACAAAAAGGAACAAATGGGAACAATGAGGAACAAAAAGGAACAAACAGGAACAATGAGGACATGTTTGCTGGGATAATAGATAAAAGAGAAAAGAAAAAGGAGAATAGAGAAAAAGAGAAAGAAAAAGAGGACGCGGGAACAGAGTTCGACGCTGCCACAGCTTTTGAAATTTTCTATCAAGCATACCCAAATAAGAAAAATGTCAAAACTGCCCGTACCCGTTGGGAGAAAATGAAGGTGACGCCGGAGTTATACAGAGAGATCATGGAAGGGCTGGAAAGAGCAAAGAACAGCCAGGAATGGGCAAAGGACGGCGGTGCATACATTCCGCACCCTGCCACATGGCTCAACGGGGAAGGATGGAAAAACGAGTACAAACCTTTGCGACAGGCAGCCACACCAAAGGCACCTGCCGGAAATATGCCTGATCCACTGGCGGAACGTCGGCGGATGATGGGAGGCGGCGCGGTATGATTTATTCAGCTGCAACAGAACGGGCGCTCTTGTGCTGTATGCTCATGGACGTGGAAACAGCTAGAAATGCGGCTGGTATACTGGTTGAGGATGATTTTTATTTGTCCCAAAACAGGGACGTCTTTCGTGCCATTGCAGCACTGGTAGAAAAAAATATGGTTCCTGATTTGCCTATGATTTCGGCGGAGTTGAACCGGCAGGGGACGGCGGAAAGAGTGGGCATGGATACCCTGTCACAGATTGCCACGGCAGAGGGTACCACCATCAACGCAAATAAATACATAGCAGACTTGCAGGAAATGGGCTGGATGCGGCGCTGCGGTGCCAAAGGACAGGCGCTCACGGAGGCAGCGAACAAGGGAAACACAGAAGCCATATACAGTCTTTTGGACGAGCTGAAAGGCGATAACGTCAAAGGGGATGTACCCCAAAACGCGGCGGAAATCATGACCGGATATGTGCAGGAGTTAGACGCAAGCCGGAAAAACGGAAACAAGCTGAACGGGCTTTCCAGTGGGTTTGTTGACGTTGACATGTATCTTGGTGGGCTGTGCAAGGGGGATTTGCTGATCCTTGCCGCCCGTCCTTCCATGGGGAAAACAGCTCTTACAGGGGATTTTCTGCGGAACGTGGCAAGGAAGCTGCCGGAAAATGCGGTATGCGTGTTTTTTTCTCTGGAAATGGACAAAAACCGCATTGTTTCCCGTCTGTACTGCGGTGACACGGGTACAAATAACGTGGTCTTTTCCATCCATGGCGGAAACAACGTGGAATGGGCTGATTTTCTGGAAAACCTGTCCAAAGAGGGCAGCAGATTTGAGCAAATGGCGGAAAAAATCATCATAGACGACCGACCGGGGCTGGCGGTTACGGATATGCGAAAGGTACTGCATGGGCTGAAAAGCCGGGGAAAAGAAGTGGCTTTTGTTGTCATTGACTATATCCAGCTGATCGCGGCAAGAGGAGAAAACAGAAATCAGGAATTGAGCAAGGTTTCTGCTGGGTTAAAAAATATAGCCCGTGAATTTAACTGTCCTGTCATGGCATTATCACAGCTTTCTAGGTTGTGTGAAATGCGGGCAGACCACAGACCCATGCTGTCAGACCTGCGGGAATCCGGAGCCATTGAGCAGGACGCCGATGTGGTTATGTTTTTGTACCGTGACGAATACTATTTCCCTGATACGGAACGGAAAAATCAGGCGGAGCTGATACTTGCCAAAAACAGAAATGGCCCGACGGGTACTGTGGATTTGATTTGGCGGAAGGAATGTACCAGCTTTCGCAGTTTTTCTAAGTGGAATGAAACCAAAGAGAAAGGACCGTGGGAATGATGCTGCAGGAATTAGCGGAAAAAATGAAACAGGAAGAACAGCCGGAGCCTATCGCCGAACTGCGGCGGATGCGGGCTTTTGTGAATGCTCACCCTTACGACGAAATGAACCAGCGTTATGCCGAGGCGGCGGAGGCAGAAAAGAACATCCGTACAGCTGCAGATCGGTATGAGTGGCTGAAAAACATGGCAGCCATTAACCGGGATGCAACACTTTTGAATCTATACCGAAACTGTTTACGACTGGCAGAGCAGGAAGAACGCAAAGAGGCCGGCGGCGGTGCTGCCTTTTATGAAAAATACAGGGGTGGCATTGAGCGGATCGAGCAAGAAGCCAGAGAAAAATGTGAAAAGCTGTATGGGTACCAGCTGACACTGGATGTCATGGGCGATTAGGAGGTGTTTGGGACTTTGGACAGAAAAGAGATGGAACAGACGGTGCGTCGTGCCTTAGGACATGCCGCGAAGATGGTGGAAGAACAGGAACGGCTGCGGATGCTGCGGGACCAGTTGGAAAATATCAAGGTGGGCGGCGGCATGGGAGAGGGTCACGGAGGCGGCGGCGTATCTGACAAGGTGGCGGGAGAGGCTGCGAGGCGCGAAGAAATCAGACATGAAATGGCCATGTGTGAAAAGCAGATACAGCGCCACTGGAGAGAGTGCTTTCGTGTTCATCGGCTCTTGTTTGATGTGCTGCCAGAGGACGAAAGGCGGCTGGTTATGCTGCGGTGTGGGCAGGGGTTGAGCTGGACGCAGATTGTTTTTAAGTGCAAATACAGCCGCGCTCAATGCTTCCGGAAATATCGGCGCGCCATGGACAAGATTGGGAAACATTGGGAGGAAGTAACAGCAAGCTAAAATGTGAGGAAAAAGAAAAAGCCCCGAAAGGGGCTTTTTCTTTTGAGCGATAACCAAGGGAAGTACCTGGTCTAATGCGGTCAGTTGTGATTTAAAAATGAATCTCATCGACACAGACAGGGTCGGCTCCATCATCGATGACTGCGATGTATCCACCATCTTTGATATACTGTTTTACCATTTCTTTTGCTTCTTCCAGATTGAAAGAACCATAGCCCCAGTCATTATCTTCGGTATCTTTCATAACTGCGTACCAATAAATGGGGAGTTCTTCAACATATTCCCATGCGTCCTCGTCAAAGTGGAAAACATCGTTTTCCCTGCTGCAGTGGTGAGCGATTTCTTCTGCAGTTTTTAGATCTATGATGCCGGAAATATCCATGTTTTCGGCTTCTTCTTTTGTGAATGCATCAAAGCCGATGGCGTTGTTGGTGTCGTCTACGAAAACAAGCTGATTGTATGCGTTGGATTCACAGTAGTATTTTTTCATGTGGATTAGCTCCTTTCTATGTGCCGCCCTCTTGGTGGGGCGGCGTTTTTCGTTGTCCTTCTGGTTTGATTGTATCATTTGTGGTTTATGGGTGCAAGGGTGACTTGGTTTAGTTTTCGCTTGGAAATAATACGGTGATTATGGGATCATCAGCTTTGATCCAGATTTTGACGCCGTTTTCGTCGATGTATGCGCCCCAGGCGTATTCTGGGGCGGCGTTGTTGTCGGCTGCATCCTCCGGGCTGACTTCGCCCCAGTCACGGGAAACAAACCGGAGCAGGCTTTCAAAGACGAACAGGGAGAAAATGGGGTCTTGTTCCATTTTTTCGTTGACTTCGTTTGTTACGAACATGGTTGTCACTTCTCTCTCAATATTCCCACCAGTAACCGGTGCCGTCGTAAAATGTGAGGTATACGCCGTATTCGGTGGCTTTAATACCTGCCACCTGGTCCATGTGGACCACGTCGGCGGATTCGGTGGTAACGGCTGCGGGCTGTTCTTCTCCTGCACCCCGAAGAGAAACGGGGACGCCGGAGGCGGCTTTGTGAAACAAAGTGCTTGACCCTTTGGCGTAGGCTGCGCCGCAGGCCAGGAAGCCCACGGCATAGCCGAAAATAAAGATTGCTGCAAGTGCGGTAGTTTTGATAGATTTTCTCATGTTGATTGCTCCTTTCTTTAGTTCCAGTTTTCTTTCAAATATTCTACAGAGTGCATCAGGATAAAGTTTGCAAGCTCCGCGCGAAGTCCTGTAATGGCTTTGAATAGATCGCTGCGGGATGTTGTGTTTTCGCTGCATTGATAAATATAAAAATCAAGATGTTTCAGCATTTCAAAATGCCACTGCTGGACGGCTGCTGTATGATACTGGTCATTTATAACCATTCTTTTGGTGATGGTTTCTGTCAGGTCGCAAGGGGGATACTGGAAGGTTTCCGCCTCGTTGTATCTGCCTTGGTACGCCCGCTGGTTCATCTCGCACAGTCTGGCATAGATTTTGCAAGCGTCAAAATGCCCAGATGTTTGACAATCAAGCAATTCAAAATAAAGCTCCTCGTTTGCGCAGAAACCGAAAAAATCATAACCCATGTTCAGAAGTTTTTCGGAAAAATTCGCAATTTTGGAAATGGTTTCGGGGGATGTAAGTAAACAAGACATTTTTATTCTCCTTTCATGGTGGGGCGGGATGCCCGCCCCGGTGGTTTCTTTATGCTGTGATTTTTTCGGCTGTTTTTGTCTGGTATGTTTCGCTGCCGAATTTGTCCCGGATCTGGTCCATAGTGTATTTGCCGCGGCTGCGGGTGGCGTCCTCCTCGTTGCGCCAGTACCACATTTTTTTCTTTGATGCCCAACGGAAGCCCAAAGCCTTAAACTGTTCTTTATACTCTTTGGTGTTGCCGGATACCCAAACCCAAGCGCCGCAGAGTTCAATGGTGATTCCTTCAAAGAAAATGATCTGGTTGATGATTTCCATAAACTGGCCGGAGGTTTCGTGCATTTCTTTTTTGCCTTCGGCTTTGGCTGCTTCGTTGTGAATGTCTTTCAGTTTATCGAAAGCCTTTTCATATTCAGCATTGATGGCTTTCATGACTTCCAGGCTGCCGCCGTTGTCGGGGTGGTTCTGGACTACCAGGCGTCTATATTCTTTTTTCAGTTCTTCGATGGATTTGCAGTTTTCAAAGTATTTCATGTTGTTTGCTCCTTTCGGTGTGTCGTTCGCTTGTTATGTACATATCTTATCATGTTATGTACATAACTGCAATATGCAAAATACACAAAAAGTTATGTACATAATTAGTGAATTTTTGATATGTACATAATAAAATGGGGGATATATAATAAAGGAATAGAATGGAGGTGTTGTATATTGGCTATGACAGAAGAAAGAAAGGAATATTTATATCAGTATCAAAAAGAAAAGTTGAAACGTGTTCCCTTGGATCTGAAGAAAAGCGACTATGAAAACGTGGCGGCGGCTGCCAGTGAAAAAGGTTTGAGCGTCAACGGATATATTAAAGAGGCTATCTGGGAAAAAATGGAGCGAGAAAAACAAAAATGAGACTTTTTGATACTTTTTTGGTGCTATAATAAGAGCGTCAGAAAATGACTGTTGATTTTCCATCATGGGAAAAGGGTGATCTGTTTTAAAATGCAGATTGCCCTTTTTTCTTGCATGGAATTTCTTCAAAAACGCCTCTATTTGACATTTTTAGAAAATGTTAAATAAATGGATGGGCAAAAGAAAAATATCCTTATAAGGGGCAAAATTTTGGAAATTAACACAATGTATGTTTTTGTAAACTAAACACCAAAAAACTGAAAAGGGCGGCAGGGCTTGAGAAATCAGGCTTTTTGCCGTCCTTTTTTATTTATGCGTCGTTATACGGGGGTAAAAAGGGGTTAGCACTTTTTTAGCCTCATTTGCTAAGTTTTGTATGCGAAATAATGACGAAAAAACAGCTAAAAAACATTGATATTTCAACGAAAATCGGCATTTTGAACAAATTCTCAAAATTGAGAAAAAGTTTCCTGTGAGTAGAAAAATGGGGTAAAAAGTAGCACTTTAGCACTTTTTTGTCCGCTGTGCTACGCTAAAGCGTCCGGGGAGGTGGTGAAACGGTGACAACAGAAGAAAAAATTTTGAGCAACGCCAAGAGCGTGGAAGAATGGATTTTGGGAGGGTTACCCGAAAGAGAAGTTGCCGCCGCCCTGGGGATTGGTTACAGCACTTTCCGAAAAGCGAAAAGAGAAAATAACCTGATTCGTGATTTAGTCAATGGTGCAAGTCAGAGGTACAAGAAAGAACAGGAAAAGATACAGTCAGAGAAGATCGCCCAAGTGAGGGGGAGCTTGTTCCAGCGGTGTCTGGGGTATGATGTGGACATGCCGAAACACTACAAGGTCAAGCGAGTGGCTAGGGATTCAGACGGGGAAGTCCTGCTGGATGCCGGAGGAAAGCCCATTATGGAAGATGCGCTGGAAAAGGTCATGGAGAAACAGCATATACCCGCAGACGTGACGGCAATCAAATTTTTCCTCATGAATCAGGATAGCAAGGAGTGGCAGTCAGACCCCGAACGGCTGAAGCTGGACAGAAAGAGAGTTGCCAACGACACCAAAAGAACGAAGCTGGCGGAGGCTGCCGCCGGATCAGGCGAAACGGCAGGGAAATCTTTGGAGGATATTCTTGCCGAGGCGGAAGGGGATGTGTATTAAATGGGATATTCCGTTTTGACAGACCCGAAGAAATACATAGAATCTTTTTTGAAAATCAAAACAAAAGAGGGGAAGATCGTTCCTTTTAAACTGAACGAAAGCCAGGAAAAGCTATACCGGGCAATCATGGAGCAGGTGGAGGCGGGAAAACCTGTCAGAATCATTATATTGAAAGCCCGCCAGATGGGCTTTTCTACGTTGACAGAAGGGCTGATATTTCACGATACCGCGACGCATTTCTTGCATAATGCAATGATTATCACCCACAAAGACGAAGCCACCACAAACCTTTTCAACATGTCGAAATTGTTTTTTGAAGGATTGCCGGAGCGCATGCGTCCCATGATGAAAGCCAGCAATGCAAAAGAATTGATTTTCGAAAATCCCACCAAAGACCCGAAGAAAAAGGAAAAGCGCCCGGGGCTGCGCAGTAAAATAAAATGCACCACCGCAGGCGGGAAAGGTGTGGGACGTTCTGATACGCTTACCACGCTGCACGCTTCGGAGGTTGCCTTTTGGCCAGGAGATATTTTGGATACATTGGCAGGCATTTTGCAGGCGGTTCCGTCACTGCCGGGAACGATGGTGATATATGAGAGTACCGCCAACGGGTTCAACGCTTTCAAAACATTGTGGGATAATGCTGTAGCAGGGAAAACGGACTTTGTCCCCCTCTTTTTCCCATGGTTTGAAATGCAGACTTACCGCAAGCCCTACCACGGGGAGGAGCTGACAGCGGAAGAAAAAGACATCATGGAGCGTTTCCAGTTAGACCATGAGCAAATCATGTGGAGGCGTTGGCAAATAGCTAATAACTGTAATAATGACATAAACATGTTTAAGCAGGAATACCCAGCGACACCAGAGGAAGCCTTTATTGCAACGGGTGAGAGTGTTTTTGATACGGAAGCCATCAGTAAACGGCTGTATTATCTTCTGGAAAACTCGCCAGTGGTAAAGCGCGGCTGTTTTATTTACGAAAAGACGGTGAAGGACAGCCAAGCGGGACCGTTTATCCTACTGAAAAACAGGGAGTTTTTGGAGAAAGACAACGGGGAAATCGAGATATACAAGGAGCCGGAGGACGGTGTGCCATACGTCATTGGTGGGGACACTGCCGGAGACGGTTCCGACCGTTTCACTTTACATGTACTGGACAATCGCACCGGTGAACAGGTCGCAAGACTTATGAGGAATTACGACGAGGACGAGTACACCGAGCAGGCCTACTGCTTAGGGATGTACTATAATACGGCGTTGATTGCCATTGAAACCAATTTTTCTACGCATCCGAACAAAGTATTGGAGTGGCTGCGGTATCCCCGTATCTACGAAAGGGAAGTACCTGACAATTACACAGGAGCCATGCAGAAAACATACGGTTTCCGCACGACAACGGTTACACGTCCGCTGATTGTGGCGGGGCTGGTGACATATTTTCGGGATTTCCTCCATTATGTGCATGATGTGGAAACGTTGCGGGAGGCGCTGACCTTTATTCGTAACGAAAAAGGGAAGGCGGAGGCTGAACAAGGCGCACATGATGATTTACTCATGGGTCTTGGTATTGCCCTACAGAGCCGGACACAACACAAGATGGAAGCAGAAAGAACGCCCAAGAAGAAAGTAAAATGGACTGCGGACATGTGGGAGGACTACCGGAACGCAGATACGAAAACGAAGGCGTATTTGCGGGAAAGATGGGGGGAGCCTACACGATAAGGGGGTGAGGATATGCGTTTTGTTATGCCAATTACGGACAAAAGAGCCGTTACGGACATAGCCGAGTATTTGTATGAGAAAAACGAGAGGGACTACGTTCTTTTTATGACGGGCATTTACTTAGGGCGGCGCATATCTGACCTGTTGGAATACCGGGTGCGGGATTTACGGGGAAAAGACTATGTGGAAATACCGGAGAAAAAGACCGGGGACACCATACGCCTGACCATCAACCCACATTTGCAGAAGATTTTCAAGCACTTTTTTCAAGGGAAAAAGGACTATGAATATGTATTTCGCCGGAGCAGGGGAAAGGAAAACCGCCCCATTAGTCGGGTGAGGGCTTGGCAGATTCTGAATGAGGCGGCGGAGGCTGTCAGCTATAACGACCATGTGAGCTGTCACACCATGCGAAAAACCTTTGCATATTGGCTATATAAGGACAGCGGCGGGGACATATCCATGGTGCAGGACATTCTGGGGCATGAGGACCCCAGTATTACAAGAAGATATATTGGTATTGACCAGCAAAGAAAGGATGCAGCCATAAACGGGCTGCATTTTTAATGGGAATTTGACGGAAAGGAGGAAAAGACCATGGAAAAAGGACAGCAAAACCGGCTGAAAAAGTGGCAAGACCGGATGCAGCGAAACCTTACCGCATATCAGCCGATTTTGGACGAAATGGACAAAATGAATAGCCTATACATGGGGAGCCGTGAAATCCAGCCAAAGGTTGGGACAGTGCAGACTGGACCCGTTGAAGATGCGTCAATGGTAAGAAACATCGTGGCTGAATTAGTGGAAGCACAGGTTGACAGTTCTATTCCCATGCCAAAGGTGACAGCCAGAAATGAGGTTGACGAACCATTGGCAACGACCATTGAAGATTTTCTGCGGAACGAAACAGACCGTTTGCCATTTGAGAAAATGAACGATTTGGACGAGCGGACAACGCCCGTACAGGGTGGGGACTTTTATCTGGTAGAATGGGACGCTGACAGACACACACAGACCACCATGGGGGAACTGACGGTAACGCTGCTGCATCCAAAACAGGTGATCCCGCAGGCAGGCGTCAATGAGATTGAGGACATGGACTATATTTTTATCCGAATGGCCATGACCAAAGACCATGTCAAAGAACAGTATGGCATTGACGTATCCGCCGAAGGGGAGGAAAGCCCTGAAAGCCGTGGCGGCAGCACCACTGCGGATGATGTTGTAACGGTTAATTTTGCCTACTTCCGCAACAAAAAAGGCGGTATCGGGCGGTATGTGTGGGTCAATGACGTGGAATTGGAATATCTGGAAGATTACCAAGCGCGTATGCTGACAAGATGCTCCAAGTGTGGGGAGGTCATGGAAGGCGATACCTGCGAATACTGCGGAAGCAAGAAGTATGAGAGAAAAGCAGAGGACACCTTTGCACTCTTTGAGGACATAGAACGCAGTGACGGAAGTATCATTCCTGCCTATACCACAGAATACCAGCTGCCCATGGAGGGGATGCAGGAAATCATCATTGACCCCTTTACGGGAGAGGCAATGGAGGCAATCCCAGAAGAAGTTTCCGTACAGACGAAGATTCCATACTACAAGCCGGACTGTTACCCCATTGTATTACGGCGCAATGTGTCCAGCTGGGGGAAAGTGTTGGGTGATTCTGACGTATCTAAAATCCAAGACCAGCAAAATGCTATCAAAAAATGTGACACCAGAGTACAGGAAAAGCTGGATAAAGGCGGCAGTATCCTGATTAAAAGTGAAAGTACCAAGCTGGAACAGTCAGACAGGCAGTTAAAAGTCGTAAACGTGGAAAAACCGTCAGAGGCAAATATGGTGCGGGTGGTCAACTTGCAGGTAGACACCAGCGGAGATATGGCAGTGGCGGAACAGAGCTACCAAGCGGCGCAAAGGCTGTTAGGTATCACAGATTCCTACATGGGCAGACAGGACAGAACAGCCACCAGTGGTACGGCAAAACAGATTGCCGTTGCCCAGTCTGCCGGAAGATTGGAAAGCAAACGTATCATGAAAAATTCTATGTTTGCGGATTTGTATCAGGTCATGTTTAAATTTCTGCTAGCTTATACAGACGAACAGCGGACAGTGCGGCATGATAAGCTGGACGGCACCACAGAGTACAGCACATTCAACAAATATGATTTTCTGGCGCAAGATGACGCCGGGGAATGGTACTGGAAAGACGATTTTCTTTTCAGCGTTGACACGTCATCGGCTCTGGCTTCCAATAGGGAAGCAATGTGGCAGGAAACACGCCAGAATTTCCAAAACGGTACTTTTGGCGACCCTGCAAACATCCAGACGTTGCTGCTTTTCTGGTCTATGATGGCAAAACTGCATTACCCCATGGCGGAAGAAACCAAAAAACAGCTGGAAGAAATGCAGGAACAGCAGATGCGTCAGCAAATGGAAATGCAGCAAGCAATGATGCAGCAGCAAATGAACCCTATGGGGATGGCTCCACAGCCGATGGAACAGCCAATGGGAGGTGTGACCGGTGAAATGTAACGCATGTGGTGTAGATGCCTATATCGACAGTACAGAGGTGGTATTTGAGGGGGATGAAAGCCCCGATACTGAAACCAAAGCATATTATAACCAGCATTTTGTGTGCCGAAACCCTGCCTGTCCAAACAACGGTAAGGAAATTGGCACACTGTTAATACCTATCAAGTAAGGACAGACCCAAGCAGGTTCCCATTTAGAAAACATTGTTTCTTTTGTTGATTTCTGAATGGGAAATGCGATGGCTGTATTCAAAAGAAAATAATTTCTTTTGAATCAGCGTAGAAGGAATGTCCTTTTTTCGTGGAAGGAGGTGAAAGGCATGAAACGTAGCGCAAGTGCAAATCTGAACATTGGTCATCATGGGGCACAGGAAGTGAAGGCTATCAAAGCCAACACAGGTGGCAAAAAGCCCCAGAAGCAGACAGGTACAGACCTGAGAAGTGGCAAGTAAGGAGGAAATCAGCATGGACATGGAACTGGACAACATGGGGACGCAGGAACCCCAGGAAACCCATGAAGATGGGGAATTTGATGAAATGTTAAAAGACCTTTGGGGCGACGATTACACCACAGAGGACGACGAGGGCGCCGACCCTGCAAACGGCGGAGGTGATCCAGCATCTACGGAGGAAGATGTTCCCCCGGAAACCAAAGAAGAACCTGCACCGCCCCAGACATTTACCATGGAGCAGGTGCAGCAAAGAATCGCCCAGGAGAAACAGCAGGCAGTCAATGACTTTATTTCCAAACAGTTTGCCGGACAGGTTAACCCCTATACGGGAAAACCTATCACAACAGCGGCAGAACTGGAAGCATACCAGACAAGATATGCGGAGGAACAGCTGAAAAGTCAGCTGGAAGGGGCAGGACTGGACAAAAGCGTCATTGACCAGCTCATTGCAGAACATCCGGCAGTCAAAGAAGCTCAAAGAGCCACAGCGCAGGCAGAGGCATACCGTCAGCAGCAGGAAGCAATGGAAACAGAAAATTTTACACGGGATTCCTTGCAGAGGTTGAACGCGAAACACCCTGACTGCGGTGTGAAATCGCTTGCTGATTTGGGCAAAACAGCCGAAGGCAGACAGGCACTTGAATACTGGCGGCGCGGCGTGCCTTTGGAGCAGGCATACAGCGCGGCATTTGCCGACAGTATTGCCACTAACCGTGCGAAGGCTGCAAAACAGCAGGCACATAATGATGCGGTAAACAAAAGCCACCTGTCACAGCCCAAAGGACGTGCCAGCAATGAAAAAATGATGGACGCGGAAGAACTTGCCGCATATAAGGCGTTTTTCCCTAATATGTCCGATGCACAGCTGCAGGAAATGTGGCGAAAGAATCAGTAAAAAGGAGGGATAGAACATGTTTAAAATCCACAACGCAAATGTGGCAGATACGGAAGTGCTGATGTATCTGCCTGGTAAAAATTTGGAAGCCATTGCTATTGGTGAAGCGCTGACTTACAAGGATACTGGCTTGGAAAAATGCGCAGCAACAGACAGACCACAGTATATTTGCCGTGGTCCCGCAAACGAAGATGGACTGTATCCCGTTGGGGCAGTCATGGAAAGTACCAGATACGAAGCACCTTATCAGGCAAAGCCTACTGTGGGTACAAAAGTTACGCTGCATACGGATGCTCTGCAGGTAACAGCCACAGCGACAAACGGCGTATTCCTGGTGGAACGTGTGGACGAAGTCAAAGGAACTGCCATTGGGCGCTTTGTTTGGAGCTTCAAAGACCCTGCAGGCGGTCCCTAATGTGAGTAGATAAACAGACAAGACGAGAAAAGACGAGATGAGAAAGAGGAGATGAGAATATGAGCGGTATTATTTTTTCCGAAGGCAGTGGACTGAATAATGGTTTGATCGGCAAAAGACTTGCCCCCATCAAAGCGATCATCAATTCCAACGTGGAAGCCTTCCAGCAGAAAAGTCTTATCGACAAGATTTATTATATGGACACATCCAAAAACTGGGCAGAAAACTATACCATTGAAACTGCCCTGGGTAATTTCCAGGATGTGGGCGAAGGCGGCGCAACACCCCAGAGCGAAATGCAGGAGGGCTTTGACAAGACCATTGCTCCTCGTGTGTGGAAAAACAAATTCGTTGTCACAAAAGAAATGATGGACGACATGAAGATTGGCAAGATCAAGAGCAAAGCCAACCAGTTCACCACCAGTTACGGCAGAGGCCGTGAGGCTTATGCTGCCCGTATGCTGTCCGGTGCGACACAGGCAAAAGTCACATTTGCTGGCAAAACATACGATGCCACTTGTGCAGATGGCAAGCCTCTGTTCTCTGTGGAACACCCTTCCAAGACACAGGGCGCAAAATTCAAACAGTCCAATATGTTCAAGGCAGAGTTCAGCCAGTCTATTCTGGATCAGCTGCAGGAAAAAATGCAGGACTTCTGCGATGATGACGGTAACCTGCTGAATGTGGCGCCTGACACCATCATCATTCCCAACAGCGCGAAACTGAAAAGAGCGGTATTCGCTGCAGTTGGCAGTGAGCTGGACCCCGAAAGCAACAAAAATGCTATGAACTTCCAGCTTGGTCTGTGGAATATCCTGATCTGGCCTTACATGGACAAACAGATTGGTGGCAAGGACTATGTGATTCTGGCAGACAGTAAATTCCTGCAGGACTACATGTGTCTGCCTTTTATCGACAGGGTTCCTCTGACCGTGACAAGATACACAGACCAGAACACAGACGACGAAGTGTTCAAGGGTTATGCCCGTTATGGTCTGGGCTTCAACAACTGGCGCGGTCTGTGCATCTGCGGCAATGGTATTTCTTCCGGTACACCTTTGGCAGCGTGAGGTGATGGGCATGAGCATGACGTGGGAAGAACTGCAAGTAATTACACTGCAAAAAATGTTTGAACTGCAGGGAGCTGACTTAGTGGTAGATGACAGCACGGGACCTTATATCAATGCCATGCCCGGTGCAGTCAATGAAGCGCTCACGTTGCTTTGTACAGAGGCTTATTACTTCAAGAAAACCGGTGAAATTGTACAGGGGGGCGACCAGCCAACGGCGCCCACCTTTTCCGCCGGTCAGTATAACGCCTATGACCTTTCCAGTGTTTTTGATGATTTTTATACCATGTATGGCGGCTATATCACCTACACAGATGGGGAAAGTTACGGTATCGCCCGTAATGTCCAGACAGAGGGCAGTAAAATTTTACTGATTCCGAAGGACATCAGAGGCACATGGCGTGTGACTTACAGTGCGTATCCAATGGAAATCACCAAGGATACGCCGAAAGAAACTGTCATCGACCTGCCGCCAGATGTGACAAATAAAATTGCTGTTTACATGGCTGGTCAGCTGTACAAAGAGGATGATATTTCTCTTGCACAGATTTACATGAATGAATTTTTGACATGGCTGTCCATGCTGAAAGAAAGCAGCAGCAAAGCGGACAGCTTCGGAAGTACCGGTACATGGACTTCGACGACGGGGTGGTGTTGATTATGGCATTTGATGTACCAAGTCCGGCACCGCGAGGCGTTGAGATCATCGAAGAATTTCGCGGGGTTGACTTGAACAGCTCGCCTACTGTGGTGAGCAAGTACCGCAGTCCAGAAGCACCAAACATGATGCGGGATATCCCCGGCAAGGTGCGGAAGCGGCAGGGGTACGAAAAGCTGAAACACTACGATGGACAGATCAACGGCGTTTTCCGGCTAAACGACAGAATCGTCATCCATGCTGGTGATAAGCTGTTTTTGCAGAATTTATCCAGCGATGACACACAGCTGTATGAAGGTATGGCAGATACCAGAAGTGTCGGGCGGCAGTTCAACGGGAAATTATTTATTTTCGACGGGAAAAAAGCCATTTGTTATGGTGAGTTCGAAAAGGAAGGTCAAACGCCCGCAGAAGGTGAGGAGCCGGAGAAAGAATGGAAGGTTGTGGCGTTGGAGGAAAAAGCCTACGTTCCCACCATCATCATTTCCCGAAAGCCTACCGGCGGCGGTACCACACTGGAACCCATCAACCTGATTGGGAAGAAATTCAAGGAAAGTTTTCTGGGTACCGCCGATGATAAAATCTATCAGATGACGACTGATAATCTGGATGCAGATAAGTTGCAGATACGCCAACTGGTGAAAGACGGAGAATGGAAAGACCTGAAAGAAGGCACAGACTTTTCTGTTGACCGAAAGGCGGGAAAGGTCACATTCAACACCGCCCCCGGAGAAAGTCCCGTAAAAGGGATGGATAACGTGGAAATCACAGCGGCGAAAACAAGAAAGGGATATGCTGACAAAATCAACAAATGCAATATTATGACGCTTTTTGGCGTCAACGGTGCCATTGACAGGATGTTTGTCAGCGGAAATCCAGATTTCGTAAATCAGGACTGGTACTGCCAGATTAACGACGGTTTTTATTTTGGGGATCTGTGGTATTCGGTGCTTGGGCAGGACGGCAGCGCTATTGTGGGATACAGTGTCATCAATGACAGACTGGCTGCTCATAAAAGTGAAGCAGAAGAAGGGAGAAACATCATTCTCCGCAAGGGCGAACTGGTGGAGGATAAACCCACTTTTCCCATTATTGGCTCTTTGATTGGTCGAGGGGCATTGGGAAAATATGGTTTCGGGTATCTTGGCAGCGATCCACTATTCCTGACGGACTTAGGCGTCATGGCTATTACGGCAGCGGACATTACAGGCGAAAAATACTCCCAGAACAGAAGTTTTTACATCAATGAGGCGCTGACAGCGGAAGAAAAGCTGGCAGACGCCTTTGCCTTTGTTTGGCGTGATTTCTACCTGCTTTCCATGGGAACAGGCAGGGTGTATCTGCTGGACGGGCTGCAAAAATCCTACGAGCGGAATACGCCTTACAGTTCGTACCAATATGAGTGTTATTACTGGGAAAACGTGCCTGCCCGTGTCATGTGGGAGGACGTGGAAGGACGGCTTTGTTTTGGTACCGTCGGAGGAGATATTTTCCGATTCTACGATAATGTTACCAGCCAGAAAAGCTATAACGACGTAGGGGCGCCCATCAAGGCAAGGTGGGATATTCCAGACCTTTCCGGTGAGCGGTTTTATGAAAATAAGACTTTCCGGTATTTCTCCGTGGTGCTGGCTGCGGCAATTGCTACCAGAGTGGAAGTATGGGTACAGAGAAAGGGCATTTGGTCATTGCTCTTTGACAGTGGTGCAAAGGCTTGTTATTTCGATTTTACCTACATCAACTGGGAGCGCATCAACTTTTCCAGTGATAACACGCCAAGGACCGTAGGAAAGAAAATCAAGGTCAAAAAGGTAGACAAAGCCAGATTTTCCCTACGAAATGAGGCATACAATGAGCCTTTCGGCATTTACAAAGTAGCTCTGGAATACACCGAGAGCGGAAAGTATAAGGGGTGATGAATATTGGACGTTGATAAGTATAAGATCACGGAAAAGGACATGGCAGGCAAGGGAGTTTCCCCACAGCCGAACCCCATGGAGCTGCCGGAAGCCGAAGCCAAAGCCGTTTTTGACCAGTTGGTAAAAGAGGTCGTTGTACCTTTTTTCAATAAATTTGTGGAGGCATTTGCAAATGTGGACTTGACCAGCGACGCGGACAAGCCCATTTCCACTGCCACAAAGGAAGCGCTGGACAAAAAGGTGGACAAGGCATACAAGACAGGCAGTCAAAGTGAGTATAAGGTCCTTTCCGACAACAACTTTGATGACAACAGCAAGGCTAATCTGGCACTGGCTACCCGTGACAGACATACCCACGACAACAAATCGTTTCTGGACAAATTTACGCAGGATTTTATTGACAATATCCTGTTCAAAGACAACACAGAACCTTATGAGCCGGCAGGTCCATATAACCCGGCTACACAGAAGTATGTGGATGACAAAGTCGTTGCCATTGGTGCTGCGGATATGACAAAGGCTGTCTATGACCCAGAAAACAAAGCAACAGATATTTTTGCATACGCAGACAAGGCGGCGCTGCTGTATGACGCCACCGCAGACCAGTATTATCGTTTTGAAATCCGAAACGGCGGTTTGTGGGTGGTTCCTGTGGAGGCACCGGCAGGCGCGGCAAAGGCAGCGCAGGAAAAAACAGCAAAGGACGGTGAGGCGTGATGGCGGAGGAATTTGAAAACACAAGTCAGGATACACAGGCAGACGTGAAAGGTGCTGGAACCATGCTTGCAGCACCTTTTGAAATTGCAAAGCAGGACACGCTGCTGGAAGTGCAAAAGACAGTGAACAAAACCAATACCACCATTGGGGATATTGGCGACCCGGCAGGAGAAGAAAGTTTGGTGGGGCTTATCAAGAATATCCCGGAAACCGTGCCGACTGGTGCTGTAAAAAGTGTGCAGAGGGGGCATATAACGGCTGTCAAGACAGGTGGGGTTGCGGATGTTACAATAAACACTGTAAACCCAGAAAAATGTATTTGTACAGTTATCGGTGGGTATCGATCTAGTGATTTAAGACCTGCTGTAATTAAAGAGTTTTCTAGTACTAAATTAAAAATCATTACGTTAGGCATGACGGGTGAATCTAGTCAAAATATTGCAATTTACTGGGAAGTTGCAGAATTTTATTAAGGAGGTGTTTTTATGTATCATTACGCACAGATTGACGAAAATGGTTATATCGTCGGCATCAGTCATCTTTCTGGACCAGTTGTGCAGCCGGATATGATCCAGATTGATATGTATTTTAACCCGACCAACAAGAAATGGAACGGTACCTCCTGGGAAAGCTACACGCCGCCAGAGCCGCCGGAGCCGGAGCCTACACAGCTTGACCGCATGGAGGCACAGCTGAACAAAAGTCAGGATGAACTGCGGCAGGAGGGGGCTGACATGATGATGTCGGAACTGGTGAAACGGGGGTTGATGGTATGAAAACAGGTGTGGAACTTTTTTTGGACTACTACAAAGAACGCTTTGCAAAGGGCGAAGTGACAGAGGAACAGCTTTCGCAGATGGTGTCAAAGGGCGCACTGGATGAGGACGAAAAAGCCTATATCATGGGCGGCGGTTCTAGTGAGCTGGAAGGTCTGCGGACATTTCACAGTGAAGTGATGGGCTTGATTGGAGGGGAATGACATGGACTATAAAGCGGATGCGGAAAAGGTGAAGAAACATTTTTCCTCCGTGGTGGAGGCAGGCGGAGCGCTGCTGGACATGGCAGGGGCATACAATCCCATTTTGGCAGTGTTCCAAGACGGTGCAGATGTATGGGTGCCTGACAATGGCAATCAGGCAGCGAAAACATACGTTACATATGAAGGTGTTTTCTACTATGTACCAACGGCGATTCAGAGATTCCCACATTATAAACCGACGGATACCCCGAACAACTACTGGCCTATTCCCAGACCTGTTGCCGGGGTATTTCCATATCTAAACGGTATGATGGTGGTGAAGGATATGCTGGTGAAAGACCCCAACGGAAAAACGTATCTTTGTACGCTCCCCAGTGGGGAATACAAGCTGGTGAATCCTCCCAGTGAAGCCGCCAGCATTTTTACAGAGAAGAAGTGAGGTGGGCGGCATGGACTGGCTGGAATTATTGAAAGAATTTGTGACGCCTGTTTCTGTTGGCCTGTTCATGCTGTATATCAATAAGCGTGATGCCAAAAATGCGGATACGGAAAACGCAAAAGACCAGATGTTTTTCCAGATCATCAACAGTGTGGACGCCTGTATGAGTTTGAGCCTGACATTAGCAGAAATCATTAGGGAAAATCATGACTGCGAGGACAATGAGGAACTTCTGGAAAAGTACCAGCGGGTAAAAAAGGCAAGACGGCAGAAACAGGAGTTTATGGAGAAAAAGGCAGCGGAAAAGATTTTATAAGGAGGAAGAAAGATGAGTAAAAAAGACTTTGCGGTAAGAAAATTTGTGAAAAATGGTGTTACATACGAATTTACACCCTTCGGCGAATGGCTGAAAGATGGTGTACCTTTCAAGGCGGAAATCAAAAACGACCAGAGAGAGGGTCACAGCGGTAAAAAATGGGTGTGTGACGGCTCCCATGCTATTGCGCCTGTGAGAGATTTTGGTTTCCTGTCTAATACAAATCCTGCCAGCTATGAACAGATCGGCAGCACAAAAACAGACGTTGAAAACGGCGTTGAACTGCGCACCAGATGTATCTATCGTACAGCTGATGGCATGAAGTGTAAGGACAATGTGACACTGTACGAAGCTGACGGCGTTACTAAGAAAAAAAGCTGGATTGAAGAAAATGCAGAGTTTGAAGCAATCGGGGACAAAGCGGAGGAGTGATTGTAATGAATAAAGAAAGATTCAAAAATCCTTGGTTTTGGGTTGGTATCGGTGGTGTCATCCTGACAGCTACGGGTATGGAACCGTCCATGTTCACTAGCTGGGATGCCCTTTCCGGCGCTGTGCTGGATGTGCTGAAAAATCCTTTCCTGTTGGGTACAGCGGCTCTGGCGGTGCTGGGTGTTTTCGTGGAGCCGACAACAAAAGGGTTGACAGATGGAAAGGGTGAAGAAAAATGAGCAAATTGTTTATTTCCCAGCCTATGAGGGGTAAAACAGAAGAAGAAATCAAACAGGAAAGAGAAGATGCACTGAAATTCGCAAAGGATGTTCTGCAGGAGGATGTGGAACTCATTGACAGCTATATTGCCGAAGATCCTCCGAAAAATGCGGATATGGCGCTGTGGTGTCTGGGACGTTCTTTGACAATGATGGCAGAAGCGGACATTGTCTGCTTTGCCAAAGGATGGGACGAGGCTAGAGGATGCAAGATCGAGCATGCCTGCGCTGTGGCTTACGGAAAGCCTTATTTCGCTGACTGTGGGGAGGAAATGGAAATTTCCATCCCCGGTGTAGAAACAGAATGAAGGTGATTGTATGAAAATAGCGATTGACGACGGTCACGGTATGGAAACGGCAGGGAAAAGAACCCCTGCCTTTTCTGACGGTTCCGTGATGCGGGAAAACGAATTTAACCGGGCGGTTGTTGCCCATCTCCATGATGAACTGATCCGCAACGGTTTTTCTGTAGTGCTGACAGCCCCAGAGGACACAGATACAAGTCTTGCTACACGCGTGCAGAGAGCCAATGACGCACATGCTGACTATTTCGTCAGCGTCCATGCCAATGCTTTTGGCAATGGTTGGAACGATGCCAACGGCGTGGAATCCTTTGTGTATGCGCTGAACGACGCCAAAACAACAGGTCTGGCAAGATGTATCCAGCATGAGCTGATACAGGCAACTGGGCTTCGCGATAGAGGGGTGAAGGAAAATCCTACTCTGTATGTGCTGCGGAAAACGACCATGCCGGCTGTGCTCTGTGAGTGTGGCTTTATGACAAACGCCGCAGAGGCAAAGCTACTCAAAAGTGACGCCTACCGGAAGAAATGCGCTACCAGCATTTGCAAGGGCATTTGTGCCTTTGCTGGCAAAGTGTATCAGGAAGAAAAAAGTCCGGTAGTCCATGGTCCGGTCATCATTGAAAACCGGACAGAGGATGTGGACTTGATCTTGTGGGAGGGAAGAAACTACCTTTCTGCAAGGGATGTTGGGGAAATGTTCGGATATGACGTTTCCTTCAAGGGAAGTACCCCGATTTTCACGAAAAAGAAATAAAGTGCATGAGAGCCACTTCGGCGGAGAAATCCGCAGGAGTGGCTTTTTTCTTTGAAAGGAGGAATGAACGTGGCAGGTGGATTTGATAAAAATAAAGACTACGCTGCAGCCATCAAGAATGAAAAGGACCCCGGCAAAAGAAATCAGTTGATTTCTGAAAGACAAAATAAAATCAACTGGATGAACAGTACAGGTCAGAACAAAAATGGTTACAGCAATTCCATCTATGGAAGCAAGTACAGCACGATTTCCGAAAAAGGCGGCAGCTCCGGTGGCGGCAGCCGTGGCGGTGGTTGGGGCGGTTATTCCGAGCCGGACTATGCGGCGATTGCGGCTCAGGCAAGGAGAGAGGCAGATATGGCGGCAACCTTCGCCAGCATGAACGCGGCAAAGATCGGCATGGATAATGCTGCCATGGAGGCTGCCATGAAGAACACAAACGACACATACAGTGGCTTTAATAAAGCGACTGTAGACAATACCAGAAGTGAATCTGCCATCAATCCAGCGGCGTACACATTTCGGAACTTTGACCCGAACAGGGACTATGCGGCGGAAATCGCGAAGGAAACAGACCCGGCAAAGCGGGCGCAGCTGAAACAGGAACGTCAGAACAAGCTCGACTGGATGAACAACGCCGGAACAAACAAGGGCTATACCAATGACATTTACAAGGATGATGAAAGAAAGGAAGCTAAGTATACGCCGTATTTCCAAGATTATACACAGGGTTGGGACTGGAATGGCATTAAAAAAGGCGCAAGAGCCGACTTGAACAACAGGGCGTATGATATCATCAATGCAATGCGTCAGAACAGTGTTGCTTATGGTACCTCTGATTTGGCGACACAGAAACAGCTGGCGGCAGAAAATCAGGCTTATGCGGAACAGCTGAACAATCTGGGTATTGCTGTACGGCAGTTTGAACCCGGCGGCAGTTGGTATTATACAGGACGACCTGTGCTGCAAGGTGATCCATACGAAACAGCAACAGGGTATTACAAATTGTACGATGTGCCGGAAAATTACGATATGTTTGTCAATAACAATCCTTATGAGGAACTGTTATACGACAAGGACCCGAAAACAGAGGCAGAATACGGAGATGGCGGCGCTTGGGGGGATTGGTTTATGAACGCGGCAGATATGCAGGCTGGGGCGGTAGATGCACAGCTGAAGGCATTACAGGAAAAGCTGGCAATGCAGAGAGGGGAAAATAACAGTTACTATGACGACATTGCTTCACAGGCTTACATTGCCAAACGGCAGGCAGAGGCGGCTATGCCCCAACGACTGGCGGCTTATGGCATCAGCGGTGGTGGAAGTGAAAGCGCACAGCTGGGACTGGATACATCGTACCAGAACAACATCAATGCCAATGAGCTTGCAAGACAAAAAATGCTGCAACAGCTTGACTATCAGAATATTCTGGCACAGTCCCAGGCAAACAGTGACAAAGCGAATATCTATGCCCAGGCGCAGAAAGACGCCTATAACGCTTATTTGCAGCAGAAACAGTGGGAACAGCAGCAGGAGCAGGCGCAGTGGGAGCGTGATGCTTGGCTGAAAGAATTTAACCAGAATAATGAAAGATGGGACAAAGAATTTAACTACGGCGTTGGACGAGATGAAGCGCAAGATCGTTTCAATATGATCGACTACTTCATTGCTATGCACAACTGGGACGCGCTGGACAAAATGGGCATTGATACATCCTACATGAGAAGGCAGGATGCCTATGAGGCTGCACAGCAGGCTTTGAAAGCAAGCAAATCTTCCGGCAGAAGTTCTTCCGGCAGTTCTTCCAGAAGTACTTACAGCAGTGGTGGGAATACTGGAAGTGGTTTGGTTGTGTCGCCTGTAAGTTCAACTTCACAAGCAGCATCAAGCGGGCGAACTCAGTTGGGTTATCAAGATGTTATCAATCAATACAATAATACTGCAAATAAAGCACAATTCAAAGCATGGCTTGATTTGATGAATAAACAGGGAGTTGTGAGCGATAATGACTATATCAAAGCTGTAACGTCTCTTGGATTGAATCAGGCAAACAGTTCTAATGGTAATTTTATGCAAAGATTTTTCTAAATAATTAGGGGAGGGAAGTTTTATGGCAAAAAGTTTTTTACAGCAAAAAAAGGAAGCACAAAATATGATGTTAACACCAAAGAGTGTGATTCCAAAGCCCACGCCTGTTCCTGTTCGAAATAATGTTGTTCATAATCAAGCAAGGACGGGGGCTTCCCTTCCTGTTTCCGAGGCAGTGACGGATGGTCCGTCATTGCCTTTGGGGAAACTAAGACAAGGAACAAAAGAGTGGCTTTATGGAATGAAAGATGATGACTTGACACCAGGTTTGATTATCAGCAAATATCAGTTTGTGGCGGATGATACGAGCATGGACTATGACCGAAAACGGAAAATGATTAAAGAAGGTCAGAAAAGTCTTGGGAAATTGCGAAATCAAGAGGCTTTTAACCGTCTTTTGGGACGTTCTGTAACAAATTATGGACAACAAGCCGCAGATTTGGATGCGAAACTTGGAGCACAGTTAAAAAGTAGTGCATTTGGCAGTGGTTTTTTTGATGCATTTGGTCTGGGGCTCGCTCATAAAGGAACCCATTTTATTGCGGATCAGTTAAACAAACCGGAACTGACACAAGCGATTGACCAAGACAGGCAGTTTATAGAAGAAGCAAAAAAAACAAATCCGCAAGCCGCGAACACAGGCAGCTTTGCAGGTGGACTTACAAGAGACGCTGGTTTATATTTCCTTGAGGGACCGCTTGTAACAGCCAGTTTGGCTAGAATTGGCGCAAGATTTCCCAAAGTCGGCGCGCTTGTTAATAAAAACCCACTTACAAAATTTGGCGCAAATGTGCTTGGGCAGCAGGCGCTTGATACAGCTGTGATGCAGCCTGTTGTTGCTTTACGGGGTGTAGGCGAGAGCAAGAGTGGCGAACAAATTTGGGAAGAAATGAAGCAGCAGGCATTGATGGATTTGCTTTTTAATACCGGTATGGGCGTTGCCGGCGAAGGTGTAAAGGCAATCGGAAAAGGTGTGCAGGCTAGGAAGGCGGCAAAAGAACTGGCGGCACAACAGGCGGAAGAAACTGTAAAGAATGTTCGTCCTTTTCCGGCAGGAGATATGCCATTATCAGATGTGGATATTCAAACAGACCCTATTTACCGCATGTTATCTGAGGAACAGCCCAAAAGTATGAATGAAGCGTTCACCGGTAAAAGACAAAATGGAAATACTGTTTTGCATGAAAAGATGAACGCGTCTGGGGCGGCAGGAACAAGCAAAAATATTTCTTCGATGGATTTGTCGTCTGATATGAAAAACGGCTTATACGGGCGTACAGCAGGGAAAAACGAAAATCCGTTACTTATGCCAGAGGCAAGAGCGCGTTTAGAGGAAGAATTGCGTGATTTACAGGATGTAGATTCTTTAGACCAGAAATACAATGAAATTTTTTTGAGGGAAGGCGAAGAAGCGGCAGAAGCTTTTTTGAAAAAGAATGAGCAGCGAAAAGAAGAAATCATGGACATGCTGTATATGCCTTTGAAGAAAGAAGAACTGCAAAAACAGAGAATCAATAATGCACTGCAGAAAGAAGTATCTTCCCTTTTATCGTATTCTGGTAAGGAAAGTAAAAAAGCGGCACAAGAAGCCATTGCAAGAGCAATGATGGAAGTTCGCAGAAATGGTTCTGTGTCAGAGGAAACAAGAAGAAAATTGTTTGAAACGCTTTTTGATATGGGCAAGGCAACAAACCGCCAGAACATCAATCAGGAAGTCAAGGATGCTTTGAAAAAAAGTAAATTTTCCATATCCAGTCAGGATGCTGCAAATATCGCAGATTTTGATACATTCCGTAAAAATTTGATGGGTAAAGTGGGCAGCGTGACAAAGGATGGGAAAAACACAAGAGTGGATGTTGCTTATCAGGAATTATCCGAAAGATTTCCTGAGTTCTTCCCAGATTCCATCGTGCATCCTGCGGAACAGCTCAGACAGATTGCAAAAGTGGCAGAGGATATGAAAATCCAAGAGTTTCCATTGAAAGATGTCACCAGTGCGGAAGAAAAAGAATTGATGATGCAGGAGTTTTTGGACAAATTTTCTTCTGCTGAAAAACAATACCAAAATTTGGTCAGATTTGAAGCGGAACGAAAAGCACGTCAAAGACAGCGGATTTTGGAAAGCGGAGAAGATATTGACGTTTCCCAGCTTTCCGTGGATGAAATTCAGAAACTGTATGACAGGAAGTATCAGCTGCAAAAAAAAGCTGAACGTGCAAAAGCAAATAAGGTTCTGACAGAAGGAGATCAGGCAATTTTGCAGAAGTTCCTGCATGGTGAGATCAGCGAGGAAACGATCCGCAATACTCCCGGAGTAAATGCCGATGCTGTTTTGGAAATTGCGGCAGCGGTGAAACCTTATAAAAAAGTTTCTGATTTAATTGGGAATTCAAAAAAAAATAACGATGAAAAGCGGATGCAGTTTATTAAAGATACTGTGGGAGATATTCAGATCGGCGGAAAAGACGGTTGGAAAGAAAAAGGCTCTGCTTGGCGTATGCACATCAGAACACCAGAAAGGATTATTGAAGAAATTGCACCAAAAGAAACTGCAAAGCGTATCAATGATGAAATTTTTGTTCCTATCCATGAAAATGAAAGAGATAAAACAGAGTGGATACGCAACATTTTTGATAAGGTGGATGAATTAAAAATAGGAAAAAAGAAAAAGTTCACTGTGACTGTAGACAATGCTCCTTATAAACTATCTGAAAGTGGCATGGTGCAATACTTAGGGGAAAAGCGGTTTGACCTGAAAAAGCTGGAAAACAGCACAAACCTGACGGCGGAAGAAATGAAGCGCATGGAACAACTTCGTGGCGAAATCAAAGAGGCTGAAAGCCAGATCGACGCCGCAGCCATGGAACGGATAAACAAGGGGATTTCTGAAATCCAGAAGATTTATAAGGAAATCCATCCCAAAATCAATGAAGTGTTGATTCGGAACGGATATGACCCAGTGGGATATATTGACGGCTATTTCCCCCACATGTTTTTTGATGACCCTACGGATGCTATTGGAAAAGCTATGGACAAACTTGGTTTTAATATCGGGTATACAGAGCTTCCGGCAGATATTGCAGGAAGAACAGAAGTCTTTCGTCCTGGGAAAAAGTTCAGCGGCAATCTACTGAAACGAGAAGGAAATAGAACAGATTATGATGCTCTTAGAGGTTTAGAAAATTACCTTTACAGTGTTGGTGATGTAATCTACCATACAGATGATATTAAAACATTACGAGCATTTGAAGATCATGTACGTTATCAGCTTTCTCCGGCAGCAGTAAAGGAAGAAATCGACAAGGTTTATAATAACTTTGATTTAGACCTTGAACAGAAACGTATAGAACTGGACAGCCTTTATGAAAAAAATAAAAATCTTTACAAAAACGAACACAACAAAACGCTGCAAAATTTTGTATCTTATTTAAGGACATACACAGACCTTTTCGCAGGAAAACAACATCCGATAGACAGACCGTTTGAAACAACTGTTTTTGGCCGTGGTGTTTATAATGCGGCAAACGCTTATAGTCAGAGGCTTGGTGCCAACTCTGTTGGTGCCAATTTGAGTTCTGCTCTTACTGGATTTATTCCATTAACACAGGGGTTTGCACCTATCAGCATGAAAAACAGATTGAGAGGTATGAAAGAAGGCGTTGTGGCTGTAAGGATGAAAAAGCCTGATTCACTTACAAGAAAAAGTGCTTTTTTAACTACAAGAACAAATACGAAGAAATTGTATCAGAAACTTCCTGGGAAAATTGCAGATATGGCATTTATTCCGATGGAAAAGGTAGATCAGTTTGCGACACAGAGCATTTGGCGTGGAAGATATTACGACAATATCAACAAAGGGATGAATGAAACAGAAGCCATTCGAGAAGCAGACAGATACGCCAGAGATTTGTTTGCTGGCAGAAGTAAAGGTGCAGTTCCGCCAGCTTTTCAATCCAAAATGTTGAAACCGTTGACAATGTTTCAATATGAAGTAAGCAATCAATATGATTTTCTTTTTAAAAATCTTCCGAAAGAAGCAAATGGGAGTAAAAAAAGAGCACTTAGATTATTTGGTGAAGTTTTGGTATGGTCGTATGCCGTGAACGATCTTTGGGAAAAGGCAACAGGATCTAAGCCGATTTTTGACCCTATTGGTATGGCTCTGGATACCATGGCAGATTTTGAAGGTGTCGATGTTAGAAATCTTGTGGATATCTTGAACGATCTTGCGCATGGCGAAGGTTTACAGGTAACGGAAGAAAAGGAGCCAAAAACAGGTGCAATGGCTGTAAAAAATTTAGGTGAACGCCTTGGTCAGGCTACTCCTTTTTTTGGTTCTTATCTTGGCGGTGGCAGAATACCTATTGCGCGCACACTAGAGCCGTTGGAGAATATTCCAACATATTTTGGCAAGTGGGCGGCTGGTGAAATCAGTGGTTCTGACTTTTTGAAGCAATCGGGAACAGAGGTTGCGGATGTAGGGCTTTCCTTGATTCCTCCAGCGGGCGGTAATCAGATCAAAAAAACAGCGAAAGGTCTGAAAACCATGATTGATGGCGGCAGTTACAAAACCGGGAGCGAAGGTGAGAAACTGCAGTTTGCGGTGGATACGAAAGACCCTGCATCCTGGGTGAAAGCTGCGCTTTTTGGAAAATGGGCATTGCCGGAAGGACAAGCGTATATCAGCAAAGAAGTCAATGGTCTGTCAGAAAAACGGACAGAAATGCAGAGAGAAATGCAGCAGCAGTTTGGGACTACTCCCAAGGCGTACTTTGATACTTTCCAGAACATCAATAAAGCAGAAACAAGGGAAGGAAAAGTTTCTGCACTGAAAAACAGTGGTTTGACCGATGCAGAAAAAGAGTACATCTATAAAAGGGAAATTTTCACTGGCAAAACACAGATAGAGGATTTTGACAAGATGCGGAGCTTTGGACTTAGTTTTGACCAGGCTGCTGGGGCACAGACAGCGCTGGAAGGCATCCAAAAGAAATATGACGAAATGCTGAATGATGGGTTAAAAGACAAAAATACCTTGGCAGCAAATGAGAAATACAATTATATCAGTGGGATGTCGATTCCATCAGGGCAGAAACAGAAAATGCTGGAAAACTTCGCCGTTGCAACGAGATGGATTCCACAGGAAGCAACACCAACACTGATGAGTGAAAAATATCAGGCTGTCAGCGGCTTCATGTCAGTTGATGATTTTGAGGTTGTAAGAGGTGCAGTGAGTGATGTAATAAGTAAGGAGGAATGGACAAAAGGATTGAAGAACGACAGATCAAGATACATTAAAGCTGCCATTGACCAATATACACAAGGTATGCCATATGCGCAAAAAAGAGAACTATATAAAACATTCGGTGTCGCAAAAAGTTTATGGTAAAATAGGTAAAAGAAAAGCCCCCTTCCGGGGGCTTTTTTGCGTTAAAAAAAGTTGCATAAAAGTTGCATCGCGTTTCTAAAATGCTGTAAATGTTACTAAAATACTGTAAATGTTTCTAAAATATCGTAATTATCACAGACCGCAGAAATGTTGAAAAATCAACGTTTCTTGAATAAACATCGAAAATCCCACACAGGGAAGATGTGGGATTTTCTTTAAAGGGGAGGGTATGTATTACTATGTCTTCTTGCTTTGC
>UMCH01095701.1_pt1 | contig 31624 bp, 25 predicted proteins | sample 1964201 | NCBI WGS metagenome assembly UMCH01 (sample SAMEA4835965, study PRJEB28245) | human gut metagenome | biome: gut microbiome; material: fecal sample | place: Denmark | collected 2008 | reverse complement strand
CTCTTTCCCCAAAGGAACGCTGTACAAAATTGCCGCTCTGCAGTTCGGGCATAGCACGTCTGCGATGGAAAATAGTAGAAACATATCCCTGTTCTGTGGCTTCTTTGATCATCCGTTCCTGATATTCCTTGATTTTCGGATACTTTGTAAAGTATGCCGCAATATACTGTTCCGCTTCTTTTCTGGTGATACCCAAATCCTGACTCAGGCTGAAAGAGCCGATACCGTAAACAATACCGAAGTTTACTGCCTTTGCGTTGCTTCTCTGGAGAGGTGTCACTTCGTCAAAAGGCACATGGAACACCTGAGAAGCTGTCAGGCGATGGATATCCTGCTGATGGCGGAAAGCATCAATGAGGGTTTCATCCCCTGCAATGTGCGCCAATACACGCAGTTCAATCTGAGAATAGTCCGCATCCAGGAAGCAGAATTCATCAGAAGTGGGCACAAATACCCGACGCAGTTCCCGTCCCAATTCCAGACGCACAGGGATATTCTGCAGATTGGGTTCTGTGGAACTGATACGTCCTGTAGCTGTAATGGTCTGGTTAAAGGTGGAGTAAATCTTATCTGTCTTATCATCCATCACTGCCAGCAAGCCGTCAGCATAAGTGCTTTTCAGTTTTGCCAGCTGTCTGTAATAGAGAATTTTTTCTACAATAGGCGCATCATTTTTCAGTTTTTCCAGTACGTCGGCGGCGGTGGAATAACCGGTTTTGGTCTTTTTGCCGCCTTTCAGACCCATTTTTTCAAAAAGAATCACACCCAGCTGTTTGGGAGAATTCAAATTAAATTCTTCTCCGGAAAGTTCATAGATTTCCTTTGTGATGGTTTCAATGCTTTCGCCCAGCTGTTTCTGGTACGCCAAAAGTGCCTGTCGATCTACCTTCATGCCCCAGCGTTCCATATCCGCCAATACATACAACAAGGGCATTTCTACTTCGTAAAACAGTTCTTCCTGTTCATTTTCCTTGATTTTTTCCGCCATAATTTGTTTGCTGCGGAAAGCAACTTCTGCCTGTCTAGCAGCAAAAGCAACACGTTCCCCTTCCGGCAGGCTTTCCAAAGGCTGTTTGCTTCTGCCTTTACCCAGCACTTCCTCTGCGGAAAGATAGACTTCCTCCAGAAAATCCCTTGCCAGATCGTCATATTCATAAGAATTGCCTGTAGGGTTCAGCAGATAAGCCGCCAAGGCTGTATCGAAAGAGGCATGGATTTCTTCCACACAAAAAGGAGCCACCGTATGGATATCCCGTTTTACGTCGTGACCGATTTTCACCATATCCTTTGTGGTAAAGAAATCTTTGGCGCAGTCTGCCAAAGTCTGGGGAGGCAATTCTTCTGTGATTTCCAGAAAAACACCTTCTCCTGCATTCTGGCAAACAGACATGCCTTTCCATGCACCATCGTCTACCAGCAGGATATAGGCTGTTTCTTTCTGTTCCAGATTATCAAAGAAGTTTTTCGCTTCCTCCGCTGTTGTGATGTGAGTGAAAGCTGTTTCCACAGCTTCTGTCTGGGTTGTTTTCTGTTCAAAACGGGAAAACATGCTTTTAAATTCCAGACGTTTGATGAGTTCATAAGCCTCCGGTGTGAAAATATCAGCTGTTGTCATTTTGGAAAGATCCAGTTCCAAAGGCATATCCCGAATGATAGTAGCCAAGTATTTGCTCAGTCTTGCCTGTTCCTGAAACTCTGTCAGATTTTCTGAAGCCTTTTTGGGCTTGATTTCTGCCGCGTGAGCAATGGCATTTTCGATGTCATGGTACTGCTGGATAATCTTCACAGCGGTTTTTTCACCAATGCTGGGCACACCGGGGATATTATCGGAAGCATCCCCCATAAGGGCTTTTACGTCGATAAATTCCAAAGGTGTCACGCCATATTTTTCCATAACGTCTTTTGCGTAGTAATCTTCAGTTTCTGTGCGTCCGCCTTTTGTTTTGGGAATACGCACTTTCAGGGTTTCTCCGGCAATCTGCAACAAATCCCTGTCACCGGAAACCACAACAGGAATGAGCCCTGCATCCTCTGCCTTTTTGGAAAGACTTCCCAGAATGTCATCGGCTTCATAACCTTCCTGTTCGTAAATGGGAATATGCATGGCAGTAAGGACTTCTTTCAGCAAAGGCATCTGCTCCCGCAGTTCCTCGGGCATCCCCTTTCGGGTACCCTTATATCCATCAAAAGTCTTATGCCGGAATGTGGGCGCATGCATATCAAATGCCACTGCCAGATAATCCGGCTGGTCTTCATCTAACAATTTGAATAAAATATTGAAAAAACCATAAACCGCATTGGTGTAGCGTCCTTCCGCATTTGTCAGCAGAGGAACCCCATAAAATGCACGGTTTATGATACTGTTGCCGTCAATGAGCATGATTTTTTCAGCCATATTGACCTCCTTATTTCTTCGGATTTCCGGAAAATGCCCAGAAACCTCCATAGTAAACTTTATTATACACCAAAAAGGAAAGAAAAGTATGACAAACTCCGAAAAAAATTTTTACAAAAAAAGAACGAAAGACAACTTACATTTTTCTCTCCATGGCATAAGCTATAAAAACAGAATGATTCAGGGGGAAAAACATGAAAAAACAAATGGCAATCCTAACAGCGGCTGTACTGACCATTGGCTGTGCCGCCGGATGCAGCCAGCAGGAAGCATCCGCAGACTTAACACCTGTTCGGCTCAATGAGGTGGTACATTCCGTATTTTACGCACCGCAATATGTGGCGCAGGAGCTTGGCTTTTTTGAAGAAGAAGGGCTGGATGTGACCGTTTCTGTTGGCAACGGCGCAGATAAATCCATGACTGCCCTCCTCTCCGACTCTGCGGACATTGCCCTTTTGGGTACGGAAGCTGGGCTGTATGTCTGCAACGAAGGCAAGGAAGCCTATCCCAAAGCCTTTGCACAGCTGACACAAAAGGCAGGGAATTTTCTGGTATCCCGCTCGCCTTCACCTGACTTCCAGTGGACTGATCTGGAAGGAAGCGATGTCATTGGCGGCAGATTAGGCGGCATACCAGAGCTGGTGCTGGAATATGTACTGCGTCAGAACGGTATGGAACCTTTCACCGATGTGGAAATTGTCAATAATATTGACTTCACTTCCACAGCTGGCGCATTTACCGGCGGTATTGGTGACTATACTGTAGAATTCGAACCTACTGCAACAGCCCTGCAAAACAGCGGCGCTGGGTATATCGTTGCTTCTCTTGGAGCTGCCTGCGGTGAAATCCCTTACACGGTTTACATGGCAAATGATGCCTATATGCAGGAAAATCCAGAAGTCATAGAAGCTTTCACCCGTGCCATCTACCGTGGACAGCAATGGGTAGATACCCACACAGCGGCAGAAATTGCAGAAGTCATCCTGCCCCAGTTCCCTGATTCCGATCTGGAAACACTCACATCCATTCTGGAACGGTATCAGGCACAGGATACATGGAAAACAGACCCCACTTTCTCCCAGGAAAGCTATGAACGCCTGCAAGATATCATGGAGCAGGGCGGCGAACTGGAAAGCAGAGTGCCTTTTGAAGATTTCGTAGACAATTCTTTTGCGGAAAAAGTCACAGCAGCTGATCTTTCCTAAGCAAGAATCCTTTATATGAAAACAAAAAGCTGGAATCCTTACATTAGAAAAGATTCCAGCTTTCTTATGTTTCCATGATTTTACAGTTCCGGCACAAGCCAAACAATGTTTTCTGAATAAAAACCTGCTTTTAAATTAAATGCCGTTTTTATAAACTAAAGCCTTTCACCTGGGGGTTTTTCGATAACATTTCTGCCAGTTCCGCGCAATTCGCATCATTATCCCGGCTGACCTGAAGGGTTACGGTAACGGTTTGGTCTTCATGCTTCTCCATGCGGATATTATGAATCATAATTTTCCGGATGGCAAGTTCCCGTTTGACCAAATCCAAACCATCTGCCAGTTCCGCGTGGAATGTCACAGAAATGGTTTCATAAACGGGACCATCCCACTTTTTCAGCACATTATGCATGATGACCTGAATAGCAAGAACCAGAATGGTTGTAGAAATCCCCACAACATACAGCCCGCCGCCAATGGCAAGTCCTGCGCCGGCTGTGGTCCAGATACCTGCGGCTGTGGTCAATCCGCGGATAGATACGCCACGCACAAAAATGACACCTGCGCCCAGGAACGAAATCCCCGTAATAACATTGGCAGCAATTCTGGATGCGTCTACGGTAATATCCCGATAAGCCAATACGTCAAAAAAAGCATATTTCGATACAATCATCATCATAGAAGCCCCTAAAGCCACCAGAATATGCGTCCGAATACCAGCTTCCTTTCTTCTTCGGCTGCGTTCAAACCCGATCAAACCGCCGCAGATACAGGAGATTACAAGCCGCAATACAAATTCCATTTCCCTTCCAATGGCAAAAGAAATATATTCCCAGAGCATATTCTCACCCCGTTTCAAAAGTCCTGCACTTTATTGTATTGATTATATCAGCTTTTCATGATAAAATCAAATTATATTCTTTTGTGATTATATAAAATTTTATAATATTTTTTTGAAGGCAGGTGAAATTTATGATCGACGCAAAATTAACCACATTACTGACACTCATCGAAGCACAGAGTTATACAAAAGCAGCCCAGATGCTTTCTTTGACACAGCCGGCAGTAAGCCAGCATATTCGTGGATTGGAGCAGGAATACGGCATCAAAATCTTTTTGAAAGGCACCAAAGGAATGGTACTGACACCAGAGGGTAAGATTCTGGAAAAATATGCCCGTCGAGAAAAAGCCCTTTACTCCAATCTGCTCAATGATTTTGAGGCATACCGCAACGGTGTCAACCGTTTTGTCATTGGCATTACTCCTTCTGCGGAAGAAAATATCGTTCCTCGTGTCATTGCCACATACTGCAACCAATATCCCGATACCAAAATCACCATATTGACAGATACCATTCGAAACATCACCAACAAATTAAAGGCTTATGAAGTAGATATTGCCATTGTAGAAGGTCATATTCCAGACAAAGGGCTGACTTCTATATTATTGGATACCGATTATCTCTGTCTGATTGTATCGCCGGATCATCCCTTTGCAGACCGGAAAGATGTTTCTCTGGAAGAAGTCAAAAAAGAACGTCTTATTGTCCGCCCTAGAGGTGCCGGCACCCGTCATATGTTCGAAACCTATCTGGAAGGCTGTGGGGAAAGCCTGCAAAATTTCCACGTCATTTTGGAAATCGACAGCGTTTCTACTATTAAAGATTTGGTACAATCCAATCTGGGTGTATCTGTTATTGCCCACTCCACCTGTATTTCCGAAGAACGCAGCGGACGTCTGAAAGTCATTCCCATCGTCAATTTCCAGACATTCCGTGAAATCAATCTGGTATGCCGAGAGGATTTCAGCCAAAAACAGCTGTTGGATGAGCTTTGTAATATCTATCGTACCTGTATGTAAAAAACAAGTAAAATTACCGCCAAAAAAGACATTTTTTCAAATGTCTTTTTTTGTTTTATTAATAATTTAATATTATTGTTAAATAATTATTAATAATTTTTTATTATTGTTATTTTATGTTATACTAAACACAACAAAAAGATTGATTGAATTTTCCAGAATAAAAAGGAGTTGCGATTATGTTACAAGTAAAAGATAAAATTCCCGGCGTACTGTTATGTTTTTTGCTTGCACTGCCATGCTGGTGGCTAGGGCATAAGCTTCCTGTGATTGGTGCTCCCGTTTTTGCCATCGTTCTTGGGATGATCCTCACACAGATCTTCCGTCAAAAAGGAATGTTCCAGAAAGGCATTCAATACACATCCAAAAAGATTCTGCAGTATGCAGTTATTCTGCTTGGTTTCGGGCTGAACCTGTCTGAGATTGCAATGGTTGGCGCAACTTCTTTGCCCATCATCGTATCCACTATTGCTACATCCCTCATCGTATCTTATGTCCTGCATCGCTTGATGCATATGGATGAAAACAGCTCCATCCTCATCGGCGTTGGTTCCTCCATCTGCGGCGGTTCTGCCATCGCAGCAACAGCACCTGTCATTGACGCAAACGACGAAGAAATCGCTCAGGCAATTTCCGTTATCTTTCTGTTCAACGTACTGGCTGCCCTGATCTTCCCCTCTCTGGGCGGCGCGCTGGGTCTGACAAACGAAGGCTTTGGTCTTTTCGCTGGGACTGCTGTCAACGATACCTCTTCCGTAACTGCAGCAGCTGCTGCATGGGATGGCATGCACCCCGGCGCAAACACATTGGAAATTGCAACCATTGTAAAACTGACTCGTACACTGGCAATCATTCCTATCACACTGTTCTTGGCATTTTACAAAGCAAGAAGCAAAAAAACAGAGGCTTATGGCGGTTCTTATGAATTGAAAAAGATCTTCCCCTTCTTCATTCTCTTCTTCGTCCTTGCCTCCATCATCACTACTCTGTGCACCATGGGCGGTGTAGACAGCAGCGTTCTCAATCCTTTGAAAACATTATCCAAATTCTTTATCGTCATGGCAATGATGGCTATCGGTTTCAACACCGATATCGTAAAACTTGTAAAATCCGGCGGAAAACCTATCTTCATGGGTCTGTGCTGCTGGATCTGCATCTCCTTGGTAAGCTTGGGAATGCAGGTAGCTTTGGGCTTACACTAATCCCTCTTATTCTCCTATTAAAAAAAGAAAGATTCCGACAAATTGTCGGAATCTTTCTTTTTTTATAAAATAATGCAGATCAGTCCGCCACTGCCCTCATTGACGATTTTTTGCAGAGTTTCCTGTAATTTCATCTGGGCATCTTCTGGCATACGATAGATTTTATTCTGCATGCCGTCGTTGACCATGGCACTTAACGTTCGTCCAAAGATATTCAAATCCCAGATTTTTTCCGGTTCTGATTCATAATCCGCAATGAGTTTATCAATAAATTCATGGGATTGTTCTTCATTGCCAATGATAGGAGAAACTTCCGTTTCCACATCTGCTTTGATCATGTGGATGGACTCCCCTTTGGCACGAAGTTTGATGCCATAACGATTGCCCTGTTTGAATACTTCTGGTTTTTCCAGTGTGATTTCCTCAAATGCCGGTGTCACCACACCATAGCCTTTCCGTCGTACATCTCCCAAAGCGCCGGAAATCTTATCATATTCCTTTTTCACCTGAGAAAGGAGTTTGATGGTTTCCACCAGTGAATAATCGTTTTCAATGGGCAAATCCACTGTTTCGCTAAGGATTTCATAAAACAATCCATCACAGAAATTCAGCCCAATATCTGCCGCACCTTCTCCCGGCAACATATGTTCCGTGTGGGCATTTTTCAAATGTTCCGCTTCAGACAGTCCTGATAATGCCGACTCCACATCCTCCAGCCGATCTGTCTGCGACATGAGTTTTTTCAGTGCTTCTATCATTTCCTGTTTCAGCCAATGATCATCCTCCAGTGTTTCCACCCATCCGGGGCAATAAAAACGCAGTTCTTTCAAAGGGAAACGGTAGAGGATTTTTTCCAGAATATTGCGAATATCCTCCGCTTTCAGTTGGGCAACATTCACTGCTAATACTGGTACACCATACTGTTCTTCCATTTCTTCTCGCAGGCTGCGTGCCTCTTCCCCATAAGGCATGGCAGTATTCAGCAGCACCACAAAGGGTTTCCCCATTGCCTGTAATTCTTTGATGACACGGGCTTCTGCTTCCAGATAATTTTCCCGATCCAATTCTGTCACACTGCCGTCTGTGGTCACCACTATGCCTACGGTAGAATGGTCCGTAATAACTTTTTTCGTTCCTGCTTCCGCCGCTTCCACAAAGGGCATCGGCTCTTCAGACCAAGGCGTATGTACCATACGCGGCATTTCCCCATCCATATGCCCTTCCGCTTCCGGCACCAGATAGCCTACGCAGTCAATCATCCGTACCCGAAAATCTGTATTTTCTCCCAGAGAAATTTCCACAGCTTCATTGGGCACAAATTTGGGCTCTGTGGTCATAATGGTTCTGCCGGATGCAGACTGAGGCAGTTCATCCTTTGCCCGTTCCCGAATATAATTGTTTTCAATATTCGGCAGCACCAGCAAATCCATAAACCGTTTGATGAATGTGGATTTCCCTGTCCGCACAGGTCCAACCACACCAATATAAATGTCACCATTTGTCCTTTCCGCAATGTCGCGGTAAATATCGTAAGCTCCCATTGTCTTCCCTCCTGTAAAATCGTATCCATACAATACAATTTATGGAATGGAAATGGGGAATAGAACCAAAGGATTTATTTTTCTTTCGCTTTTTCCAGAACCATCGCCTTTGCAAACAGTTCCCCGGAAAACAGATTGCTCACCATTTTCACCATAGGCGTAGGGTCTTTTTCCATATCGCTCTTTGCCCAGTCCAAAACCCCGCCTGTCAGTCCATAGGCATAAAACCTTGAAATCCATTTTAATTCCTGTTGAGAAAATTTTCTGGATGGATTGGATTCCACAAGCATTTTCTTTGCCAGATTTTCGTAAAACTCCATCAAGCATTCTATGAAACTGTTCTGTCCATGGAAGCGCAGGATATTTACATAGAATTTTCGGTTCTCCTGCATATAATGACACATCGCCAGCAAACCTTCTTCCCAATGGTTTATAGAAAAAGATTCCTCTAAAATAGGTGTGATTTCCGTATAAAAAATCCAATGGATCACATCAAATTTATCTTTGAAATGATAATAAAAGGTATTTCTGCTGATTTGACACTGTTTACAGATTTCCCCCACGGAAATCTCCCCAAAAGAAACAGCTTCCAGCAATTTCTTAACACCTTTTGCAATCAGACACTTTGTTCTCGTTGACTTTGGCATAGAACTCCCCCTTTCTTTTTTGATATTATTTTATCATTCTTATGTCCACTAATCAATGTAAAATGACCACATAACTTTATCTCTTTCACTTATCTTCTTTTTGAAAAAACACATAGAAACATGATGTACACAAAGACAACAAAACATTGTTTTTGTATAATTTTAGGACAAAAACCCAAAAGTGTCCAATGAAAATAAATTCCTATTTGATATACTGGTAAAAAAGATAGATAGAAAAATAAAAAATGCAACCGCAAAAGAAAAGAGGTTATCCGTTATGCGTATTACAGAAAAAGCAAAAAATGCCGCTTTACAGGCTGCCATTGGACAGGGGCTGCATTATCTGGAAAAAGACCCTGAAACAAACATCCCTAAATTGATGCATTTGATTGATAAATTGACACCAGACGACTGGTACCGTGCACAGAGAAATGCTTTCCGCAATGTCATCGAATCCAAAAACCATTGGTATGACCTGATCTTGAAAGTATATGATCTGGATGCCGGCGTACGTCAGACATTTTTCCAGAACTTTATTATGAATGCCGCTCTGTTGGGCAGTGCAACACAGGAAGAAGTTTCCGAACGGGAAGACTGCAATGTGCCTTGGGCAATCCTGTTAGACCCTACATCTGCCTGCAACATGCACTGTATCGGATGCTGGGCTGCGGAATACGGCAACCGTCTGAATCTGACTTTTGACGAATTGGACAGCATTGTTACCCAAGGGAAAGCATTAGGTACCCATATGTACATCTTCACTGGCGGCGAACCTTTGGTACGTAAAAAAGACGTCATTGCCCTTTGTGAAAAACATTCCGACTGCGAATTCCTTTCTTTCACAAACGGTACCCTTATTGACGAAGCATTCTGTCAGGATATGCTGCGTGTGAAAAACTTTGTACCTGCCATCAGCCTGGAAGGCTTTGCCGAAGCCAACGACAGCCGAAGAGGCGAAGGTACTTTTGAGAAAGTGAAAGCTGCCATGGCATTGCTGAAATCTCACAAACTGCCTTTTGGCATTTCCACTTGCTACACCAGCAAGAACTACAACGATATTTGCAGTGAAGAATTTTATGATATGATCATCGAAGCAGGTGCCCTTTTTGTATGGTTCTTCCATTACATGCCTGTAGGCAGCGGCGCTGTGCCTGAACTTCTGCCTACACCGGAACAGCGTGCAGAAGTTTACCATCGTATTCGGAATTTCCGTCAGAGCAAACCCATTTTTGCCATGGATTTCCAGAACGACGGTCAGTATGTAGGCGGCTGTATCGCCGGCGGACGTCGTTATATGCACATCAACGCCAGAGGCGATGTGGAACCTTGTGTATTCATTCACTATTCCAACTGCAACATCCGCAACTGCACATTGCTGGAAGCACTGAAATCCCCTATTTTCATGGCTTACCACAGACAGCAGCCTTTCAATGAAAATATGCTTCAGCCTTGTCCTATGCTGGAAAATCCTGAAAAACTCCGTGCCATTGTCAAAGAGACCGGTGCAGTATCCACTGACTATGAATCCCCCGAAGATGTGGATACCCTGTGTGACCGTACAACGCCTTACGCAAAGAACTGGCAGCCTACTGCCGATGCTTTGTGGAAAGCGCAGTGTGAAACATGTGCCCATCACAATGATTGTCAATAACCCCTACTGGCTCTATTTTTGGTGCCATTTTACAAACAGCGAAGAATCAGCCATGATTTTTCGCTGTTTTCTTATATTTTAAAGGAAATGCAGACTTGTACTCTTTTTGACTTTCCTTTATAATGTAATGCGATATGAAAAGAAAGGAGTCCTGCCCTTTGCAGACAACAGCTTTGGAAGAAAAAATCAAACAACTTTCCGCAGATTATATTTATGAACAGGCAGTCGGCAGCCTGCTGCTGATGCTCATGAGCGCCATGGAAGATGTGGAAAAAGGCGACGCGCCTTTGCCTTACACCATACATGAAGATTTGCTGGCTATCAAAAAAGACATCCGTTCCTACCTTCTGTCTCTGGAAGATATTCTGGAAGGCGAACAGGAAGACCGGGCGGCTGCTTTGGAAGCCTGCATGGCAAAAAAAGAAGAACTGTTATCCATCTATGAAACCGTTTACAGCTACTTCTCCCAGTGGAATCTCTATTCCACACTGGTCAGCGATCAGGTTGCCCTGCGCAAATATAAAGAAGAAGGCATCGAAGTAGAAAAAATCGACTGGTCTTTGTTCTTTGCGGACTGTCACGCTTTTATGGAAAGCGGCAACAACCTGCTGGAACAGAAAAACTACATGGGTCAGATTTTGAAATGCCTGCCTTTGCATATGGCACGTGATAAATATTACGACACCATCACCCAGAGTCTGGAAGCAGCCTTTGCAGGTGAAAGCAAAGAATTTATTGAAAAATCCCTTCGCGCTTTTGAAGGCTTCTGCTGCCCCGAAACCAATCCCCTCTATGGCAAATACTTCGGCGAAGTTGCCACATGGCTGGGTGAAAAACGGATGCTCATGCCTCATAAAATGGAAGATGAAGAACTGAGCAATCTTTACGAAGATTTGAAAGTGGTTCTGGAAAGCCTGCAGGATGTGGAAGAATATTTCTCCTGTATCCTTCACGACCTGAACTCTCTGATTCTGCTGTTCTACCTGACATACAGCTTTACAGACCTGACAGAAAGCAATGCGACATACAGCGACCTGTATCATACCGTCTGCGAATTTTTGACAGGCGAACTGGATGAAACCGAACGGGAAGCTTATCTGGATACACTGAACGAACAGTTGGAACAGGCTGTAGAACCTGTTATCGACAAAGCAAACGCCATCGGCAAAGAAGAATATGAACTGCTGCAGAAGGTGAATACATTTACCGACTTCGCAGAAGACACCCAGAAAGTCCTTATGACAGAAGATTTCATTCGGGAATGCTTCTTCGGCGATCTCAATGACGAATTGTTCCAGTTCCATCTGCCAGAAGATCTTCCTGTGGCTACAGAAGAAGAAAAGAAAGCACTCTTTGCTGATTTTATCCAGAAAACACGCAGCTCTCTGGAAACACTGCCTGTACAGACAAGAAAGATCGCAATGCAGACTTTGATGGGCGCACTGCCCCCTATTTACAGTGTATCTGAAGTCATGGAAATGGTCACAAACGCCATCGACTCCGCTTCTTCTCTGGAGCAGAAAGCACTGATCGTAGACAAAGTGGGCATGGTATTCCAGGATAACCATTATCAGTCCCTGACAGAACATGCACATGAACATCATCACGATGACGACTGCGGTTGTGGACACGATCACCACGAACATCATCATCACGATCATGACTGTGGGTGCGGGCATGATCACCACGAACACCATCACCACGATCATGACTGTGGATGCGGACATGACCACCATCATGACCACCACTGATACAAAGGAGGAAAAACATGAAATTTGTATTCAATCACTATAATTACAACGTTCTGGATCTGGAAAAAAGCATGGCTTTCTACGAAGCCGCTCTGGGTCTGAAAGAAGTACGCCGGAAAGAAGCCCCTGACGGCAGCTGGAAACTGGTTTATCTGGGCGATGGCGTGACAGATTTTCAGCTGGAACTGACATGGCTTCGTGACAGAAAAGAACCTTATAACCTGGGCGAAAACGAATTCCATCTGGCTTTTACCGTTGCAGATTACAACGCTGCTCATGAAAAACACAAAGAAATGGGCTGCATCTGTTTTGAAAATCCAGAAATGGGTATTTATTTCATCAATGACCCCGATAACTACTGGCTGGAAATCGTACCAGAAAAGAAATAATATCAATTTGAAACAGCAAAAAGGCAGTCCATTAGGGGCATCTTTATAAGAAAACAAAGAAAGCCGAAATCCTTATCATGACAAAGGGTTCCGGCTTTCTTATAATATTAAGATTTTATTTGATTTGTTTTCTTATGAAGACAGCCATCGCAATTCCCCTTAAGAAATCAAGAAAGCGAAACTCAATGTTTTCTTAAGGGGAAGTTGCTTTTCAGACCACCTTTTTTGTTTGAAAAGAAATACAAAATTTTTCATTGACAAAGCCTTTCCTTTTGTGTATACTTATCTTCGTTGGTGCGGGTCACTAGCTCAGTTGGTAGAGCACTGGACTTTTAATCCAGGTGTCTCGGGTTCGAGTCCCGAGTGACTCATTGAAAAAAGCCTTTGTCTTTTGACAAAGGCTTTTGTTTTTTCTGTCAGACAAAATGCAGTTCTTCTATTGAAATAGCCTCCAAAACCAAGTATACTGAAAACAGTACAAATGGAGGGAATCATCACATGGAGCACTATAATATTACACTCACAACAGAAGACCGTCGCATTCTCAACTCTTACTGCACTGTTGCAACCGGTATGGCTGAATTTTGGGGCGAAAACTGCGAGATCATTATCCATAATCTGGAACGACTGGATGCATCAGTTATGATGATCGTTAACGGATATCATTCTGGACGTCAGGCAGGCGCACCTATTTCAGAGCTGACCCTCTCCTTTTTGAATCAGATGTTGGCAGATCCTACTTTACGCCACATCAATTATTTTGCCAAAAACAAACGGGGAGAAACATTCAAAGCGTTCACTTCTGCCATTCTGGGGGAAAACAATCGCATCATCGGTCTGTTCTGCATTAATTTTTATTTGAATATTTCTCTGCTATCCTTTATGCAGTCATTTTTTCCGCAGTCTCACTCAGATCACGAAAACATATCCGAAACTTTTGTGGAAAATACGGAAGAACTGATGTTAGATGCGTTGGAAAACGCAAAGAAAACCGTTTATGCAAACCCTACCATCACCTCTTCTAATAAAAATAAAGAAATCATTTATTTATTAGCGCAAAAAGGTATTTTTAACTTGAAAGATTCCGTTGTCACCATTGCAAATCATTTGGGAATTTCCAAAAATACCGTTTACATGCATCTGCGCAACCAAAACAAATCTTAATAAAAAAAGCCCTTATGGTCATAACCGTAAGGGCTTTCTGATTTTAATCTTCGTGGTTGAAACGTTCCATATTGATATTATCAATAGGGAATTTTTCCAAAATATCCAATGGATTATCTGTCTTGGATTCTTTGCCATAGCGATTGATCATTTCGATACCTTTTGCATCATGGAGCAAAGAAGCTGCCCCACCAGTACAGCCATGTTTACATGCCATACCTTCGATGAAGTTTGCATCCAGCTTGCCGAAAGATGCCATCTTCATAGCCTTGATGCATTCATCAATACCATTGCAGCGTACGGCTTTCACATCCAGATCCAGACCGCTCAGTTCCAGTGTACGGGCAACACTTTCTGTTACGCCGCCTGTTCTTGCAAAATTACGTCCAAAGGAAGAAGCTTCCCCAGCCATTCTGGGTTCCAGACTAACCAGATCAATTTCTCTGGCATCAAAAATCGCCTGTAATTCTTCAAATGTGATAACAATATCTACTGCATCCTTCAGTGCTTCCCGCTTCATTTCTACCTTTTTCGCTGTGCAGGGACCGACAAATACCACACGCGCTTTCTTATCTTTCGCCTTAATAGCACGGGCTGTAGCAATCATCGGAGAAACAGCTGTAGAAATATGGTCTACAAACTGAGGATAGTTCTTTTCTACATAATCTACAAAGGCAGGGCAGCAGGAAGAAGTTTTCCAACCTTTTTCTTCCACAGTTTCTGCCAGTTCTTTTGCCTCAAAAGCAGATACCATATCAGCACCGATGGCAGCTTCTACCACATCATAGAAACCAAGTTCCTTGATACCTGCGTAAACCTGTTCTGTCTTTACGCCTTGGAACTGACTGGAAACAGCCGGCGCAACAACAGCGTAAACATGATAGCTGGTGTTATTCCAGGAGTTTTTCAGCAGATTCAGCACATCTACAACAAAAGATTTATCTACAATGGCGCCAAAAGGACACTGATAAATACATGCGCCACAGGAAATACATTTTTCATGGTCAATGACCGCTTTTCTATTTTCATCCATTTTCACTGCACCTACGGAGCAGGAACGAATGCAAGGGCGTTTTACTTCACTGATGGCGTTGAAAGGGCAAACCTGTTTACAACGACCACATTCGATACAAAGTTCCTGATTGATGTATGAACGGTGATTTACGATGGTGATTGCGCCTCTGGGACATACTTCCTGACATTTGTGCCCCAGACAGCCACGGCAGGCTTCTGTTACAACAAAACGGTCAATGGGACATTCATCACATGCAGAATCCAACACATTGATGACACGGTTATCTTTTGTGGATTCCATAACCAGACGCACACGGTCTTCAATGATGTGACGTTCTTTATAAATACAGCAGCGGAACAGCGCCTTAGGACCAGGAATGATCTCCTCTGCGATTTCTCTAACAGAATCAATGGAATTGTCCAGATTTCCTATGAAAAATCGTTTTGCCACTTCCTTGTTTACCAAGTACTTGATGTATTGCACGTTGCTTTCAAAATTGTTAATCATACTGCGTTACCTCTTTTCCAAATTTCTTTCCAATCTCAGTGGAGCAAATTCGATATAGCACACTGTATACATTTGTATTCGTCATAAAAGTGACATTTTTATACACACATTCCATTTTTTCTCTCTACATCACCCATTTTAACATAAAATTTGTTCGCATGCAAGCAATTCCCCGGAAGATTAAAGGTAAAATCTTCCAAATTTTTATGTCAAATATGCATCTAAATTCAGTATTTTTCCACCCATCAATTTCCCTTCTTCGGCATCATGCGTAGACAATAAAATCGTACGTCCCTTTGCCTCTTCCAATACCAATTTTATGGCAATTTCTCTTGTTTTATCATCCAATCCGCGAAAAGGCTCATCCAGTATGAGAAAATCATAGGATACCAACAGTGCCCTGCATATAGCCACCCGTCGCTGCATACCACCGCTGAGCACAGCAACCTCCCGGTCAATCCATTCTTCCAATCCAAGACCAGTCAATATCCGCATCATGTGTTCCTGCTGCAACGCGCTTTCACAGACACTGTATAAATTCTGGCGCACGGTAAAGCCCGGCAGCAATCTATCCTCCTGAAAAACAACACTGATCTTTTTTCCTTCCAGACCAGTGATGCAGCCTGCATCCGGCTGTTCCAGTCCCATGAGCATCCGCAGCAGAGTGGTCTTGCCTCTGCCGGATTTTCCCATGAGACAAAGAACCTCACCTTCTGGAATTTCCATAGAGAAATCAGAAAAAACTGTAAGATCACCATATGTTTTTGTAATATGTTTCATTTCGATCATGCTTTTCCGATCCCCCTATTCCTGCGATCAATAACATCCAAAATCCACAAGATAAGTTTCTCGATGAGCAAACTTACCACAATAATAGTCACTGTCCATGCAAACAAGTCCGGCATCTGCAAGTAGATTTTCGCTTCCTGCAGCCGTTCCCCAATGGAACCGTCTGGAATGCCAATAACTTCTGCCGCCGTACCAGCCTTCCAACAAAGCCCAAGCCCTACTGCAAAAGCAGAACGAAGGTAAGGAAATACCTGCGGGAAATAAATATACCGTATCTTCTTTTTCATAGACAATCCAAAGACCTGCCCCATTTCCAAAAGCTGACGATCTGTTTGCGATATTCCCTGCAAGATATTGGTATACACAATAGGAAATACCATCAGGAAAGAAATAAATATCGACAGGCTGCGAGAAGAAAACCAAAACAATGCTAATATGACGAAAGATGCCACAGGTGTTGTTTTGATGACCGATACCAAAGGTGCCATCAATTCACGAAATCTGGTATACCTTGCCGCTCCCACTGCTGTCAATATTCCCAGTAGAGCCGCCAACGCAAACCCGCCTAAAATTCTGCATGCCGAAAAAGCGATGCTCCCCCAGAAGGATGGATCTGGCAAAAGGGTCAAAAGACGCATACCTACAGCAACAGGAGATACCAAAAGTATCTCCTGTCCCAGACACATGCTCCCTATTTGCCAGATTACCAACCAAAAGAGAATCGCCCATATTTTCATAGAACCCTTACGCACCATGATAGTAGAAACCATCTTCCGGCAGTGCGCCGCCTACTGCTTTGGGATTCTGTGCATAAAGTTCTTCCAGATATCCGCCCAGCTTATCCTGCATTTCATCGCCTGTGATGCAGACGATATTGCAGTAAGGCAATGCTTTTTCTGCAACTGCTGCTTTCAGAATATCGTACTTTTCAATGAGTGCAGCCGCTTCTGCTGTATTGGCGTTCACATAGTCCACAGAAGAAGCATACTGTTCCATGAACAGTTCCACTGCTTCTGGATTTTCTTCCAGGAAATCATTCCGTACTACCACAACACCTGTGATCATGCCACTGGGATTTTCTTTGCCTTCCTGCAGTGCATCCCATTCCGCACTCAAATCCAATGCGATCCGCAGGTTTTCATTCTGCATCTGTGCTGTTGTTACAAAAGGCTGAGGAAGCATAGCGATGGCAGAAGGATTTGCAGCCAGTGCTGCCACGCATTCTGCATGTTCTGTTTTCCATTCAATATTCACATCTGTTTCCGGATTCAGTCCATTTTCTTCCAGAATATAATTCAAACCGTATTCCGGTGTAGAACCCTTCCCGGAGGCATAGATGGTTTTTCCTTTCAAATCAGCCACAGACTGCACGGTGTCCCCATCTTCCACAATGTAAATGACACCCAGTGTATTGATTGCCAATACGCTCAAATTCTGTTCCATATTCTGGTAAAGAACTGCTGCCAGGTTTGCAGGCAATGCGGCAATATCCAGTTCCCCTTTCACCAGCATTGGTGTTACTTCATCTGGAGATGCCAGTAATGAAAAATTGTAATCATTGGGGGCTGTAGCACCACTCTCATCATCTTCCATCATTTTTACCATACCCATGGCTGTAGGGCCTTTCATGGCGCCTACATTCACCGCAACGGGGTCTGCTTCCTTAGCACCGCAGCCAGCCAGCATAGAAATACCCAGAACTGCAGCAAGCAAGAAAGAAATTGCTTTTTTCATATGATATCCCTTCCTTTTCATTCAAAATTTTAATGATTTTGTCCTTATTTTACTCTTATTTTCACAGTTTCTCAAGTTGCTTTTGCAACATTATTCAGAAAATCTCATAAAGACCAAACTGCTTCCACATACGATTTTTCGCACTTTTTTTGTTTACAATCCCATACAAAACATGCTATACTAAGCCCATTACAAATTGTACTTATTTTCATACAAAGGAAGTGCGTTATGGAACAACATACAAAAGAACTTTATGAGAGATTACAAACACTGACCATCCTGCGACCTTTGCTGCAGGAACCTTTGCTCCAGTCATTTTCTACAATGATGGAATCCATGCTTTCTCTGGCAGAGGGAAACAAAACTGCTCTGTCTGCTGCCGTTTCAGCATATTGTGACTTTACATCTGAAATCTATCGTTGTTATGCTGAAAATGAAAGAGAAATTTCTGGCAATTTTTCCTGCGGACTGTATGGACTACTTTTCCGCACAGAAACCGATTATCTGAAAGCCAAAGCCAGAAAAAAAGAATTTTCCCCTTTCCTAGAACAACAGCTGGATAAAGAACTGGAAATCATACAAAATTTGTCCCTTCTGACGGCAGAAGAAGTACAAAAATCTTTGCAGGACGCAGGATTCACACACCCTCTGCCCCGCTGGGAAACATCCGTCCTGGATTTCCACGCAGATTACCGTAAGCATTTGGATGCCCTGCCCTATACAGGCTACGGCATGTACGCCCAATACCATACGTTCTTGTTCCGTCACGGTGCAATTTATCCTGTGAAGCATCCTGACATGCAGACACTGGAAGACCTGACTGGCTACGAACGGGAAAGAAATCAGGTACTCCGCAATACACAGGTCTTTCTGGAAGGCGGAACCGCTTCTAATGTGCTGCTTTACGGTGACGCAGGTACAGGCAAAAGCACCACAGTAAAAGCCATTGCCAATTCCCTTCAAAAACAGGGCTTACGGCTTCTGGAAGTGAAGAAAAATGAGCTTTACGAACTTCCTGACATCTTGGATGAACTTTCCGGCAATCCCCTGAAATTCATTATTTTCATTGACGACCTGAGTTTTTCCAGCAATGATGATAACTTTGCGGCACTGAAAGCCATACTGGAAGGCGGCGTTGCTTCCTGCGGCAAAAATGTACTCATTTACGCCACCAGCAATCGTCGGCATCTGGTGAAAGAAACCATGACAGAACGTCAGGGCGATGAACTTTATCTGAACGATACCCTTCAGGAAACCATGAGTCTGGCTGCCCGTTTCGGTCTGACCATTACATTCCAAAAACCAGGAAAAGACGACTATCTGTCTATTGTAAAACATCTGGCAAAACAATATGGTGTTTCCATGGACGCAGAAGAACTCTGCATCAAAGCAGAAGCCTTTGCCATCCGCTGTAATGGCAGAAGTCCTCGGACAGCGAAACACTTTATCGAGCTGCAAAAAGCCGGAATTTAATGACACAAAACAAAAGGGAAACATTTTAGGGGGCATCTTCATAAGAAAACAAAGAAAGCCAAAATCCTTATGATTACAAAGGATTTTGGCTTTCTTATTTTATGAAGATTTTATTTGTTATGTTTTCTTATGAGGACAGCCGTCGCAATTCCCCTTAAGAAATCAAAGAAAAGGAAAATCAATGTTTTCTTACGGGGAAGTTGCTTTGAATGTTTCCCTTTTTCTTTTATTTTTATTATTTCATAACAGCGCCTTTGCTTGCCGCAGAAACGATTCTGCCGTATCTTGCCAGCCAACCGCTGGTTACTTTCGGCGCAGGTGCTACATAAGCTTTTCTTCTTTCTTCCAGTTCTTCATCTGTCAGTTTGACATTGATGGATGCATTGGGGATGTCGATTTCAATCAAATCACCATCTTTCAGCAGACCAATTTCGCCGCCTGCCGCTGCTTCCGGGCAAACATGACCGATGGAAGCGCCACGGCTTGCACCAGAGAATCTACCATCTGTGATGAGCGCTACAGACTTATCCAGCTTCATGCCTGCCAATGCACTGGTAGGATTCAGCATTTCACGCATACCGGGACCACCTTTCGGTCCTTCATAGCGGATTACAACCACATCTCCCGGTTTGATTTCGCCATTATAAATAGCTTCGATGGCAAAACTTTCATCATCGAATACTCTTGCGGGACCTGTATGACACAGCATTTCTTCCGCCACAGCACTGCGTTTGACAACACAGCCTTCTTTCGCAATATTGCCCCACAGGATTGCGATACCACCTGTTTCACTGTAAGGGGTTTCCACAGGACGGATAATTTCAGGATTGCGGTTATATGCGCCTGCGATATTATCACCCAATGTATGACCGGTTACTGTCATACAATTCAGATTCAGCAGTCCTTTTTTAGACAGTTCTGCCTGTACCGCAGGGATACCACCTGCCTGCTGCAAGTCTACGATATAAGTATCGCCAGCCGGTGCCAGATGGCACAGATTGGGAACTTTTGCGGAAATTTCATTGAATACGTTCAAATCCAAATCTACGCCTGCTTCGTTTGCAATGGCAAGCAGGTGTAGTACGCTATTGGAAGAACAACCCAGTGCCATATCACAGGCAACGGCATTACGGATAGATGCTTCTGTAATGATATCTCTTGCTTTGATGTCTTTTTCCACCAGTTCCATAATTTTCATGCCAGCGTGTTTTGCCAGCTGCAATCTGCCGCTGTGCACCGCAGGAATGGTACCATTGCCGGGCAGCGCCATACCAATGGCTTCACACAGACAGTTCATACTGTTTGCAGTGAACATACCAGCACAGGAACCACACCCTGGACATGCATTATTTTCAAATTCATACAGTTTGTTATCATCAATGAGCCCTGCTTTTCTAGCGCCAACGGCTTCAAACATTTCAGACAGGCTCTTATGGATATCATCCACAATACCAGGCATCATAGGACCACCAGAGCAAACAATGGCAGGCAGATTGATTCTTGCTGCTGCCATAACCATACCGGGAACAATCTTATCGCAGTTGGGTACCAGTACCAGACCATCAAAGCAATGTGCCATTGCCATGGTTTCCACACTATCTGCAATGAGTTCACGGCTGGCAAGGCTGTATTTCATGCCGATATGTCCCATGGCAATCCCGTCACAAACGCCAATGGCAGGCACTTCGATGGGGGTACCGCCAGCCATACGGATACCAGCTTTTACGGCTTCTGCTACTTTATCCAGATGAAAATGTCCGGGAACAATTTCACTATGAGCAGAAACTACGCCGATCAACGGACGATCCAGTTCTTCTTTTGTATACCCCATGGCATAAAACAGGCTGCGCATAGGGGCTTTTTCAACACCTTGTGTTACACTTGCACTTCTCAGATTCTTCATATATGTATGAGGGCACGTTCCATATACAGGAAAAGCACCCTTTCGGGTGCTTTTCCACGAGGAATTCCCCTTCCTCCTTCTTCTTTACTTTGCTGAACTTTTCTATTCTATTCTTATTTCTTCAGCCAGCTCATCATCTGACGCAGTTCTGCGCCTACGTGACACAGCTGGTGATCTGCCTGTACTCTTCTGGATGCCAAGAATTTCGCTTTGCCGCCTGCGTTCATTTCCTGAACGAATGTGCTTGCGAAAGTACCATCCTGAATGTCTGCCAGCAGGCTCTTCATGCCGGCTCTTGCTTCTTCTGTGATAACGCGTTTGCCTGCGATGTAATCGCCGTATTCCGCTGTGTTGGAGATGGAATAACGCATTTTATCAAAGCCGCCTTCATAGATCAGGTCAACGATCAGTTTCATTTCATGGATACATTCAAAGTAAGCCATTTCAGGTTCATAACCAGCTTCTACCAGTGTTTCGAAACCAGCTTTCATCAGCTCTGTTACGCCGCCGCACAGTACTGCCTGTTCACCAAACAGGTCTGTTTCTGTTTCTTCTTTGAATGTTGTTTCCAGGATACCTGCACGACCTGCGCCGATACCGGAAGCATAAGCCAGTGCGTAGTCTTTTGCTTTGCCGGAAGCATCCTGATAAACAGCGATCAGGCTGGGTACGCCTGCGCCTTCTGTATACAGTTTACGTACGATATGACCAGGACCTTTGGGCGCGATCATGATAACGTCCAGACCTTTTGCAGGCTGAATCTGATTGTAGTGAATGTTAAAACCATGGGCAAATGCCAGAATATCGCCATCTTTCATATGTTTTGCTACCTGGTTTTTGTAGATTTCAGGTGCCAGTTCGTCGGGTACCAGCATCATTACTACATCGCCTGCTTCTGCAGCTTCTTCAATTTCCATAACTTTCAGACCAGCTGCTTCTGCTTTTGCTGTATGGGCGGAGCCTTTTCTCAGACCAACCACAACATTCATGCCGCTTTCTTTCAGGTTCTGTGCATGGGCATGACCCTGGCTGCCAAAACCGATGACAGCAATTGTTTTGCCGTCCAACATTGCCAAATTACAATCCTGATCATAATACTTTTTAATCATTCGTATCGTCTCCTTTTCTTCCGGGTTTTTCCCGTTTCTTCTTTTGTAACTTTTTTATTCTGCAAGACCCCGTTCAATGCCTGTGATGCCTGTACGGCATACTTCGATGATATCATAGCAGGATACCATGTTCATAAAGCCGTCCAGCTTCTCAGGAGAGCCTGTCAGTTCAACAATCATACTGTTTTTGGAAAGGTCAATGATCTTCCCTCTATAAATATCTACGATTTCGTGTAATGCGCTTCTTTCATTTTTGTCTGTGCGGATTTTCACCAGCAGCAATTCGCGATATACGCTGTTTTTCATATCCAGCAGATAGATTTCCCGCACCACTTCCAGTTTTTCTGTCTGGGCAATGATCTGATGCAGTACATTTTCATCATTTTCCCCAGTAACGACTGTAATTCTGGTAAGCCCCGGAATGTGGGTTTCTGATGCGGTAATGGTGCTGATGTTAAAATTTCTTCTGCCAAACAGGCTGGAAATCCGAGCCAGTACATTGGGCTGGTTATCTACCAGCATACGCACCACCTGACGGGGGGCGTCTTTGTTGACTTTGATCTCTGTCATGCCTATCGCCTCCTCTTTAGTTCAAGATGATGTCTTCTACAGTACCGCCGTTAGGAATCATAGGCAGTACCTTTTCTTCCTGATCGATGATACATTCAATCCATACAGGACCTTTTTCCTGCAATGCTGCTGCAAAAGCTTCTTTGAATTCTTCCGGTGTTTCTGCACGGAAGCTCTTTGCGCCGAAGCCTTCTGCCAGTTTCACAAAATCTGTTTTTCTGTTAGGTACTGTAGCAGAATATCGTCTGTCATAGAAAGAACTCTGCCACTGATAAACCATACCCAGTACATGATTGTTCATGATGACTGTGATGATAGGCAGTTCTTCACTGACTGCAGTACAAGCTTCATTCAGATTCATATGGAAAGAAGCATCGCCTGTAAAATGGATGACTCTCTTATCAGGACATCCAATCTGTGCACCGATGGCTGCGCCATAGCCAAAGCCCATGGTACCCAGACCACCGCTGGTCAAAAATGCTTTTGTGTTGCGGTGTTTGATGAACTGTGCCGCCCACATCTGATGCTGACCAACATCGGTGACATAGATGGTTTCTTTATCAGTCATATCACAAACGGCACCAATGATATCGCGGGGATGCATTTTCGCCGCAGGACATTGTGCTGCAATGGAAGCATTTCTCCATTCTGCTACTTGTTCCAGCCAGGCTGTACGTTTTTTCTCCTCAACGAGAGGCAGCAGTTTTTCCAGAAAATATTTTACGTCGGAAAGGACGCTCATATCTACAATAACATTCTTGTTGATTTCGCTCTCATCGATATCAACCTGAACTTTTGTGGCTCTCTGAGCAAATTTTTCCGTATTCAACGCTACACGGTCGGAAAAACGTGTGCCCAATGCCAATACCAAGTCCGCCTGATCCACGGCTTTATTGGCAGCGACACTGCCATGCATACCGATCATGCCCAAAGAATGGGTATCGTTATAACCGACAATCCCAACAGCCATCATGGTATAGGCGATGGGGATATCTGCCTTATGGATCAGTTCTTGTAATTCATGCCCAGCGTCTGAAGCAGGAACACCGCCGCCGCAGTAGATTGCAGGTCGTTCTGCCTGATTGATCATATCTGCGATTTTCTGGATTTCCTCATCAGAAGCTGTGGGCATTTTTACTTGGTGTTCTGCTTCTTTTGGTTCAAACTCACAAAGAGCAGCAGAAACATCTTTTGTTACATCCACCAGCACAGGACCTTTTCTGCCTGTGGCTGCAATGCGGAATGCCTCTCTGACAGCGTGTGCCAGATCTTCTACTTTATTAACGAAGAAATTATGTTTTGTAATGGGCATTGTAATGCCGGTAATATATACTTCCTGAAAAGCATCTCTGCCAATCAGGCTGTTTGCTACATTTGATGTAATGGCTACCATAGGAATACTATCCATAAAAGCTGTTGCAATTCCTGTTACCAGATTGGTAGCCCCAGGACCGCTTGTGGCAAAAACAACGCCGGTCTTCCCTGTTGCTCTGGCATAGCCATCTGCCGCATGTGCTGCTCCCTGTTCATGGGCTGTCAGCACGTGGCGAATTCGATCACTGTATTGATATAATGTGTCATAGATATTCAATGCAGCGCCGCCGGGATACCCAAAAACTGTATCCACACCTTGTTCCAGCAGAATCTCCATAATGATCTGCGAACCTGTCATTTTCATGTGGCAGTCCCTCTCTTTCTTTCATCTTTTGTTGTTTCATCGTCATTTTTCTTTTGTATTTTTTTTGATACACACAATTATATTACACTTTTTACAATTGTCAATAACTTTTTTTAGCGTAAGTGCATAATAAAAATTTTACACTGTATTCGCAAAAATACACTTGACAAATTGTTTTTGTTTTAGTACAATGCATATCATTCAAAAGCAATTCGCTTGCGAAACATTTTTGTTTGCCAATCTGCAACCGACAGGCTACCTCCATCAGATTGGCAAACAAAAACGGACACGGGAACGTCCGTAAATTACAAAAGACTCCAAATTCATGGAAGAAAGAAGGTTTGATTATTATGATGATGAAGAATTGCGAAAAGTACGAGGTCGGTTACTTTATGCCGCCTGAACCCTCAATGGAATGGATCAACAAAGATCATTTGGAAAAAGCACCCGCTTGGTGCAGCGTAGATTTAAGAGATGGTAATCAAGCCCTAATCGTTCCCATGAGTCTAAATGAAAAAGTAGAGTTCTTTCGTTTCCTGGTTTCCCTTGGCTTCAAGGAAATCGAGGTTGGCTTTCCCGCCGCATCTGAAACAGAGTATGAGTTTTTGCGTACACTGATTGAAAAGGATATGATTCCTGACGATGTCACCGTACAGGTACTGACACAGTCCAGAGAACATATCATTGCAAAAACATTTGAATCTCTGAAAGGTGCCAAAAAAGCTATTGTACATCTGTACAATTCCACTTCTCTGGCACAGCGGGAACAGGTCTTCAAAAAAGACCGCCAGGAAATCATTGATATTGCTGTCAGCGGTGCAAAACTGATGAACGAATACGCAAAGAAAATGCCGGAAACTGAATTTCAGTTTGAATATTCTCCAGAAAGCTTCACCGGCACAGAAATCGACTTTGCAGAAGCCATCTGCAACGCTGTCATCGACATCTGGGAACCCACTCCTGAGAAAAAAGTGATTATCAATCTGCCTGCAACCGTATCCATGTCTATGCCACATGTTTACGCAGCACAGATCTCTTATATGTCCCATCACCTGCACAACAGAGAAAACGTCATCCTTTCTCTGCACCCCCACAACGACCGCGGCACAGCCGTAGCCGATGCGGAACTGGGTCTGCTGGCAGGCGGCGACAGAATCGAAGGTACCCTGTTCGGCAACGGTGAAAGAACTGGTAACGTTGACATTGTCACACTGGCTATGAACCTGTTCTCTCATGGCGTTGACCCCGAACTGGACTTTAGCAACATGCCGAAAGTCGTAGAAGCTTACGAAAAATATACAGATATGAAAGTGCATCCTCGTCAGCCCTATGGCGGTCAGCTGGTATTTGCCGCATTCTCTGGTTCTCACCAGGATGCTATCGCAAAAGGCATGAAATACCGCGAAGACAAGCATATGCACCGCTGGATGGTGCCCTATCTGCCCATCGACCCTCATGATGTGGGCAGAGAATATGATGCAGACGTTATCCGCATCAACAGCCAGTCCGGCAAAGGCGGTATCGCTTATATTCTGGAACAGAACTACGGCTTCCACATTCCTGTAAAAATGCGGGAAGAAATTGGCTATATGGTCAAAGGTGTTTCCGATCACAGTCATAAGGAACTGACACCTGCGGAAGTATATGAAACATTCAAAAACGAATATATCAACAAATTCAACCCCATCGATATTACCGATGCAACCTTCCGCAAAAATTCTACCTATAAAGGTGACGATGGATACACCGTTGACATTCATGTAAACATCGCTGGTACAGAATATTTCTTTACAGCAAGCGGTAATGGTCGTCTGGACGCTGTCAGCAATGCCCTGCGCCAGTCCAAGCTTTACAGCTTCGACTATACCTTCGTAACTTATGCAGAACATGCGCTGGAAGCAGAATCCAACTCCCGTGCAGCTGCTTATGTTGCCATTGCTGATGCCAACGGCAAAGTTTACTGGGGCGTAGGTATGCACGAAGACATCATTCTGGCTTCCATCAACGCTTTGGTCAGCGCTATCAACCGTCTGAATCAGGTAAGCCATTTCATCACAAAATAAATAACAATTGAAACAGCAGGGACAGGTGCCGCATGACAGTTTGTCACACCTGTCCCTTTTTGTACACAAAAGGAGCGATTTTTTATGGGAATGACAATGACACAGAAAATATTGGCTGCCCACGCGGGTCTGGATTCCGTTGTTGCGGGACAGCTCATCCGTGCCAATCTGGACATGGTACTGGGGAATGACATCACCTCCCCTGTTGCCATCAATGAATTTGAAAAAGCCGGGTTCTCCGGTGTTTTTGATAAAAGCAAAGTTTCCATGGTTATGGACCACTTTACACCTAATAAAGACATCAAAGCGGCGGAACAGTGCAAACAGTGCCGCACATTTGCCAGAAAATTTGATCTGGACAACTTCTATGATGTAGGCAATATGGGTATCGAACATGCCCTCCTGCCGGAAAAAGGTCTGGTAGCCGCTGGGGAATGTATCATCGGCGCAGACTCCCACACCTGCACTTATGGTGCACTGGGTGCCTTCTCTACTGGCGTTGGCTCCACTGATATGGCTGCCGGTATGGCAACAGGTCAGGCATGGTTCAAAGTCCCTGAAGCCATCAAATTTAACCTGACAGGCGCATTACAGAAAAATGTCAGCGGCAAGGATGTTATTTTGCATATCATCGGCATGATCGGCGTGGACGGTGCCCTGTACCGCTCTATGGAATTCATGGGCGAAGGTCTGAAAAGTCTGTCTATGGACGACCGCCTGTGCATTGCTAACATGGCAATTGAAGCCGGCGGCAAAAACGGTATCTTTATGGTAGATGAGATTACAAAAGAATATATGAAGGACAAAGTAAATCGTCCTTACACTGTATATGAACCCGATGCAGACGCAGAATATGTGCAGACTTATGACATTGACCTGTCCGCCATCAAACCCACCGTTGCTTTCCCCCACCTGCCGGAAAACACCAAAACCATTGACGAAGTGGGCGACGTTCCTATCCAGCAGGTTGTCATCGGTTCCTGCACAAACGGCAGACTGTCCGATATGAAAACAGCGGCAGAAATTCTGAAGGGACACAAGGTTCATAAAGATGTAAGAGCCATCATCATTCCTGCTACCCAGAAAATTTACCGGGAATGTATCAAAGAAGGCTATCTGGACATTTTCGTAGAAGCCGGCTGCGTTGTTTCCACCCCTACCTGCGGTCCTTGTCTGGGCGGTCATATGGGAATTCTGGCAGAAGGCGAACGCTGCGTAGCAACCACAAACAGAAACTTCGTTGGACGCATGGGTCATGTAAAATCCGAGGTATATCTGGCAAGCCCTGCCGTTGCAGCAGCATCTGCCATCACAGGCAAAATCAGCAGTCCCGATGAAGTGTAAGGAGGTTTTGAACAATGAAAGCAAATGGACGCGTACACAAGTACGGCGATAATATTGATACAGACGTTATCATTCCTGCAAGACATTTGAACACTGCCAATCACAAAGAACTGGCAAGCCATTGCATGGAAGATATTGATACAGAATTTGTCCACAAAGTAAAAGACGGCGACATCATGGTTGGCGGCTGGAACTTCGGCTGCGGCTCTTCCAGAGAACATGCCCCCATTGCCATCAAAGAATCCGGTATTTCCTGCGTCATTGCTAAAACATTTGCCCGGATTTTCTACCGCAATGCCATCAATATTGGTTTGGCAATTCTGGAATGTGAAGAAGCCAGCGACAAGATTCAGGACGGCGACGAAGTTGCCATCGACTTTGATACTGGCATTATCACAAACGTAACCAGAAACGAAACTTATCAAGCACTGCCCTTCCCTGATTTCATCAAAGAAATCATTGCCAAAGGCGGTCTGCTCAATTCCATCCGTTAAATACAAAAGAGAAAGGGAAATGTCCTATGAAATACAACATTGCTGTCATTCACGGCGACGGTATCGGTCCCGAAGTAGTAGGAGAAGCATTAAAGGTACTGGATACCATCGCCGAGAAATATCATCACGAATTTGTTTACACCCCTGTATTGGCAGGTGGTTGTGCCATTGACGCCGTAGGAGAATGTTTGCCTCAGGCAACCATTGACGCCTGCAAAGCAGCTGATGCTGTACTGCTGGGCGCTGTTGGCGGCTGGAAATGGGATACACTACCTGGTGACAAACGTCCAGAACGGGCTTTGCTTGGACTTCGTAAGGAATTGGAACTCTTTGCCAATATCCGTCCTGCCCTGCTCTTTGACGCTCTTGCAGATGCTTGTCCCCTGAAACCGGAAATCGTGGAAGGCGGACTGGACATCGTCGTGGTACGTGAATTAACAGGCGGTATCTATTTTGGCGAAAGAGGCACAAAAGATACAGAACTTGGTCTTGCCGCTTACGATGTAGAACAGTATGCAGAAGAAGAAGTCAAACGAATCGCCGTCACAGCCTTTGATATGGCGATGAAACGAAACAAAAAAGTCACCAGTGTGGATAAAGCCAATGTACTGGAAAGCTCTCGTCTATGGCGGAGAGTGGTAACAGAAGTGGCAAAGGATTATCCAGAAGTCACACTGGAACATCTTTATATCGACAATGCAGCGATGCAGCTGGTACGCAATCCAAAACAGTTTGATGTCATTGTCACAGGCAATATCTTCGGGGATATCCTCTCTGATGAAGCCAGCATGATCACCGGTTCCATCGGTATGCTGCCTTCCGCCAGCCTGGCAAAAGGCAATTTCGGCATGTATGAACCGGTTCATGGTTCTGCGCCTGATATTGCTGGTCAGGACAAAGCAAATCCCATGGCTACAATATTGTCTACAGCAATGATGCTGCGCTATACCTTTGGTCTTTCTGAAGAAGCAGATGCCATCGAAAACGCCGTTAAGACTGTATTAGCAAAAGGCTATCGCACACCGGATATCTATACGGAAGGTATGACTCTGGTGGGTACAAAAGAAGCTGGCAGACTGATTTGCGCAGAAATTTGATCGACATAAAACACACGGAAGCAAAGACAGCGGGCTGTTAAAGTCCGCTGTCTTATTTACTTACAAAAGAAAAATGGAGGCGATTTTTATATGAACATGACTGGTGCACAAAGTATGGTACGTTGTCTGGAGGAAGAAGATGTAAGCCACATTTTCGGCTATCCAGGTGCCACTATATGTCCTTTTTACGAAGCATTATATCACAGTGAATCTATTCAGCATATTCTTGTGCGGCAGGAACAAAGCGCTGCCCATATGGCATCGGGCTATGCCCGCATCACTGGCAAAGCCGGTGTCTGCGTCGTAACATCTGGTCCGGGAGCCACCAATTTGATCACCGGCATCGCCACCGCTTACATGGACAGTATCCCTCTCGTTGCCATCACCGGTCAGGTACAAAGTTATCTGCTGGGGCGGGATATTTTTCAGGAAGTAGATATCACAGGCGCAGTTTCCCCTTTCATCAAGCACACTTATCTCATAAAAAAAGCGGAAGACATTCCCCGCATTTTCAAGGAAGCCTTCCATATCGCGACTACTGGGCGTCCCGGTCCTGTCCTCATCGATGTCCCCATCGATATGCAGGAAGCAGAAATTGATTTCTCATATCCTGAAGAAGTAAATATTCGAGGTTATAAACCCACTATCAACGGCAACTTAAAACAGCTGAAAAAAGTGGTTGGAGCCATTGCCGCTGCAGAACGCCCTTTGATCTGCGTCGGCGGAGGTGCCTTTTGCGCTAAAGCACAAGAACAAGTACGGCAACTTTGTGAAGAAACCAAAATCCCCATGGTAACCACCATGATGGGCTTAGGAGTCCTGCCTACCTCTCATCCACTGAATATCGGAATGATTGGCTCCTTCGGACATAAAACAGCCAATATGGCACTTTCTCAAACAGACTTGTTGATTTTGGTTGGTGCTCGTGTAGGTGACCGTGCCATTACGGCTCCGGAAAAGATCAGCAGCCAATCCAAAACCATTCATATTGACATCGACCCTGCAGAAATCGGCAAAAATGTAAACCCTACTGTTCCTCTGGTAGGTGATCTGCGGGCAGTACTGGAAAGCCTGCTGGCAGAACACCCTATTTCCAACTGTTCGCATTGGTCAGAATATTTGCAGCAGGAAGCAGCAGCGGAAAAAGCAACAATGCCAGATCCTCGTCCTGATACCATTCAGCCCAAGCGTCTCATGGCAGAAATCGGAAAGCAAATCTCAGAAGATGCCTGTGTTGTTGCCGACGTAGGTCAGAATCAAATCTGGGCAGCAAAATATCTGCCTATGCGTCAGGGGCGTTTCCTGACTACAGGCGGTTTGGGTACCATGGACATGCTTTGCCTGCTGCTATTGGGGTAAAAATCGCTGCACCAGAAAAACAAACCATTGTCGTTTGCGGTGACGGTGCTTTTCAGATGACCAATAATGAATTATCCACTATGGTAGAGCAAGGCTGTGATGTAAAAATCGTTTTGCTGAACAACCGTACCTTAGGCATGGTATGCGAATTGCAGCGTATCGCAAAGCGTCATAAGTTTGCCGTTGCTCTGCCGGATACACCTGATTTTAGCAAATTGGCAGATGCCTTTGGCGTAAAGAGCCGCCGTATCAGTCAGGATGCAGATATGGCAGATGCCATTGCAGAAATGCTGGCTTATGATGGTCCTTATCTGCTGGAATGTGTTGTATCAGAAGCGGAAAATTCCAAAGTCAATATGTAAGAAGGGGTTCCAATGAAACATTGGTTATATCCGTATTGGTTGAAAATCAACCAGGTGTATTGAATAAAATCAACGGTCTTTTTCCAGGAGAGGTTTCAATATCGAAAGTCTAGCTGTTAGTGTGACGGAAGATGAAAGTGTCTCCCGTATCACCATGATCATTGACATTGGTCATAACGCCGTGGATCAGCTGGAAAAACAGTTGAATAAACTGATCTGTGTCTTGAAGATCAAACGTCTGGACAATGTGGAAATGACTGGCAGAGAACTGATTCTGGTAAAGGGGAGGGTATGAAGAAAAGTCTGTAAATAAGATTCTTCT
>UMCH01021530.1_pt1 | contig 32060 bp, 27 predicted proteins | sample 1964201 | NCBI WGS metagenome assembly UMCH01 (sample SAMEA4835965, study PRJEB28245) | human gut metagenome | biome: gut microbiome; material: fecal sample | place: Denmark | collected 2008 | reverse complement strand
CAGATGAAGTGGAGACTACAGATGCGGTGGAAGAACCGGCAGCAGATGAAGTGGAGACTACAGATGCGGTGGATGAACCAGCGATAGATGAAGTGAAGACTGATAAACAGAAAAGAAAAGAAGAGAAGCGTTTAGCAAAACAGCGCAAGAAGAATGAGAAGAGGCAGGCGAAAGAAGCCGCCAAGATAGAGAAAGCTAAGAAAGCTGCAGACAAGGTGAAAGCAACAGCGGAAGAGTCTGCGGAGAAGGTGAAGAAGTCTGCGGAGAAATCTGCAGAAAAGGCAAAGGAGCTCGGAGAAAGAGCAAAGGAAGTCGCTGAGCAGGAGAAGACGAGAGCGCAGCAGGTTGGCTTTGTATCTTCATTGAAGTTTAGAGTGTCTATACTTGTAATTCTGGCAGTTGTGCTGACCGGTGCGATCATGCTGTTGATCGTAGTGCCTGAAGCAGAATCGGCAATTCAAGTCGAGACGGAGCATTACATGCACGATATGGTAACTGCGAACGGTATTTCTTTGGATCAATTTATTGCGGCAGGTAACCTGAACAATAAAATTTCTATGAAGAATACATTTGGTAATGTAGCTTTGCAGGGCGTTGATTCCAGTTATGCATATATTGTATCCGGAAGCGACGGCATGATGCTTTGCCACCCGGAAGGGGAAAAGGTTGGACAACCGGTAGAGAATGCAGTGATCAAAAAGGTCGTAGAAGATATTCAGATGGGATCCAGACCTGAGACAAGTGTTGTTGAGTATAAATATAAAGGAACAGCAAAGATGGCAGCATATTATGTCACCAAAAAAGAGCCGACGGTTCTTGTCATTACAGCGGATAAGGATGACATTTTAGCACCGATCAACCATATGATAAAGACCGGAACGGTAGCATTTGTTATTGTTGTTGTTATATTCGCATTTTTGGCAGCATTTATCACGGGCAGAATGACAAGACCGCTGATCGTGATCTCAAAAATTGTGGAAAAGATGTCCAGAATGGACTTTACAGAAAACAAGGCTGCAGAACGTTTGCTAAAGCGAAAGGATGAAACCGGCATGATGAGCCGTTCAGTTGCATCGCTTCGTAAAGAAATGGTTCTGATGATACAGGACATTCAGGCACAAAGTAATAGTCTGTTCAATGCGTCTGAAAGCTTGGATAAAGATGCCGCCCATACAGCACGTGCGATCGAGCAGGTAGAAAGTGCTGTGGGTGATATCGCCAGTGGTGCGACAAATCAGGCTGATGAGACACAGAGTGCGACAGAAAATGTCATTACGATGGGCAATATGATCGAAGAAACGAATTCCGTTGCAGAAGCATTACATAAGAATTCAAAGCAGATGCAAGAGTCCAGTAATCAGGCAATGTCCATTTTGAAAGAGTTGATGGAAGTGAATGACCAGACCAAGCTTTCCATCGATGAGATTTATGAGCAGACCAATATTACGAATGCTTCCGCGCAGAAGATCAAGGCAGCGACAGATATTATCGCATCAATTGCAGAAGAGACCAATTTGTTGTCACTGAATGCATCTATTGAAGCAGCACGTGCCGGCGAGCAGGGACGTGGTTTCGCTGTGGTTGCTTCTCAGATTCAGAAGCTGGCAGAGCAGTCAAATGATTCAGCCAAACAGATTGATGATATTACAAATGTTTTGATACAAGACTCGACGCATGCCGTGGATACTATGCAGGGAGTACAACAGATCATGGCTGTTCAGAGCGATAAGATGCAGCAGACAGAGAAACGCTTTGCGGATGTCTACGAAGGTGTTGAGAAGGCGATCGGAGGTGTTGTTACGATTTCCGGACGAACAGAAAGCTTGGATGATTCCAGAAGTAAGGTCGTTGATGTCGTGCAGAATCTTTCTGCCATTGCTGAGCAGAATGCAGCCAGCAGTCAGGAGACATCTGCATCAGTTGTGGAAGTCAGCAACACATTGGCGAACATATCTGATAGTGCAGCAGGTTTGAAGGAGATCGCTTATCAGTTAGACCAGAGTGTAAAGAAGATTAAATTGTAATTTGAATTAGAATTTTAAGGAGACGCCCATGTTTGATTTGCAGGAAGAGTTAAAAAAACTGCCCGCCAAACCGGGCGTCTATTTAATGCACGACAAAAAAGATGCTATTATTTATGTGGGCAAAGCGGTTAGTTTGAAAAATCGTGTGCGACAGTATTTTCAGGCGAGCAGAAAAGTATCGCCCAAGATTGAAAAAATGATTTCGCAGATTGATCATTTTGAGTATATCATTACGGATTCCGAGGTGGAGGCGCTGGTACTCGAAAACAACCTGATCAAGGAGCATCGTCCAAAGTATAATACGATGTTAAAAGATGATAAAACATATCCGTTTATCAAAGCAACCGTATATGAAGAGTATCCGCGGTTGATTTATTCGCGGGAGCAGAGGCGGGATAAATGTAAATATTTTGGCCCGTTTACCAGTGCAGGGTCTGCAAGAGATATGTTGGATCTGGTTCATAAAATCTATCAGATACGAACATGCAATCGTGTGCTGCCAAGAGATACCGGTAAAGAACGACCGTGCTTGAATTATCATATTAAGCAGTGCCAGGCACCATGTCAGGGATATGTGACTCCGGAACAGTATCAGCAAAATTTCAGCAAGGCACTGAAACTTTTGGAAGGAGATTTCTCAGAGGTTTTAGAAATGCTGGAAGCAAAGATGGCGAAAGCAGTCGAGGAACTCGCCTTTGAAGAAGCGGCTTCCTGCCGCGATCTGATCGCCAGTGTCAAAAAAGTTGCAGTGCATCAGAAAGTTACAGATTTTGGCGGGGTTGACCGCGATGTGATCGCTATGGCGCAGACTGATCTGGAAGCGGTCATTCAAGTGTTTTTTATTCGCGAGGGCAAATTGATCGGTCGGGATCATTATCATTTAAAAGGGATAGACGGTGATGCACCGGAAGAGTTAGTGCAGTCGTTTATCAAACAGTTTTATGCAGGAACACCTTTTATTCCGCGAGAACTCATGGTAGAATATGAATTAGAAGAAAAAGACCTGATCTCGGATTGGCTGTCGGAACGTCGTGGTGGAAAGGTATCTATTCTTGCACCCAAAAAGGGACAGAAAGAGCGTTTAGTCGAGCTGGCGCATAAGAATGCAGCGCTGGTTTTGACGCAAGATGCAGAAAAGCTGCGGAGAGAAGAAGAACGTACATTAGGGGCAATGCAGGAGATCGCAGATCTGTTAGGCATGTCTGAAGTAAAGCGGGTGGAATCATATGATATATCGAATATCAGTGGATTTCAGTCGGTTGGCTCTATGGTTGTTTTTGAAAACGGAAAGCCGAAGCGCAGCGATTACCGTAAGTTCCGCATTAAGACGGTGCAAGGCCCGGATGATTATGCCAGCATGGAAGAGGTGCTTGGAAGAAGATTTCGTCACGGTCTGGAGGAACGACAACAGATAGATCAAGGGGAAAAAGTAACGGGAGGCTTTACGGTGTTCCCGGATTTGATCATGATGGATGGCGGGAAAGGCCAAGTGAATGTTGCAGAGTCTGTTTTGAGGGAGCTAGGAATAGTGATACCGGTCTGCGGCATGGTGAAAGATGACAGGCATCGCACCCGTGGATTGTATTTTCAGGGGAGTGAGATACCGGTCAATACATGCAGTGAAGGATTTCATTTAATGACACGCATTCAAGATGAAGTGCATCGTTTTGCCATTGAGTATCACCGCTCTTTACGTAGTAAAGTGCAAGTCAGATCCATATTGGATGACATTGCGGGGATTGGGGCGAAGCGTCGCAAACAGTTGATGAAGCGGTTTGTTTCACTTGATGCGATCAAGGCAGCTTCCGTAGAGCAATTGGCTGAAGTTGAGTCCATGAATGAACAGGCAGCACAAAATGTATATGAGTTTTTTCATAAGAAAGACTCATAACAAAATAGATGATTTTCTGTCAGTTGACAGGGATTGTCAGCAAGCTGTATAGGAATTTGCAGCAATCTGTATAGGGATTGCCAGCAAGCTGTATAGAAATTTGCAGCAGGGTGGCAGGAATTTGCGGGATGCAGGGAATATGCACTATGGTTAGAAAGGTTGGTAGAATATGCAGAATGCAGAGTACAGTGTCGCATTGACACATTTAGTAGACAAATTAAAATTAGAAAACTGTACACCGAATGTACCTATTGAGGACGTGAAAGTGACGCAATCGGATGTTAATCGACCGGCTTTGCAATTGGCAGGGTTCTTTGACTATTTTGATTCTAACCGGATTCAGATCATTGGGCAGGTGGAATATACTTATATGGAGCAAAAAGGTGTAGAATACAGTGTCCAAATGTTAGAAGAGATTTTGTGTGGCAATGAGAAGTCACCCAAACCACCATGTATCGTTTTTTGCCGTAACCTTCCGGTGGATGACCGTCTGATCGAATTGGCAACGAAATATCAGGTGCCGATCTTACGTACCAAGCGTGCTACGAATGAATTTATGGCGGATCTGATCCAGTGCCTTAACTATAATATGGCACCGCGCTGTACGGTTCACGGCGTGCTGGTAGATATTTACGGAGAAGGCATTTTGATCATGGGAGAAAGCGGTATCGGTAAGTCGGAAGTCGCATTGGAGTTGATTCATAGAGGACACCGTCTTGTTTCGGATGATGTGGTAGAGATCAAACGAATCAATGAGAGCACATTGCTCGGCAGCGCACCGGACATTACGAGACATTTTATCGAATTGCGTGGTATCGGTATTATTGACGCAAAATCACTGTTTGGTGTAGAGAGCGTTAAGGATGATCAGAATATTGATCTGGTCATTAAGCTTGAGGAATTTAATAAAGAACAGGATTATGATCGTCTTGGCCTGGAGGAGCAGTATACGGAATTTCTTGGCAACAAGGTTGTGTGCCACTCTATTCCGATCCGCCCCGGTCGTAATATTGCGATCATCTGTGAGTCGGCAGCAGTTAACCACAGACAGAAAAAGATGGGTTATAACGCAGCTTGGGAGCTGTATAACCGAGTAACGAACAATCTAGCAGAAAAAAATAAATAAAGCGCAGATCTAATGCGTAGATAGGAGGGCTGTCATGATTTTTGTAAAAGCAGATGAATTAAAAAAAGGGATGCGTTTGGCAAAACCAATATACAACAAAAATGGAGTTATGTTGTACGAAAGAGATTCCAGACTGACAGAGCAGGGAATCATTAGTATTCAGAACTTTGGACTGATCGGTATTTATGTATTAGAGCCGGCGGAGCCGGTACCACCTATGTCAGCAGAAGATATTGAGTTTGAACGCTATCAGACGATGGCAGTATTTGCAATCAAAGAGATCTTGGATGCAGTCAGCAAACAGAAACCGTCTGCGAAGTTGAATACGTTTGTGACGCAGCTTGTTCAGAAGTATGGTTCTTTGGACCACAAGATAAATTTCATACAAAATCTTCGCAGCGTGGAAGATTATGTGTATAAACATTCACTGAACACAGCGCTGCTCTGTGCGATGATGGCAAAGCGGATGAATTTGTCCGAGAAAAACCAGACAGATCTGGTGACAGCAGCAGTACTGCATGATATAGGTACCTTATTGATCCCGATCGGATTGCGACGCAAATCGCAGTTGGAATTGACAGAAGAAGATCTCAAAAAGATCAATACGTATTATGTGGCGGCTTATCAGATGTTTAGCAGAGATTATTCGCTTGATGCCGGTGTCAAGATGATATTGTCAGTAGCATTGCGAAGAATCTTTCATGTCGGCGGCAAAGATGATGAAATGGAAAAGAAGAAGATCCCGGAGGTTGAAATATTGCGTACAGCGTATATTTATGACCAGTTGACGGCAATGAACATACAAGAAGAGCCAACATCAGATGTGCAGGCGATTCGCTTTCTATTAGATGCCGGAAATGGATACGATCGTGTTGCGGTACAGGCGCTGATTCACAGTATTAATATTTTGGAACCGGGTGTATGTGTAGAGCTGACTAACGGTGATAAGGGATTAGTCATTATTCCTGGCATGTACAATGTGCTGCAGCCATATGTACTTTCATTCAGGGATAATCAGGTTTATAATCTGAGTACACCGCATGTCGCTGCACAATTGCAGATCAAAGACATTATGCGCACGATGGATAATCGTCATGTAATGGGAATCGATATGTTAAAGCAGTACAGTGGAGAGGCGGTACATATTGGGGAGTACCGTGATAATAAGACGTACTAGCAATAGCCGACACAACAAACAAATAGCAATATAAGAGCCGGGGGCAGCGAGAAAAAGGCAGTATCGCTGAACCCGGCTTAGGAGATTGTGCGATTGTAATAACAGACAGCATAGAAACGAGGTTAACAATGTATATTATAGTAGGATTAGGAAATCCGGAGCGTAAATATGCCGGAACACGACACAATATTGGATTTTCGGCGATTACGGCGATCAGTGATGCCTATGGCATTTCGATGGACATCAAGAAACACAAGGCGCTATGCGGTAAGGGAATGATCGCAGGGAATAAAGTGCTGTTGGCGATGCCGCAGACATATATGAATCTTAGTGGTGAGAGTGTACGCGAACTGGTGGATTTTTATAAGATCGATCCCGAGGAGGAATTGATCATCATTTATGATGATATCGCATTGGCTCCGGGAAAGCTTCGGGTACGTGCCAAAGGAAGTGCCGGTGGACATAATGGAATCAAGAATATCATTGCGCATTTGGGGACGCAGCAGTTTTCGCGGATCCGGATCGGCGTGGGAGAGAAACCGGCAGGCTGGGATCTGGCGGACTATGTGTTGGGGAGATTCCCGGCAGAGGAAGAGCCGACGATCCGTACTGCGCTGGAGCAGACGGTAAAGGCATGTGAGACTATTTTGACAGACAGCGTTGAAGCGGCGATGAATCAATTTAACGGAAAGTAAGAGGTTGGGGCAGTGATGGAAACATTATTGGCGCCTTTGGCGGAGATTACGGCGTACCGCAATGCCGAAGAGGCAATACAAAAGCAGCAATTCCCATTGCAGATATCGGGATGCATCGAATCACAAAAGTGCCAATGGATCTATGGACTTACCGGTGAGTCTCCGAAATGGAAAGTGATCATTGCGGCGAATGAGTTGAGGGCACGGGAAATCGCAGAAGACTATCGCATGTTTGACCGGGAAGTTATGTATTATCCGGCGAAAGATGTGATTTTTTTTAGTGCTGATGTACATGGTAATGCACTTAGCACACAGAGACTTAAAGTCAGAGAGGCATTACTGGATCGCAAGGGGGGAACCATTGTCACCTCGATCGATGCCGGCATGGAGTTCGTACTATCGCAAAAGATCTATGAGCAGGCGAAGCAGCAGGTAGCGGAAGGGGAGACATATGATCTTGAGACTCTTTGCAAAAATCTAGTCAATATGGGTTATGTGAGACAGGCACAGGTTGAGATGCCTGGAGATTTTTCTGTACGCGGAGGAATTTTGGATGTATTTCCGGTAACGGAGGACTGCCCATATCGTATTGAGTTTTGGGATGATGAGATTGACACGATCCGTTCGTTTGACGTGGAGAGTCAGCGCTCAATTGAACGCATTGCAGAGTTTACCATCTTTCCGGCATCGGAATTAATTTTGACTACTGAGCAAATTGCCGATGGTTTTACAAAAATGGCGAAAGACGCAGCAAAGATCAGCACAAAATTAAAAAAGGCGAAGAAATTCGAAGAAGTGAATCGGTTAAATGACCATTTACAGGAAATACAAAATGATTACGAACAATATCAGAGCCGTATTGGGTTGGAAGCCTACCTGCCCTATTTTCCGGTGGAAACATTGTCCTTTTTTGATATTATGCCAGAGGGGGAGACAATCTTTTTCTTAGATGAGCCATCCCGCTGTTATGAGAAAGCTCAGGCGGTGGAAACAGAGTTTCGTGACAGTATGGAAAGCAGATTGGAGAAAGGCTATCTTTTGCCAAAGCAGCCGGAGATCTTGCAGGGAATGGATCCTTTATTTGGATTGCTGCAGAACAAGCAGCTTGTTATTTTGTCTTTGCTGGATGGACTGCCAAAGCAGCTTGCGAGCAGGGCGCAGGTGAATGTACAGGTACAGCCGGTGGGGTCCTATAATAAGCATTTTGAACTACTTGTAGACGATATGCTTCGCTGGAGAAAGAATGGATACCGTGTACTGCTCCTTTGTGGCTCTCGGACGCGTGCGCAGCGTTTAAGTAAAGACTTGGGAGAATATGAAATTCCGGCATTTTATCATGAGAAGCCGGATATGCCGTTGGAAGCCGGACAGGTTATGGTATCGTATGGATTTATGCGTCATGGATTTGTTTATTCGATGACGAAGTTTGCTGTTGTGACAGAAGGTGATATTTTTGGCACAAAGCAGAAACGGCGTAATGTCAAGAAGAAACAATACGATGGAAAAGCGATACAGAGCTTTAATGAGTTAAGCGTTGGCGATTATGTGATCCATGAGAATCATGGAGTTGGTATTTACAAAGGTATCGAAAAGATCACAGTCGACCATGTGTCGAAGGACTATATTAAGATTGAGTATGGAGACGGCGGAAATCTATATGTTCCTGCATCGGGACTGGATCTGTTGCAGAAATACGCCGGGCGTGAGGCGAAGCAGCCGAAACTAAACCGCTTGTCATCGCCGGAATGGAAAAAGACCAAGACACGCGTGCGCAAGGCTGTGCAGGAAGTGGCAAAAGAATTGGTTTTGTTATATGCCAAGCGACAAGAACAAAAAGGATATGCTTATAGTCCGGATACTGTGTGGCAGCAGGAATTTGAGGAGGTTTTCCCATTTGAGGAGACCAAAGATCAGTTGACAGCCATTGCCGCCGTTAAAAAGGACATGGAAAGTGACAAGATCATGGATCGGCTGATCTGCGGGGATGTTGGCTATGGCAAAACAGAGATCGCATTGCGTGCGGCATTTAAGGCGGTAAATGATGGAAAGCAGGTAGCGATGCTTGTTCCAACTACGATCTTAGCGCAGCAACATTACAACACATTGTGCGAACGACTCGGAGACTTTCCGGTCAAAGTTGAGATGTTATCACGTTTTCGTACTCCGGCACAGCAAAAAAAGTCGATAGATCTACTGCGAAAGGGACAGGTTGATATTATTGTCGGCACACACCGTCTGCTGTCTAAGGACGTGGAATTTAAGAATTTGGGGTTATTGATCGTTGATGAGGAACAGCGATTTGGTGTGACACACAAGGAAAAGATCAAGCAGATGAAAGGAAATGTTGATGTCCTTACGCTTAGTGCAACACCGATCCCACGAACGCTGCATATGAGTTTGACCGGCATTCGGGACATGAGCGTGTTAGAGGAGCCACCGGTAGACCGTCTGCCAATACAGACATTTGTGATGGAGCATAATGATGAGATCATTCGCGAGGCGATCAATCGCGAATTGGGAAGAGGCGGACAGGTGTATTATGTGTATAACCGCGTTGCCCGTATTGCAGAGGTGGCGGCAGAAGTAGCCAAAATGGTGCCGGATGCCAATGTTGTTTTTGCACATGGGCAGATGAGTGAGCGAGAACTTGAAAAGATCATGATGGCATTTATCAGCGGCGAAATAGATGTTTTGGTAGCAACGACGATTATTGAGACCGGATTAGACATTTCGAATGTAAATACGATCATCATTGATCATGCTGATAAGATGGGGCTGTCACAGCTTTACCAGCTTCGCGGTCGTGTCGGAAGATCAAATCGTACAGCATACGCGTTTTTGATGTATCAGCGAGGACGTATGCTCAAAGAGGTAGCGGAGAAGAGACTGGCCGCTATCCGTGAATACACGGAACTGGGTTCCGGGATCAAAGTGGCGATGCGGGATCTGGAGATCCGCGGAGCCGGGAATCTGCTTGGTGAAGCGCAGTCCGGGCATATGGAAGCGGTTGGATATGATCTGTACTGTAAAATGCTCAATGAGGCAGTACTTACACTGAAAGGCGAACAGCCGGAAGAGGAATCGTTTGAGACCAGTTTGGAACTGCAAGTGGATGCGTTTATTCCGGCAACTTATATTCGTAGTGAATTTCAAAAGCTGGATATGTACAAACGTATCGCCGGGATTGAAAATGCGGAAGAATATGCAGATATGCAGGAAGAAATGATCGATCGATTTGGAGAATTGCCTAATGCGGCTGAGAATTTATTGCGTGTGGCACTGCTTAAAGCGGAAGCACACCGTGCCGGAATCACACAAATTGTGCAAAAAACGAACCAAATTCGATTTTATCTGAAACCAAACGCAAAAATCTCTTCCGTAAACCTTGTAAAAATGGTAGAATCGTATGAGGGCGCTTTTAAGGTGGTGCAGGCGGCCAAAAAGGAAGAACAATCCTATTTTATTTACACGATGAAACCACAACCACAGCCGGCAGGCAAAAGTTATCGCAGCGGATACGGAAGGATCCCTGCTGCGGTGAAGGTACCGTCTGTTTCCAAAACAGTAAGTAAGCAGGAGACAGCAGAAAAATTATTCCAGACAGTGAATCAGTTGATCCGTGAGATCGGAAAAGTCGTGGAGTAACGGAAAGGCATGGTGACTATGATAAAGAAAAGTAAATGGATGGCAGTTGGTTTAAGCATATGCATTGCCGTGGCAGGAGTATGCACGGGCTGCGGCAATTCCAAGATCGGCACAAAAAAGGTAAAGCTTACGGCAGGAACACCGGATAAGGATTCGATCGTTATGTCAGTGGGCAGTGACGGTGTAGAATATAGCGAGATGATGAACTATGCCTACCTATTAAAAAGACAGTATGAGGGCAATTTTGGAAGTGAGCTATGGAACTATTCGCTGGGCGGCAATAAAACAGTGGGTGCTCAGGCAAAGCAGGAAATCGTCAATATGGTAACACAGCTTAAAGTGATCGCGCAGGCAGCGGATCGTAATGAAATTTCACTTACCAATGATGAGAAAGACGAGGCAATGCAAAAGGCAGAAAAGATCATGGAAAAGGTGTCTGACAGTGATAAAAAGAAATATTATTTATCCGTTCAGGGACTTAGTAAATTGTATGAAGAAAACGTGCTTGCCAATAAAATGTTTTATGTGGCTACTGACAAGGCAAACACCGATGTGTCAGATGAGGAAGCAAGGCAGGCTGCGATCCAGTATATCGAGATCATGACGAAAGGGATCGGAAGTTCCGGACAGAAGATCGATATGGATGAGAAAGCCAAAGCACAGGCTCTTAAGTGGGCAGAACAGCTGCAGCTTCGTGCAGTTAAGACGAAAGATTTTTTGACATTGGCCAAAGATAATACCGATGCAACAACGCAGGAACTGGTGGTTGGCAAAAGTTCCACCAAATTGGAGAAAGCGGCATTGGATGCGGCGTTAGCCCTCAAAAAGGGTGAAGTCAGCAGTGTTGTAGAGGGAACACAGGGATATTATATTATATATTGCGTCAATGACATGGAAGAGGATGCGACACAGGCTCGCAAGGAAGTTATCATTGCAAAACGACAGAATCGCCTGTTCCAAAAGAAATATAACATCTGGCTCAATAAGTGCGATGTTAATATCAGTGAAGATTTTTGGGATTATTTCCAGTTGTAAGGGGAGGGAGAAAGTTTGAAAGCAGAGCATGTCAATCCATTTATCATATCTGTGTGCAAAGTGATGAAAGATATGTGTATGTTGGATTTAAAAATAGGGAAACCATCTCTTAGACAACAGAGTTTCCCGGAAGAAAATTCTTTGATCCGTCTCGGGCTGGTAGGTCAGCTTTCGGGAGAAGTATTGCTTAATTTTGAACCACAGACAGCACTTGGGGTCGTATCTAAAATGATGATGATGCCGGTCAATGCCATTGATGCGATCGGACAGAGTGCAATTTCGGAATTAGGAAATATGGTGGCGGGCAATGCGGCGACGGTATTTGCAAATAATAATATTATAATTGATATTACACCACCGGATTATTTTGTTGGTGCAAGTTATGATGGTGCGGCAACGGAAATGTTTACGATTCCTTTTTCAACAGAAATTGGAGATATGACGATCGATGTGCGCATTGAACAGGAAGGATAAAAGATGGCAGGATATAAGAGATACCGCAAGGATTCCCCGGTTTCCTATGCATTAGGTATAACGCTGACATTTGAACTGTTGCGCTTTCAGCCGGACAAGGTGACGAGGGTATATATTCACTCCGGCATGAAAGAGGGGGAAACATTAGACAAACTGCGTAGTTTGTGCAGGGATGCCGGTATAGAAATGGTTCAGACAGATAAAATATTTCACGTATTGTCTCAAAAAGAAAATTGTTACGTGATCGGAGAATTTACGAAATATGAAGGGCAGCTGGAGAAAACAGCATCCCACATAGTTTTGGTAAATCCTTCTAATGCCGGCAATATGGGAACGATCATGCGGAGCGCCTTAGGATTTGGTTTGAATCAGATGGCGATCATACGTCCGGCAGTGGATGCCTTTGACCCCAAAGTGGTAAGAGCGTCCATGGGGGCGATTTTTTCGACAAACTTTGTTTACTTTGAGGATTTTGATGAATATCAGGCACAGTTTGGTGAACGGGAATTATATCCATTTATGTTGGACGCCAAGAAAAGTCTGCATGAGATCAGACCACAGGGAACATTTTCTTTGCTTTTTGGCAACGAAGCGACCGGACTGCCGGATCGCTTTGCGCAGATCGGGACAAGTGTGATCATTCCGCATTCCAATCGCATCGACAGTCTGAATCTGCCGATCGCGGCGAGTATTGCGATGTATGAGACAACGAAACAGCAATTTGAGAGTTGACAGGTTTGTTATAATGATAGTTAGAGGCAAATGCAAATGACGATAGAAAGGATTGATGAGACAATGGCAAAGATTGATATTATTTCAGGATTTTTAGGAGCAGGTAAAACAACGTTGATCAAAAAGCTGATCGCAGAAGCATTTGAAGGTGAGAAGTTAGTCTTGATCGAGAACGAGTTCGGTGAGATCGGCATCGATGGTGGATTTTTGAAAGAGGCAGGAATCCAGATTACAGAGATGAATTCCGGTTGCATTTGCTGTTCTTTGGTTGGTGACTTTGGAGAGGCACTCAAAGAGGTGCTTACAAAATATAGTCCGGATCGTGTTATTATTGAGCCATCCGGAGTTGGCAAGTTGTCTGATGTGGTCAAAGCAGTAAAAAATATTGGTGATGAAGTACAGATCAACAGTACGGCAACGGTTGTAGATGCATCGAAATGCAAGATGTATATGAAGAATTACGGTGAGTTCTACAACAACCAGATCGAATACGCAGGAACAGTAATCTTGAGCCGTACACAGAATGTGTCAGCCGACAAGCTGGATGCTTGTCTGAAGATGATTCGTGAGAAAAACGAGGAAGCATCTATTATTACAACACCATGGGATGATATTCAGGGTAAAAATATCGTAGAGGCTATGGAAAAGGTTAATTCTTTGGAAAAAGAGCTGTTAGAGGAGCATGAACATCATCACGATGGCGAGTGTGGATGCGGACATCATCATGATCACGATCATCACGACCACGAGCATGATCACGACGGCGAGTGTGGATGCGGACATCATCATGATCACGACCATCACGACCACGAGTATGATCACGACGGCGAGTGTGGATGCGGACATCATCATGATCACGACCATCATGACCACGAGCATGATCACGACGGTGAGTGTGGATGCGGACATCATCATGACCATCACCATCATCATGCAGATGATGTATTTACAAGCTGGGGCGTTGAGACAGCGCACAAGTTTACGGAGGAAGAGCTTACCGAGATTTTGCACAAGTTAGCTGAGACGAAAGACTATGGTGACGTTTTGCGTGCAAAGGGTATTGTAGCGGCAGCAGAAGGAGAGTGGTTCCACTTTGATCTGGTACCGGAAGAGACGGAAGTTCGCCGCGGAGCAGCCGACTTTACAGGACGTATTTGTGTTATCGGTGCTGACTTGAAGGAAGATGCGATCAAAGAATTATTCCACGTTGCGTAAAGAGGACTACGATTTACGGCTTCCATTTCAAATGGAAGCTAAACATAGAGTTGATGGAGGTTTTGAATGTTTGGTAAGAAGAAAGAGGAGATGATGGTATACGTCATTATGGGCTTTTTGGAAGCCGGTAAGACGAATCTGATCCGTGACCTTGTCGTGGATGATATGTTTGACGACAAGATCAAAACGATGATCTTGGCATGCGAAGAGGGCGAGTTAGAATATGAACCGGACGTGTTAGAGAAGGCCAACTGCGTTGTGGAATACATCGAAGACGAAGAAGCATTTAATGGAAAGATCATTCAGAAATTTTTGAAAAAACACCGTCCGGACCGCATCATCATTGAATACAACGGTATGTGGCCGACAAAGCACATTCCGGAATTGTATGATGATATGGAAGAAATTTGTTTTGATCGTGAAGTGATCTTTCAGACGATAGATGTAGTTAATGATGAAACATTTGCTTTATATATGAAAAATATGCCATCTATGATGGTAGATCAGTTCCGCGTGGCAGAAATGATCATCATTAACCGTTGCACCGTCGAAAAGACGAATAAAAACTCGATCCGTGGAAGCATAAAAGCGGTCAATCCGCGGGCGCAGATCGTCTATGAATCCGCACAGGATGAGTTTTATGAGATGAAAGATCAGATGCCGTTTGATGTCAATGCAGATGTCATTGAAATTAGTGACGATGATTTTGGACTTTGGTATATTGACATGATCGACCATCCGGAAACATATCAGAATAAGACGTTGAAGGTGACAGGTTTGATCCAGAAGCCAAAGGGGATCCCGGCAGGCTTTGCAGTATTTGGACGTTTTGCGATGACCTGCTGTGCAGACGATGTACAGTATATGGGATTTCTGTGCAAAGCAGATGATTGGTCAGAGTTTAAGGCAAAGCAGTATGTTACTGTGACGGCCCGATTTGAATACAAATTCATGAAGGAATATGGCGAGGAAGGTCCTGTCTTTTATGCAGAGCAGGTGGAAGCGGCAGAAAAGCCAAAAGAGGAGCTTGTTTATTTCAATTAAGTGAGGCAGTAGTTTATAGAGGATCTGCATATATGCAAGTTGTAGCTTAACCGCTCGGATATGTCGAAAGCTCTTAGGCGCTGCGCATCCATATCTGATAGATGGAGCGGATCAGCACGACCGCAAATGGGCCGAGAAAGATGCCGCACACACCGTACAATGAAATACCGATGTAAATGGAAGCAAGGGTAAAAAAAGGAAGTGTATTTAAGTTACTTCCAATTAACCTTGCTTCTAATAATTCACGCGTAAATACTGTTAATAAATATGCAGTAAGCAGAACTGCGGCCGCGAAAAAAGAACCATGAAATAATTTTACAAGTCCCCATGGAATCAATATCATCCCACTTCCCAAAATAGGAAATGCATCAAAAATGGAAATAAACAGACCGATCACGATACAATATGGATTGCGGATGAGCAGAAAAGCAATTGTGCAAATAGCCCAATTACAGCCAATAATGATGAGCTGACTTCGCATATAGGCAAACCCGGTATTCCACATGGTATGCCCAAGCTCTGACAAAACCGAAAAATAACGATTTTTGTGGATCATAGTATGCAAATGATCATAGTCTTTGCATAAAACGATGAAACTGACGATAACGATCAGCAAAAATGCGCATACTCGCATGGAGCTTCCCATACATTGCAGCGCTATCCTGCCAATATTTTGATAGAGGTTTGTAAATGATGACGGATCCAGATTGTGAAACTGTTCCTTAGCAAATATTAGGCAACTACCTTTTTGTAGACCTAAATAATAATCCAAATGTTGCAAAATATTATGACAACAGGATTCTATGGATTTTGTATAAATTTGATGATAAATGGACAAATTTGTGAGAAGTAGTTTACATTGCTGAAATAAAAGCCATCCGATCAGCAAAAAAACACCCAAAAAGGCAAGAGAGATCAAGAGTAAGGTGCCATTTGCCGCCAGCCACTTTGGAAGATGACATTTTTTTTGTAAAAATAGGACGATAGGCATTAAGCTCCGCATCAGTGTATATGCGAATAAAAACGGGAAAATAAGGGGTAAAACGTATTTGAAGGACAAAAGAACAGCACCCGATATAAATGTAATAATAAGCAGTTGTCGAAGCAAAGGATGTGCATTCATAACGGATCCTCCTTTCTGTAAACGCAATTTTAGACGGCGGAAGTGCTCTATTTAGTGTGTACAAAAGCAATGATTTCATACAAAAAATAATGTTTACAAAATATTAATAACTATAACATTTCACGTTCATAATTCCACCCTATAATAATAACCATATCAGAGAGTAAATGTCGACTCACTGGTAGCTTAGATTTTTTTTTCATACCTTCTCCTTTAAGGACTGTGTACGCTGCAGTCCTTTTTTTTTGCCTATTATGATTAAAGTGTCAGAAGGTCTGAAATCTTGACACCTTAATCCTATTATAGAATCGGGGAATGCCGATTGTGTGCATTTGGTAGGTGGAGTTTGAGTTAGCGATGCATTTATTTCATTGGGAGGAATTGAAATGATGGAAAGGACACAGAAACAGACAAAAAATTTGACCGAAGGATCACCGGCAAGATTGATCTTGGAATTTGCGGTTCCAATGTTTTTAGGATTATTGTTTCAGCAGTTTTACAGCATGGTAGACACAATGATCGTTGGTAAATTTTTAGGAATGAAACCATTGGCTGGAGTTGGTGCGACAGGGTCGTTAAACTTTATGGTGATTGGATTTTGTATTGGAGTATGCAATGGATTTGCCATTCCGGTAGCACAGAAACTTGGTGCCAAGGATTATTCTGCACTTCGACGTTTTGTGGCGAATGTTACATGGCTTTGTCTTGCATTTTCTGTTGTTATGACGGTGATCGTGTCAATTTTGTGCGGAGATATCTTGCGCTTTATGAAAACACCGGAGGATATTTTTTCCTATACATATTGGTATATGTTGATCATTTTTTTAGGAATACCATGCACTTTTCTGTATAATATATTGGCGGCACTGATCCGCTCTTTGGGAGACAGCAAAACGCCGGTGATCTTTTTGGCATTGGCATCTGTCCTCAATATTGGACTGGATCTCGTATTTATCATTGTATTTCGTATGGGCGTCAAAGGAGCTGCACTTGCGACTGTGCTGGCACAGGGAATCTCCGGGTTGTGTTGTCTGTGGTATATTGGAAAGCGTTTTCCAATCCTGCGGGGAACGAAAGAAGAGTGGAAACCGTTGCCAAAGTATATGATACGTTTATGTGCGGTTGGAATTCCGATGGGAATGCAGTATTCGATCACAGCGATAGGAACACTTGTGATCCAGGCAGCAGTGAACGGTTTTGGCTCTACAGTGGTGGCCGGAGTGACGGCAGCGACTAAGCTTGGTAATTTTGTATCCTGTCCGATCGAGGCACTGGGACAGACAATGGCACCATACGTTGGACAAAATATGGGAGCCGGCAAACCGAAGCGTATTGGTAAGGGACTTTTGGCAGCCTCTGTCATGGGATTTGGGGTGTCTGCGGTACTGTTTGTCATTGTTTTATTGTTTGGAAAGCCGATGACGTTATTATTTCTTAGTGCAAAGGAAGTGAAAGCCGTAAAATATGCGTATCAGTATATGATCGTAACAACAGCCGGATATTCTTTGCTTACTTTAGTGAATACAGTTCGTTTTACGATACAGGGAATGGGGTATTCGGCGATCGCTATATTGGCCGGGGTGTTTGAAATGGCGGCAAGAACCTTGGCTGGTACGCTTGTAGTAAGTATGATCGGGTTTATGGGTGTTTGTATGGCAAATGATCTCGCATGGATTTTTGCAGATGCTTTCCTTATTCCGGTATTTTTTGTATTATATAGAAGAGCTAAGAAAAAATATCAATGATCTGCTTATATCATAAGAAGCAGACGGATGATCTGCTGCATCTGGATGAGAGAAGAATGTGTCAATGACAGGTGTATTAAGGGGAGGAGAGAAGGTTATGCTGATTAAATTATATTTACAGGAGGCTGTTCAAAGAGCGTTTCTTGTTGCGGTTGTTTATATCGTATTAAAAGGAATTTATTTGGCAATGATGAAAAAGGAAGTGCATATCGGCAAAGAAATATTGTATTGTGTTACATTGACTTATATGGTTACTTTATTGGGCTATACTATGTTGCCAAACATGCATATGGGAATAGAATCCAGTGGGAAATTTTATTTTATTTGTGATAGGTGGGGAAATGGTAGGATTAATTTCATACCCTTTAAAACTATAGGTACGTTTTTGTTTCAATCAGAAAATGCCAATGTATCTCATTGGAAGGACGTTTCAGACTTAAATCTGCTTGCCAATATCGGATTATTTGTCCCATATGGAGTAATAGCGTGGTTTTTTCCTTGGTATCAGAAATCACTCAAACGTATTACCGGTAGTGGCGTTTTGCTTTCTATAATTATAGAGATGGAACAAATCTTTATACAAAGAGGAACGGATATCGACGATGTCATACTAAATACGTTAGGTGTGTTGATCGGCGGGATCATTGCAATGCTGGGATCTAAATATGTGTGGCCATTATTCCGTAACAGATTATAACATATCTAACAAAATGTGGTTATAAAAACGTAACGAAGGAAAAAGATCCGTTATACTTTTTATCGTAAATGATAAAAAACACTAGATAAAATGGAAATAGTGGCATGTTAGCTGCTATTCTCATTGTTTAAAAACTGAGAAAAGATATTCTAAAGGAGATACGGAACTTGTGGATACATGGTTGGATGGTGTACGAAATTTTAAAAATTATTGTGCACATAATTCCATGGTGGTTGGACTGAAATCCTCCATTGTACTACGACATCAGAAAGATGCAGAAAATCTGTTACCTAAGAACAATGATTTATATTCCAGATTATACGCATCGAAGAAATTGTTGTCAGTTGAAGATGCGAAGTCCATGAAGAAGGATTTGGTGAAACTGATAAAAAAGAGTAGTGTAGATATTTTGTATTTGGGATTGGGAGCTTCTGCGCTTTGCTTTGTGATATGGAATTTTGCAGTAAAAGAGTTGGGCGCAGTAAAGACAAGCGTTTATATCTATATGGTTCCGGTGATAACGGTCATTACTTCTGTACTAATTTTACATGAGAAACTGACCTTATTAGCCGGAATAGGAACGGTACTTACTTTGATAGGATTATTTCTGTCGGAGTATAAGCCGGAAAGAAATAGGACTAAAAATGGATTTACAAAATGAAAAGTGCGTCAAATGGATTGCATATAAATGGGGTATTCTCTTGTCTTCACATAGAAAAAGTGACCGGTGCCGATAAAAAAATCTTGAAATCAACATAATCTGCGATATAATAAAACTGGTATGATACAGTAAACAGAAATAATTATTTGTTGTACGCAAGGTTATGAAGGTATAGGAAAATTTATAAGGAGAACGAGGAGGAAAAATATGACAGAAAATCAATATCAGAGAGCAAACAGGATGGTACTGATCACGATTCTGATAGTATTTGGGTTTATTGCAGTAACAGTCTTAGCGGCATTAGGAGTTTCAAAGGGAGAACAGCCAGGCAGGATTATAATACAGTTTATCACAGCGTTGGTTGTTATGACTGCATCAATCGCAGCATACATAATGAAAAAGAAAACACATATATGTGAGGTTCTATTATCAGTAAATATAGCGATTGGATATGTTGTTGTTGTATTACTGAATTCTACGGATACCGTGTGGACATATGGAATTCCGATGATTATTTCCGTTATGGTTTATCTTAATAAAAGATTGATGTATTGTGCCAATGGTTTAGTTATATTAGCAAATATTGCGCGATTAATAAAGGATTTTGACAGTAGTAATTCGGAACTGTTATCAAGCAGGATATTAGCTATCCTTGTAATCATTCTTGTGACGATCATATCGATCAATATAGCGAATATATTGATTCAGTATTTTGGCGAGAAGGTATCCCAGATTGAGGAGGCGGCTGCAAAACAGAATGAAAGCAATACGAAAATGGTTGCTATTGCGGATAATATTTCTGACGAGTTTGAAAAAGCGATGACTATGCTGAATGAACTTGAGAAAAGTATAGATATCAGCCACAGCTCTATGGGGGATATCGCAGACAGCACGGAAAGTACGGCAGAGGCAATCCAGAGACAGGCGGTTATGTGTTCTGAGATTCAGGAAAGCACGGATATGGCGGAAAAAGAAATTAATCAGATGATAAGTGCATCTGATAAGACAGATGAATCGGTAAATAACAGCAAGGTGGTTGTTGGTCAATTAAAAGAACAGGCACAGAATGTACAGGACGCAAGTAATATCATTGTTGATGTAATAAGTGGTCTTACAGAGAAGGTTAATGATGTACAGAATTTTGTTGGTGATATCGTTAATATATCCGCAAGGACAAATCTTCTTGCACTGAATGCGTCGATTGAGGCAGCCCGCGCAGGAGAAGCGGGAAAGGGGTTTGCGGTCGTTGCGGAGGAAATCCGTCAGCTTTCGGAACAGACCAAGAAGGCTTCTGAAAGTATTACAAATATCATACAGAAGCTGAACGAAGATACCCAAAAAGCGAACAAGAGTATCAATGAATCTGTGTTATCCGTTGATAAACAGAACGCACTTATTGATGAAACAGAAAAAACATTTGTTGAAGTAGGCAATACAATGGATGTGCTGATGTCAAGCATACATGTTGCAGAGCAGAGCATCAATAAAATACTTGATTCAACGTCAGTGATATCGGATAATATATCACATCTGTCGGCAACAGGAGAAGAGGTTGCGGCTGCATCTGCGGAGGGCATCAAGGTATCAGATTCCACGGTAGAGGGCATGAAGGATTGTAAAATAATACTCAACAATATATATGAGCTTGCCAATGAATTAAAAGCTTCTGTTGAGACGAAGGATATTTATTAGAGAGAAAATATGCTGTACTTCCTTTCGAAAGACCCATCTATTCTTGAACAATATTACAATGCTTCCATTCCGGAATTTAAACGATTCAATATTGTAGAAAATGAGATAGAATGGAACAATGGAGAAAACGGGCAGGACAAACAAGGACGTAAAAAAGCTTCAAGTGATTGAGGCTGTTGCATCAGGAAGGAGATAAAAATGCCTGAATTAAGTAAAAGAGTACAAACCTTTACGGATTCTGTAATCCATCGAACCCGTGCGGAAAAGTTTTTCGCAGGGATGAGCTGATGGCAATCGGTGAACTGGCAGTCAGATATGATGCATTTGTTGTGACGGATGAAGTGTATGAACATATTATTTTCTAAAGGGACTGGATAAAATTGGTCTGAAGCATAATGTACCACAGGGAACGTATTTTGTGCTGATCGATATATCAGACTTTTTGGAACTTCCGCAGTTTCATGGATTCTCAGATCTGGAATTTTGTGAATGGATGATCAAAAATATTGGCGTGGCAGCAGTTCCGGGTTCCAGCTTTTTCAAAGAGGATGTCAATCATCTGATCCGGCTGCATTTTGCACGGGAAAAGAAAACTCTGGACGAAGCTTTGTGTCGTCTGGAAAAAATGAAGGAATGTTTTCGTTCATATTAAGAGTGCCCGGTTAGCGTAATTAAGTTTTCGGAAAATTAAATATTGAAAAGGGCAGTTCCTTTGTATAAAGTTTTAAGTGACGAAACAAAAAACGCAAAGGAGAACTGCCCCATGTATAACAGTATAATCGAATTTATCGAAAAAGACACTACTAAAATTGAAAAATTTATCAAAGAATCATTATTATCCGGAAATATGATGCGTTTTGAGGAGGAACTGCTTGAAAATGTAATTGATCTGTTGGAGTATCAGCACAAAAAGGAGCAGATGCAAAAAAGAATCAAGAAACAGGATGAGCTGGTAAGAGAAGTCAAAAGGAATCATAGGATCAGTGGCGAAGAAACCTTACGAAAAGAGATACCGGGACTGGAAAGAGCCAGCTTCCGGGAAGGAAAGATTGAAGGAAAAGTTGAGATTTTATATGAGGAACTTCATATGACTGTAGCGGAGATTGCGGAGAAATTAGTTATTTCAGAAGAGGAGGTGCAAAAAATTGTAGATGCCTCCAAGTAGTGTTTAATTAAAAATGTGGTTATAATAACGTAATAAAGAAAAAAGAATGGAGGAAAAAGCGATGAGTATGATCAAAAACATGGACAAGGCACAGGTAATGGTACTGAAAGAACAGGTGTCCTATCAGGCAGGACAGGTAGTCAGCAAGACGCTTGCACAGAACGATGCGCTTAGTGTAACATTGTTTGCCTTTGATAAGGACGAGGAGATTAGTACCCATGAATCCGGTGGAGATGCGTTTGTAACCTGTTTGGATGGAGTTGGAAAAATTACGATTGATGGTGTGGAATATGAGCTGCACGAAGGAGAGTCGATCGTAATGCCCGCAAAACATCCACATGCGGTATACGGCAAAGAGCAGTTTAAGATGTTGTTAGTAGTGGTATTTTAGTATTGTCTCAAGAGGATGGCAACGATTTAGACAAAATGCTCCCAAAAGATGGGAGCATTTTGTCTATTCCTGAAGATACTCTTCTAACGTAATTTTTTCACACATGATCTTTTTAGCGGCTTTTTTGCCAACATAGCGAAAATGCCAAGATTCGTACATATAGCCGGTAACTTTTTCTTTATGTTTTGGATAACGGAGAATAAAGCCGTAATCGGCACAGTGTTTGCGCAGCCATTGATTTTCCGGGGTTTGTGCCTGCCTGCTGTCAAGCTGCAGATGATCGGAAGCGGTGATATCCACGCACAGACCGGTTTCGTGTTCGCTATAATCGGCAGGTGCAACACTTCGCAAAGCATCTTTTTTAGCGGAACGATAACTCATTCCGGTACGCTCATTTTTGCGGATTTCCTCGGAAAGGAGTATTGTTTGTTTTTGACGGGTACGATAACCGCTTACGACATTGATAGAATAATTAGGATTAGCGGCTTCACAGTCAAACCACATATCACGAAGATGCGGATATATCACTTTGGCAACCTGAATGCCATTTTTTAATGTTTTGAGTTGGACCGAGTAGCCCTTTGGTAATGCATGATCTTTGTTCACTAAGATCAGAGTTCGCTTGTGGTTGAGATTTGTGTGGTATTTATGGCTGCGCGTGGCCTGCGGTTGATCTGTTCCCTGAAAATGATAAGCAGCGCCTTCCGTAGATCCGGCAGATGCGTGATCTTCCTTGATCACCAACAATATTCCTCCCCCTAAAATAGTAACCAGCACCAATAGTGCTGCAAATAATCCGATCAAATGACTTCTTTTATACCTCATCTTATAAATTCCTCCTTGCCTGATCCTGTTTTATATTCTTATTAAAACAAAAGATTGCATCCGATTTTGCAAGAAAAGGTATCTAAGTTGTATCATCACAAATTCACAACACAAGGGAGTTATCATCCTATCTCATTAACCATCGACCATCTGTGATGTGCCATTAGAAGTCATAAAATCAGAATAAAAGTTACCGAAAGAGAATGTGAGATAATTCTCAATACCCGCATAGTTTTGCGAGGTTATGATGGTAACCGGAATGTTGTATTTGTAAGATTTAATTGTAAAATAGTAGTGGGCTTCCTTATAGTCATCTTCACTGGAATACTGTGCGGAAGCATCACTATTTATCGAAGCACCATAGTATTTTAGAAGACGCTTAGCGTAGCGGTCAATTTTTTCGGACAAAAGAGATTTTTTGCTTTCGCCCACAGGTATTGCTTGATACTGCATTGGACTGTCGTTTCCTTGCAAAATGTGGGAGGCGGTCACGTGTCCCGTTAATGGGACTGCATTATACTGTGTCGGATCGGACTTTGTCAAAATCTTTTTTATAGGTATGTTTCCCATTGATACATAGTAGATTTTTTCCTGCTCTACATCAAAACGCAAAGAATAAGATTGCTTGTTAGATTCTTTCAAGAAAGAAAGTTCCCAAACACAGAAACTGTCCGTTTCTAAATAATTACGGATGGATAAATAAGTGGCGGATTGAAACATATTTTCCAGATCTTTCACCGTTAGATCGTCGGGAATAAGGTGAAAGGAGTAAAGTTTATGAAGTTGTTTTTGCAGTTTCTCAAAAAATGACTCATCATATTCTGTCAAAGTTTCTGCCTTTGCCGTTGTCAAAATTTCCGAGACAGCGATCGTTTCGGATGAAAAAATAGCGAGACGCTCTTTGTAAGACAGATTGACTTTGGTGGGTGTAGTCTGAGTGGAACCATGTGAAACCGTAATGGTATTGGTCGTTTTTTGGTCAGTCAGGTGATTCGTGATCTCAGGAATGATTTCTGCAGTAATAAAAAATGCAGCCACCAGTAAAAAGGTTAATACAATTCGCAACTGTTTTTTCATATGCTACTCCTTTCCGGTTTGCGGGATGGTAATAGTGATCGTTGTACCGACATGAAGTTCACTTTCGATATGCCACTGCGCATGATGAAGGCGCAGGATCTCATAACAAAGCGACATACCAAGCCCGGCTCCACCCTCTTTGCGGGAGCGGGATTTATCTACCATATAAAAAGGTTTGGTGATTTTGTCGATTTCATCTGCAGGAATTCCTTTGCCGGTATCCTGTACGCTGATGCAGTAATAGTCATTGTCGGAATAACCAAGCACAGTGATCGTATCGCCAGACGAGGAAGCCTTTCTGGCGTTGTCGATCAGATTGATAAGCAGTGATAAGAGTAGATCTTTGTCGCCATATAGCGTTGCAGGAGCGAGATGCATTGATAACATCACGTCTTTGGCTGCAAGATTTTGTTTCATCATTGGAACGATTGCATCGGTAAGTTCTGACGATGAAACCGGTGCGAAGGTAAGCTCCTGCTGTTGCAGAACAAATAGATCCAACAGTTTGTATGACAAGGATTCCAAGCGTTTTCCCTGTGAAAAGATATAGTCTGCCGCCTGCCACTTTTCTTCCTGCGACAGATCCATCGTGCGTAATAACTCGGCATAGCCGATAATGGAAGTGAGCGGCGTTTTTAATTCGTGTGCAAACGCTGCCGTAAATGCTTCTTGATTTTTGGCGTGCATGGATATCTCATCAATTTTTTCTTGCAGACTATCAGCCATGCGATTAAAATCAGCCGCCAGAGTAGCAATTTCATCCTGTCCATGAACTTGGACACGACTATTCAAATCGCCATCTGCGAAACTGCGCGTGGAAGCCGAAAGGACACGCACGCGATATGTCAAAAAATATGACAAAGCCAGAGAAAGGATCATGCAGGACACCAATATGATAAACATGATATAGTGGTACATGCGAGTCATTTCCTGACGCTGCAAATAAATGTTATTGATATTTGTAACAGTTTCTACGTAATAACCTTTCAGATCGCTTGGTAATATCGTATAGCTTACGATACGTAAATAATACGTATCTTTACTTTTATATATTTCGCGTGCGGACTTGTTTTTCCCTGCTTTAGCAAAGAGGACATCGTTGTTCTGCGGTTTTCCGGAGGAGTAAACAACGCTTCGCCGGTCATCATATATTGTGAAAAAATCGGAATCCCCTCCAAAACTTACCGCAAAGGATGAACAGATCTCTTTCATGGCATTTTTATGCTTGGTAAAATAGTCTGCGGGCATAGAGCCGACAATATTGCCTAGAGACATGCGGACCATTTCGTTTTTGCTGTTGCCGGACTCAATCTCTCGATGATAGGAAGCTCGAAAGGACGCAGAAATCATCCAGGTTCCGCAAATACTAAAAGCAGTTGCGATCAAGATAAAAAAACTGATAAAAATTTTCCAATAAAATTTCATATTGTTTTATGCTCCCTCCATGTTGACATTAAACCGTCACCTGTCATCCTGATGATCGTTTTACACTTCCGCAATGTCAACTTCAAGTTGCCACCTGTCTTGTAACTTTGCAGAAGAATTTTGATAATCGTTTTATATTCCCGCAATGTCAACTTCAAGTCGATACCCTACTTTATATACGGTTTTTATTTTATCTTCCCAGTGTAGTTTTTTGCGCAGCCGCTGTATATGGAGATCTACAGTACGACCGTCACCCATATATTCATTCTGCCAAATGTTCTCATAAATAGTTTCACGATATAATGCGATATTTTTATTGCGCACTAAGAAGAGAAGCAGCTCAAACTCCTTGAGTGTCAGCATGATCTGCTTCCCTTGTTTGGTTACGGTACGTGATGGAACGTCGATGACAGTATCAAAAATCGTGATCCTCTCCTCACTTTTGTGATAACGTCTCAGAACGGTTTCTACACGTGCTAACAATTCCATCATTTCAAATGGTTTTGTAATGTAGTCATCCGCTCCTGCCCTCAAACCTTTCACTTTGTCATCTAACGTGCCCATCGCCGTAATAAAAATGACCGGCATTTGTGTCGTCTTGATATAGTCAAGCAATTCATAGCCGTCAATGCCCGGCAGCATGATATCCAGCAAAATGAGGTCGTAACTGTTTTCTGCAATCAGGTCTGCAGCAGTTTCGCCATCAAATGCCTGTTCACATATGTAACCGGTTTTGCAGAGACTCATACGAATCAGATTCGAAATAGCCTCTTCATCTTCTACAATCAATATTTTAGTCATAGCTTTGTCCAATATCTGTCACGGTTATTATATACGGCCTGTCCCCTATCAGGCGTATTATAACCGGAAGTCCTCTCGTGCTTACACAGTTGTGTGTGGAAATTTCCATAACTTCAACACACGTTTACTATACCGACCTTATGTATCTAAAATGTATCATAAATCTGACAAATCATATGACCGGTGATTTCTTATTTGTTGTATTAGCATCTAGATAGCAGTATAACCTCTAAAGGATTATACTGTCAAAAGGAAAGATGGCAAAGTCTCTTTCATAAATGATAAACACCCTAATCTTTTAAAAATAAAATTAGAAAATGGTGTAACATTTCGATGACTCATCTGTTATATTGGTAGATAGCACGAAAAATCGCCATCTGTAGCAACGTGCGAGATGAGGAAAGGAGGGGGAGCTTGACAAAGTGGATAAACAGCTTTTAGAAAAGTTGTACGATGCATATTATCAGGAAATATATTTGTATGTATATGCATTGTGCAAAAATCATGAGTGGGCGGCGGATCTGACGCAGGAAACATTTCTGAAAGCACTGCTTTCGCTGGATCAAAGTCATACCAACATGCGGGCATGGTTATATACGGTGGCGCGCAACCTGTATTATAATGAGGTGTCCAAAAACAGACGAGTCATGTATGTGGACGAGTATGAGAACGAAGCGGAAGATAGGGCAAATATACCATTAGAAAATATTCTGTCGAAAGAAAGAAATCGCCTGTTGTATCATGCGATTGAGCATTTGCCGGAGCGGCAGCGAGAGATTGTTATGATGCAGTATTTTGGAGGCTTGGGACAAAAAGAAATTGCTAAGGTGCTTCACATGACACCGGAAAATGTAAGGGTGTCGGCACATCGTGCTAAGAAGCAGATGAAAAATTATATGGAGGGACAGGGTTATGAACTATAGGAAATTATTGCAAAAATATAAGGCAGGGGAATTGCCGGAAGAACAGCGCAAACAGGTACGCCAAGACATTGAGAAACAGGATGCGATCAGCGAGTATTTGTTTGATAATGAGGAGATGGAGTTTGAGGAACAGGTAGAACAGGACGGGGGTCAAACTACCGAAAGTACAGATGGAAGTGTGCCGAAAGACGGACAAAACGTCAATATTGTGGGTGCTGCAGTGCCAAAAGACGGACAGAGAACCCATGTCATAGAGGGCACAGTGCCAAAAGACGGACATGAGGCAGAGTTTACTAAGCTGATCAGGCGGGCAATACGCCGTACATTTATTAAGTATGGTGTTATTACCGGAGTGATCGTTATAGGAATTGTATGTTTCTTGGTGTTTGCGCTTCCAAAGATCCAGGATGCCATGTATTATGATCCAAATAAAATTGTCGGCACAGAAGAGGGAAATAAAACCAATCAATTGTCCTTGGACATGTCCGTGTATTCAGAGTTGTTTTTGCCGGAGAACTATCGCGATTCTGCGGCCGCAACAGGAAGCGGCTATGGTAATTATGACATCGTGATCAACCAGACGAGCTCCCACAATGGCATTTTTGAGTACGTGGGAGGAAGGATCACGAAAAATGATATGGTTCTGTATAATCCCAATATTGTAAAAAAACCATTCTCAAATGTTTTTTATCCACCAAGCGAGATGACGACAGCCAGTGCGGCGACGCCGGAAGGGATTGCCGGAACGAAGAAAGAAGCATTTGATGAGCTGTCTAAGTTGGAGGATGAAAAAATGTACCATGCCTATGTCAGCTTGGATAAAGTATATTCATTTTCTGAATTCAAAGCATTGGCGGAAAAGAATGATCTTGAGCCGACCTGGTGCGCGATCAGTGTAAAAAATAAATACCAAACGGAAAGCAAATATACAACGTACAATACAGGAAATATAGGGTTTCGTATGTACACCAGTTGCAGCAGTCTTGCCTTTGACCAAAAAAAATATCCGCTGCTGACGGCATTTTCACTTGCTGAGCAGGAATCCGCCAAGAAAAATGTTTTGGAGGAAAAAGATGTTACCAAACACATGACAAGTATGTTACAATATTTGCAAGATAACGATGACATTGTGAAAATGATCGAGAACGATCAGGGCACTGGGAAAACGGATTATGCTTCGATGATTGATAGTATTCAGAAAGATGGTTTGTATATTTATGGATATTATGTGGAAGATATCGGTAAGGAACTGAAGAAGTTAAAAGATATTGGCAATGTATCATATGTGTACACGACCGAAATGAAATAATGAGCCTCAGTGTGCAATTATTAGAATATAAAGAGGTTGACTATGGAAAAAAGAGCACAGGGAATGTCATTACAGCAGAGAAAAGACGATTTACCGGAGATATTGCGGCGTTTTGAACAGGAAAATATGCAGAAAGTGGCAGCAGAGAAGAATCGCTGCCATTTCCATCTTATGGCACCGGTAGGATGGTTAAACGATCCTAATGGACTGTCCTATTTTGGGGACAGGTATCATGTGTTTTTTCAATATTCTCCGTTTGCAGTGAATGGCGGAATGAAACTGTGGGGACATTATACAAGCAAGGATTTAGTGCAGTATAAATATGAGGGAGCACCATTTTTGCCGGATGAAACCTATGATAAAGATGGTGTATTTTCCGGTTCAGCCATTGTATGGAAGGACAAGATGTATTTGTTTTATACCGGAAATGTGGAGGAAGAGGGAGATCATGATTATATCCATTCCGGCCGTGGAGCGAATGTGATCCGCGTGATATCTGAGGATGGGGAACACTTCTCTGCCAAACAATGTATTTTGACGAATGCGGATTATCCGGCAGAATGTACGAATCAGGTTCGCGATCCAAAGTTGTTTCAGATGGCTGACGGTACATTTCGAATGGTGTTAGGGGCATGGCTGCAGGATGATAAGGGAGCGGTGTTGCTTTATTCGTCAACAGATTTGGAGCATTTTACCTTTGAGCAGCTCTACACAACAGAAAAAGCTTTCGGATATATGTGGGAGTGCCCGGATATCTTTGTGTTGGATGGGCATCGCATTCTTGCAGTGTGCCCACAGGGGATTCCTTCCGAGGCGGAGCAATATCAGAATATTTATCAGTCCGGGTATTTTATCGAAACAGAAGAGACCCGGACTGTGAATGCGTCATTTAAGGGAACAGAAGAGACCCGGACTGTGGACGCGTCATTTAAGGGAACAAAAGAGACCCGGACTGTGAATCCGTCATTTATAGAGTGGGACATGGGATTTGATTTTTATGCGCCACAGACATTCGAAACACCAGTTGGAAGAAGAATATTGATTGGCTGGGCAGGTGTCCCAGATGCAGAATATAGCAGCAATCCTATGAATGAAGGGTGGCAGCATAGTCTGACAGTGCCGCGCGAGCTTCGCTATCATAATGGGAAAATTTATCAATTACCTATCCGTGAATTGGGACAGCTAAGGAAAAAAGAAATCTTGCCGGAAAAGGAATCATATGTACTGGATAATGGTTGCGGAGAGCTGATCTTTGACGGAATCGCCGGTTCATCGTCGGCTGCTATTTGTGTGCAGATCGGCACCGGATGCTCGTTATTCTATGAGAAAGGGCTTGTTACATTACAGTTTACTGATGATAGTGGTGCCGGGCGTGGTAAACGCGTGGCGAGGTGCGAGGCAGTTCATAAAATCCAGATTTTAATGGATGTTTCTATCTTAGAGATTTATATCAATGATGGTGAGATTGTGATGACCAGCCGTATCTTTTTTCCGGGGAAAGATGCAACGGTACGATTTTTGGGACAGGCTGAAATGATTCAGGCATGGCAGCTGTGATGATTGGATTTCTGCTCGATTTTCAGCAGATGTGGGAGATTCCGCTGAGGAGATATGTTGAAAATTTGGGAGAGATGTATTACACTGGAAATGTGTGCGATAGTGCATACTTCGCAACATAAAATTATATAGAAATGGGGATTAATATGAGTATTCGAATTGGAATTTTAGGCTATGGTAATCTGGGACGTGGTGTAGAGTGTGCGATCCGTCAGAATGATGACATGGAGCTGGTTGCTGTTTTTACACGAAGAGACCCATCGCAGGTATCTATTTTGACCGATAGCGCAACTGTTTGTAAGGTTGATGAGATAACGGATTGGAAAGACAAAATTGACGTGATGATTTTGTGTGGTGGAAGTGCTACTGATCTGCCGGAGCAGACACCGAAGTATGCACAGTATTTTAATGTGATTGACAGCTTTGATACACATGCGCGTATTCCAGAGCATTTCGCTGACGTGGACAAGACAGCAGCGGATAGCAAACATGTTGCTGTGATTTCAGTTGGCTGGGATCCGGGAATGTTTTCGTTGAATCGCTTGTATGGAAATGCAATTCTTACAGAGGGTAAAGACTATACGTTTTGGGGCAAGGGTGTCAGCCAGGGACATTCTGATGCGATTCGCCGTATTGATGGCGTTAAAGATGCAAAGCAGTATACGATCCCGGTAGAAAGTGCATTAGAGGCAGTTCGTGCCGGGGAAAATCCTGAGCTTACAACGAGACAGAAACATACCCGAGAGTGTTTTGTAGTATTAGAAGATGGTGCAGATGCTGCGAAAGTTGAGCAGGAGATTAAGACAATGCCGAACTATTTCGCAGATTATGATACAACAGTGCACTTTATTAGCGAGGAAGAATTAAAGAAAAATCATAGTGGTATTCCTCATGGCGGTTTTGTATTGCGTAGTGGTGTGACCGGCTGGAATAAAGAAAATAAGCATCTCATTGAGTATAGCTTAAAATTAGATTCCAATCCGGAATTTACATCTAGTGTACTTGTTGCTTATGCTAGAGCTGCTTATCGCATGGCAGAGCAGGGACAGTTTGGCTGCAAGACAGTATTTGATATTCCACCGGCATACTTAAGCAGTATGAGTGGTGAAGAATTACGTGCGAAAATGCTGTAATTGTATAACAGACGCGAGTTGTTGGATTAGATACGCCGTGATAGATTGGGACAAGACGAGTCACCAATTGAATTATGATTCGTTGTGATTCGATGAGTCGTAGATGGAAATGTGAATTGTGGGACTGTACCAGTTGCAATTTTATTTCAAATGTGATATTATCAGACTTGCGCTGTGAAAAAGCGGGCGCAGGTCTGTTTTGCAATCTGTTATTGTTAGGAAACAGAGCAAAATTAATATGCGGATATGGCGGAATTGGCAGACGCGCTAGATTTAGGTTCTAGTGTCAACAGACGTGCAGGTTCAACTCCTGTTATCCGCATTACTAAAACAAGTCTCATGGAAGAATGATTCCATGAGACTTGTTTTTTGTATTCTAGAAGACTGTTTACCTCATATGATATAAAAATCTACCCTGCGAGCCCGAAACGCTGGGGCGGGGTAGAGAAATCAAGACAAAGATAGCTGAGAAATCTAC
>UMCH01100199.1_pt1 | contig 32266 bp, 33 predicted proteins | sample 1964201 | NCBI WGS metagenome assembly UMCH01 (sample SAMEA4835965, study PRJEB28245) | human gut metagenome | biome: gut microbiome; material: fecal sample | place: Denmark | collected 2008 | reverse complement strand
TGCTCTTTCGATATTGTCACCGAATGGGAAGAACGCATCCGAACCCAGAGAAACACCGGTCAGAGTATCCAGCCATGCACGTTTTTCTTCTCTGGTCAGAGGTTCTGGTTTTTCGGTGAAGAAGTTTTCCCAGATACCGTCAGCCAGAACGTCCATATAATCATCAGAGATATAAACGTCGATGGTGTTGTCACGGTCAGCTCTGCGGATATCTTTCTTGAATGGCAGGTTCATTACCTTTTCATGCTGACGCAGGTACCAGATATCAGCCTTGTTGCCAGCCAGTCTGGTGCAGTGAATTCTGGACTGCTGACCAGCACCGATACCAATTGCCTGACCATCCTTAACATAGCATACCGAGTTGGACTGGGTATATTTAAGAGCAATGAGGGAAATGAGCAGGTCGATCTTTGCGTTTTCTGGCAGTTCTTTGTTCTGGGAAACGATATTGTTGAACAGCTCTTTGTCGATCTTCAGGTTGTTTCTTCCCTGTTCAAAGGTAACACCGAATACATCTTTGTGTTCGATTTCCTGTGGAACATAGGAAGGATCGATCTCGATTACATTGTAGCTGCCTTTACGTTTCTCCTTGAGGATTGCCAGAGCTTCTTCGGTATAACCTGGAGCGATGACGCCGTCGGAAACTTCACGTTTGATGATTCTTGCAGTGCATTCATCACAAACATCGGACAGTGCGATAAAGTCACCGTAGGAGGACATTCTGTCTGCGCCTCTTGCTCTTGCATAAGCGCTTGCAATTGGAGAAAGCTCACCCAGATCGTCTACAAAGTAGATTTTCTTCATGGTGTCATCAAGCGGCAGACCAACTGCTGCGCCTGCTGGGGAAACGTGTTTGAAGGAAGCTGCTGCCGGAAGTCCGGTTGCTTCTTTGAGTTCTTTTACCAGCTGCCAGCTGTTGAATGCGTCCAGGAAGTTAATATAGCCTGGTTTACCGTTGAGAACCTTGATTGGAAGTTCGCTTCCATCTTTCATAAAGATTCTGGACGGTTTCTGATTTGGGTTACATCCATATTTTAAAGCCAGTTCGTTTGCCATAAAAAATCCATCCTTTCCTTAAAACAAGTTCTGTTTTCCGATCGACTATTTGTTCTTGTTGATGATTCTGGTTTCGATTTCGCCGCTTTCAACATCAATAAAGCGGGTAAAGAGAGAAACCTTGTTGTCTGCATTGAGGTTCTCCCAGATTTCGCTGGTGAACGCATCGATATCGCCGGAGATTACAACTGGAGTTGGCTCTCCTTCGTAGGATGGGATCGGGCTGCCATCACATTTGTATGTATGGATAAAGTGACCTTCTCCTGCTTTTGGATCGGTGTATTCAAAGAAGTATCTGCGTGTGCTGGAAGAATCATTGTTGTTGCTCTTGAGAATCGAGAGTTTGTAATCAAAGCCTTCTACCAGACCGGAGATACGAGGAGTAAAGTTTGGTGCATCCGGTTCAAAGGTTCTGGTGCGCAGTGCTTCTTCGAAAGATTTGCCCTCTTTGAGGAAATCATAGATGGTATCAGTCTGGTCACCGTTTGTTACAACAGTCTGTTTGCCGAGAACTCTGACTGGAGCATAAATGATGAGGGATGGGTCTTCCAGTTTTGCAGGATCAAATGCCTCAGTGCGGATACCGCCTTCCTGTTCTACAAAAACACGGTTGCGGCTATTTTCACTTCTGCCCATGATGAAATAAGCAATAACTGCTTTTTTGCCATCCTCGCTTCTGCCCAGAACGATTCCTCTGCCAGGATAGGTGTTGCCGCGCAGTTCTTCTGCCAGATTTACGTATTTCATAAGAGATTCCTCCACCCAAAATTGTTTATTTGTTGTCTTTTTCCTTCTGAATTTCTTCACAGAGCATTGCAGTCGCTTTTGGTAAAAGCTCCCACTCTGCCTGCTCCATAACCCTTCTCTGCAAGGTTTCCGGTGTATCGTCCGGTTCGATGTAAACTGCTTTTTGCAGAATGATGCTGCCGCCGTCGGTCACTTCATTGACAAAATGTACCGTTGCACCAGTTACCTTGACACCATACTCCAGCGCAGCTTCATGTACCTTGAGTCCATAAAAACCGTTTCCGCAGAAGGATGGAATCAGAGACGGATGAATGTTGATGATGCGGTTTGGATAAGCGTCGATCACTTCTTTACCCAGAATACTTAAAAATCCTGCCAGCACCACCAGCTCAATGCCGTGGCTTTTCAGTTCAGAAACAAGCTTTTTATCAAAGTTTTCTGCACTGCCGCACTCTTTTCGGCTGATCACCATCGACTCGATACCGGCTTTTTCTGCCCGCTCCAGGGCATAGACGCCTGCCCGGGAACTGATGACCAGGCTGATCTGTCCACATCCAAGCTCTCCTGCCTGCTGACGGTCAATCAGTGCCTGAAGGTTTGTTCCGCCGCCGGAAACCAACACTGCTATTTTAACCATAAAAGCTGCCCCTTTTGTTTTAAAATGAAAAGCAGACGCAGCACATAATTTATGACGCGTCTGCTTTTTGATCCAATCAAGTCAGATTAAAGGATTTCGATGTTTTTCTCTCCTGCCTGAACTTCGCCGATGATGTAAGCATCTTCTCCTGCTGCCTTGAGAACTTCCAGTGCTTTGTCAGCTTCTTCTTTGGAAACGATTGCGATCATGCCGACACCCATGTTAAAGGTGTTGAACATATCACGTTCTGGAATTTCGCCGACTCTCTGGATTTCCTCAAAGATTGGCAGTACACGAACTTTGCTGCGGTCGATCACTGCTTTTGTTCTGCTGTTGAGTGCTCGCGGAATGTTTTCATAGAATCCGCCGCCGGTTACATGGACGATGGATTTTACCTTAACTTCATCGATGAGCTTGAGCATTGGTTTTACATACAGCTTGGTTGGGGTAAGCAGGGTTTCGCCCAGAGTGGAACCATTAAACTCTTTGAAGATGTTTCTTGGTGTGTTCTCCAGATCAAATACCTTTCTTACCAGAGAGAAACCGTTGGAATGTACACCGGAGGATGGAAGCGCGATCAGAACATCGCCAACCTCAACATTTTCCGGATCAATCATCTTGTCCTTATCCACTACACCAACGCTGAATCCAGCAACGTCATATTCGTCAACTGGGTAAAAGCCTGGCATTTCTGCGGTTTCGCCGCCAACCAGAGCACATCCGGTTTCAACACAGCCGTCTGCAACACCTTTTACGATGTCTGCAACCTTTTCCGGGATGTTTTTGCCCAGTGCGATATAATCAAGGAAGATAAGTGGTTTTGCTCCGCAGCAGATGATGTCGTTTACACACATTGCTACACAGTCGATACCAACGGTATCATGCTTGTCGAGCATAAATGCCAGCTTCAGTTTTGTGCCAACACCGTCTGTACCGGAAACCAGAACCGGTTTGGTGATACCGGTCAGATCCAGCTCAAAGGCGCCGCCGAATCCACCGATTCCGGTCATCATGCCTGCTGTCATCGTTCTGGCAACGTGTGCCTTCATCAATTCAACTGCTTTGTATCCGGCTGTTACGTCTACGCCGGCTGCCTTATAGCTTTCGCTGAAACTCTCGCTCATATCGTCTAAATCCTTTCCTGTTAATCCACTCTGCTTTTATTTGTTGCAGAGCTTCTGAGAAAATTTGTCACATGGTTTTTCTTCCGGAACATCGATTGGATATTTTCCGGTGAAGCAGCCCATACAGAACTCACATCCTGTTGTGGTGCGTGCAATCTGTGCGCAGTGTTCAATGCTCAGGTAACCCAGAGTATCTACGTCGAGTGTACGACGGATTTCTTCCATGGACATACGGCAGGCAATCAGTTTATCTTTGCTGTCGATGTCAGTACCGAAGTAGCATGGGTTGATGAATGGAGGGGAAGAAATACGGAGATGTACTTCTGTTGCTCCGGCATCGCGCAGCATCTTGGTAATCTGGATGCTGGTGGTACCTCTTACGATAGAGTCATCGACCAGAACAACACGTTTACCTTTTACTGCTGCTTCGAGAACATTAAGTTTGATGTGAACTGCACGTTCTCTTTCCTTCTGAGTCGGCAGGATGAAGGTACGGCCAATATAACGGTTTTTAATAAAGCCGATTCCGTATGGAATACCGGACTCTTCCGCATAGCCGAGCGCTGCATCCAGACCGGAGTCCGGAGAGCCGATAACGATATCTGCCTCTACCGGATGTTCCTGTGCAAGGAATGCACCTGCACGTTTTCTTGCCATATGAACGCTTTCGCCTTCGATCACCGAATCCGGACGAGCAGTGTATACATATTCAAATACACACAGACCGCTCTTCTGTCCACAGTGGCTTTCGAGGCTACGAACACCGCTTCTGTCAACAACAATGATTTCGCCCGGACGAACATCTCGTACAAACTTTGCACCGATGCTGTCGAATGCACAGCTTTCCGAAGCAAAAACAATCTCGCCGCCCATTTTACCCATTGCAAGCGGTCTGATACCCTGTGGGTCTCTGACTGCCATCAGTTTTTGTGGGGACATAACAACCATCGAATAAGCTCCTTTGAGCTTGTCCATTGCTTTTTCGATTGCTTCCTCAATGGAATTTGTGTGCAGACGCTCATTGATGATAACATGGGAAATAATCTCTGCATCCGAATTGGAATGGAAGATTGCGCCTTTGAGCTCCAGCTCTTCTTTCAGTTCCAGCGCATTTACCAGAGCACCGTTAAAAGCCAGTGCCATGCTTCCTTTGATATGGCGAACAACCAGTGGCTGTGCATCTGCACGCTCCGGATTGCTTGCGCCGTACAGAACATGACCTACTGCCATTCTGCCGCTGCCCAGATCGTTCAGCACACGCTGATTAAAGGTATCCGGTACAAGACCCAGATCACGGTAAGATCTGATGATACCATCATCGTTGACAGCAATACCACAGCTCTGCTGACCTCTGTGCTGAAGAGCATAAAGTGCCATATAGGTGTCTCCGACAACACTGGTTGTGCTTTCCGGAGAGTATACACCAAAAACGCCACACTCTTCATGAATCTGATCAAACATCAAAAAGTCCCCTTTCCAATTCATACAAATCAATTCTGTTTTTCTAAGTTAAAAACAGTTTTGACCTCTCTGTTTTTATTACACATCCGGCTTCAAACTTTTTTTGAAGCCGGTTTAAAACAAACTCTGTTAACCTTAATTATTCGCCAAGAAGTCTCTTGAGAATTTCATGGTATCCAGCATCAACGTTGTCCATGTCTCTTCTGAAACGGTCTTTGTCCAGTTTTTCATGGGTGGTTGCATCCCAGAAGCGGCAGGTATCTGGAGAGATTTCGTCAGCCAGAACGATGGTACCGTCAGACAGTTTACCAAACTCAAGTTTGAAGTCTACCAGATCAACGTTAACTTCTTTGAAGTACTCTTTGAGGATCTCGTTGATCTTGAGTGCATAATTTGCGATCTGATCCAGTTCTTCTCTGGTGCACAGTTCCATTGCCAGTGCATGGTAATCGTTGATCAGTGGGTCGCCCAGATCATCGTTTTTGTAGCTGTATTCCAGAACGGTTACAGGCAGTACTTTTCCCTCTTCGATGCCCAGACGTTTGGACATGGAGCCTGCTGCGATGTTACGGATGATAACTTCCAGTGGAACAATTTTTACTTTTTTAACAACAGTTTCACGGTCGGACAGCTGTTCTACAAAGTGAGTTGGGATGCCTTTGCTTTCCAGCATTTTCATCAGATGGTTGGTAACGCGGTTGTTGATTGCGCCCTTACCAAGGATGGTACCTTTTTTCAGTCCGTTAAAAGCAGTTGCATCATCTTTGTAATCAACGATGTACAGCTCTGGATCTTCTGTGGTATAAACTTTCTTTGCTTTTCCTTCGTAGAGCATTTCACACTTTTTCATTGTAATTACCTCCATAGCTTCTCTTGCCGTTATGTTGTTTGTCCGGCTTCTCTATTCAAATTAAATTTGAGACTTTGTTAGCAGCCCAGTTCTTCCTGAAGTTTCTTATCTTTTTCCATGACGGATTTTTCCATTTTTTCTTTCATGGAAACCAGTTCCTGTGCCAGACGCTCATCGCTCAGTGCCAGCATCTGAACTGCCAGAATCGCTGCATTTTCTGCACCGTTGATTGCAACGGTAGCAACCGGGATACCGGATGGCATCTGTACTGTTGCAAGCAGAGCATCCAGTCCATCCAGAGTGGAGGACTTAATCGGAATACCGATTACTGGCAGAGTGGTGTGTGCTGCAAGCACGCCTCCCAGATGAGCTGCCTTTCCTGCTGCTGCAATAATAACACCAAAGCCATTTGCCTTTGCATTTGCTGAAAATTCACTTGCCTGTGCAGGGGTGCGGTGTGCGCTCATAACATGAGCTTCTACCTCTACACCAAAAGATTTGAGCTTATCGATTGCTGGTTTTACGGTTGGAAGGTCGCTGTCGCTTCCCATGATAACCGCAACTTTTTTTGCAGTATCGTTTGCCATTTTCTTTTCCTCCTGTTCCAATTGGAGAATTTTGTACACAAAACAGCTCCAATTAAAAAATGCTGCGACAATTCCTGCCACAGCATACACTTTACCTGTATTTTAGTCTTGTTGTCTGTAAAAATCCTGCACCTGTTGTGCAAAAAGCGCACACGATCCCCTGTCGCAGCTCAGAAGTGCACTGCTGGCTACACTTATTCCAGTTGCAATGCTGCCAACGAAAAATAGTGTCGTTTTTCACAGTTCCTTCCTCCATTCTGTCCTTACAGGGGTGTTGGATTTTACATCAATTTGATATTCTTATTTTATCTGAATCCCGTCTAAAATGCAAGTGTCCTGCAACAGCACTTGTAAAAATCGTACAGGTATTTTAATTTTTCATTTGTTTTCCGTGGATATTTGTTCATATTATCCATGTTCTGACAAAATATTTTTCTCTTCTGCTGTGTTTGCTGCCTTTCCTTTTCTTCGTACAAAAAACTCTCTGCAATTTTCTTTTGTTTTTCTTTCGTTTTGTTAAAAAAATAAGTGCCTGAAAACAGGCACTTATTTTTAAGATAAAAACTATTTGGTTTCTTCTGTCTTTTTGTCTGTAACAATCTCTTTTACCGATGCTGCAAGACCAGCGAGAGACTGCATGTCGCTTGGGATAATCAGTTTGGTGGACTGACCATCTGCAACTTTTGCAAGGGCTTCGAAGCTCTTGAGGGTGAGCACCTTGTCGGTCGGTGCTGCTTCGTTTAACATCTTCAAGCTGTCTGCATAAGCCTGCTGAACTTTGAGGATAGCGGTAGCTTCACCGTCTGCTTCGCGGATTTTTGCTTCACGCACTGCGTCTGCTTTGAGGATTGCAGATTGTTTTTCTGCCTCGGCTTTCAGGATTGCTGCTTCTTTTTCACCTTCTGCAATCAGAACCTGGCTGCGTTTCTGACCTTCTGCACGAAGGATAGATTCACGGCGCTGACGTTCTGCCTTCATCTGTTTTTCCATTGCGTCCTGAATTTCTGCAGGAGGCAGGATGTTTTTCAGCTCAACACGGTTTACCTTGATGCCCCATTTATCGGTAGCCGTATCCAGTGTTGTGGTAATCTTGGTGTTGATCACATCACGGGAGGTCAAGGTGTGGTCCAGTTCCAGTTCACCGATGATGTTACGCAGGGTGGTTGCGGTCAGATTCTCGATTGCGGAAATGGGACGTTCTACACCATAGGTGAACAGTTTTGCGTCGGTAATCTGATAGAATACAACGCTGTCGATCTGCATGGTTACGTTATCTCTGGTAATAACTGGCTGTGGTTTAAAATCAACAACCTGCTCTTTTAAGGAAACTTTTTTTGCGATATGGTCTAAAAACGGAACCTTGAAATGCAAACCGTTTTCCCATGTCTGATAATAGGAACCCAGACGTTCTACAACAAATACCATCGACTGAGGAACAATTTTGATACAGGAAACAAGCAAAACCAAGATAGCGATGATCAAAATAGCGATAATAATGATTGCTGTCATAAAATTTCCACCTTTCAAAATATCATTTTATAATTTTGTTTTTGTTACAGCTTTTGAACATAAACAGTAACGCCTTCGATGCGGACAATGGAGACTTCTTCTCCAACTTCAAAACTCTCTCCCCTGTTTTGTGCTGCGGCAGCCCAGTCAAGATTATCCACCATTACTCTACCCTTCTGATCAGGTGTAATTGGATGGATCACCTTTGCGGTCTGACCCACAATACGGTCTGCATTGGTCTTCTGTTTCGGCGCAGACTGCAATTTTTTTACAAGAGGACGGCTTGCCATAAGACTGAGAGCTGAAACTGCAATAAACACCACAATCTGTGCAGTGCCCGAAAGTTCAAACAGAGAAACAATCAGTGCTGCGGCAGCTCCTAATGCAAACCATATCGCCACCAGCTGATAGGTGGCAACTTCCAGCACAATCAGCAAAATCACGAGGATTAGCCATAGAATCGGTGCAGCAGATAGCATAAAACTACTCATTCTTTTCAACTCCTTTTCTGATAGGAACAACAAATTTTGAAAGCTTCCAGTAATAAATTTTGTGTCGTTCTCTATGGATTTATCATATCACAAACTGCTTTGCGAAACAATATCCGCCCTTTGTCAAAAAAGTCTTTTTTTGACAAAGGCGTTCGATTTTCTATCTATAGTCTATTCCGCTCGCTCCCGATTTCTTCCGATTGCTCGTTTTCTCTTCCTTTTGCTCTTACTTCACAAAAAAAGAGCAGGTATTCCTCCTGCTCTTTTTTCTATCGTTTTGTCTGATATTGATCCTGCGCAATGTGGTAAACAATTTCTGTGCGTTCATCATGGCAGACAAACAGTACCTTCTCGATGGTATCGTTCTTTTTTAAAAACTCCATAATCTCCGACACTGCGATTTCGGCCGCTCTATTGACCGGAAAATGATAAGCGCCCGTGCTGATGGACGGAAATGCTATTGTTTTTATGTTATGTTCTGCCGCAAGATTTAAACAATTGCGGTAACAGCTGCGCAGCAGCTCTTCCTCGTTTGCCTGGCCGCCCTGCCAGATTGGACCGACCGTATGAATCACATATTTTGCCGGCAGCTGATATCCACCGGTTATCTTTGCTTCTCCGGTCGGGCAGCCATTCAGCTTGCGGCACTCCTCCAAAAGCTGTGGACCTGCTGCACGATGAATAGCACCATCAACACCCCCGCCTCCCAGCAGAGTATTGTTTGCCGCATTGACGATTGCTTCAGTAGCAACAGTCGTAATATCTCCTGTCACAATTTCAAATCGACTCATCTTTCAATCCCCTTTGGAATGAACTCTATCTGTTTCCTGTACTATTATAAACGTTCTTCTTTCGTTTTGCAACCGTTGCTTAGGAAAAACCACAAGAAATTGTGTCTTATCCTGTCTTATGCACAAGATTTTGTTATTGTACATTTCGACATCATCTGACAGAAAACCCGGATATTCCATCCAATCCAATCTTTTTAGAAGCACAAAAAAAGATGGCTGGACAATCCAGCCATCTTTTTTTATTTTTATAAAGATTATTAGCAGGTAGCTCCACCAACCAGATGGAGTTTTGCTCCGATAATCTGATCTTTTCTTTCCAGCAGTTCGTTGCCCAGAAGCTGTGCCTGAACATTTTCAAAGCCCAGACGCTCGATAGTATCAGAGAAACGTTCTCCGGTTTCACCCTGTTCTCTGAACAGCAGGATTGCTTTTTCGATGATCTGCATTACTTCTTCTTCCGAAGTGAATACAGGGTCCAGCGGTCTGCCGTGTGCATATTTCTTGCCCCAACGTCCGCCGATATATACGCGGTAGCCATACTGTCCATCCGGCATTGCCTTGAATGGGCAGGTATTGATGCAGCGTCCGCAGTTGTTGCAGATATCCTTATTGATGGTCAGAACACCATCCACTACTTTTGCAGCTTTTACAGGACATGCGTTTTCAACCTGACAAACTTTGCATCCACGGCACAGATCTGCTTTAAAGCCTGGGATTCTCTGTCCAACGATACCCAGGTCGTTGAGGTTTGGTTTTACGCAGTTGTTTGGACAGCCGCCAACTGCGATCTTGAATTTATGAGGCAGTTTGACATCTGCATAGCCTTTGAAGAATCTGTCGTGGATCTTGTTGGACAGATCGAAGGTGTCTGCCAGACCATACTGACAGGTGGTACCCTTACAGGAAACAACCGGACGAACTTTGGAGCCAGTACCGCCGGTCTCCAGACCGTACTCTTCTACAAATGCACGCAGATCATCGATCTTGTCATAAGGTACACCCTGAATTTCGATAGTCAGACGGGAGGTCATTGCAATTTCGCCGTTACCAAAGCGCTGTGCAGCTTCGGTGATGCACTGGCTTTCTTCTGCAGTGATCTTACCGTTGCGGGTGATGATACGAGCATTGAAATTATCGGTTCCTTTATTATGCAAAAAGCCCCATGCTTTTACTCTCTTGATATCCTCTGCACTTACAGTAACCTGTCCGCTCTGTTTTGGCATAACATTGACTGCCAGGCCGCCTTCGAGAACCTTTGTATTGGTATAGCCAAAGAAGCGCAGACGGTTCTGCAGAAGGTATGCACGTTTACCCTTGTTGCAGATCAGCAGCAGTTTTTCCTCTTTGCCCAGTCCTTTTACTTCGCCGGTAACGGTGTTAAGATCAACATATGGTGCACCGGAAATGCTTGGCATCAGAGCAGCGTCTACAATACGGTAGCCCTCTGCCTTGCCCTGCATGAATTCTGCCGGTGTCATGCTGTCCATCTTGCCTTCCAGTTTATTCTTCAGCACGTTGATTGCAGTTACAAATGGATGGATTGCAGTAGAAAATGGAGGTGCATAAGCCATATCCATGTTCTGCAGCTGGTCGATGGTTGCACCCATAGTCAGAGCAACAACACCGACATCGGTAACCTTGTCGACAGCACCGGAGCCCAGTACCTGAACACCCAGCAGTTTGCGGCTGTTCTTATCTGCAATCAGCTTGATGATAAACATACCTGCACCTGGATAATAGTGTGCTTTGTCATCTGTTGCAATCACAACCGAGATCACATCATAGCCAGCTTTGTTTGCAGCTTCTTCGCTCAGACCGGTGCGGCCGCCGTTGAGTTCTGGCAGTTTTACAACAGCGGTACCCAGAACGCCCGGATAGCTGCTGTCTTCTCCACACATTGCCTCTGCCAGAGTTCTGCCTTCCATATTTGCGGAGGAACCCATTGGAGACCATGCACGCTCGCCGGTCAGACGGTTGGTTACGCAGACACAGTCACCTGCCGCATATACGTTTGGCAGATTGGTTTTCATCTGGCTGTCTACCAGAATGGTTCCGTTTGGCATCATTTCCAGACCAGTATCTTTTAAGAATGCAGTATTTGGACGGATGCCCAGAGACATAACAACAACATCAGCTTTGAGTTCTCCATCCGGAATTTTTACGCCTGCTGCTTTGGAATCGCCGAGAACAGCTTCCAGACGGGTGTTAAGCAGAACTTTGATGCCTTTTTTCTCCAGATGACGTTTTGCGTAATCTGCCATCTCTTTATCAAATCCAGGCATAATCTGATCTGCCATATCAATTACGGTAACGCTCAAACCTTTTGCAGCCAGGTTTTCTGCTGCTTCCAGACCGATAAAGCCGCCGCCTGCGACTACTGCACGTTTTGCTCCGGTACGCTCAACATAGTCTCTGAGCTCGATTGCGTCATCCGGGGTGCGCATGGTGAATACGCCTGGCAGAGATACGCCCTGAAGCGGAGGAACGATCGAAGAAGCACCGCATGCGATGACACATTCATCATAAGAATAGGTTTCTTCCATGCCGGTACGCAGATTTTTTGCAGCCAGCTGTTTTGCGGATGCATCCAGAGAGGTAACTTCTCTTTCTACCAGAACCTTTGCACCGGTCAGCTCGGTAAATTTAGCCGGTGTATTGACAATCAGCTGTTCTTTTTCTGGAATCAGTCCACCAACATAATATGGCAGGCCACAGCCAGCATAGGAAATGTCCTTTCCCTTGGTGAGGATGGTAACATCCGCTGCCGGATTCATGCGTTTTAATTTGGCTGCTGCTTTGGTTCCCGCAGCAACGCCCCCGATAATCAGTACTTTCATGGGATGCCTCTCTTTCTTTTCTGTTCAAGTTTTGATTCCCCGGATCTATTTTCTGTGATCCCCTTTACACATACAATTTTATTATACTCCGTTTTTAATCATAAAGATAGTATTTGCATCCCGATTTATCCATAATAATTTATTATGCTACTCTATGTAAATCCTTATGATAAAAGCAGTCCCATCCCGGAGAATAAGACTGGAAAAATTGTGCTGAATATGCTACACTGACCTTGACATCCACATCGCCCACTGCCTGAAAGGAGACAGCCATGATCTCTCTACATGAAATTACCCCTGAGCTGATGCATCAATACTACCGCCAGTTTGAATCCGATCCCGATCTTTTCATGGACATGAGCCAGTACACCCCATATCAATATGACCCGGAAAAGGTTGATGCACGCTACCATGCAAAAAAAGCTTCCACTGACCGCAGGGATTTTTTCATCATGCGCTGTGGCAAGCCAGTTGGAGAAGTCATTCTCAAACATATCAACCTTGAAAATGGGGAGTGTGAACTATCGATTCATCTGCAAAATAATTCTGTCAAAAACCAAGGTATCGGTACACGAGCCGAACAGCTGTTGCTCGACTATGCTTTCCGGGAGCTGAAGATGCGCGTAGTGTTTGCCGATGCTGTCCACAAAAATACGCGCAGCCAGCACGTGCTGGAGAAGGTGGGCTTTGAGTTTGTTGGAGAAGACAGTCTCTTCAAACATTACATAATCACTCAGGAGAGATACCGGGAGTTCTACAATAACCTCTAAACTGTAATCCGTCAAAACAAGAGATGGGGCATCTTTTTTAAGGATGCCCCATCTCTTATTCTTCCACATACTGCCGATACAGCTTTGCAAAGCGCTCATCTTCCCACAAAAAGCGCCCTTCTTCTCCGGAATCCCTGATTTCCCGAAGGATGGATTTTGCAAGCATATTCCCTAAACTGGAATCCTGTTCTTTTTGCGGAAGATCTTGATAAAGCGTTGTTTTTTTCGGTTCCCACTTTTCCTGTAAAGCAGACAGCATTTGGGTGAGCAGCGCAAATGCCCGCTCTTTGTCCTTTTTTGCCATGACAATCTGAAAGTAGGTGCTGTATTTTCCATAATGCGTCAGCTCAAAAACATCTGCACTGGCTGATGCAATGTCTGCCAACCGCTCTGCTTGCTGGATGTTTTCTTCTTTTAATGCAATATCAATCAAAGACAGCAGGATAGACTGCACTTCCGTAATCTCGGAAAAGAGCTTTCGTTCCAGTGCTTCCTTTGCTTTGGGGTAATTTTTCTGTGCCGTATCCAGCTGAGCTTGGAGATAGACCTTGTCCAGAGGGCGCTCGTTTTCTATCTCATCAAGAAGCTGTTGTGCCTGCTGATAATTCTGCTGTGTGATATAGCGGGAAACTAACATCCTTCTGGTTGTATTGTGAACCGCTGTGTCCTCACTGTCTAACAAACGATGATACAGTGCATCAATCTGCTGCTGATAGTTTTCCTTTTCCTCCACCCGGAAGAAGATCAGTCCGCCTTCCAGCACACTTGCTATCATGCAGATCAGTTTGTCACAGTTTGGATACTCCTGTATTTTCTCCATTGCCTGCGCAAACCCACATGCAAATCCTTGCTGGTGCATCGTTTCATAAACCTGATTGGCAAAGGCAGCAATCTCCTGCTCACTTAAGTTTTCCTGAAAGCACATCAGGGTGTTCAAATCCACCCGCAGCAGCCTTGCCAACGCTGGAATCAATGTGATGTCGGGGTAACTGCTTCCGCTCTCCCACTTATTGACCGCCGGTGTAGATACCCCCAGATATCCCGCTACCTGCTCCTGTGTCAATCCCCGTTCCTTTCGGTATTTGCGGATCACTTCGTTCATCTTCATGTTAATCCCTCCTGTTTATATTTTCTGCTTTCAGTATAACAGGAGGACTGTTCCTGTACAATCGAGTCGTTGTTAAGAAAATCCGCAGAAAATTAACCAGCAGTTAAGCCTTTTATCAAAGTTTTCTTTCCAGTACGGGAGCAGAAAGTTTCTCCCGAATCACCTTGATATCTTCGCTGTCCGGTTCCCAATCCAGTGAGATTCTGACAAGGAATCGATCCCAGCAAATAAGATATTCATTGAGCGGTGTTTTTTCCGCTCCAGCAACCGCATATTTCCGATAGACTCGGTCTGCCTGCCATCGTTCATCCTCAATTGGAAAAAATTCCTCATCTTCGACCCACCAATCATCCTGTTGCAAACCGTTCAGACAAAGATCATACAGAACCGGCAGCCTTACCTCCACAATCTGATAATAAAGTTCCGGAGCATTGGTTTCTCCCCGTTCTCTCTGCGCCGCTGCATAACACTTTGCAAGGATACTCTCGTCCTTTCTGGTCCACTTATAGCTGTAAACGGTTTCTTCCATTTCTTTCATATCTTCCACCCGCAGCGGGATTTGATCATCATAAACTTCCCATTCGATTCCATCTTTGGAAAGGTAGATATCAACCGGCTGAGGGTCCAATTTTTCTTTCCAAACACTTTTCTCCCAGCCCAACTCCCAAGAAAGGATTCCTGCTGCACAAACCACACTAACTGCGACCATGACAAGTGTGGAAAGCGACTGATTTACTTTTCTCTTTTTCATCCAGACTCTCAGCCAGCTGCATATAGCAACCATAAAAAGAAACAGGCCTATACGGACCATAACATAGATGCGATCTGATAAAGGATAAATCGTTACAAACGCAAGCACTACTGCGAAAAAAGAGAGCAGAATCAATCCTTTTGTCACCCAATGATTCCATCGAGTAAGTGTCACACACCTGCCGCCTGACCGGACAGATGCTTTGCTCGCACGATACCAGTTCCAATACCCCAAGATGGTCCACAGCAAATATACCAGAAAAGCCACTGTGAAGACGGTTCCCCAAAAAATTGAGGAAATCGTCAATGCGGACAGTGGGGTTTTGATTAGGTTTACCCCAGAAGAAAAGGACAGTACACTCATAATCAAAAGCAGGAATAGATTCGTTTTCAAATATTGCTGGCTCATGCAGAGATGGATGTTATCGAGTTTTGCCGCTTCATCCGTTTCGATTGGAATGGGATTTTCCTGCTCGCTGTAGAAAATCTGCATCTGCATCCACTCAGCGCACAGCCTCCAGCCTGCCTGCTCGCAGGATTCCAGAAAGATCTCCTGATTTTCGGTGTGCTGCATATTTTCATCCGAGGCTTCCCAGAAATAAGTCACCGCAAATTTGAGCTTCTGCGGCTGGATTTTGCGATATTTCCAGAATCCATTCCAAATTTTCTCCAGCATCCAGCCTTTCTGCGCCATCTTCTCCAGATGAATCGTAATGTTGTCATAATCGTAAAAGCTGAATCCTTCCATCCGATATCTTACCTTCATACTCCTTCCTCCTCCCGCATGAACTGCTCATAATCCTGCATCTGCTTTTGCAGCCGCTGATATTCTTCTTTGAGCATCGCCTTACCCTCGTAGGTAATGATATAATTCCGCTTCCTGCCCTCTGCCCGGGTTTGCCGGATTGCTCCCACTTCCTCAAAGCTTTCCAACAGGTTATACAGCGTACCTGGCCCGATCATTACCCTGCCCTTGGTCATTTCCCGTACCTTTTCCATGATATCGGTTCCACAGCACTCTTCCCGCAGGCAGAGCAGAATATAAAACATCTGTTCGGTCAGTATCTGAAATTTTTCTCTCGGCATCCAGGTCACCTCTTTTCTATTAATCTCAAGTTATATCGAATATCGATATTTCTACTTTGATTATAATATCGATATTCGATATTGTCAATGTAAAGAAATGCACACCCAGTAAAGGTGTGCATTTTTCTAATATCTGTTGTAGGCTGTCGTTTCATTAAAATAATCTTTCAGTTTTTCCAACGCTTTTTTCTCGATGCGGGACACATAGGAACGGGAAATATCCAGCTTTTTAGCCACCTCACGCTGCGGCAGAGGACGGACATTGTATAATCCATACCGATAGGTTAGTATTTTCTGCTCCCTTGGTTCCAGATTCTGTTCGATAAAGTGATAGAGCTTCTGTGACTGGATGCTCAGGTCAATGCTGTCCAGGATGTTTTCATCGTCCTGCACAATATCCATCAGAGTGATGGAATTTCCATCCTTATCAATATCAATCGGGTCGCTAATGGAGATGTCCTGCATACTCTTTCTCTTCTGCCGAAAGTGCATGAGGATCTCATTTTCAATACATCTGCTTGCATAGGTCGCAAACTTGGTTCCCTTGCTGCTGTTAAAGCTGTTTGCTGCTTTAATGAGTCCTATTGTGCCAATCGAAATCAAATCCTCCTGATCCCGATAGCTGGCGTAATATTTCTTGATGATGTGGGCAACCAAGCGCAGATTGTGTTCAATCAGCTTGTTTTTTGCCTGCTCATCCCCTTCCTGTATGCGCTCCAGACACTCTTCTTCCTCTTCCTTAGACAGGGGCTTTGGAAAAGATCCGCTGCCGGTCACGTGAAGCGCCAGATAAATCATGTTGCACAGTGCCACCAATACCATTGCTGAATACATCGTTTCATTCCTCCAGATTTCTCCCAATATTTGATGCACAAGGCATGTTAATGTTATAATATGCCCTATTTGCACAGATTTTGTTTGTCCATTTTTTAATAGGAAGAAATCATAGAATTGCAAGCGATTCTTTTTACTCCGATTTAAGAAAACTCCTGTCAAGGTTTACAGCAGTTTCAAATAAAAACAATATCTTAAAGAGATTGGGTCCACCCAACTGAGAGATGATTACTTTTGCAGCAGCCGCATTTGGATGGGCAATCTTAACCGGATACTCCAGTTTTTTTGAATATGTCCACATGATCTCTTCCTCCTATCTCTGTGATGGATTTTCTGCCGCACTTTGGTTGTGTTCAAGATCCCACGGCCACGGATCATCCACCCAGTTCCATCTGGTGTCTCCCTCCATTACGGTCGGTTCCAATGCACCAAATTGTTTTACATATTCTGCTTTTGCCTGATCTAAAAGCTGCTGATGCTTGCTGTAATATTTTAAAGCCTGTTGGTCATCCGGATGGCTATCCAGAAAGAGTCCGGCTTCAATCAGGGCAAATTCGCACATCTGAATTCGTTTCATCAGTACCTGACGGATGTTACTTTGCTGCATGTTTGCCTGCATTCAAAACCGCCTCCTCTCCGATAAATGGTTTGTCAAGCTGAGAAAAAATGGTTCCCCGCTCTAATCCCAAACCTGCTTCGTATAAATCTTCCCATTCCTGCCGCGGCACATAGGCCATTGCCAGGGAAATCGGCTGACTGGTAAACACCGCGCATCCGCTGGTGTTCTCTTTATCCTCTCGCTGAAACAGCATGGTCTGATCGCTCCTTTTCTGGGTTTTGTTATTGTGCAGACTTTGGTCTACATCAACAAACTATGCCCGCAAAATCCCCATGGTTCCTCTCTTTCCGAGACTATCACTGCCTGTCTTCTCAAGCGAAGTGCTTCTTTTTTAAAAAACAATCTGCCAACTGCTGCAATTTATCTATTATCAAAACATCCTTTTTTCTTTCCCCAGTGTTCTTCCTTCCGTTCCTTACCGATTAAGGGCAAATACATTTTTTTGAAAGTCAATGATCCCCTCCTTTTTTAACTTACCAAGCTCCACCGTCATAGCGCTTCGGTCGACCGAAAGATAATCTGCCAGTTGCTGACGGTTAAATGGAATCTCAAACTGCTGTTTTCCCAAACGAATGGCCTGTCGGGACAAAAAGGTCAGCAGCTTTTCTCTGGTTGTTTTTTGAGAAAGGATGTCCACTTTGACGTTCATCTGGTAATTTTTTTTCGCACAAATCTCCAGAAGATTCCGAATCAGTCGATTGTGAAACTGACAGGAAGAAGAACAGGTTGTCAGGACACGATTTACCTGTAAAAACAAGATCTCACTTGCTTCTTCCGCGATGACCTGCACATCCGAGGCTTGGTTAAGACAGGCAAAGGTCTCACCAAACACATCCATTTCCCCTAGAAGAGCCACAATGGAACGATTTCCCCAGTAATCATTGCGCTGGACCGTCACTGTTCCGGAAAAAATAATTCCGATCTCCTCAATTTTCTCCCCTTCCTGAAAGATGGTCTCACCTTTCTCATATTTTTTTATCTTTGCCTGAAGGCAATTTAAAATAAGCGAAATCTCCTGTTCATTAAGTCCCTGCATCAGGGCAATCTTTGTAAGATTTTTGTTTTCCATTTTTCATTTCCCTTCTTTTTATTTTGTTGGAAAAACAACAGCTTTTTTCTTTATATTATAGTATCCTAGTGTTAACAAATCTATCCTCAACTGTAATTGAGTCTATAAGGAGAAAGAAAAGTATGATTCGAAAGATTGTTTCTATTAACGAAGAACGCTGCAATGGTTGTGGTCTGTGCGCAAAAGCCTGTCACGAAGGTGCCATTGCCATGATAAATGGAAAAGCTAAACTTATCCGCGATGATTACTGTGATGGTCTTGGCGACTGCCTGCCGGCATGTCCAATGGATGCGATCCGCATTATTGAAAGAGAGGCCGCTGCTTATGATGAAGAGGCTGTCAAGGCAAGACAGGGCGAAAAATCAAAATCAGCTGCTTCTCCCTGCGGCGGTCATTCCTGCCCCAGTTCCCGCGCCAAAACCTTTGTTCGCCCGACCCCAGTCAATGCCGCTGACTCCTTCTCTCAGCCAATGCAGAGCCAGCTTTCGCAGTGGCCAGTACAGATTCGTCTGGTTGCTCCCAATGCACCATACTTTGAAAATGCACATCTGTTGATTGCGGCGGACTGCACCCCATTTGCCTATGCCGATTTTCACAACCGCTTTATCAAAAATCGCATTACACTGGTTGGTTGTCCAAAACTTGACCCGGTTGATTACTCGGAAAAACTGACCGCTATCTTGAAAAATCACAATATTAAAAGCGTTACCCTTGTGAGAATGGAAGTCCCTTGCTGCGGCGGATTGGAACAAGCTCTAAAAAAAGCACTGACCGACTGCGGAAAACTGATTCCATGGCAGGTTCATGTCATTTCGACCGATGGCAGACTTCTGGATTAGTCCATCTTCGGTATTATTTTACCGCTTCTGCACCTGAAAACGGCAGAGGCGGTTTTTCTTTGTCGAAAAGCCTGATAGATTTCACAAAAAGTTTTTTTCTTTTGCCAGAATCTGTGTTATAATACATCCGTATAAAATCCATGTTACTTTATGAGGTGAAAGAATGCCTGTTCTTAATATCATGTTAATCTTACTGATTGTATTTGTTGTGATTCTGCTGCTGATTCTTTCTGTCAGACGGCATATTGCCATCAAACTTGCGCTGGAAGCAATTGCTCCAAGAGACATCAGCTACGGTGCGGTCCTCAGCCAGGAAATCACCCGCAACCATATTGACCGTTCTCTGATGGACTTAAAATACGATAAGCTCTTTTTAAAGAATGCCCGCGGTCAGGAACTGATTGCCCGTCTGTATCTTGCCTCAGCTCAGACTGACCATTACATTCTGTTTTTGCATGGCTACAACTATCCTTGGGTCGGTGCGCTCAAATATCTGCCGATGCTGCTCGAACGAGGATTCAATGTCCTTGTACCTGACCAGCAGGCACAGGGAGAAAGTCAGGGCGATTTTATCACCTTTGGTGCATTGGAAAGTGACGATGCATTGGAGTGGCTGACACAGATTACCCGCCACGCACGACTCAACGGCTTTGAGCGGGCACGTACCGGTATCATGGGGGAATCCATGGGTGCGGTCACTGCGCTGCTTGCCATGGAAAAAGCAAATTCTCCATCAGTGCCGCTGGAAAACAAACCATTGTTCTGTATCGCTGACTGTCCTTTCTCTGATTGGGACAGCATGATGACCCTTCAGTTTCAAAAGAGAAGTTCTCTGAGTCCAAAACTTCTGCTCCCGCTGGTCAAGCTGATTATCAAAACTAAAACAGGCGTGGACATGAGCAGTATCTCTGCGGTGCAGGCTGCCAAAAACATCCGGGTTCCTGTCCTCCTGTTCCATGGCACAAAAGATCCGCTGGTCCCCTGCTCGATGAGTAAGGAAATTGCCAAGGCAAACCCGAACATCACCTTTTGTCCGGTAGAAGGTGCAAAACACATGAACTGCTACACTACAAATCCGCAGGAATACTGCCGCCAGATTGACCAACTACTTACAAAAGTTCCATTTGAAAATCAAGCTGCGGAAGAAATCGCAGTCTATCTGTAAAAACATAAAAAACCTCCACTTTTCCGTGGAGGTTTTCTTTTTTCTATTTTTTGATTAGCCGTACAACGGGATAAACATTGCATACGGTGCTGTAAAAATCGCCAAAGCAAGACAAAGTTTGTGAATCTGCTCACCAGAAAGCTCATCCTGCAATTTTTGAAAGGAAAAGCGTTTATTCAAGAAGAAAATCAGTACTCCCGCAAGCAACACTCCTGGAATGGCGATTATCGTTGTTGCCGGGAATAAAATCAGATTAAACGGCAGTTTCAGCCAATCCGAAACAAGCATCAGAACAAAGATGAGTGCTGCACCTATAAAGTCGCTGAGAAAGCCAATCAGCCAAATCCGAACAATGCTTTTTTTCCAAAGGTATAGCCGGTTTTCCAGATGAAGAGCATACATTGCCAAAAGCAGCACCACGCTGTCGATCACAAAATTTGCCGGCAGCAGAATCAACCACAAAACACTCGGCCAGATAAAAAACATCCAGATTGGAAACAGCAGATTATAAAGCCGTATTTCTTTTTTTCTCATGCTTCTCCCTCCCCTAAAATTTGCCCTTTTTCTTTTATTCTATCATACAAATTCTACTTTGACCATTCTTTTCAGAGATTACGTCTATCCTTTCACAATGGATTGAAAAAACATACAGAATCGTGTATGATAGAAAGGAATGTAAAAAGTATGTGAGGAGTGTGTTATCATGCTGAAATCGTTTGCCCGCTACTACAAACCGCACTGGAAGCTGTTTGTACTGGACATGGTATGCGCGCTGATTGCGGCCAGCTGCGACCTGATGTACCCTGTCATTTCCCGAAACATCATCAACACCTACATTCCGGACAAAAATCTCCAGTTGATTTTTTCCTGGTGTGCAGCGCTTCTGGTCATCTATATCATCCAGACCATTATGCAGTATATCATGCAGTATCAGGGTCATGTTGTGGGTGTTCGCATGCAGGCAGACATGCGCCGCGACGTCTTCACCCATCTGCAAAGACTTCCATTCTCCTACTTTGATGAACACAAAACCGGTGTCATCATGTCCCGAATCGTCAACGACCTGATGGATATTTCCGAGTTTGCTCACCATGGTCCGGAAGACCTGTTTATCTCAGCAGTAACCATCATTGGCTCCTTCATTATCCTGTGTACTGTCAACGTTCCACTGACATTGCTTACCTTTATCATGATTCCGTTTTTGGTTTTATTCATCGTGAAAAAGCGCACTGCAATGACCGTTGCTTTCCGCAAAAACCGAATCGAAATTGCGGAAGTAAACGCAAGTCTGGAAAACTCGATTGCCGGCGTGCGTGTTGCCCGCGCTTTTACCGGAGAAGCAGAAGAACAGAAAAAGTTTAATGAAAACAACCAGCGCTACGTTGCAGTTCGTGAAAAAGCCTACCGCGTTATGGCAGAGTTTTTCTCTGGTACCAACTTCCTGACTGCCATGATGAATGTTATCATTCTGGCTGGCGGCGGATACTGCGTTTATGCCGGTGTCATCACTGTCGGCGATATGGTTGCTTACATGCTGTTTATCAACATGTTCGTGACCCCAATTAAGAAGCTGATCCAGTTTGTCGAAATGTTCCAGAACGCCATCACCGGCTATGTTCGCTTTGAAGAACTGATGAACGTACAGCCGGAAAAAGAAGATGAGCATGCGCAGGAACTGACCGATGTTAAGGGCGAGATCACCTTTGACAATGTTACCTTCCAGTATGATGAAGGCAAAGAGGTACTTTCTAACATCTCGCTCACCTTCCCGCAGGGCAAGATGGTTGCTATTGTCGGCCCTTCCGGCGGCGGTAAAACGACTCTCTGCCACCTGATTCCTCGTTTCTATGAGATTTCCAGCGGAAGCATCTCGGTAGATGGTCACGACATCCGCACCGTCACCCGTTCTTCCCTTCGCCAGAAAATCGGTATTGTTCAGCAGGATGTCTTCCTCTTTACCGGAACCATCTTTGACAATATCGCCTACGGCAAGCTGGGTGCTTCCCGTGAAGAAGTCATTGAAGCTGCTAAAAAAGCAAACATCCACGATTACATTATGAGCCTTCCAGAAGGCTATGAAACCTTTGTCGGTGAGCGCGGTGTCAAACTTTCGGGTGGTCAGAAACAGCGTATCTCGATTGCACGTGTCTTCTTAAAGAATCCTCCAATCCTTGTTCTGGATGAAGCGACCTCCGCTCTAGACAATGTGACCGAAAACTACATTCAGGATTCGCTGGACGAACTGTGTAAGAACCGTACCACTATCGTGGTTGCACACAGACTTTCCACCATCAAGCATGCAGATGAAATCATCGTTATGGACCGTGATGGCATTCAGGAACGCGGCACTCATGCTCAGCTGCTGGAAAAAGAAAACGGTATTTACAAGGAACTGTACGAAGCACAGTTTGCAAGAATCTAACTGTAAAAAAGGGAGGGATACTTATCATAAAAAAGATCCTGTTATTTTGCAAAACTAATCCGGTTTTCAAAACGATACTTTTCTGCATTTCCCTTCTTTTCCCTCTTTTGTGCTACCTGTTTCTTACCGGTACCCCAATCGATCCATTTCATTTTGTGTGGGTCGCATTCTACGGTTCCTTGTTTGTCTGCCTGTCCTTTCGATCAATCTGGCTAAAGTTACTGATCTGCGGTATCAACCTGTTAACTGTTTCCGGTTTTACCTTTATTGCGCTGATGGGCGGCACTGACATCATTCTTGCAGTTATCTGGAATGCCCTTGTTCCCTTTTTACCAAACCCTTGGTATTAGACACTAAAAAAGATTGCCCTTCCTTTCCTGATGTTTTGAGGAAGGGCAATTGTTTTATCTTTCAACTTTATCTTTCAGGAGGAAATCACATGACCGAACGGGAAAAAATGCTGGCAGGAGAGCTATACGACTGCGGCGACAAAGAACTTTTGACCCAGTGGCACAAAGCAAAAAATCTGACCCGAGATTACAACAATACCGATTCTGAAAATCTAGCAGAAAAAGACCGCATCCTCAGCGAACTGCTCGGCGGGCGAGGCAAAAATTTGTGGATCACAGCTCCTTTTTATGTTGACTACGGAAACAACATTTACTTTGGAAACAACTGCGAGGTCAACATGAATTGCACCTTTCTGGACGACAACAAAATTGTGATCGGCAATAATGCCCTGATTGCACCAAATGTCCAGATTTACACTGCCTTCCACCCCACAAACGCCAGAGAACGCTTTGGGGAGCCTAAGCCAGATGGTTCCTTTGAATTCTGCAAAACCAGAACTGCCCCGGTTATCATTGGGGACAATGTATGGATTGGCGGAGGAGCTATTATTATGCCGGGCGTCACCATCGGGGACAACGTGGTTATCGGCGCAGGAAGTGTCGTTACCAAAGATATTCCAAGCAATGTGATCGCTTACGGCAATCCCTGCCGCATTGCAAGAAAAAACGACTAGGCTTCGCTACAAATTTTGAACATCCTCTTTTCCCACAAGACTTGAGAACAGAGGGTGTTTTATTTTTGAATATCTTTTTTGAAATAAAAATTAATCTTTTGTTCAGACAAACTGATTTCCAGAATCGCGTGAATAAGAATATCGTATATCTTTTATTCTAGAATAAATCGGCAGCACACTGCTCCAACTTTTTTCTTTTTTGACTGTTTTTTCTCGCTTGCTTTAACATTATCACACCTAGAACAGCAAGAAACATTGGCAAAATAATAAGTGCATGATCTTTTTTTACTGCTGGGATTGCTGTAAAAAACATAAAGAAAAAACATACTCCTGACAGAACATAAAATATTTGTTCCATTTTCCTGTATTGTTGTTTCTTGGATTCTGCATCACTGTATAGCTCAAAAACACCCTTATCCGATAATTTTCTTAAAACTACCCAAAATAATCTTTGCTGTACTATCTCTATATCTCCTTCTTCCTTTAAAAAAGTCAGGTACTCCTCTTTTTCTTGTTCATCCTCCGGCAGAATATCAATTCGATATGTATACTGTCTTTTATCAGAATGCTCAAAGATATAGATTCCCAAACAGTTTTTTTTCATATTCCATCCTTTATCTGCCATCTCGTTGAGCCACTGCTCTTCTTTATCTTTATCAAAATAAAACTTCCATCTTACCAGTTTTTCTTTCATTCTGCTTCCTCCTCCCGCATCAGATGACTGTTATTTAACATCTCGGTTAATCGATCACACTCTGCAAAAAAAGCCCTTCGTCCTTCTTCGGTAATTAAATATTCTTTTTTCTTTCTCGAATCATTCTGCTGACTGTAAAGGGAGATCCATCCCCGTTCTTCCAGCATCTTTAACGCTCCATATAATGTTCCTGCCCCAAGTACCAGCCTCCCATTGGTCAGTTCCTGTACTTCCTGTATAATGCCATATCCATGCTTTGGCTGACGCAGTGCAAGCAGTACATAAAACAGCGCGTCGGTCAATGGCTGCATTCGTTCCATTTTATCGCCTCCTGATATATCGTTTCACGATATATTCTAGCTATAATATATCATCTGTCGAGTGGTTTGTCAATCAGGTTTTATAAGTTGCCCTAAGCTAACATATTTTTATTAATATTGATTGACATGTTAGTTAGTCTGTGCTAAACTTACACCAGCAAGAAAAGTTAGCATGAGCTAATTACATAAAATGAAGTGAGGGAGGAATTATGATGCCATTAACTTTTGCATCTGTTGGTCAAACTGCTGTGATTCAAAGGATCACCGGAAAAGATGATGTTCGTCAGCATCTGGCAGAGCTTGGCTTTGTCGCTGGAGAAAAAGTCACCATTATTTCATCCAATGGCGGCAACCTCATTTTGAACATTAAAGGCAGCCGAATCGCTCTGGATGCCTCAATGGCACAGAGAGTCATGTTGTAAGAATCATACTGCATCCCGAATATCAGAATGGATGAGTGTGTAATATATCAGGAGGGATTGTGATGAAAACATTAAAGGATGTGAAACCCGGCCAGACGGTTACGATCGTCAAGCTGCATGGAGAAGGTGCTGTTAAGCGCCGCATCATGGACATGGGATTGACCAAGGGAACCGAGGTCTTTGTCAGAAAGGTTGCTCCTCTGGGAGATCCAATCGAAGTGAATGTCCGCAGCTATGAACTTTCTTTGCGAAAAGCTGACTGCGAGCAGATTGAAGTGACAGCATAATTTTTTTGAATGTAAGTTAGCAATTGCTAATCAAGCAATAACTGCAATGAAGAAAAGAGGATGGACCATGGAGTACAAAATTGCATTAGCAGGAAATCCAAACTGCGGAAAAACAACCATGTTTAATGACCTGACCGGAAGCAGCCAGTATGTCGGCAACTGGCCAGGTGTTACAGTAGAAAAAAAGGAAGGAAAGCTCAAAGCAAATAAGCAGGCAATCATTCAGGATTTACCGGGCATCTACTCCCTTTCCCCATATACACTGGAGGAGGTTGTCAGCAGAAACTATCTGGTCACCCAGCATCCTGATGCGATGATCAACATTGTGGATGCTTCCAATCTGGAACGAAATCTTTATCTGACCACCCAGCTGCTGGAAATTGGAGTGCCAATGGTAATTGCGCTGAACATGATGGATCTTGTCCGCAAAAATGGAGATAAGATTGATGTTGCAAAGCTTTCACAGGCTCTTGGCTGTCAGATTATCGAGACCAGTGCTTTGAAAGGAGAAGGAAGCGCTGAGGTTGCAAAAGCCGCGCTGACCCTTGCTCAGAGAAAATCGCTTGCACCAAAACCGCTTTCCTTCGACCCAAAACTGGAAGAAACTCTTGCAATGATTCAAAAACAGATTGCCGGAAGCTGTGATCCAAACAATCTTCGCTGGTTTGCAATCAAGCTTTTTGAACGCGATGAAAAAGCAATGGAACAGCTCAATCTTTCCGCAGCTGTACTGGATCAGATCGAAGCGCTGCGTCAAGAAGCCGAGCGTGAATTTGATGACGATGCAGAAAGCATCATCACTCATGAGCGCTATCAGGCAATTTCCCGCATTCTCAAAACCTGCTACCAGAAACAGCAGACAAAACAGAGACTTACCACCAGCGATAAAATCGATAAGATTGTTACAAACCGCATTCTTGCGCTTCCTATCTTTGCGCTGGTCATGTTCGTAGTTTACTATCTTTCCATCTCCACTGTGGGAACGATGATGACCGACTGGGTCAATGACGTTCTGTTTACCGAGATAATTCCTCCAGCAGTGGAAGGATGGCTCACCGCTGCCAATACCGCCCCATGGCTCCAGTCTCTGGTTCTGGATGGCATCATCGCCGGTGTCGGTGCCGTACTTGGCTTCCTGCCTCAGATGATGGTTCTCTTCCTGCTGCTCGCACTTTTGGAAGACTGCGGTTACATGGCACGTATTGCCTTTATCATGGACCGTGTTTTCCGTCGTTTTGGTTTGTCGGGTAAATCCTTTATCCCAATGCTGGTCGGTCTGGGCTGCGGCGTTCCTGCTGTTCAGGCAAGCCGTACCATTGAAAATGACCGCGACCGCAAGATGACCATTATGACAACCACCTTTATCCCATGTTCTGCAAAACTTCCTATCATCGGTCTGATTTCCGGCGCATTGTTCCATGGTTCTGGCTGGGTTGCAACTTCCGCTTACTTTGTCGGTATTACTGCAATCATTATTTCCGGCATCATCTTAAAGAAAACGAAACTTTTTGCTGGTGATCCTGCTCCATTTGTCATGGAACTTCCAGCTTACCATATTCCAAGCGTAAAAGGCGTTCTGATCCACATGTGGGATCGTTCCAAAGCCTTTGTTCGTAAGGCAGGTACCATCATTTTCCTGTCTTCCGCACTGATTTGGTTCCTTTCCAACTTTAACTTCAGTTTGCAGATGGTCGAAACTCCAGATTCTATTCTGGCTTCCATCGGCCGCGTAATTGCACCAATCTTTGCTCCTCTTGGATGGGGACACTGGGAAGCCGCAGTCGGCAGCTTTGCTGGTCTGGTGGCAAAAGAAAACCTGGTAAGCGTTATGGCAATCCTTTACGGATTTGCTGAGGTAGCAGAAAACGGCGATGAGATGTGGTCGGTATTTGCACAGAACTTTACCATGATTTCTGCATACTCCTTCCTTGTCTTTAACCTGCTGTGCGCTCCTTGCTTTGCTGCAATCGGTGCAATCCGCCGTGAGATGGGAAGCGGCAAATGGACTTGGATTGCAATTGGCTATCAGTGTCTCTTTGCTTACGTTGTATCCTTGATTATCTACCAGATTGGCAACCTTCTGCTGGGTGGTACCTTCGGACTTGGAACGGTTGTTGGCATTATCCTTCTGGCTGCCATGGTTTATCTGATGGTTCGTCCAAACCCAGAAGAACGCACCAGAAAACTGAAAGTTGCCAAGACTGCTGCTTAAATTTTGATTCTCTGAAAGGAGCCTGATCGACATGAAACTGACCTCCGGCAAATTGCGCTACCTGCTGACAATCGCAGCTTTGGAACGAGCTTCCGAGTTAAAAATTTCTTCCCGCGTACGCTGCATCGATATTGCCGTACAGCTGGGAATTTCCAGAGCTTCGGTCTGCAAAATGCTTTCCTCCCTTTGCAAAGAAGGGCTAATCGAACAGGCTCCGGACAAATCGCTGCACATCACTCCATTTGGACACGAATTGGCTCAGCAGTATGAGCAGCAGTATCATCAATTATGTCCTGTTTTTCAAAGCCTTGGACTAAGTGAATTTGATGCTCAGGAATGTGCAATGGCGCTGCTCTCTCAACTTCCGGAACAAACCCTGAAAAACGTTTGTTCCTGCCTTTCCTCCGACAACCTTGCTCAATTGTTTAACCACTTTTCTCAGATGTCCGCATAAATGCTGACATACAAAAGATTCTCCAACTCTCTTTTTTACAAAACAAAAACGGACGCATAATAGAAGCGTCCGTTTTTGTTTTGTGTTTTTTTGACACTTTACTTCTGTCTGTTTTTTCGGTTTACATCAAACTCCGGATTAAATGCATAAAAGTTCTTGCTGTCCAGCTGCTCCTGCGCAATTCGAAGCATCTCACCAAACCGCTGGAAATGTACAATTTCTCTTGCACGTAAAAACTTGATTGGTTCCCTGACATCCGGATCATCCACCAGTCGCAAGATATTGTCGTAGGTAACACGTGCTTTCTGCTCTGCTGCAAGGTCTTCTACTAGGTCACAGACAATATCGCCGGTCGACTGAAGGGTGGATGCAGAAAAAGGAACACCGGATGCAGCCTGTGGATAGATGCCGGTTGTGTGATCGACAAAGTAAGCTTCCATTCCGCCTTCCTTGATTTCTTCCACGCTCAATCCTTTGGTCAACTGGTACAGGATTGCGCTGACCAGCTCGATATGTGCCAGCTCTTCTGTACCAATATCGGTCAATCCTGCTTTAATCTGTCCCCATGGAGCAGTGTAACGCTGGCTTAAGTATCGTGTTGCTGCACCAAGCTCTCCATCCGGACCACCCAATTGCAATAAGATATGAAAAGAATGGGCGCCTTCTTTTTATCAGAAAGGCGCCCATTTTATTAATCTGTAGGACTCATTTTGTCCTTTAGCACAGTTACCCTGTCTTTTACTGGAAGCTCCCGCAAATCCTCCATCAACTTGGTTACTGTACCATTGCCGCCGAGATTATGATACTCGGTGTACATTTTCTCGGCAGCCTCCAAACCGTGCAGAGTGATCCAGCCACGCTCGGTGTAATGATAATATGCCTGCACCACCCGATCACGCAGCAGTGCCTGAATTCCAAACTCAATTGCCTTTTGCCGACAGTCTTCCTGTTTTTGTCGATTCCACATCATCTTGACGATAAAACTCAGTCCGGTCAAAATTCCCGAAAACAACGCTTCCAGCCAATATTTTGCCAGCCATTCCACCATTTTATACCGCCTCTTTTGTTCTGTGCTTTGTATCCAGCCCCAAGTCTTTCCAGGCATTCTCGATGGCAATTCGAACAGTATCCATATCAATCTTGATTCCATGTTTTTGGCATTGCGATTCAATATAGCTGCTCACCCATTCGAGCTTTTCTTCTCCTTTTCCCTGTGCATCAAAAATAATCTCCGCTGCCTGCACACCTGCCAGTGCATAATTCTTTACTGTTTCCCACTGAACATTGGTAAGCTTTGTACGAATAAGCGGCACAATCACACTTGTTACCAGCACCGAAAGCAGTCCGATCAGCGCGGCAACAATCTGGGTAATATCAATATCCTGCATATTTTCCTTCCTTTCTTTTTGTCATCTTTTATACTGTTTTTACTGTTCCTGCAAAACCCTTTTTCTTCAGGTCATCACAGGTGATCTGCGCTTTTTTCTCTGTGTCAAAACGACCTACACAAACACGATCTATTTCCTTTACACTGTAAACAAACGCATAGTATCCTTTGTCTGCAAGTTTGCTGCACAGTCCTTCTGCTAAATCATGTGCTTTGGAAAAGGTTTTCACTTCTACCGTATAGGGCAGATATTTTGCCATATCGTCCACCTCCTCTTCTATCTTGCTGTAATCAATGAAAGGACACTCCATCCAGTGGGTCCAGGCTGTTGCACCTCTTCCTCGCAGTGGGGTTTTGACTGCGCCGCGATTTCCGGCACACTCAATTACCCATCCATTTCCAATATAGACCCCAACATGTCCCTGCATATAAACACAGATTCCTGCGCGCTCTGGGATGGTGTCGATTGTCCCTTTTCGGGTAGCAGCATCGTACATCATTCCGGTATTATAGTCGAGATCCGCTCGGTAGATCGGCTTGTTTTCTTTGTCAGACCACATACAGTAACCTTTAATTAGCCCCACACAGTCACATGCTGTCTGTCCAAGGTGTTTTTTGTGGATCTCTTTGTTTGCTCCTCCATTATAAAGCGGGTACTGTTTGGCTTTTGTTTCCAAAAGACTCTCGGTCAGTTTGTTGCCAAAGGTTCCCCAGACATACCACCATTTTTCATTGAATGCTTTTTGAGCGTGTTTGATAAGTCCCTCTGGCGTTTTTCCTGTTACAATCGGCATTTTACCATTCTCCTTTCTTCACTTTATTTACTGACAGTTACACAAACAGATACGTTTCGACAAAAATTATCTCCCCCTTTATAAAGTATGTCATCTCAAATCTTCCTGTTCTTGTGATTTGTCCACATCTTTACTCCCTCCTATCTTACTTTCATCTCTCTGCTGTCAAAACAGCCTGTCCTCCCTTCATCCATACCCAAAAACAAAAGGAAAGTTGCATTAAAAAATACAACTTTCCTTCTGTTTCATAAAATTTTTTATCTCGTCTTACCCAAAAACTTTTCTTATTCTAAATCCGGTCAAAAAAGTGTTTCATTCTCACTCTTCTTTTCTCCTTCTAAATGTTGTGTGCCGATATAATCGGACATCACTCTCCCTGCACGCTCCATCATCTCCTGAACCATTTTTTCCCATTCCTCTGCTAAAATATGGTGTTCTTCCTGTATCTTATTTCCCTGGACATATAAAACCGTGCTCACCGGCAATACCGTTTCATCATTTAGACGGATAAAACTTGTTGCACTGAAATTTTTTCCCGACACGACGCACACCTCCCATTCATCCTATGCTTTCCGCTCTGTTTTTTATGATACTATCCTTCTTTTTGGGGATAACAGCTGCATATCCTTTCTTAAAAAGGAGGGTTATGTATGAAAATTGCTGCTGCTTACATCCGTGTTTCCACCGATGACCAGCTGGAATATTCCCCTGACAGCCAGCTTGTACAGATTCACCGCTACGCTAAAACAAACGGCTTTACCCTGCCAGAGGAATACATCTTTATAGAAGAAGAGGGGCGTTCCGGCCGATACAGCGTAAAACGTCCTGAGTTTTTGCGAATGATTTCCACCGCAAAAAAGAAGCCCAAACCTTTTGATGCAATTCTGGTTTGGAAGTATTCCCGTTTTGCCCGCAGCCGTCAGGACAGCATCATTTACAAGTCTATGCTGCGCAAGGAACTGGGAATCGAGGTCATCTCAATCAGCGAAAATCTGGGTGATGACAAGATGTCCATTATCACCGAGGCGATCATTGAGGCGATGGACGAATTTTACAGCGTAAACCTTGCCGAAGAAGTGACCCGCGGTATGGCGGAAAAAGCCCGCCGGGGCCAGCCCCTGACCTACGCTCCCTTTGGCTATCGCATCGAGAACAAACGCTATTTTCCTGATCCAGACACTGCCTTGCTGGTACAGATGATCTATTCCGATTTTCTGTCCGGCATGGGCTATCGGGAAATTGCGCAAAAGCTTGACCAAATGGATGTTCGCACCCGATTTGGCAATCGGATGGAAAGCCGAAATATCGAATATATCTTAAAAAATCCTGTGTATATCGGGAAAATCCACTGGAATCCGGGTACAAAGATGCAACGTAGTGTCTTGCCAAACTCCGCTATTCTTTCCGATGGTGAGCATCCCGCTTTGGTAAGCCTTGATGACTGGAATGCTGTTCAGAAACGAATCAAAGAGTTAAAAACACTCTATCAAAAAAAGGCAAAATCCGCCGTCATCCCCGAACATGAATTTGCCCTTCGGGGACTGGTGCGGTGCAGCAGCTGCGGCTCGACTCTGGTAAACAGCGGCAATAGCTCTCTTCAATGCAATGCCTATGCCCGTGGCCGGTGCAGCGTATCCCATGCAATCAACCGGGAACATCTGACCCAGTTGGTTCTTTCCACCATACAGACCGACTTTGCAGAAAGCCGCTTTCAACTGAATCTGCCAAAATCTGCTCCAAGTATTGACCCTTTTACCCTTCTGCAAAACCAGTTGGAACGGGAACAGATGAAATTAAAACGGATTCAGCAAGCCTACGAAGCAGGTGTTGATACTCTGAAAGAGTATTCCCGAAGCAAGGAAAAACGAACCGCCTGTATTCGTCAGCTGCAAGAACAACTGGAAAAACTGTGTCTCTCTT
>UMCH01094360.1_pt1 | contig 32430 bp, 25 predicted proteins | sample 1964201 | NCBI WGS metagenome assembly UMCH01 (sample SAMEA4835965, study PRJEB28245) | human gut metagenome | biome: gut microbiome; material: fecal sample | place: Denmark | collected 2008 | reverse complement strand
AGTTGATGCAGGATTACAAAGAGCGAAAGTTAAGTTTGAACAATACAAAGATACATATGAAAGTGAAATTGAAAAATAGCATAAAACGAGGAGGTAGAATATGAGTATGAAAGTTTTAAGTTTAACAGAACCTTATGCAACTTTAATAAAAGATGGTAAGAAAAAGGTTGAAACTAGGAGTTGGAAAACATCATACAGAGGAGAATTATATATTCATGCTAGTTCAACTAAAATACATAAAGAAACAAAAGAGAACATAGAATTAATGAATTTACTAAAAGATAATGATATGAACTATGGAAATATAATTTGCAAATGCAATTTAATTGATTGCGTAAGAATGACTACAGATTATGTAGAGGATATGAGAAAGAATAATTACCAAGAATATATTTGTGGAGAATATTCAGAAGGAAGATATGCTTGGATATTAGAAAATATTGAAATATTAGATAAACCAATTAGTGCTAAAGGTCATCTAAGTATTTGGAATTATAGTGAATAAAAAGGAGGAGTGAATATGAGTGATATAGTAAAACAAGATGAAGTATTTGGAAATTATTACAATAGAATAAATTCATTAATTTTAAAGACAAAACAAAATGTTGTTAAAAATATAAATTATGAGATGGTAGAATTATATTATGCTATAGGTTCTACGATTAATGAATTAATTGAAGAATATCATTTAGAGGCTTCTCAAAATAAAATATTAAAATCTTTTTCAGAAAAATTGACACGAGAATTTGGAGAAGGTTATAGTGTACCTAATTTAAAATTAATGAAGAAATTTTATTTAACTTATAAAGATGGTTACACACTGTGTAACCAATTAAGTTGGAGCCATAATCGTTTAATAATGAATATAGACAATGAAGTTAAAAGAAATTTTTATTTGGAAGAAACGATAAAATCAAATTGGAGTGTTAGACAATTAGAAAGACAAATAAACAGTTTTTATTATGAAAGACTTTTATCAACAAGTGAAGAACATAAAGAAGAAGTGAAAAATGAAATAAATGTTTTAGAGAAAAAAGAAAAAGTGCAAGATTTTATAAAAGATCCTTATGTTTTAGAGTTTTTAGACATCAAAGATAGAAGATTTTTAGAAAAAGATTTAGAATCTAATTTACTTGAACATATATCAGAATTTTTATTAGAATTAGGTAGAGGATTTTCGTTTGTGGCAAGACAGAAAAGAATAGATGTAGATGGAGATAATTTTTATATTGATTTAGTATTTTACAATTATGTACTAAAGTGTTTCGTTTTAATTGATTTGAAATTAGACAAGCTAACCCATCAAGATATTGGACAAATGGATTTTTATGTTAGATACTATGATAATGAAATAAAGTCAGAAGATGATAATCCGACAATAGGAATAATACTATGCTCAGATAAAAAAGATACAATAGTAAAATATTCTGTTCTTAATGATAATAAGAATTTATTTGCTTCAAAATATCAATTATATTTACCAACAGAAGAAGAATTAGCGAGAGAAATTGAAAAACAAAAGGAAGAATTTGAAGATAAAGAATAGAGTGGTTCCACAGTGTGCAATCAGAAGATAGAAATAATATGGAGTATATATTAATATGGTAATAGATAAAATAAAAGTGAAGAATTATAAAATATTTCAAGAAAAAACCATACATTTAAATGATAATGTAAATATTTTTGTGGGTGAAAATGATGCAGGAAAAAGTACTATTCTTGAGATTGTAAATTTAATAACAACAGGAAAAATTAATGGCTATTTTATAGATAGACAAATTACAGCTAATTTTTTTAATTATGAAGTAAGAAAGAATTATATAGAAAACATAAAAAGTGGAAAATATGCTGAATTGCCAGAAATAATGATAGAAGCTTATTGTAAAAATAAAGAAGATTCTGAATTTAGAGGAACAAATAATACATTGGGAGAAGACTGTCCAGGAATAGCATTTTATTATACATTTAATCAAGATAATGCAGATATTTATAAGAGAAAATTAAAAGAAGGTGAGATACTTGATATACCACTGGAATTTTACAAAATTGAATTTATTGGCTTTCATGGAAATAGTATTACTAGCAAGTATTTACCATTTAAAGTTGCAACAATTGATGCTTCAAAAAGAGACTATAATAATTTGTTAAATAGATTTGTTTCAGAAAATATGGAGCAATTTTTATCAGATGAAGATAAAGTTATGTTAAGGTCTGAATATAGAAAAAGCATAATGAGTTTTAATAATATACCAAATATACAAGCATTAAATTCAAAATTGAAAGAAAATGTAAAATTGAATGAAAAAAGTATAAGTATTAATTTAAAAGATGAGAATGTTGATAATTGGAAAGAAGATATTGAGATAGCAGTTAATAATATACCGTTTGATAATATAGGATTTGGAAGTAGAAATTCAATGAAGATAGAATTAGCATTGCAAAATAATAAAGAGACAGTTAGTACACTTATTATTGAAGAACCTGAAAACAATTTATCTTATACTAATATGGCTAAACTAATTTTTAAAATTGAAGAAAACAAAGATAAGCAAATTTTTATTGCAACACATAGTAGTTATATAGCAAATAAATTAGATTTACAAAATATACACATAGTACATAATGGAAATGTGAATAGTTTACAGAATTTATATGATGATACAAGAGAATACTTTAAAAAATTACCAGGTTTTGATACCTTAAGAGTTATTTTAGCGAACAAAGTAATTTTAGTTGAAGGACCAGCAGATGACTTGATTATACAAAGGGCATATAAAGATAAGTACCACAAATTACCGATTAATGATGGAATAGATATTATTGCAGTAAATGCATTAGCATTTAAGAGATACTGCGATATTGCTATATTAGTAAATAAAGAAATAACTTTAGTTACAGATAATGATGGTAATATAAATGAAAATATTACACAAAAATATGATAAATATATAGGAAAAAGAAATATAAGAATTTGTTATGAAAAAGATGAAACTTTAAATACATTAGAGCCAAGTATTTTAGCAGCCAATACTATAAATGGCGAGATTTTGGATGATTTCATTGATGGAATATCAAAAAATGGATCAATGAAAGGAAAAACAAGAGAAGAAATAAAGAACTTTATGGAAAATAATAAAACAGAATGGAGTATGAGGATTTTTGATTATGAAAAAAATATAAGATATCCTCAATATATATTAGATGCAATCGAATAATGCTGTTATTATGGCTGCTGCAGGAGCTGGAAAAACGCATGACATTTGCAAAGAAGTAATAGAAAATGCAAAAACAACGAACAAAAAGATTTTAATTACAACTTATACTAATAAAGGTATTGATTCAATTAAAAAGGAATACAAAAAACAAAATAATGGTGTAATAGATAAGAATGTTATTATTTTGTCATGGTTTCAATTTTTATTGAGAGAGTTAGTAAAACCATATCAAAGTTCAATATTAAAAGGAATTAATATAATAAACTCAATAGATTTCAATCATCAATATGGATATATTAATTTTAGTTCTAGAGGAACACCTAAACACTATATACTTTCTAATAATAATATATTGTCTAATACTGTTAGTGAATTTGCAATAGATAGTAATGTAAATTCAAATAGTAAAGTAATACAAAGATTAGAAGATATTTATTCCCATATTTATATTGATGAAATACAAGATTTGGCTGGCGAAGATATAGAGATATTAAACTTACTTTTTAATTCTAAAATAAGTGTACAATGTGTTGGTGATGTTAAGCAATCAACATATACTACATATAATGCTAAAAAGAATAAAAAAGTAACAGGAATATATTTTATAGATTATTTTAAACAATTAGAAATAAATGGCATAATAACATTAAGATTCAATAATAAAACTAGAAGATTTGGAAAGGAAATATGTGAGTTTTCAAATAGTATATTTGATGACAACAATAAAATAGAATCAGATACAGTATATAACAAAGAAAATCAAGGAGTATATCTTTTAGATAAAAAAGATTTTGAACAGTACTTTAAAATGTATAAACCTCAAGTTTTAAAATTTGATGCAAGAACAAAAACAGATTATGATTCATTAAATTTTGGACAATGCAAAGGAATGACATTTGATAGAGTTGCAATATTTCCAAATAAAAAATATAAGGAATTTTTGCAGAAGAGAACAAGTTTAGACTCTCCTTGTAAATACTATGTTTCCGCTACTAGAGCAAAATATAGTATAGTATTTGTAGTAGAAAAATTATTTGAAAATGATAGGTTTAAATATATGAATATAAAACTAGAAGATAGTAGTATAAAAGTATCAAAATATATGGTATAAGAAAATTGTTGAGAAAAAAATCAGAGAATTTTATTAAAAAGTAAAATTTTCCTTGCTAAATACAAAAATTTATGTTAAATTAAAAACATAGTGATAGACAAAAAACACCAATATGGGTATACATTTCTTTGAAACTATTGCTATAACTAATTTTGAAACGGATAATAGGGGGCTTTTGTGCAAGGTACTTTTCGTATACGTCCTTTGCTAACGCACCAAAACAATTGATACTGTAAGAATTTAGCAAATGAATTCCTACAGTATTTTTGAACTTACCTCATTTTTACTCCATTAGTTTTACTTGTTTTCCATATTTTTTTATTAAATATATAAAATAATAATTATTATTACGTTTTTCTTCCATTCAATACTAATTTTATATAAATTATTTTAAAAAGGGAATGCTCGAAAATGAAAAAAATAAACTCTTTCTAACAATTGAAACAGCAGTTTTTTGTGATTTTTTTAACTTACCAAAAAACACCTTAATTGGTATTTTAATATTTAAAAAAAATTGTAATTTATATTACTCTTTATCTTTTTTACTATTCTTATATAATGTACTAAATATTAGTGTAAATAACATTGGTATAACTGAATATCCAGCATTATCTAATTTATGAGTAATTACCAAATATCCACCAACCAAAGTTAAAATTGCAAATACAAGACTTAATATTGAAAATATTTTTGATATCAATTTTTCTTTATTCATAACTTTTAAATCTCCTTATACATATAATTTGTATTACTTTTTATTAGTTATTTTATAAATAATTAAACCTATTAAAAAGCCAATACCAGAATCAACCAAATACCAAACTGCGTGAATTAAAGCTGAACTATTATAATAAATAAACACTGATGGTATAAACAATATAGATATAATTATTGGATAGATATATTTCCATTTTTCCTTTGAAATACTAGCAAATATTATAGCAAGTATAAAAGTTGATACCAAAATTAAGAATACCATTCCAATTATATCTGTTGGTCCTGCAAATAAAGGAAAAATGTAAAACATAAATAACTGTATCAATAATATTGTTATTTCCTTCCATATTTTTCTCATTTTAAATTCCTCCAATCATAACAAAAAATTACTATTTTGTTTTCACATATATTATCATAAAAACATATAACTTTCAAACAAAAATAGCATATCATTATAGCTACTGATATTTTATTCTACTGTATTGATATTTAAATATAAAATTATCAAATTATTTTCTTTAGATTTTTTGCAATCCCTAAAAAAGAAAAAGACGAACATAATTGTTCATCTTTTCTCAAAACTTACTTTCCGTTTTTTCCCTGTGTTTTTTGTTAGTTATTAGTTAGTTATTTATCTTCATCTGTTTTCTCTTTTACCTTCTTTAAAGATACACTATCAATAACCATTATTATAGCCCAACCGATTGCAAAAATGATTGAAGAAAGGATTTGGCCTACTACTGATTCCCCTAAATCTAATACTCGAATGGTAATTATAATAAATAATATTGATAAGACAGATTCTAATACAATTCTAGTTTTGATAATTTTTATGCTGTTTAATTTCTTTTTTCTAGCTGTAATACCAAATATTACATAAACTGCTACAAAAACATATGTTGCTAATACTACCATGTTATCAATCTCTGACATAATACTACCTCCTTGATGTCAATGAAAGCAAGTTTTGTTGAAATGCTCATTAATAGTTGATGAGTTATAAACAGCAGGGTTTTAATAAATATATTATACAATATATCTACATAAAAATCAAATTGGTTAATTTTAAAAATCTGTGAATTATGTAAAACTATTGTATAATATATTTCATCAACTCAATTAAGAAAATTTAAGGAGGATAATATTATTTGCTATATATATCTTCATAAGGATATTTTCTATCCATACATATATATTTTTCTAATTCATCAGTAGTATATTTGAAATCTTTTTCTTCAAATTTATTACTTAATTCTTCTAATTCTAATTTTAAGAAATTTAATTTATTACTAAAAACAGGATTACTTCTTTCAACTTCTAAATATTCATTTAATATTTTAGAAAATTCTAAATCTTTATTCGATATCTTTTTATACATTAACATTTATCCAATTGAATAACCCCACCATAAAAACCAAATCCAGTAAAAAATGTTACATTTTTTTAATTTTCCTTTTGTCATTTTGAATAACATCTTTAATCTTAATTCTTCTATTTTATTGTCATCTACAAATAATATCGAATCATACCCAAAAGTAGTTATAGGTTTCATAGTTTCTAAATTAATATTTTCATTTTGAGCTTTATTTTCAAGTGTATATATATCTTTATTATAATATCTCTATTCGTTTTCATTATTACATGAGTATATATTTTAAATTCTGGTATTAATTTAAAAAATCTATTTATCCAATTATTTCCTGCTGTTGTGCATAGTATAGCTCCTTGTTATAAATAATATTCTGCTTTTTCATCCTTTATAATTCAACCACAGCAGAGTACGGTTACATTTTTTTACTATTTATTTTACATATATTATTATAAAAACATATAACTTTCAACCAAAAATAGCCTTTTGTTTATTCAAAATCAGCATCTTTTTCTTAAACGTAGCGTTTATTCTAAATCAATTATAATTATTTTATTTGACATTTATTATCTTCTATTAAAATTTCAAATATTCCAAGCATAACTTAAAAAATTCAGTATGACTTTCAGAAAAATCTTCATTTTTTATTAATTCATTTATCTCATCTATAGTTGCCCATTTCACATTTTCTACTTCTTCTTTTTGAATTTTTATTTTTTTATATCTATATCTTCTCTTAAATAATAAATGTCTACAAAATCATCTTTAGTTTTTATTGTTTTCAATAGTTTAATATTTTGTTCTATTACATTAATCCCTAGTTTTTCTTTGATTTCTGTTATTATACCTTGTTTACTTGTTTCTCCTGATATGGGGTGCCCTCCTGTTGTAGCCCATTTACCATCTTTCTTTTTTACTCTCTTTTGAATCAAAAATTCATTTTTACCATTTTGTATAAAAATTACTACAGTTATATAATAATGCCCTTTTGGTACATCTTGTCCTTTATAAATTGTTTTTCCTGTTAATTCCTTGTTTTCATTGTATAAATCTCTTAATTCCATATTTAATCTCGTTAATAATTTATTTTTTAGCGTGATTTAGTATTAAATCATTCTTTTTTCATTAGCATTATAGCATATTTTAAATTTTTTGTAAGTATTTTTATTTAATTTTTAATATTGTGTCATTACATACTGTTCCATCCTCAGCTATAGTTGATTTTCTAACATAATTTCTCCAATTTTTTCAATAAATTAATATTTTCCAATAAAAATATTATCATAAAAGCAAGCGATTATCAATAATCACTTGCTTTTTCTTTTACTTTTTTTGTTGCAATACTTTTACTTTAAATAATAATGTCTTATAGGCTTTAAATCTTCATCTAATTCATAGCAAATTGGATTACCTGTTTGCAATTCTAATTTAATAATATCTTCATCACTTATATTGTCTAAATATTTTATTAACCCTCTTAAACTATTTCCATGTGCTGCAATTATAATTCTTTTACCTTTTTCTAATTCAGGTTTAATATCTGAATTCCAATATTCTAGAACTCTTTTTATTGTGTCTATAAGGTTTTCTGTTTTAGGTAATTCGTCTTTACTTAAATCTTTATATTTTTCGTCATTTCCAGGATATCTTGGGTCAGTTTCTTCTAGTTCTGGTGGCCTTACATCCGTACTTCTTCTCCAAAGCAATACTTGTTCTGCACCATATTTTTCTCTTGTTTCATCTTTGTTTAGTCCTTGTAATGCTCCATAATGTCTTTCATTTAGTCTCCAACTTCTTTTTATTTCGATATTTTCTTCTCCCATTTCTTTTAATATATAATCTAATGTGTCTTCTGCTCTTTTTAATACTGATGTAAATGCTAAATCAAAACGAAATCCCTTTTCTTTTAATATTTTTCCTGCTTCTTTTGCTTCTTGTATTCCTTGCTCTGATAGCTCTACATCTGTCCATCCTGTAAATTTATTTTCTAAATTCCACATGCTTTGTCCATGTCTAACTAATACTAATTTTATCATTTTTGTACCTCCTTATTTTTATTATGCCACAATAATATTAGATTTGCAATAAAATATTATTTTATCTGCATTTGTAACAGTTCTTATTCTATGTGCAATAATCAAAACTGAATGGTTTATTATTATAAAGATTACTTTTCTTTATTGAATTTTTTATAAAATAAAACCAGCACTTTCTTTATGTGAAAGTACTGGTTTTATTTCTGCAATAGCACTCGCTATTGCCTCGCATTAAGCTTTGGAGAATTCTTCTTTACGAAGTACATCATCAATGATGTTGTTTGCACTTTCCAGTGCTGTTGGATGAATTGCCTGAATATCAATAGACATTTTTATAAACTCTTTTGTAATTTCTTGATTTGCTGTTTCTACCATTCCATCACTTTCTTCTGGACTAAGTCCAAGTCTTTTGCCAAAATCAATAAATATTTTGTTTTTTATTGACTGTTTTGTAGATTTTTCTGGACATCGGTCTACTATATTTGTGATATTATGATCTTTTAACTTGTAAAACATTCTTTTTGTTTCATTGACAAAATCAGATTCATAATACATATCCCTATCAACCGGTCTTCGACTTGATACGATTTTTACTACTTTTTTTAAGAAAACTGTTTTCAAGTTTTCTAAAAAGCCCTTACCTTTATTTTCTTCCAATTTTTCAAGCATTGCTTTTTCGCTTCCCGTAATTGTGCCAAATGTTGGAGCTACCAATATAGCAGTTGTTTGTTTTGCAATCCGCTCAAGTGCTGCCGTCATTATAAGAGCTCCTTTTGAATGTCCTATTAATATTACTTTTTGGCAACGATATTCAAAATATATTGCAAATTCTTCTACTAGGTCTTCTAAGCTTTTACAGTTTGGTTTTATGTACAGTTCTATCACTGCAACATCTAACCTATTGTAACATGGCAACATGTGATCCATTATAAATGGATCTGGTAATCTGCTTCTATTCCTATGTAAAACAGTTCTAAGCTGAGTTGCAATCCAACTTTTATTAATAGCCTTTTTATCCATTGTATATCCAGATGTCTGAATAATAATTGGACCTCCTCCTCCTCTTCTTTTTACTAAAAGGAAATTATTCCCTTCATAAAAAAGTTTTGCTTTCCGCATTTCTAAGTCCTCCTTTGATTTTTTGCTGTACTATTATATCATTTTAATACTATAATGTAAATAATTATTTTATTCCATTTATGATAATATTAATTACAATGTTACAATTTAAAACTTATGCTTAAATTAGTTCGATATTATCTTCTAAAATTTTATTAATAATATTATCTCCCATTTTGAATGATGTTACATATCCTTGTAAAGTTTTTGCTTTTACTCTTAGATTGTAATTGTCTTCATTTACATATATTTTTGCTTTGCCTTTTCCATTTTTAGCTTCTTGTATTAGGTTTGAAACTGGCGAATTACCATCAAATGCAATAACTACTGAACTTCTTCTTTCAAATATTTCATAGTTAAAACTTTTATATATTCCCAATCCTTCATTTTCTGTTGATATTCGAATTCCTGTAATCGCTGTATCCATAAGTTTATTAGCCTCTTCTGTTGATATCATTTTAGGGATAATTGCACATACTTCAAATTTTTTGTGTAATTTTTTTGATATGTCTATTATTGCTTTTTCATATCCTTCCATTTTATGTCCAATTACAAAATAGACTTTCTTATTATCTATCTTTTGTATTAATTCTTCTAACATTTGTATTCCGGCTTCTGTTGTTTGTGTTACTCTATTTTTTGCGTTAAAACTTCCTCCTGCAATTATTATTGGTATTTTGTCTTCTGGCAATTTTTTTATTTTGTTTTTTAATATCTTTTCTGATTCAATGTTATGATTTATTCTTAATGGTATACGATTGTTTTTGTTTTCTTCTTCTATTTTATCTTCTAATTCTAATATAGCTTCTCTTATTGTTCTTCCTGCTAAAAATTCGTTGAATTTTTTACTTTTTTCTTCAAAGTATTTGTTTTCATGTTCTATTATTTCATCTTCAACTTTTCTCATTTTTAGGAAATCATCATTACTTAATCCTAACAAATTTTGTATTGCAAGTTGTTCATCAACCGTATCTGTTCCATAACATCCTCCACCATCTGTTCCTTGAACACATTTAATGTCATTATCTAGATATTTTTTTATTGGATGATTTTTTAGGTTGCTTAAATTATTTAATCTTACATTTGAGGTTAATTGAAATTCTAGTACAGCACCTGCCTCTTTTATTTCTTGGATTAGTTTTTGGCCTTCTTTTGAGTCTAACTTTGCTGTATATAATCCATGTCCTATTCTTATTCTTGGCATTTTTTGTCCTGGCTTTAGACTTTGTTTTACACATTCAATTGATTTTCTTACGTTATCCTTTAAGCTATCATTTTCACCAGCATGTATTCTTATTGTATATCCATTGTCTTCATTGCATGCATATTGGACAATTTCTTCTATTGCTGGTTTTAGTTCTGATATATCATTTATTTCTTCTCCTATAAAGTCACTTCCTACTACATATGGGCTTTTGGATACTGCTTTTAGTACATTTAGGTTTTCTCTTAAATAGTTACTACTTGTTTTTGCATCTTTTATTATTGTAAGTGGAATTCTTCTTATTGCTGCTAAAAATCTGATTTTTACTCCTGTTTCTTTTTCTATTTGTGGCATTATTCCATGTACATCTTCTAATAGGCTTATTGATTTCATTCCCTTTTCACATAAATGACTATCTGCAATTTCTATATAATATATCCCTTGTTTTTTATATTCTCTTGCTATCCATAACAATTTGTCTTGTCTTAAATTGTTTTTTGCATATGGACTGTTTTCTTTTGAATCTTCTATCATTTTATTTAGTATTTCTTTTATTTCTTTATCTGGAATTTGTTCTATTTTATTTTTTTCTAGATTTATTTTTTCTTCGCTTTCTATTCCTCTTGCAAAAACATATCTATATAAATATAGTTTTTCAAGATTTGTGAATACTGCTTGTCCGTCTTTTAATATTTCTAAGCTTTTTCTTATTTTTTGTATATTTTCATCTGCATTTTCTAGGTTGTTTAATATTAAGTCTGCAAAGTTTATGAATGTGTTATCATCTATTCTTCTTGTCAGATATTTCCCTTGTAACTCAGAATTTTCAAATTGTTTTTCAACTTCTTTTCTTTGTTCATATATTTCTTTTTCTTGCTCTTTTGTTATTTCTAAATTGATTTTTTTAATATAATATAATGGATATCTAACTTGATGTTTTATTCCTAATGCTATTAAACAATCTGCTGATAAATTTGCATTCATATGTGTATGTAAGTCTGTTCTGAATTTTGCTTTTTTTAGTATGTATGATTTTACTAATGTTTGGTTTATACTTAAGTTATATCTTTTGGTTTGTGACATTAAAGTTTTACTTATTGCTGGAATTGTAGCTTTTATTTCTATTCTTCCATCTGTGTATATATTTGCTATTTTTATTCCTCCTAGCCTAAATATGTAAACTTCTTCATTGTCTCCATTTATACTTGCTGGTATTGTTCCTTTTATAATTTTCATATTTTTTTCGTTTTTTGTTGTTTCTAGATTACATATTTTTGCTAGGTTTGTTATTAGATTTCCTGTTCCATGGTTTGGTGTTTCTAGTATATATGTTAGTTCATCTTCATTTGTTTGATATAGGTTTATTATTATATCTTTTTCTTTATCTAGATAAAATTTGTTTATTATTTTTGAATTTTCCATTTTATTTTTTCTCCGTTTCTTTTAATAGTTAATTCAATATTTTATCATAGTTTTTGTTTCTTTTCAATGCTTTATGTCTACTTTTTAATATATAGTTCCATTTTCTTTTTTATATTTTTCAAATGTTTTTAAACATTCTTCTCTATCTAAGTGTGTTAGATGTATTAAATCTTTGTTGTTGCCTTTTAGATAATCATAAATGATATCATCTCTGAATCCTATGTTTCCTGCATCTTCTTTTGTGCATCCATAGTAGACTTCTTTTATGTTTGCCCATATTATTGCTGATAAGCACATTGGACATGGTTCACATGATGTGTATAAAATGCATTCTGATAAATCATATGTGTTTAGTTTTTTGCATGCTTCTCTAATTGCTACTACTTCTGCATGGGCTGTGGGATCATTATTTTTTAGTACTCTGTTATTTCCATTTGATATTATGTTACCTTCTTTGTCTGTTATTACGGCTCCAAATGGTCCTCCTTCTTTGTTTTCTATTCCTTTGTCTGCATTTTCTTTTGCGATTTTCATGTATTTGTTCATATTTTTTCTTCCTTCCTTTTTTATTAATCATTTAAATTTTAAAAAAGTACCTTGCAATTTACATTTTTCACTTATAGTTGTATTTGCCTAATTTTCAGCTGGAAATTTTATAATATTTCTTGACTTTTTACATATAAATAGACTATAATAAGTATCGGAAATGACAAATCCACAAACGTGGTTTTGCCGATATAGTGTAAAAAATTCACATCTAAATCTTCAAATTACAGATGTGAGCTTTTTTATTTATGTAATTTCTTATCATTTCCTATGACAATTATTCTACAATATTATCTTTATTTTGTCTATAATATTTATAAAATTTTATAATTTATTTTTACCAATAAATTACTATTTTTCTAACAAACAAATAACTTTTAGGTTATCGTTGATATCTATCTTGATTTTTTAATTTTAATATTTATTTCTCAGTGCTGTTATTTACGTAATAATTTGCATTCTTTGTTATTTATGATATAATACAGTTATACTGTAAATTACAGTATATTGTAGCTTTAAAAATATATTTTTTATGAAAGGACGGTGTTGATGTTATGGCTAAACCCTATAACTGGAACTGGAAAATCAAACGGGAAAATTATGATTTAATCAACTATGGAACTAAAACCCTTGAAGTAAGGGTTGGATATCCTTTTATTAAAAAAGTTCAAAAAGGTGATACTATCACTTTTTCAGATTATTCTAATATCAAGTTTGATGTTATCCGTGTAACTCGCTATGAAGATTTTCCTGACATGCTAGACAACGAAGATTCTTCTAAAGCAATTCCTGGCGTTACCAAGTATAAAGCTTTGGAAATGTATCAGGAAATTTATCCTGAAGATAAAGAAGCTTTGGGAGTTTATGTATTTGAACTTCGGAAACAGACAAATAATATGAAAATTTACACATTAAGTTCTCTTATTAACAATCATAAGCTATTTATTAAATTTGCACAAAAGGCTTATTTTGCTACGGATTGCATACGCAAAGATTATCCTAAGCATTTTGAGTGGTATTGGTCAAAAGAAGTTCCTAGAGTATTTAATGGTACTGGCGAAATTGTTATTTGCACAATTAATAATAATGTAGCTGGTATAGTATTTTTGAAAAAGGATGACACTGAAATCAAGATCTGCACTTTTCTTGTAGTTGAAAACTACCGCGGAAAACATGTTGCAGACAAGATGTTGAAGTATGCTTTTAAGTACCTTGGTACTACCAAGCCTCTTATAACAATTGCAGACTACAAAGTTTCAATGTTTGAGCCTTTTATTAATAAATACAATTGGAAGTTGACTCAAACTATGAGTAAAGGCTATTATAATAACCATTCTCATGAGTTAGTGTACAATGGAGAACTTACCGAATAGTTTTCAATCCGTCAAAATAAAACACTCAAAAATTCAAATGCATTTTTGAGTGTTTTGTTATTATATTTTTTCAATTCGTATTCCGACAACACCATATTTTTTTTGTTTTTCTGGTGTATAAAATTCTTCTAATACACTTAATAATTCTTTCTTTGTCATTGATTTATCAGCCATCATTTCTATATCAAAATCCCTAAATAATTCTTCAAATGTATTATATCTTAACAAACCTATAACTTTAACTTGCATAGCAGCTTTTAACTCTGGTTCTTTTTTGAAAATTATAGTATCTCCAATATTAATTTTTTGTCTTTTCTCGTCATATAATCTTAATTCTATTCTTTTTGTGCCATTGTTAATATAATCAAAATATTTAGGTTGTAATTTTAATATATGTTCCATCTTTTTTCCTCCATTTAGTATTGTAGCACAAAGTTTTTTTTTGTAAATAACTATTTAGAGCACTTTTTAGTTGTATATTTTATAAAATCACATTAAATTTTATATATTAGTAACATTATATAACTTATATATAAATTCATAAACGCTTTTTTACTCTAATATATTTTAATAAATCTCTTTAATTTGGAGGAATTTAAATGATTGTAAAAACCTTGAAAATAAGTAAACAATTTTACTTTATAATAACAATTTTACTAGTTATCATAATTTTAGCAAGTTATATTTTTATTTCAAAATCAGCTAATTTCGGTCCTGAGTTATTTTGGAATAAGTATTCTAATTCTTCTATATCCGAATCCTCTGATGGTAATTTTATTAAATGGGTTGATTTTAATATAACCGCTGATGCTTTATCAAAGACCGCTAAACTAGATATAGATTCTCATAATTCTGATTCAGAAATAAAATATAATTGGATAGAATTACTGTCTTACTTGGCTTGTAAAAATGGTGGAAATTTTAAGAATTTTAAACAGAATGATTTGGATAAGTTAGTTGAACAGTTAAAAAGTTGTAAATCTATGCAAGATTTAACTCAAAATATGAAGTTTTATAATTATTATTTTAATGCATATTCTGCTGTTTTGGGTGGATTTATTGGCAATTATTCTATTGAAGTTTCATCTGATGATGGTACTACTAATTTTGAAAATAGGTATGGTTTGAAAGCTTTTTTGCCTATTGCAAAAAACTACAGTTTCAGTCATTATGATGACTTTGGTGCTTCTAGATCTTATGGTTTTAAACGTACTCATTTAGGAAATGATTTGATGGGAAGTATTGGCACTCCTATTATTGCTGTTGAGTCTGGCACTATTGAACATTTAGGCTGGAATCAGTACGGTGGTTGGCGTGTTGGTATTAGAAGTTTAGATGGAAAAAGATATTATTACTATGCTCATTTAAGAAAAAATCATCCATATGTTTCTGGACTTGCTGAAGGCTCAAAAGTTACTGCAGGTGATGTTATTGGTTATTTAGGAATGACTGGATATAGTACTAAAGAAAATGTTAATAATATTAATGTCCCTCATTTGCATTTTGGCTTGCAACTTATTTTTGATGAATCTCAAGTTGATGGTAATAATGAGATTTGGATTGATGTTTATAATATTATTGAGTTTTTGATGAAAAATCGTTCTGAGGTTTTTATGAATAATTCTGATACTAAGGATTTTGTTAGGAAGTATAATTTAAGAGAGTGAGACAAAGGGGACTGTCAATTAGAACCGTCCCAATTGGTCACTTTTCTTATTTTTTGCCGTAATACTACTGATATTGTTTTATTTATTTTTCCTCTTACAATTTGTATATTAACAATGTCATTTGGCTTTTTGCCATATATATATTCTCTTAATTCATTCATTGTGTTAATTTCGTTTCCGTCTATTGTTGTTATTATATCGCCTTCCTTTATTTCTGTTTTTGATGCTGGTCCATTTTTATTTATTTGCACTATATATATTCCTTTATTAAAATTCAAATTACTATTTAAATATGGTATTACTTCTTTGTCATATGCATATATTCCAAGTGTTGCCTGTTCTAATGTTCCTGTTTGAATAAAACTTTCTATTATTGGTTTTACTACATTTATTGGTACTGCAAATCCTATTCCTTCTGCTGATGTTATTTTTACTGTGTTTATTCCGTATTATTTCTCCATTTGGATATACTAATGGTCCTCCACTGTTTCCAGGGTTTATTGTTGCATCTGTTTGTATTAAGTCTGACATGTAAGATACTTTATCTTTTTCTTCTAGTTTTATTGTTCTGTTCTTACTGCTTATTATTCCTGATGTTACTGTTCTTCTGAATTCAAATCCTATTGGATTTCCTATTGCATATACCGTTTCTCCTATTCTTATTTTATCTGAGTCACCTAGACTAATATATTTTAAATTGGTTGCTTCTATTTTGGTTATTGATAGGTCTAGGTCTGTATCACTCCATACTACTGTTCCTTCATATTTTTTGCTGTTTTCTAGTGTTATATAACATGTACTGTATTTTTCTCCTGTTACATGTTCATTGCTTAATATATATCCGTTTTCTGATATTATTACTCCTGTTCCTAATCCTAGTGTGCTTTCTGTGTTACTACTGAATATTGAGTTTCCGTTGTCTTTTAATTTGGATATTCCTACTACACTTTCCATTGTTTTTTCTAGAGTATCTGCTATTGTTCTACTTTTTTCTTCTGCCTTTTCCACAGTTTGTTCATTGCCTGTGGATAATGTTCTTTGTGTTTCGTAGTTTTGTGGTGTTATTTCTATGTTTGAATATGTATAGTATAAGTAATATCCTATTAATATTATTATGATTATTAGTATTATGCTAGATAGTATTTTTTTTATTTTGTTTTTTTGTCTTCTTTTTTTTGGCATTGTTTTCCTCCTGTTTTTATTATGAACAGTTTTGGAGGGATTAAACATTTGTTATATATTTTTTACAAGTTAATTATAAATATAATTTGTGTGCAATTTAATTTATATATACAGAAAGTTGTATAACTTTATATAAAAGAAAAATTTCAATTGAGTACTACTTTTTAGCAACCTCAATCAAAATTTTTCTTTTTTCTTATTACAATTGTAATTTTTTTGGAGAACATACCTTTAATTGGTTAAATTTGCTGTTCTAAAGTTTGAACTTCAATTTTTTAAAATGCTTCTTCATTACTACTGATTTTTTCTTCCATTTTCTCAAAAAATTTTATTCCTTCTACAGCGACTTCTATTTCACTATTAGTTGGTGGTGTTGTGATAAGTATCTGTAGGAATCTTAGCCATCCTTTATATTCTGCCATAATTAAAAATATAGAAGTTCCTATAACAATAAAACTATAATCAAAAATATTTATTTCTGCACCAAATGCTATTGCTAGGCTTATTACTGTATACATACAAATTTTACATATTTCTTTTCTACTGCCACATTTTTTTGAAAACCGAGATGATTTTTTTACTTCGTCGAATGTCGGTATTCTTTGTAATTTATCGTATGCATTAATTACCATATGTTCTGCTGCATGATATCTTGCTGTAGAATTTTCTTTTCCATTTTTTGATTTCATTTGGTAAACAAATTTTCCAAATTCGAACACATCAAATGAAATTGTTATAGAAAAGTATATTGTTGCTAGCACAAACCATATGTTTTTGGTTAATATACAACATATTATTAAAATGATATCAAATAAAATAACCTTTTTCTTACTTATATATTCCCCTTTTTCATTTAGTAGTTGTATGGTTTCTAGGTATTCATCAATTTCAACTGGTACTATACGTGATTGTATTTTTTCAAATTCATCCCTATATGTTTCATACCCAATTATTGGTATTTTGTTAGAATAGAAAACTATTCCATTCCTCTTTGCCCGTGCCTCTTGTACGTTTTTTTCTTCCATATTCCTTCTCCTTTTATGCAAGTTTTTATATCCATATTGTAACAAATTTCTAGTCAAAAGTCAATTTATGTAAATCACTTATTTGAATGATTTCTTATAGTTCATAAATAAGAATAATTAGTTCCTTACGAATGTGAAATTTTATTTTTAAAAAACCTGTCAAATACTTGCATATTGTGTTTTTTAATAGTATAATTCAATTGTTATTAAACGTAACTTTGAAGGGGTAATATATATGAAAAATAAAGAACTTTTTGAATTAACAAATCCACAAAAATCAATTTGGTATACTGAACAATTTTATGCAGAAACAACAGTAAATAACATCTGTGTTTCAGGAACTCTATATGGACAAGTTGATGAAAATATATTAAAACAAGCTATTAATAATGTTGTTAGGCAAAATGATAGTTTTAGAATTCATGTTGTTTTAGATAATAACGTTGTAAAACAATATATATCAGACTATAAAAAATTCAATATTGATGTTGAATATGTTAATGCTGAGTCTGAAGTAATACAATTAGAAAAAACAGAAGCAGAATATAAATTTGATATTATTGATTCTGATTTATTTAGATTTAAAATTGCTATATCTAAAGGTAATTTTGCTTGTATTATTTTGACTGTAAATCACTTGATTGCTGATTCATGGGCTCTTGGTTTAGTAATTCAAGAAATTATAAAAAATTATAATTCTATTAAAAATAATGAAATTTTTAATCCAGATACTTTTTCTTATTTGGACTATATTAATTCTGAAAAAGAATATATAAACAGTAAAAAATTCACAAATGATAAATATTTTTGGAGTCAAACTTTTAGTACAATACCAGAACAAGCAACTATTCCTGGTTCAATTAATGGAGTAAAAAACATATCTTATAAAGCTAAAAGATTAAGTTTTGAACTTGACAAGGATATTGTGTCTAAAATCAATAATTTTTGTAGAGAAAATAAAATTTCTACTTTTAATTTCTTTATGGCAATATTTTCTATTTATATTGGACGTGTGTCTAATATAGATGATTTTGTTATCGGTACGCCTATTTTAAACCGTTCTAATTTCAAAGAAAAACACACTACAGGTATGTTTATTAATACAGTACCTATCAGATTTGAAAATGTTAATGATGGTTCTTTTAAAAATTTAGCAAGTACGGTTGCTTCCAAAATGATGGGGATTTTGAGACATCAAAAATATTCGTATAATTCTATTTTAGAGGATATTCGTAAAGAACATAGTAACATTCCTAATTTATATAATATTTTGATTTCTTATCAAGTTACTAAAGCATTTGATAGTGAATTAGGGAACTATAAAACTGATTGGATTTTTAACAATTATTGTGCTAACGATTTTAATATTCATATTTATGATATAAACGATACTGGTAGTTTATTTATTGATTATGATTATTTGATTGATAAATATTCTGATGATGATGTTATTTGTATTCAAAATCGTATTGTTAATATGGTTAAACAAATTTTGGCTAATAATGATATAAATTCTTGTGATATTGATATTGTTACTCCTGAAGAGAAAAATACTATTTTGAATGTTTTTAATAATACTAATAGCAATTATCCACGTGATTGTATGATTTCTCAGTTATTTGAAAAACAAGTTGAAAAAACTCCTGATAATATTGCTGTGGTTTTTGGTGATGATAAGCTTACATATAGACAATTAAATGAAAAAGCAAATAGTTTAGCTTTTTTACTTAGAAATAAATATAATATCAAACGTAATGATTTGGTTGGTATAATGATTAACCGTTCTCTTGAAATGTTTCTTGCAATTTTAGCGGTTTTAAAGGCTGGTGGAACTTATACTCCTATTGACCCTAACTTTCCTGAAGAACGTATAAAATATATGTTGGAAAATGGAAATGCTAAGTTATTGCTTACTTCTAATCATTTAAAAGATACTGTAAACTTTGATAATAAACTTGCAATTGATTTAGAAAACAGTAATATATATAACTTGCCAAATAAGAATATTGAAAATATAAATGAACCTGAAGATTTAATTTATATAATTTTTACATCTGGTTCTACTGGTCTTCCAAAAGGCGTTATGCTAAAAAACAGAAATGTTGTTAACTTTATTTTTGGTATGATGAAGGAATTTGCTTTTACTAATAAGGATATTATTGTTTCTATTACAACTATTTCTTTTGATATATTTGTATTAGAAAGTCTTATGCCTCTTGTAAATGGGCTTACTGTTGTAATTGCAAATGAACAAGAACAAACTAACATTGATTTATTTAATACTTTGTGCTTAAAAAATGATGTAAATATTATTCAAACTACTCCTTCTAGAATGCAAACTTTTATTAGCTCTGGAAGTAGCACTGATTTTTTGAAAAATGTTACTCATTTGTTAATTGGTGGTGAACCATTTCCTTCTGCTTTGTTAGAAAATTTAAGAAAACTTTCTAATGCTAAAATTTATAATATGTATGGTCCTACTGAAACTGCTGTATGGTCTACACTTCAAGATGTTACTAATGAACAAAATATCTCTATTGGGAAACCTATTATAAATACACAATGTTATGTTTTGGATAAAAATAATATGCCTTTGCCATATGGTGTAAGTGGTGATTTGTTTATTGCCGGAGATGGTGTAAGTAAGCGGTTATTTGAATAGACCTGACCTTACTAATAATGTTTTTGTTAACAATCCTTTTATAAATAATTCTATTATGTATAAAACTGGTGATATTGCTTATTTTAAGAAGGATGGTAATTTAGTTTGCCTTGGACGTTCTGATTCTCAAATAAAAATTAGAGGTCTTAGAGTTGAACTACGGTGAAATAGAGGATAAACTTAATAAACTGCCTTATATAAATTCTTGTGCAGTAGTAAAAAAAGTTGATAAAAATTCACATGATGTTTTATGTGCATATTTTACGGCTGATTCTAAAATTGATGTTTTAGAAATTCAAAAAGCTTTAGGTGAATTCCTTCCAAAATATATGATTCCTGCTTATTATAAGCAAATGGATATGCTTCCTCATACTCCTAATGGAAAAATAGATAGAAAGAAGTTACCTGATCCTGTTTTTAAAACATCTAACAGAGAAATTATTAAACCTAGAAATGATGTTGATAAAGAACTTATTAGTATATTATGTGAACTTTTAAAACAAGATAGTTTAAGTTTAGATGATTCATTTTTTGAGCTTGGTGGTGATTCTCTTTTGGCTATTAGTTTGTGTGCAATAGTTCAAAATAGATTTAATGCTAAAATATTTGTAAAAGATATTATAGATCACCCTATTATTATGGATTTATCTGACTTAATTAGTGAAAATATGAATAAATTAAGTGTTCCTGTTTTAAAACATGTTGCTCCTGCAGATTATTATAAACTTTCTTCTGCTCAAACAAGAATGTATTATAGCAGTAAGATTTCAGGAAATAATTCTGTTTTATATAATATTCCAGGTGCAATTATTGTTGATGGAGTTCTTGATATTGATAAATTAGAAAAATGTTTTAATAAAATAATTGAAAGACATGAATCACTTCGTACATATTTTGTAATAGAAGAAAATACTGTTGTACAAAAAATTGATGAAAATGTACAATTTAATTTAGAGACACTTGATAATGCAGATTTTAATAATTTTGATGAAATTTTTAGAAGTTTTATAAGACCTTTTGATTTGGAAAAAGCTCCATTATTTAGGGTTAAATTTATAAAATTTACTAATAATAAATCTGCCATTTTACTTGACATGCATCATATTGTTTCAGATGGAAAGTCTATTTCTATTTTGATAAATGAAATTTGTCAATTGTATAACAATTTAGATGCAAATCTTCCAAATTTGGAATTTACATATAAAGATTTTACTAGCCTTTTGGATGACAAGGTATTTAAAGAAAATTATAATGAAGCTGAAAAGTATTGGTTAAAACAATTTGAAGGCGAAATTCCAGTTCTTAATATGCCTACAATGAATGTTCGTCCTGCAACACAATCTTTTGAAGGTATGAGAGTTTATAAAAAACTAGATAATTCAACTTTTGATACTATAAATGACCTTTCAAAAAGACTTCATGTTACTCCATATATGATTCTTCTTAGTGCTTATTATATTTTACTTTCAAAATATACTGGCCAAGATGATATAATTATTGGTAGCCCTAGTGTAGGAAGAGATTTAGAAGCTTCGCAATCTATTATTGGTATGTTTGTAAATACATTTCCTTTACGAAATAAAGTAGATAATTCTCTTTCTGTATTGGAGTTTTTGGAAAGTTTAAAGAATAATCTTGTTGATGATTTTAAATATCAATTTTATCCTTTTAATGACCTTGTTGATAAGTTAAATATTAAAAGAGATGCAAGTAGAAATCCTCTTTTTGATGTAATGTTTATTTATCAAAACAATGGTTATGAAAATATAAATATTGATGGTATTAAGGCTACATATAAAATTCCTGATACGAAAACTTCAAAATTTGATTTGTCTCTTGAGGCAGTTCCTATAAATGGAACTATTAATCTTACTTTTGAGTTTTCTACAAAATTGTTTAACAAAGAATTTATTGAAAATCTTTCAGAAAATTTTGTTAATATACTAAATGTTATTACTAATAATATAAATATAAAAATTGCTGATATTGATATGCTTTCTGAAGATGTAAAACAGAAAATATTATATGGCTTTAATGATACTCAAAAAGATTATCCAAATAAAACTTTTTCTACTCTTTTTGAGGAACAAGTTGAAAAAACTCCAAATAATATTGCTTTAGTTTTTGGTGATAAATCTTTAACTTTCCGTGAGTTAAATGAAAAAGCAAATAGTTTAGCTTATTATTTAAGAAATACTCAACATGTTGAGAAAGAATCTTTAGTAGGTGTTATGGTTAATCGTTCTTTGGAGATGATTATTGCTATACTTGCAGTTATGAAATCTGGTGGAGCTTATATCCCAATTGATCCAGGTTTCCCTGAAGATAGAATTAATTATATGCTTTCTAGTAGTTCTGCCTCTGTATTGCTTACTAATAAAAAACTTGAAAGCAAAATTGATTTTGAACATAAGGTAACAATTGATTTGGATAATAACGATATATATTCTCTTCCAAATGAGAACATTGAAAATATTAATACTTTGGATGACTTGCTTTATGTAATATTTACTTCTGGTTCTACTGGTCGTCCTAAAGGTGTATTGCAAACACAAAAAACACTTGTTAATTTTGCACATTATTGTAATGATTATGTTGGATATTTGAAAGAACCAAAAAATCAAGCTATTGTGTCTATTTCAACAGTAAGCTTTGATATCTTCTCTTATGAAGCCCTTATTCCTCTTCAAAGAGGTGTAAAAGTTGTCATTGCAAATGAAGATGAACAAACTATGCCTAAGCTTTTAAATGATTTAATGGTTAAAAATGCAGTTACTGCAACCCAGTCTACACCTTCTGTAATGCAAGTATTTGTAAATAATATTGATAGTATTCCAGCTTTAAAGAATATAAAATATTTGACATTAACAGGCGAACAAGTTCCTATTACATTAGTTAGGGAATTAAAGGATTTAGGTAATATTACTATATATGATGGATATGGTCCTACTGAAACTTATTATTGTACTTTATCTGAAGTAAATACTGATTTTATTACAATAGGCCAACCTTTTTATAATGATCAGATTTATATTTTGGATAGTAATATGATGCCTGTTCCAGTTGGTGTTATTGGTGAAATTTATATTTCTGGTGATGGTGTTTCAAAAGGATATTTAAATAATATTGATTTGACTTCTAAGAGCTTTTTAAATAATCCTTTTATGAGTGGAAAAACCATGTATAAAAGTGGTGATTTAGGAAAATATTTGGAAAATGGTGATATTTTATGTCTTGGTAGAAAAGACAATCAAATAAAAATTAGAGGTCTTAGAATAGAACTTGGTGAAATTGAAGCATTAATTTCAAAATATCCTAATATTGAAAAAACAGTTATTGTAAAACAAAATATGAACAATAGAGAATTTATATCTGCTTATTTTGTTGCTAATAAGAGAATTTCAGTAGATGAGCTTAGAAGATATTTAGCAAAAAGATTACCTAGATATATGATTCCTTCTTACTATATTGCATTAGATGATTTTCCTTATACACCAAATGGTAAGATTGATAGAAAAAAATTACCAATGCCTAAAGAAGTTTTAAATATTAGCAAAGAAAATTATGTTCCACCTAAGACAGACCTTCAGAAACAATTGGTAAGTATTTTTGAAAAAGTGCTAAATACAAAGCCAATTGGAATCCATGATAATTTCTTTGAACTTGGCGGTGATTCTCTTCTTGCAATGAGCTTAAATATTGAATTATTGGAATTTACAAATAAAGTTTCTTACTCAGATATTTTTAAATTTTCTACTGTTGCTGAACTTGAAGATAAGATAAATTCTGATAATAATAAACCAATATTAAATAAATTTGAAAATTTACCTGGAGGAGCTCTAGATATATTAAATAAAACAACTAAGAAATCTAAAATAGAAGAATATCATCCTAAAAACATTTTGCTTACTGGTTCTACTGGTTTTCTTGGAATACACATTTTGGATGAATTCTTAAAAAATGAGAATGGAAAAATATATTGTATAGTTAGAAAAGAGCCAGGAATGTCTATAACTACAAAACTTTCTCAAAAGTTAAATTATTATTTTGGTAATAAATATGATAATTTAATTAATAACCGAATAATTCCTGTAACTGGTGATATTTGTAAACCTAATTTTGGACTATCTCAAGAAGATTTACAGAAAATAGTAAATAACATTGATTTAGTAATACATAGTGCCGCAAATGTTGCTCACTTTGGAAATTACAATAATTTTTATATGACTAATGTTACAAGTGTAAAATATATTATTGATTTTTGTAAGGATTTTAATAAAAAACTATATCATATTTCAACTACTGGCGTGTCTGGTAAAAAACTTGATTTATCATATGTTTTACTAAAAAAATCTATTAGACATTTGGTTAATCCTGAATTCTGCGAGGATTCTTTATATATAGGTCAATTACTTGATAATGTTTATACTCATAGTAAATTTGAGGCTGAAGCTGCTGTACTTGATGCTATTAGTAAAAATGTTGATGCTTATATATTACGTATGGGTAATTTGATGCCTAGATTAAGTGATGGTTTATTCCAAGAAAATATCTTGCAAAATGCTTTTGTTACAAAGCTTGCTGCTTTTATGAAACTCGGAATTATTCCAGATTACTTGTTAAAAAGTCCTTTAGAGTTTACGCCTGTAGATTCTGCGGCACAGGCTGTATATAAAATTATAACTCATCCTTCAGAGAAAAATAGAGTTTTTCATATCTATAATCATAAAACTGTTGCTTTGGGTAAATTTTTAAAATTGATTAAGAAGTTTGATTATAATGTCAAGGTATTGCCAGAAAATGAATTTAAAACTACGGCAATCAATATTTTGAAAAATGATGAAAAAAGGAGTTCTTTACAAAATATAGCAAATGATTTTGACAGTAATTATCATTTAAATTATAATGGTACTATAAAATTAAAATCTAATTTTACGATTAAATATTTAAGGAAATGTGGTTTTAAGTGGCCTAAAATTAAAAATAAATATTTAATTGATTTTATTAAATTACTAAGGAAGGTGATATAACGATGTCAACTACAGATTCAATTGTATTATGGATATTAGTATTTGTATCTGGTGTTTTGATTTTGCTTTTAAAAAATCTTTTGACTCAAAATAATAAAAAGCCATTGACTAAAATATTTATTGTATTATTTGGATTAATGTTATTTTGGTTAACTTGTATGATACTTCAAATTATTTTCTTAAATAAATATGATATTAATTTAAAATATTTCTTTAATTTGTATTATATAAGTATTTGTTTTTTACCAATTGCATTTTACTTTATGGCTATTATTTTTGAAAATGGAAGATTAGATTTTAAAAGATATTATTTATTATTATTTATTATACCAATTACATCATTGTTATTGCTTTGGACAAATGATTTACATCATTTATTTTATAAGGAGTATTCCATGAGTTTATCTACTGCTTATGGACCATGGTTTTATGTACATACCTATTATACATTTTTAATTTTTGGTATATCTCTATTTATACTAATGAGATATTCAATTAAAAATGCTGGACTATTTTCTAGACAAGCTATATTGCTTATAATAGGTTCTCTCGCTCCTATTATTGTAAATTTACTTGGTAGTACTGGACTTTTGCCTGTGTCAATATATGCAACTCCTATTGCATTTTCTGTAACTATTATTTGCTTTACTATTGGAATTTTTAGGTTTAATCTATTTAAACTTACTCCTATTGCTCTTCAGAAAATTGTTGATAGGATGTCTGATAGTTATTTGGTTTTAAATGATGACGGGACTATAACAGACTTTAACCAAACATTTTTAGTAACTTTTAAAATTAAGGACATTGCTTTAAGAGGTCAAAATTTTGATACTTTTTGTAAAAATAATAAAATAAACTATAGTAAAATAAAAAATGCAATTATAAAAACAAAAGATTCCAAAAAGACTATTTCTTTTGAGTATCATGTTAGTAGAATTCATAAAATCTTCTCAGTTGAAGTTAATACAATTTATTCAGATGGTGCATCATTAGGAACGTTAATCTTGTTTAAGGATATTACTCAACATATTCAAGATATGGAAACTATTAAAAATAATCAAGATATATTAATGGAAAGAGAACGTCTTGCTTCACTTGGACAATTAATTGGTGGTATTGCTCATAACTTAAAAACTCCTATAATGTCTATTTCTGGAGCTGCTGAGGGCTTAACTGACTTAGTTAAAGAATATGATTCTTCTATTGATGACCCTGAGGTTAATAGCCAAGACCATCATGATATTGCCAAAGACATGAATGAATGGATTGTTAAAATTAAAGAATATACAGAATATATGTCTGATATTATTACTGCTGTTAAGGGCCAAGCTGTTACTTTATCTGAGACTGAAAATGTTTCTTTTGATATTGATGAACTTGTTAAGAGAGTTGATATTTTGATGAAGCATGAACTTAAAAATGCGCTAATTTATATGAATATTCAGATGAATGCTCCTAAATCTACTAAGATTCATGGTGATATTAATAGTTTGGTTCAAGTTATTAATAATATGATTTCTAATGCTATTCAGGCCTATAATGGTGAAACTGAGAAAAATATTGATTTGATTTTGAGTAAATCTGATGGTAATTTGATTATTTCTGTTAAGGATTATGGTTGTGGTCTTCCTCAGAAAGTTAAAGATAAGTTATTTAAGGAGATGATTACAACAAAGGGTAAAAATGGTACTGGACTTGGTTTATATATGTCTTATTCTACTATTAAGGCTCATTTTAATGGTAATATTACTTTTGAGTCTAAGGAAGGCGAGGGTACTACTTTTAATATTATTTTACCTTTATAAATTTTCGGGATTTAGTGGCCACCACTCCAAATCCCTTTTTTTGAGATTGAAGGATGGGTAACTTCAATCTCTTTTTTGATTTGTAAAAAACAGATTATTATATATTAATATTTCAGAAAAAATGATTCTTCGGGTCTTCCATTGGGACTTTTTCTTTAATATTAATATATAATAATCTGTTATAAAAAATATAAATAAAACTGGGATTTGAGGTGGTATCCTCTAAATCCCAGCTTTTTTAATAATTATTTTTTATTTTTTCAATTTCATCATAATGGTTTTCTAATATATCTAAGAATACATCATCTAACTTAGGATCAAATTGAGTTCCTCTACATCTTTTAAATTCACTAATTACAACATCTAATGGAAGTGAGTCTCTATAACTACGTTTTGATGTCATTGCATCAAATGTATCTGCAATTGCTGCTATTCTTGCAAAATAAGGTATTTCTTCTCCCTTTAATCTACTTGGATATCCATTACCATCGTATCTTTCATGATGATGTTTAACAATTGGAATAATATTTTCAAATATCTTTGCAGATGATAAAATATGTGCACCAATTGCAGGATGATTTTTGATTTCTGAATATTCATCATCAGTAAGTTTTGATTCTTTTCTTAAAATGCTGTCTGGAATGCCTATTTTTCCAATATCATGGAATAATCCTCCAACTTCTAAATCGTGCAAATCACTATCTGATAATCCTAGATGCTTACCTATTAATACAGAATACTGAGAAACACGGTCGGAATGACCTCTAGTATATGTGTCTTTTGCTTCAACTGTATATCTTAATGTTTGAATAGTAGATAAATATGCTTCTTCAAGTTTTTCATTTTTATCAGATAATTCTTCATTAATCTTTTTAATTTCATTCATTTGCGCAATAGATTTTATACCAGATTCTATTAATAATAGCAATTGGTCAAATTTATCGCTTTTTTCACAATATCCTTGAATGTCTAGTCTTCGTATAGTTTCTAGTGGAGGAGCTAAATCTTTGTGACCTGTTAATAATAGAATATATAATTCTTTATTGAATTTTCTTATTTCTTCAACAACTTGGTCACCATGAATAGGAGTCATTATAAAGTCTAGTAACATTAAATCATAATGCTCTGTTCTAACTTTTTCAATGGCTTCCATAGGATCTGTAACTCCTGTAAAATCATATCCTGAACGTTTTAAGAATATTGATAGTGAATCTACAATTCCTTCTTCGTCATCTACTGCTATAATTCTATAATTATTATTTTCATTAACAACTTTTTGTAGTCCTTTTCTCATACAATCATCCTCCATCCTGTCAGTAACCTTTAAAACTTTACTGACCTCAAGATTTTGCCAATTTTAAAGGCTTGTTTTTATAAGGCCATTATATTAGTAAAATGCTTAAAAATCAAGTGTTTTTTGAAAAAATTTTAAAATAAAAAAGGGAATTGAAGACTTATACCTCAATCCCTATTTTTTACACTTTCATTGATAGTGCTACTTTTTTTCTGTCCATATCTATTTTTATTACTTTTACTTTTACTATATCCCCCACTGATACTAGGTCTGATGGATTTCTAATGTATTTATCGCTCATTTCTGAGATGTGTACAAGTCCGTCGTATTTTACTCCTATATCTACAAATGCTCCAAAGTCTATTACATTTCTTACTGTTCCTGTTAGTATCATTCCTTCTTTTAGGTCTTCTAGTTTTAGTACGTCTTGCCTTAGTATTGGCTTTGGCATGTCTTCACGTGGGTCTCTTCCTGGTTTACTTAGTTCTGCTATTATGTCTGCTAATGTCATTTCCCCTATTTCTAGTTCTTTTGCTGTTTTTGCTATGTCTACTGTTTTTAGTTTTTGTCTTAGCTCTTCTGTTTTTTCTTTTTCTCTTAAGTCTTCTTTATCAAATCCTAGGGATTTCAATAGTTTCTCTGTTGCTTCATAGCTTTCTGGGTGAACAGCTGTTATTTCTAATGGATTTTTTCCATCTATTATTCTTAAAAATCCTGCACATTGTTCATATGCAACTTTTCCTAGTTTTGGTACTTTTAGTAGTTCTTTTCTTTCTTTTAGTTTTCCGTTTTCATCTCTGTATTTTACTATGTTTTTGGCTATTGTGTTGTTTATTCCTGATACATATGATAGTAGTGATGGTGTTGCTGTATTTACATCTACTCCTACTTTGTTAACGCTATCTTCTACTACGCCTGTTAGACTTTCAGCTAATTTTTTTTGGTTTACGTCATGTTGATATTGTCCTACTCCTATTGCTTTTGGGTCTATTTTTACTAGTTCTGCTAGTGGGTCTTGTAGTCTTCTTGCTATTGAGATTGCTCCTCTTATTGATACATTTATGTCTGGATATTCTTCTGTTGCTAATTTTGATGCTGAGTATACAGATGCTCCTGCTTCACTTACTATTACATAATGCACTGGTCTTGATGCTTCTTTTATCATGTCTGATACAAACATTTCTGATTCTCTTGATGCTGTTCCATTTCCTATTGCTATCATATCTATTTTGTCTTTTTCTATTAGTTTTAGTAATTCTTTTTTGGCTCCTTCTACATCATTTTGTGGTTCTGTTGGATATACTGTTGTGTAGTCTAGTACTTTTCCTGTTTCGTCTATTACTGCTATTTTACATCCTGTTCTGTATGCTGGGTCAAATCCCATTACTGTTTTTCCTTTTATTGGTGCTCCTAGTAATAGTTGTTTTGAATTTTGTCCGAATACTTTTATTGCTTTTTCTTCTGCCTTTTCTGTTAGGTCTGAACGGATTTCTCTGTCTATTGATGGTTCTATTAATCTTTCAAAACTGTCTTGTATTGTGTCTTTTAGCATTTGTGTAAATTGTGTTTCTCCTTTTATTGTGTCTCTTTCTATATATGCTAAGATTTTGTCTTTTGGTTTTTCTATTGTTACTTTTAGGCAGTCTTCTTTTTCTCCTCTGTTTATTGCTAGTATTCTGTGACTTGGTATTCCTTTTATTGCTTCACTATAATCGTAATACATTTCGTAATTTGATTTTTTTTCTGCATCTTTGGCCTTTGTTTTTATTATGCCTTCTCTATAGCACTGTCTTTTTATTTCTTTTCTATATTTTGCGCTGTCTGATATGTCTTCTGCTATAATGTCTAGAGCTCCTTGTATTGCATCTTCTTCTGTTGCTACAACTTTGTCTTTATTTTTTTTGTCTTCTTCTGATAGTTTATCTATATTTATATATTCTTTTGCTATTTCTATTATTGGCTTGTTTTCTTTTTGTTTTATTATTATTTGTGCTAATGGTTCTAGTCCTTTTGCTTTTGCTACTGTTGCTCTTGTTTTCTTTTTTTGTTTATATGGTCTATAAATATCTTCTACTTCTGCTAGTGTTTTTGATATTGCTACGGCTTGTAATATTTCGTCTGTTAGCTTTCCTTGCTCATCTATTGATTTTATTACTTCTTCTTTTCTTGTTTCTAAGTTTCTTAGGTATGTTAGTCTTTCTCCAAATGTTCTTAGTATTTCGTCACTTAGTCCTCCTGTTACTTCTTTTCTGTATCTTGCTATAAATGGTATTGTATTTCCTTCGTCTATTAGCTTTATTGTGTTTTCTACTTGTTGTGGTTTTATGTTTAATTCTTCTGCTATTACTTTTGATATTTTATCCATTTTGTTTTCTTCCTTCCTTAGGTCATTTTTGTTTAGACCTTTTAATTTTTTTGTTTGTTTTGCATATATATTATTATAACAAATTTTTAGTATAAAAAGTCAATACTTTATTAATTTTTTTATTTATTATTCTGTCGTTTTTTGTTACATTTTGTTGACTTTTTATTTTGTTTAATATATCATAAACTTAAATATTTATAAAGGGGGTTTTTAAATGATTTCATCAGATTTTAGAGCTGAAGCTCGTAGAAAATTAGCTGGAAAATGGGGTAAAGGTGCTTGCATCATGTTGGCTTTTCTTTTAGTAACTTTTGTTATTAATTTTATTATTGGGCTTTTACCTGATTCATATGAATGGCTTGGCCAAATTATAGACATTGTTATTAATGTTCCATTATCATTTGGTATCCTTTATGCATTTTTGAAATTATATAAAGATGAAAATGTTGGTGCTTTTGATTTCTTTAAATTAGGTTTTAATAATTTTGGAAAATCTTGGTCAATTACTTTTAATATATTTTTAAAAATGATTGTTCCTGCTATTGTTATTATAATATCTTACATTTTAATTGCTGTAGGAATTTCTTTATATTATACTTCATTATTTGTAACATATTCTACTTCTGCTGTAAATGGTTATGTATTTATTGCTATAATTGGATTTATCCTTTTGATAGCTTCTAGTATTTGGGCTACAACTAAATATTATTTCTATCAATTAGCATTTTTAATTTCTATAGAAAATGAAGATATGTCAGCTGAAGAAGCAGTTACTGAAAGCCAAAAAGCTATGACTGGAAAACGTGCTAGTTTATTCTGGTTACAACTTTCTTTCATTGGTTGGGCAATTTTAGGTGCTATATCATTTGGAATTGGTTTCTTATGGATTATTCCTTATGTTCATTGTGCTACTATTGCTTTCTATAAATATGCTATTGGCGATTCTTCAACTGTTGAAGTTCAATCAGTAAATGATGATAGTAAAACAGCAGAATAATTTAACTAAATATATGTTAAAAAATAGAGAATTTTGGATTCTCTATTTTTTTGTGTTTTTATTCGATTCCTAGGTATTCGTTGTATGTTATTTCTCTGTCTATTACGTTTCCGTCTTCTTTTATATCTATTATTCTATTTGCTACTGTTTGTGTTAATTCGTGGTCATGTGATGTAAATAGTATGTTTCCTGTGAATTTTTTCATTCCTTCGTTTACTGATGTTATACTTTCCATGTCTAAGTGGTTTGTTGGCTCGTCAAATATTAAGAAGTTTGCTCCTGATAACATCA
>UMCH01039549.1_pt1 | contig 33254 bp, 25 predicted proteins | sample 1964201 | NCBI WGS metagenome assembly UMCH01 (sample SAMEA4835965, study PRJEB28245) | human gut metagenome | biome: gut microbiome; material: fecal sample | place: Denmark | collected 2008 | reverse complement strand
CCGACCGACGACGACAAAGCGACCCTGCGCATCCGCATGGCACCCAAAGATAACATCTGCTGGCAGAAAATGGAACTGACACACACCGTCGACTCGACCAACGTGGATCCGTTCCGTCCCGTTTATCACCACACTCCGCTCTACGGCTGGATGAACGACGCCAACGGACTGGTCTACAAAGACGGTGAATACCACTTGTTCTATCAGTACAATCCATACGGCTCGATGTGGGGAAACATGCACTGGGGACATTCCGTCAGCCAGGATCTGATACACTGGGAACCGTTCCCCATCGCCCTCGAACGGGATACACTCGGACAGATCTTCTCGGGCAGCTCGGTTGTCGATAAAGATAATACAGCCGGATTCGGACCGGGAGCCATCATCGCTTTCTATACATCGGCCAGCGACAAGAACGGCCAGATTCAATGTATGGCATATAGTACCGACAATGCCCGTACCTTTACCAAATATGAAAAGAATCCGATATTGACGCCGTTCGACGGACTCCGGGATTTCCGCGATCCGAAAGTATTCTGGTACGAACCGCAGAAGAAATGGGTGATGATCGTATCAGCCGATAAGGAAATGCGTTTCTATTCATCGACCAACCTGAAGGACTGGACATACATGAGCGCCTTCGGAGCGGGTTATGGAGCACAGCCGAACCAGTTTGAATGCCCGGACATGGTGGAACTGCCTGTCGACGGCGATGAGAACAACAAGAAATGGGCCCTGCTTGTCAACATCAACCCGGGTTGCCTCTTCGGGGGCTCAGCAACGGAATATTTCGTAGGCGACTTCGACGGGACTAAATTTACCTGCGACACGAAACCCGAAGTGGCCAAATGGCTGGACTGGGGAAAAGACCATTATGCGACCGTCTGCTTCTCGAATACGGGCGACCGGGTGATAGCCGTTCCCTGGATGAGTAACTGGCAATATGCCAACATCGTTCCGACCAGCCAGTTCAGAAGCGCCAATGCCCTGCCGCGCGAACTGAGCATGTTCACCGAAGGAAATGAAATATATGTAGCCGCCAATCCGGTCAAGGAAGTAGAAAACATCCGACAGGAAGCACAGCAGCTACCCGACTTCGAAGTAAAAGACACCTATGCCATCGACACGCTGCTGGCCGACAACCAAGGTGCCTACGAAATGTGCTTCACCCTTCAGCCCAATGCGGCAGATATTTCCGGCTTCAAGCTCAAGAACTCCAAAGGAGAAGAAGTAAACATTTACCTGGACCAGAAAGCCGGCAAGGTGGTAATGGACCGTACCCAAAGCGGTATTGTAGAGTTTGGCAAGGACGCAACTCTGCATCAGAAGGAAACGGAAAACATGGGAGCCAAGAATGCCGTCAATTATATAGACAACTTTGCCTTGGCAACATGGGCTCCAACAAAGAAGAGTTCTAACCATCAATTTCGTATCTTTGTAGACAAATGTTCGGTAGAGCTGTTTGTAGATGGCGGCAAAATAGCCATGACAAATCTGGTATTCCCGAATGAGCCTTACAACAGCGTGGAATTTTATAACGACAAAGGCTCATCGACAATCAAGGACATGCATATTTATGAATTGAAACTATAACAATAAAATATAAAGATTTATGGAAAATAAAAAACCTGTAATCGTAGGTATAGGCGAACTTCTGTGGGATGTTCTGCCTACAGGGAAAAGAGCCGGTGGCGCTCCGGTGAACTTTGTTTATCATGCGACTCAGCTCGGTGCTGAAGGCTACGCTATCAGCGCAGTAGGAAATGACCTGGCAGGAACGGAAATCCTGCAGGAACTTGACAAAAACGGTATTGGCCACAGCATCGCGACGGTTGATTATCCGACGGGCACCGTACTTGTTGAACTCAACAAGGGCATCCCGACCTACAACATCGTGGAAGGCGTTGCCTGGGATCATATTCCTTTGACAGAGGAAGCCATTCATATCGTGAAGAAAGCAGATGCAGTTTGTTTCGGAACCTTGGCCCAGCGCAGTCCGGAATCAAGAAAAACCCTGAATACATTGCTTTCTTATACTCCTGAATCGGCTTTACGTTTCTTTGATATTAACATTCGTCAGAAATATTATTCCGAAGAATTGATAAAAGACTTGCTTCAACAGGCGAATGTATTTAAACTGAATGACGAAGAACTGGAGATGTTCCGCCCGATGTTCAAGCTTGAAGGAGATGAAGATACATGCTGCCGCCGCATCATGCAAGAATACAACTTGAAGTATTTGGTTCTGACAGCCGGAAGCCGCTACAGCACGATTTATTCTGCCGACGAGAAATCGACCATCAAGACACCGAAAGTAAAGGTGGCCGACACGGTTGGAGCCGGTGATTCTTTCTCGGGTGCCTTTGTTTGTTCCATCTTGTCAGGAAAGTCTTTAAAAGAAGCTCACCAGACAGCCGTCGAAACAGCGGCGTTCGTCTGCACCAAAGATGGAGCCTGGCCTGTTTACCCTAAAAAATAAATAACGTCATGAGCACACAACAAAAAAGTATGATCTGGATGCTGATCCCGGTGATGTTCTCATTCTTCACGATGGGATTCGTCGACCTGGTAGGCATTGCGACAAACTATGTCAAGGCAGATTTCCATTTGTCGGATACATTGGCCAACCTGTTGCCATCAATGGTATTCTTCTGGTTCCTGATCTTCTCTGTTCCGACCGGAATGCTGATGAACAAGATCGGCCAGCGAAAGACGGTTTTACTCAGTATCGTCGTAACCGTTGCCGCCCTCTTGCTACCCTTGATCAACTATTCATTTGCCAGTATGCTGATTTCCTTCTCCTTGTTGGGAATCGGAAATACGCTGATGCAAGTATCATTGAACCCGCTTCTGTCGAATATCGTCAGCGGGAATCGTTTGGCCAGTACCTTGACCTTAGGACAGTTTGTCAAGGCGATTGCCTCATTCCTGGCTCCTATCATCGCCGGTTGGGCAGCCGTATCGTGGGGAAATTGGAAACTGTTATTCCTCATCTTTTTGGTTATTGCTGTTATCGCTTGCGTCCTGCTGGGTATGACACACATCGATGAGAGTTCGTCTGTAGAGACCAAGAGTTCTACCTTCGGTGAATGTTTTGCCTTACTGGCAGATAAGGTGGTTCTGATCTCTTTCTTAGGTATCATTTGCCATGTAGGTATAGACGTCGGATTGAATCTGACAGCACCCAAGTTATTAATGGAACGTCTAGACATGACTCTTACCGGTGCCGGACTTGCCACCAGTGTATATTTCCTGTTCAGAACCATCGGCTGTTTCAGTGGTGCCTTTCTGCTCGCCTACTTCCCGATGAAGAAAGTCTTTATCGTCAGCGTGCTGATGATGGTAGCCGCCATGATCGGACTGTTCACGATGCAGTCGCTGGCCGCACATTATGTATGTATCGCTTTGGTAGGATTAGGTAACTCGAACATCTTCTCCATGCTTTTCTCACGCGCTCTGCTCCATCTGCCGAACCGCAAGAACGAAGTATCCGGCCTGATGATCATGGGCTTGTTTGGAGGAACGATCTTCCCGCTCTTCATGGGTATCGTATCCGACTGGATGCAGTCGCAGATCGGAGCCGTTGCTATCATGAGCATCGGTGTTCTTTATCTGCTCTCTATCATACCGGCTATCCGGAAGGACTGATCTGAAATAAGACAAAACAAGAAACCCGCCATCCGATTCACTTTCACACTTGAAAGGATTGGATGGCGGGTTATTTTTATTTCCATTCATTACTCCTCGCCGGCTTCTTTGCCTAAAAGAGTAAAAAAACAAAAGAAAGTGATCTTATTCGTTTTCCAACAGACGGATCATATCAAAGTAATAACCTTCGGCTATTTCCACACCCTTTTCTACATTGCCCGTTGCGATATCATATATATAGATACAAGGATTGGCATCTTGGGTATTCACGCCGATATAGGCCTTTCCGTCTACAATCACCGAACGCTGCGCGAAACGGCCGGCGCTATAAGGGATTTCCGCACCCTGATAACTCAAACGGCTTCTCTCACCAGTAGACAGATCTATTATCGTATAGTAATGGCTGAAATCATCTATATCCGTTCCAGCCGCATCATTACGCGCATAAGCCAAAGCCTTCCCGTTACCCAGATTCTGGATGGTAAGCAATTTGCCGTCAGCATTCGGATATCCCTCGTAACTGGCATCAAAATCTGTCTCACCCTTTTTGATACGAAGCAAATGACCTTTCTCAATATCATCTTCATCGGAAAATGCAGCCAGATATAAGTCGCCGTCCTGATACAAGACGATGCTTTGCAACAATTCGCCGTATGCACTGCCTGCCATCTCATGCGCCAAGCTGTTCACCTTATTACTCTCGACGGCCATAGTGGAAGGATTAATAACAGCCGTCAGGAAATTGGACGTAGCCTTTCCATATCGTCCCGACTTATCTTTGGCAAAATAGAAATAGAACAATTTCCCGGCAGACTCGTTGTACGTCAGTATTCCAGATGCATTGAATACCTTGGCATCTTCGGGAAGAGGTAGATCCAATGTTCCTTCCCCAACAATGTGCATATCGTCGGTGTTCAGCTTGGTCCATATAATCTTATCGGCATCACCGTTGGCCGCCATGATAAGCAGAATGTTATCGTCCAGCCATGCATGAGTATAGCTTCGTACCTTATAGGTATTCTCCACAAAAGGCTGTTCCTGAATGACCTTTACCGAGTTATCCACCACCTGCAATTTAGTGAAACGGTCGTTCGATGTAGGAACCTGATAATAATATTTGCCTTTCACGATGGCCTCCATAGAATAGGTCACGTCTTCCGAGCGGAATTCCACACCATCATTCCGTATATCAATCATCGGCTGTCCGGCATCTAATGAACTGACACTTTTAACAATGGTTCCGTCACCACGGTTCATGCCACCATGCTGGCCGATCGTCATAAAGATATCAAAATGACAGCTCGAAGCTTCAACCTGCCCGTTATTGTCGTTTCCATTATCGGGCACCGGATCCTCATCATCCGAACAAGCACTAAATGTCATTAGTGCAGCAGCAAACAAGTAGAATGCAGATTTCAATTTTTTCATTTTCAACATGCTTTTAATATTAATGTATAATTCAATGATTACTCGATGAACAGCCGGAACTTGGCCATAAAAGCACGCCCGGGCTTCTGAAGCTTGTAGTTATCATAAGCCAACTTATCGAGGAAGTTGGTACATTCCACAGACACGTTGTAGCGACCGTTATGCCAGGAATAGGTGATATCAGCATCACAGATGTGCTGTGTAGGAATTTTTGCCTTACTCTCACGTGCTCCATAAGCCTCCCAAGTAAGAAAATACCAATGCACCCACTGATAATCCATGCCAATACGCAAACGGCTGTTGTGCAAGAACACGTCATGGAACGTGTACGAGGCCCCGGAACTACTGAACAGCCAGGGACGGTTCGGAACACGGTTCATATAGGTGGCCGAGGGTTTCCCGTCGTCCTTCAGCTTGCGCTGGTCACGGGCGTCCTGATAGCTGACATTGGCCGAAAGCTGAAGCCTGCCGTCAAAATCATAGCGGACTTCCCCTTCCATCCCCTTGATATTGACCGCCGGAACATTCTCATATTGCATCATTCCTTCTTTTTCAGAAACAGTAGCCTGAATATAATCGTCCACAAACCGGAGGAAACCGTTCAGTTCATATGAAAGAGTATGCGCACCGGCGGGATGCCACGTACCGAACAAACCGAGGTTCACATTATCACTCTTTTCCGGTTTTAAGGCTACATTGGCATACACCGTCGTTCCGTTGCCTAATAATTCGCGGGCTAATGGAAGGCGTACACTATGTTCGAAGGATGCCTTGACAGCCAGCGGCCGGAAAAAATTGTAGCGCAGTCCGGCTCCATATCCAGGATAACTTTTGGTACTGGAACCCTTTACTTCATCTGAACCGGTCTGCCAATACAGATCGGTCTGGCAGATATTCAGGTGGTTCACGTAATTCTTCACGAAAAAAGAATTTTCCATCCGTCCGTTCCAAAGCGACTGATGGTAAGCCAGTCCCACAATATGTTTGCAAAGCACGTCGTTAGCCGCTTCAAAATCGGTATCCAGTTCATCATAGCGGTTGTTTCCGGTACGGTTCAACATATAATTCAGATTGATGCTATGAGATGCACTAAATGCATAGTCCAGATTACCCCGCACTACCGTAAACGGACGATTGTAATGGCGTATGGAACGCCCTCGCCCCGTGATCTCATTGCGTGAACTTTCTATGTAGTTTCCGTTCCAGTCGTATTTACGGTAAGCCGTATCGACTGTTACCGAATAGTCCCAAGTATGCGAGAACAAGGCATTGAACCGCAGCTGGTCCAGCAGGAAATGATCCTTCTGGTAGCGTGCCGAAACATTCCAGGCATCACTCTGACGTTCAGCCATTCCATAAACCTTACTTTGCACGGATCCGGTCTGTAATTCTTTATCCACCTTTGAATACGATGCTGAAACAAAGAAAGCATCCGCCCACGACTTGTTCCGGAATCCGGCTTCCAGCTGTGTCAATACGGAGAAATAGCCATCGTGGAAACGCCGGCGGTCAGACGGCACGTATTTACGGCTGTCCTCATCCCAAACCTCCACTCCTTTCATCATATAGTCGTTCAGGGAATAACTGATTCCGACTGTAGGATGGACAATCAGACCGGTTCGCTTTTCCACGAACTGAGCGTTCAAGTCAGCCTTGTGGGTATGAAAAGAACCAACGCTGTAGGAAACATCCAGGTAATTCTTCTGCTCCTGGCGGGTAATGATATTGATGGCGCCTCCCAATGCATCAGTTCCCAGGCTGGCCGGAACCACACCCTTGTAAATCTCTACACGATCAATAATATTTACTGGCAGGTTGGAAAGCGAGACTCCGCTTCCCTTGATATCCAAAGGAACTCCGTCGATGAAATACCGGACGGAATTTCCCGACATACCGTTGATAGACAAGTCATAATCAGAACCTACGCCTCCTTCTTGGCGGATCTTCACGCCCGCGCTGTGGTCCACTAATGTCGTAAGATTGTTCAAGGAGTTGACTATAGGCTTCACGTCCAACGCATTGACAGAAAAAGCCCCTTCTCTTATTTTCTGTGAGTGGCTCTTCCCGTAGACATTAACCCCGTCCAAACTCACGGAACTCTCTTTCATCACAAAGTCTCTCGTCATATTCTGGTTCAGAACAATCGTCTTTTCCAGGGTTTCATACCCCAGAAATGAGAGAGACAAGGTATAAGTTCCTGATTCCAGGCGCAATGAGTATTTGCCATCGGCATCGCTATAAGTGCCCAAAGTTGTTCCCTTGACAGAAACAGTAACCTGTGGCATGGCACTACCGTCACGTGCCGTTATTTTCCCCGACAGGATAAAGTTATGCTGGGCAGCCGCTTCCAGACCGACAAACCACGAAGCCAACAGCAAAAACAGACAAAAAGAAAATTTCATCTTCATTTATTTCATTTCCTTAGTAACATCCTATATGCTTAGGGGGTAAAAGAAGAATGAAGTCTCTTTTTTATTGAAAGAAAAAAGATAGAAAATCAAATCTGATATTTTAATAGCCTTATTCCCCGAAAGCATCAAAACAAAACTGTCACTGGCAGGTATTCTGACTTGTTCCGTTCCAAGAAGCCTTCCCATCCGGCATTCGGACAGTGGCATAGAGTTTCTTAGAAGCAAAAAAGGAACTCACAGCAGCGGGTCTGTTCCGGATTTACACCGGATTCCCTTTTCATCACCTAATCTTCGGAAAAAGAGCGGTGAACCAATAACGCAGGCAAAAGTAGAAAAAAAATATGAAATGTATTCATTTCGTGTTTAAAATTTATTTTAGCTGTAGAAAAGCCTGGATATTATAAGAAATCGTCGAGTATGTTTATTAAAGGCTATAAATTTCACGTATATTATTTGCTGACATTTCATCTACTTCATCCATAAAAAGATTGAATGACAATTTATTTTTATTTCCAATCTCAACTCCTCCCCTCCACTTTTTCTGACATAAAATGGTAAAGCAAAGAAAAAGTTTATATCTTTGTAATGTTTCCTTTCCACGCCGATGATAAGGGTGTGGAGGGAAACAAGACATATTATTGAAAGGCGTTTACTTGACGCTTTGGTTTTGACACTCTAAGAATCTCGCAAATTCAAACTGTTCGTCAAAAACAAAGCAACGGTGGATGCCCTCGGGTGTATATATGTATAGCCCTTTTATACCCTCTTGGTTCCTACCTTTATACCAAGAGGGAAAGGGTGAGTTATATAATACTATCGGCGTGGGGCTTTCGGCGTTGCTCGTTTCGACGAACAGGGCAATGCGAGAGCCTTTAGAGTGTGGGACGAGCGACTGGTACAGTTCCCACGCTTTTTTTGTTTATTGATATTATGAAATGACCTATCTACGGGAACAGGGGTAGTATTACATGTTATTATGGAACAAAACAATTTGTGGAAGTTTTTTTCTCTGTTCGCTTTTTTAGCTTTTGCTGCTGTTAGTTGTTGGGCCACAACAGAGTCTTTACATTTATTATTACCTAATTGGCCTTTGGTTTTATGTTGGATCGTTACGATTGGTTTCTTTATAATAGCTTCATTAGGAACTAAAATGATAGTTGATAGTCTGAATCAAGATATCTATTTAGAGAAACGTGGTATTCGTTTGATTGGTGGCGTTCTGTTAGTAATCATTTTTTGGATTTTTTGTAGTATGCCCACCAATACACATACATTCTTTTATCGATCTACTATAACAGATGTTGCAACACAGGATCTATCTACTACGAAAAGTTATCTTCAACAGTTGCGGGATAATATTAAGACAACCGAATTCATTAAAAAGAAGTCAGATCAACTGGATAGTGATGTGAATGCTTTAATTACAGCTCTTGATAGTGAACTTGAAGGCGTTGCTTTTCCGGGATTTGGGAAGAATGCAAAAGCAATCTTAGATAAAATTGCTAATACATTACAAGTGTCTCATATACCTACATTGGCTTATAAGAGTACTTCTCCTGCACATATTCGAGCCCTAAAGCAACAATATCATACTATGATTTATGAGTTGTTGAATAAACGCAAACAGGAATTAGCAGCAAATTATAGTTCTCCGCAGGAAAAATTGTTTAAGCCTGAAGCTACTATGTTGATTAAGAATATAGAAACAATGGAAGAACAGATAGCCAATATGGGGGTTCAAGGCAAAGTAGACAATAATATTATTACACAGGCGGACATCGTTTTGAAAAAGTCGTATGCTGTGATTCGGAGTTATGCTGATTTTATTGCGTTCCGTTCAGAGGTAGATAAAAATCATTATTTAGCAAACGATCAAGTTACGAAAGTCTCTCGAATGCTCAGTGTCATTGATGTTTGGAAAGATTACTTTACTGGCCGATTCACAGGTAGAGGCTTTTTGTTCTGGATCATTGTTTCTATTTTAGTAGATGTGGCTGCATTTATCTTTTTTGATATTGCATTTAAGAAAAGAGAATATTAATCTGTAAACATAGAGTAGTTATGGCTAAAATCAATTTTGGTGATACTTCCAAGAAGAATAATGGTTCAACTCAGAATATATCTGAACAAATAGTAGAAGATACCTCTGTAACGAAAGACGGACAGACTAGATCTTCTGATACTATGGCTAATCAACCACCGCAGACAATAAACGCAAATACATCCAGTGGCGGAATACAAAATCAATATAATGATCCTAATAAGATCAATGTCACTATTGCCAACAAAGATGTTCCGTTGGTAATTTTTTTTGGACCTGCTGCGTGTGGTAAGACAATGACATTGGTTCGTTTAACACGTTATTTGCGAAACAAGAGTTTTAAAATATCTCCTGTAAGAAGCTTTCGTCCGGCTGATGATCAGAACTATCGGGATCTTTGTGATAATTTTGACAGAATGATCAATCAAAGTGATGCTTCTAAATCAACTGCTCTTATAGAATTTATGTTGGTTGAAGTCCTGAATAACGGAAAGTCTTTATGTCAGATATTGGAAGCCCCTGGTGAGTATTATTTTGATCCGCTTAATCCTAATCCTCATAATCCGTTTCCTAATTATGTCAATACGATTATTAATAGTACGAATCGGAAAATCTGGTGTGTATTTGTTGAGCCTGATTGGAAAAATGATCCGGATAGGAGAAATTATGCTTCACGTATTCATCAATTAAAGAAACGAATGCGTCCTAAAGATAAGACTATCTTTGTGTTCAACAAAATAGATAAAACGGATTATGTGATAGCTCCGGGAAGGGTTAATGTATCACAGGCGCGGAAAAACGTGTCGGATCTTTATCCGGATATATTTGTTCCTTTTCGGAATATGAATCCGATTACAAGGTTCTTTTCTGAATGGAGATGTGATTTTGTCCCTTTTCAAACAGGAGATTTTACTCAATCTACTACTGATTTAACATATCAGCAAGGTCCGGAAGAATATCCGGCCATACTTTGGAATACAATTTGTAAACATATAAGAGGAAAACAATGGACTTAGAATTATTTATACATGGTGTCCCTAATGGACATAAAATAAACGGTGTGTCAGGCGACAATACCTATTTTACTACGTTTTACAATCCGTCAAAGAAAGAATTTCAAGGTGCACCTAAGTTTCTTATTGAAATTAGGAATTTGAATGGGACCAATTATTGCTATTATTCTTTTCTGAATTATAATAACGTAAGTGCTAACGATGGGCGATCAGGTTCTTATATTGGTTTGACTATCCGAATAGATGAATATTGTAATGATCCTTACCGGGTTTTGTGCCTATTGTATGTATTGTATCGTCGGTATGTAGTTGGAAATTTGTTTGATGTAAATAGAAACCGATTTTTGGTTTCTGATTTCATAGATGAAAAATTACAACCAATCCGGGAGGATTTAACAGTATTGTTCGAAAGGTGTTTTTCAGGTAATGATTTTGTAAAGATTCAAAATCAAGTTTTTAATGAACAAGGAGAATACATTATTAATTGGAACGATTCTTTTTCGACCAATCTTTGGGATTGTCTGAAGAAAGGTAGAGTTCTCATTGCTACAGATTATCCTACCTTAGAAGTACAACGGAATAATGTTGAATGGGAGAAAAGATTAGCTACTTTGCAATCTTCGCATCAGCGACAGCTTAATACGAAAGATGAGGAAATTGCAAAGAGTAATCAGAATATAACTTCTTTGAATGGGAAACTCTCGCAGCTGGATTCTATGATCCAGGATTTAACAGTTCGGTTAAATGATGCTGAAAAGAAAAATACAAATCTTCAAAAGAGTTTAGATAAAGATGTTCTTCATGAGATTGGAAATAGTATTAGGTCTTTCTCTAAAACTAATAAATCTCAAGGAAATAAAGAATTTGTAGATGGGAATATTCCGCAGGATGGACCTCAAAGGAAATCTAATAAAGGTGTCCTTCTCATATTGATTATATCTCTACTCAATCTCCTTATTGTTATATCGGCTATTGCTTATTATTTCTTCGTCAGTAATAACAAGGCTAATACATCAGTTGAAAGTAATTCTAATCCATATAAGGAGCAGATTGAAGAATTAGAAATCGAAAAGAATGAGTTAGAAACATTGAATGAGTCTTTGCAGAAGAATCTTAATGTTTTTAATGGATTGATAAATAAAGAAAAGGATAAGGCAAAGATTGATATCAAAGGATTCTCCGGAAAGGGAGAACTGGAATTGAATAAAGAATATATGGCGGAGATTAAAGGCCTTCCTTATTTAATAGGGAAATGGGAGTGTTCTAACAATGTAAAAGCATTGGAAAATACAAGAACTTATTTGAAATTCAAAGTTACAGAAGAAGGTTCTGTTTCCATAACTTATAAGATAGGTGAAATAGTGGTTAAAGAAAGAAAAGAGAAAGCTGATGATGATTGAGCGGAATATACATCTATTAATTATAGTGTGGGGTTTGCTGTTTCTTTCTTGTAACAGCAAATCTCCTCAGATTTATATTGATATGGGGTATTCTTCTATGGATACGACGGGAGTCGTTAACAGTAATACTTTTGATTTTTCTGAAGGCAAGAAAGAATTTATTATCCCATATAAAGAGTCCAAAGGTGTAAAAATAATTGCAGTCAAGGTGAACGGTGTCGGACTGGAAATGATTTTTGATACGGGTTGTTCCGGAACACTTATATCCATTGCTGAAGCCAATTATCTTTATCAAAAAGGATTGTTGACAGAAAATGATTTCTTAGGAATTTCCAAATCAATGATAGCCGATGGAAGTATTGTTGAGAATATGGTTATCAATTTGAAAGAGGTTATTATTGCAGACCAGATCCTTTGTCCCAATGTTGAAGCTACAGTTTCTAAAAACATAGATTCGCCATTGTTGTTAGGAAATGAAATTTTAGATAGGACAGAATCTTATAAGATAGATAATATCAATAGAACAATCACCTTTAAACTTAAATAAGTATGAATGCGGAAGTTTATTTGTTTGGAAAATCAACACAGGACCAATATTTTCAATATCCACAAGATTATACCCAATCTGTCTTTCAAAATTTTCAACATAATATAAAAGGAAAAACACAACTCTTCATTCGGAGAAGTGGTAATGATTTAGTTTATTATGGCTATATCCGTAAAATAGGAAACTCTAAAAATGAATATATCGGTCTTTGTTTCGTACTGAATAGTATTTTGATTACTGATGAGAAAGCATTGTTTCGGATTTTTGAGAATATGGTCGGCAATCTTATCAAAAACAACAGATTGGTAGAGTTGGATGTGCAGGGTGTTCTTGTTTCGAAATCGTTTACGTCGAAAGATATACAAAAAGAGTTCGATTCTTTTCGTCTGAATATTCAGCTTGAATTAGATGTGTTAGATTATACGAACAGCTATTTGCCCCCGCTTAATAATAATATATACTCTTCCGACATTCAGTATTACACACTTGATAAAGACGATATTGATATCCGAAATGCTTTTTCTAAGTGTGACTTTATCGTCATTAGCAAAAATACAGATTTTAATACCGGTTTTCTTTTGAGCTTCAAACAGCATATTACAACTTGGCGGGAAAGAGAAAAGGATGCAAATAAAAAGTATAATGATCTTGTTAACGAGCATAGTCAATTAACAAATAAATATGTAAAGCTAAGACGGGAAAAGAAGCAAACTACTTTTGTTGCTATACTTGTTTTCTGTTTGTTCTTTGGTTTATTATTAGGACTCTCTGTTTTAAGCGAAAAAGAACAATTAGTGTCCAAGAAAAATCTACAAATAGAAGATCAAGAAAATACGATTTGGGAAAAGAATGAAAAAATCAAGCAGAAAGACGATAATATTGCTTCTTTAAAAATCAAGAATGAATCTCTTCGTACAGACGTAGAATATTTGACAAATAAGCTTCTAGAAAAAGAAAAAATGATAGATTCTCTTTCTTTGGAAATTTATGATTTAAAACTGTTATTGACAAACTATCCTAGGAGTAATCATAATTACAGTAGTCATTCTAGTTCTTCAGCGAATAATACTTATCAGAATAATAAAGATAGAAGAAAATATGTAAACGTATATAATGGAACAAGTTTACGTGAACAACCAAACGCTTTTAGTAAAGTTATTAAATCTATTTATGCGACTGATAATGTTTATCTTGTTCGTGATTATTCAGATAATTATTATTATGTAAAAGTAGGAAATGATTATGGATATGTATTTAAAGGGTTAATTAAAGGTGAAATAAAAAATGAATAGAGTATTTTCTATATTTTAGATACTCTATTCTAACAGAGAATACAGTTGTACAATAAAAATACCATCAGTAACAATAAAAAAAATCTAGTATGGAACAAAAACAATCTAATTTAGTAACCTTTTGGAAAAGGCTGTTTGGTACCGCAGAGAAAAAGAAACAAGAAGGTCTGAATAAACAGACTTCTTTTAGTACCTGGCAGAAACTGAGAGAGAAAACAGATCCTAATAATATGTATTTCCGGAATCCGGATTCATTGTAATTTTTCTCACCGATAACGGCAAGAGAAGAAGTGGGGCAATAAACAAGCAAGAGGAAGCCTCTTCGAAAAGAAGTTTCCTCTTGTTAAGAGTTCAGAAAGCTCAAAAGTTCAAAAGTTCACTTAGTAGTCCCAGTGATGCAGTGGCTCTGGTGTAGGGATCGCTTCATTGGTCACCACCTCTTCTACACATCCTATTTTATGGTATTTGCCATGAGCCGTCTTTTCTACCAGTTTACTGTTTATCCATTTGGCTAGTGTCCGTTTGGCTGTGCTCTGAGACATCTTGTGTTTAGAGAACACATCATAAAGTTCTTGTGTAGTAAAAACACACGATAGTTCGTCAAGCAAACGGGCTGTCGAAACATCCCGTTTCGTCAACTTGCGAGTATCGCCCTTCGGCAATGGCATGATGACCCGGGCTGACGTATAGAAAATGTAATCCAGCCAAGAGAGAACCAACTGGACGAATTTGACCGGACAAGGATACCGTCTTGGCTTATCTGTTGTATAATCACCAAAGGGAATGTTGTTGTCACAGGCATCCAAGAAGGCTAGACAAGTACACATGCTCATTGAAACAGGAAGTAACCGTTGGGCAACAGAAGCCAAAGCCGGACTGTCATAATACAGGGCTGTCTGACTCAACTTATCGCATTTGTCCTCCAACAGATCAATACTGGTTTCATCGAAAGTAACCTCCATGTGTGTCTTCAAGGCATAGCGTACAAGAGAATCCATACACCCTCTCAGCCTGTCCCAACTCTCTGCCGTGCGGGAAATCCTGTCTTTCAGCCGGACATACTGATGTTGTTCGAGAATCACATAAATAAACCGGGCTGAAAATCCGTCTTCCTGGTTATCAATATAAGCTTGTACGGCAGAAGGTGTTCCGCCTGCAATCAAGACAAAGCGCGGATGATCGACTTTACAATAGTCACTGGTTTTAAAATCAGAGATCACCGTCGCACCTTCTATCAGATCCCGCAAGAATGCACTTTGAATACCGTATTTTTGCTTCCGGTTATCATTCGCATTCCCGACTTCTTCCGTAAAACAATAAGTTGTAAAAGGAAGGTTCTTGGCACAACGCAAGGTTAATTGAGACTGGGATGTCTGGGCAGACGACATTAGGTGTTTCTCTTCAGGAATAACCGGTTTTTCCCCACAATCGCAAGGAGTTTTTTTGTCTCCCGCTTTCCATTGTGCCATACAATCGTCATACTGCTTTTGGGCTTCTTTGGCTGGGAGAATTTCCTCTTCCTGTTGCCTTTTCCGGATAGCATTAATATATAGGTTGGTAACTTCGCGGACTGTTCCAATCTGTCCTTTCCCGCTCCCGCTTTCTCCATACCACATCACAGAGAAAATAGGATAATGCTTCTTATCTGAATAAAACCACAGGTCTATCGGCATTCCTCCGAAAGCGGCTATCAGACTCATCAGCATGGCCCACTGTATATCTGGAAACTGCTTATCATCTATTGAGTATTGGAGCAAACGAGGCAGCATATATTTGTATTCGGCATAAACCGGCATTTTTGCATATATAGGAGCAAAGAAACTATCCGTATCCACCTCTTCATCGTCCCTCTCTGCATCTAGTGAACTTTTGGACTTTTGAGCTTTTTGACCTTTTAAAGTTTCCACTAAACGTTGCTTGAAGCTATAAGCCTTCTTGTTCTTTCCAAACTCATCTTTATTATGTTCGTAGATGTATTCAATAATCTCAGTGATTTCTTTGCGTTGAAAGTCCGGTTCGGAATAACGGGTTACACATTCCTCTATAACGGTTTCCTTCTCAAACCCAGCCCGGTTCAGACGAGGTGTGATGAAGGCAAGCAGATTCCGGTGGCGTACACCCGGTATCATTGCTACATCTTGGTCCACCTTATTCAGATACTTTTGGAGACCAATACTACCGTCTGCCGGAATTGCATTCAGGCTATTGAGTATAGCCATGACCTCGTTTGCATCGATTACTTCCGAATTTTCGTTCACGTAGAGGTCCGGGGCATAGTTGATAATCATTAACCGGGTAATATCCGAACACGATTTGTCATGTGGCACACCAATTATACTTGAAATAAACAAGGCCATTTTATCATAAACCACCTTGAAGATAGCATCCGTCAAGTTTTTAACACGAAGCAAAACATGAAACCCTTGCATGCTCAGACTGGGCAAAGCTATATAAACCGAAGATATTTGTTTGATCTTCTCCCCAATTTGATCATAAACACCTTCCGGAATTTTGTCGAAATCAAGCATGAGTAAATCGGTTAGTTCATGTTCCTCCTCTGCCTTACGTACATTTTTGGGGAAGAAGGCATGTGGGGTAATTGCTGGCATCTGCTTCTTGATTTCATCATACTCCGGTGTTCCTTTCCCTGCTTTACGGGCCTTTTCGGTTATCTCTTTTAGGGTATAGAACATACCCGTTTCAGGATTTCGCATTCCGGTAGGATAATCCCCGATTTTCATACTAGCTATCAACTCTTCTAGAGTGATGGTCTTTGTGGATGTGTTTGTAAACACATTTCCAAATACATTAATATTATTATTTATCATTTTATAAATGTTTTAAAATTATATCGCAATATAAATATTTTTCATTCCACCAAAAAATTCGAAGAAAAATATTTAATTCGCTATTTATAAACATATCGAATTAAATATTCTTTAATCTGAATTAAATGAATACGAATCTATATTAAGTAAAATTTAATTATGTATCTGATCTCGAAAAAATGATTATACGCGCGCGTACAGCTAATTATTTAACCTCTGCTATGTACCTACCCATCCTGAGACGGATAGGTACTTATTACGGCTCGCCTAGGTACTGGATGATGATACGTACTTGAAGCGGGGTGAGAACCCGTTGTCCCTTTTTCCATCCCGATTCTTGCAACTCGTGCGTAAGTTTTGGATTGAAACGTATCCAACTGCTTAAACGCTTGCCAGCCGATTCCGGAGTCAGATCCGGTGCATAAAGGATGGCTAATTCTTGCCAGCCGTATGTCCTTATTTTAAAATCTTCCATATTCTAATAACCTTTAGATTTCTACTGTAAGTTACACATTCCGTTACCAGCCACCAAAAAACAAGTCGAAAGTTTAATTCGTATAGGAATCTGTATCTGAAGGTATTAACTTGCTTGTTCGTCTATCTTCATATAACCGAAATGGTACATTTCCAGCACCCTATCTTTGTAATAAATAAAAGGCAGGACCATAGAAAGTCAGTGAAATGATATCCTGCCTAACTTGAAAACTTGTGGATTAACAAACTAAAAAAGGAGGTGTATATGTCACTCACGTATCATTTAGTACAACGGCCCGACAAGAGTGAGGGTGCATTGGAAGGTAGCAAATTGTATTACGGACAGATCAAAATCAGGCAACAGGTCGATTTTGATACCTTGTGCGAACGAATTGCCGATCGTTCGACGGCGTCTAAGGGAGATGTGATGGTGGTCATCGATGGTTTGATCAGGGTATTAACTACTGAACTTCAGGCAGGGAACAGCGTACAGATGGGAGAATTTGGGAATTTCCGTTTGAGTGTAGGTAGTTCGGGTGTAGCCAATGCCGAAGATTTCAATACGTCGTTGTTCAAGAAAGGGAAGATTATCTTCACGCCTGGTAGTCGGTTGAGAACCATGAGTGCCAGTCCTAAATTTGAACGTATTGAATTGAAACCGGCAGAATAGAACCTTGCCTAAAGGTATCTGATAAAATAAAAACAAGTTGTCACAGGTACAAAAGCCTAATGCCAACTTGTTTTTTTATTTAATAATCTACATCTAATGACTAAAACCTACCGAACATTTCCTTCCGTTCATTGACAGAAATTCGTTTATAGGCAAAGGCAAACTGAAGGTGTTCGACCAACAAACGACGGATAGCTTCGTAGTCGCTCAATCCTTTGGCCTCCAGACTAACCTTGAATCCGGCTTTTTCCAAACCTTCCCGCCATGAGGCAGAGACACGGTTTTCGTTGGATTTGATCAAGACAAACATAAAAGGCAGTAACGTCACTTGTTTGTATTTACCTGCCTGAAGCTGACCAATGACTGTCTCTAAAGTTGGGAAGCCTTCGCGAGTCCCGACAAAATAGTCTTTATGCCCGGACAACTGCAACATATAGCCTAATTTAGCATAGGCTGCATTGCTGGCATGATAGGTTCCGTTAGCAATCAACAACTTGGCACCGGAGCGAGAAGCCACAGAACTGCCGGTCAATGCTTTTATCACAGCCTCATAGTCCGTATCATCATACAACAACGGATTACCAATACGAATTTCCTTAAACAGCCCTTTCCGTAATTCCACATCACGACGCAGGGCTTCCATTTCCACTCCTTCTATCACGATTGAAGGTTGTACTACAACATGCGTATATCCTTCTTTCTTCAGAGAGATCAAAGCATCTGCCGTATGTTCGATCCAGATTCCCTGACGGCGTACACGATTGACTATACTGCGGGCACTGTAAGCCTGTCGGACTTCTACTTGCGGGAATGCCTGGCGTACCTGTTCATTCATCCGTTCAAGAGATTCACGGGCTTCCGGATAAGCACTCCCGAAATGAACCATCAGAATGGCCAGCTTATCCCCTTTCTGCATCGATTCACGGATATCCGAAGCGACAAACTCCCGTCCTACCTTGGCTTGAAGCGAGTGCCAGCAAGCCAGGCAGGCAATCAGCCCGATTATCATTCGAAGGAAACCTCGTCTGCGCATCACTTATTGAATTTGACCAACAAACCGACGTAGTAAGTACGTCCAGGCGTCAACGTGGCATAGTTGGAATTATACGGACGGTCGTCCACATAATCGAACAAGTTCTCGATACCGACTCCCGGTTCAAGGATGAAATCTTTCAGCACAAACCGATGGGAGGTATTCAGATTCCAAAGAGAAAATTTCGGTGCATATCCATAACTTTGTGAGAAACGTTCGCCCTGAATACGTCCGTTGAAATTCACATTCAAGGTATATTTATTCCAGGTATGATTCCATAGAGCAGCCACCACGCCACTATGTTTTACACTCTTGTCCACCGGACGATCGTTCGTATTATCTTTCGCATCCACAAACGTATAACCGCCGTTCATAGAGAACCCGGCTCCAATATAAGCATCAAAACGAACATTGAAGCCCTTGATTGTTGCACTTTGGATATTGTCACGAATCTGTACACTGGCAAAATCCGTTCCGTTTTCCTGATTATAACGGTCTGTTTCTTCTTTGCTGAATTCCCGGTAATTGATCATATCACGGATATGATTGTAAAATCCGGAAGCAGATACCGAGAAGTTACGGTTTGTATATTCAGCGCTCAACGTCAGATTATCACTCTTTTCAGGTTTCAGATTCTCATTCCCGATCGTCAGACGTGAAGTTCGTTTGGATTCAGAGAAGGTATATAATTCGGCCAGTTCCGGCGAACGGAATCCGGAAGCATAAGAACCCCGGAAATTAAAACCTCCCACTTTATACAACAAGGCCACATTCGGAGTTGCATAACTGTGGAAACTCTGATGATAAATGTAACGAAGTCCCACGACTCCTTGAAAATGTTTATTGAAGTTCACTTCATCCTGGGCATAGAGAGCCATCGTGGAAATACCTTTCCATTCGATATTATCGGACTCGCTACTCAGCGTTTCCCGAATGTATTCAAATCCGGTAGATAGTTTGTTATACTGTCCCAGCTGGAAAATTCCTTTCACATTCAGGTTATGATGATGAATACGTTTGGTCATCTCGTTGGTTCCCATATCATCGCCGGTGAAGTAATCTTTGTACGTACTGTGATTGTCTGAGAAATAATCCGCGTTCAGATAGGATTTCTTATTGATCATATACTGCGCGCCAGCTCCGTATGTATAAGTGCCATGCCGCATGTCGTAGTTGGTCGTATTATCTCCCATCGGCATAGGGCGATCGGTCGTATAGGTGTATATATTTCCACGCAGATAGAATGAAAGCCTGTCTGTCGGATCGAAGGTGAAGCGTTGCCCGATCGTATTGGAATGATAAGCCGTTGATGCCTCCTTATTGGTTGCCACCAGATTACCATCATCATCTTCCGTATACGGATTCAATTGCCAGCCATCCGACTGTTGGCGCTGGTAGGAAGTAAACGAACCGAACTTTCCTACCTGAAAATCGGCATTCACCGACTGAGTAAACTGGTTATGGCTGCCATAACGCGTATTGCTGGTAACATTGGCTTTGTTTTGGGCATCATCGGTGATAATATTGATTACACCGGCGATGGCATCACTACCATACAACGCCGAAGCCGCACCACTTAAAACTTCTATACGTTTCACATTGGCCATGTCAATACGGGTATACGTATCATCGCCGGCCAGACGTTTTCCATTCTCCAAGACCAGAATATAGCGATCGGTCAAACCATTCATACTCATGGTTGTTCCCATACCGTTTGTCATAAAAGACACACTGGGATTAAGCTTCATCATGGCTTCCTGTACGTTCGTCACATTGGCTGTCCGCAAGTCCTTGGCTGAATATACCTGTACCGGAATAGGTGTATTATCCATTCTTCGATGTGTTCCGGTACCCGTCACCACCACTGGATTCATATTTACATATCGTTCAACAAGGCGGATTTCTATATCCTTGTCGGTTTGAGTCACACGATACGACTCCGGTTCATACGCCAGATGAGAGATACGGATCCGTTCAGCATGTTCAGGCAAACTTAATTCGAAAAGGCCTTCGTTGTTGGTTGTACATCCGGTTAAACTCTCTGCTACGCGAATCGCGGCACCCGACACCGGTCTGCCTGTTTCAGCGTCAATCACTCGGCCCGTAACAACACGTTCTTGTGCAAATAGGCCCTGCGTGCAACCTGCTACCAGCAAGGTTAGCAACATCTTTTTTGTTTCCATGAATAAAAATGTTTGTGTACTAATGCTCTTTACATCCCGAAAGAGTGTTCATTCTCACTATAAACGTACTGGCAGGTTTCCTGACTTGTTCCTAAGGAAAGAACCTTCCCGTCATCAAAGCCAAGCCTCAACAACAGTGGCAAAGCGGTGATTTCCTATAGCTGCTGCTCAATAGAGCAGGGAATTTACAGTAGCGGGTACTGCTCCGGATTCACACCGGATTCCCTTTTATATTCCCTCAGGATGGAGGGTAATATCACCAATACGGGCACAAAGGTGGAGCTTTTTCTCTATTCAGGAATCATTTATCCCTTTATTTTACCCTTCCGGTAGTAGAAAAACAGGCAATTAGCCGTAAGAATGTAATTTTTTGATATACGTCGTAAAGCTTTTCCATATATGTGCTAAAGCTTTTTGACTAATATGGTAAAGCTTTTCGACAACTGTCAAAAAATTAAAAGATCAAAGGATTTTACTCCCAGTTAAGTGATCCGGGCATTTATACCTTCCTAAAAAATATTAAAACAACAGGAACGACAGGACGCAATCTCAAAAACATCCCTACCTTTGCGGTCGTTAGGTGAAGTTCATAGCCTTCCGGCCTGAACTTGAAAAGGGAATCCGGTGTGAATCCGGAGCAGTACCCGCTACTGTGACACCTGCGAATGAGAAGAATACACACTCCATGCCACTATCGTACAGCCGATGGGAAGGCCATTCTTCTTGAGGTGCAGCCAGGAAACCTGCCTAAACAGAATAACAATTAAGGAATGTTTATTCCGGGAATTGGATAAACGGAGAACTGATGCTAAGACATTTTTTACATTTAAAAAACTCATGGATATGATGAAGCTAAAGAAACTTTTCATCGTGTGCGTGACTGCGGCTACAAGTCTGTTACAGCCGGCTTATGCCCATACGGAAGGTAATTACGTTCCTTCCAACCTGTTTGAGACGATGCAGGCAGGCGACAAAGCCGCCCTGTTACTCGTTCATTTCGGGACTACGCACGATGATACACGGGCATTGACGATCGATGCCATCAACGAAAAAGCACGAGCAGCCTTTCCGGAACTCGAATTTCGGGAAGCTTATACCTCACGCATTGTGATGAACCGCTTGGCGAAACGGGGTGTTTACAAGAAAAACCCGGTAGAAGCTTTGGCGCAACTCAAGGCCGACGGTTATACACACATTCTCATACAATCGACTAACATCATCGACGGGATTGAAATGGAGTCACTCCGTAAAGACATTGCCCTGATGAAAGATCTCTTCAAGGATATCCGTCTGGGTACACCTCTTTTGTATGCTCCCGACGATTACCGGAAAGTCGTTTCGATCCTGGCAGAAAAAGGAAAGGAGAAAACCATCACTCTCCTTGTCGGACACGGGACTTACACACCTGCCACTGCCCAATATGCCATGCTCGACTATATGTTGGAAGCCGAAGGACATCCGGATTTTGCAGTTACTACCGTAGAAGGCTATCCAACACTTGACGATGCCTTGCGCAAGGTCCGCGAACAGAAGAAAATCAAACAGATTCAACTGCTTCCTTTTATGTTTGTGGCTGGTGATCACGCCAAGAACGACATTGCAGGAGACATCAAGACCGAGCTGGAATCGCAGGGTTATCAGGTTAGTGTCCTGCTTGAAGGTTTAGGACAGAATCCCGGCATTCAAGATATCTTTATCGAACATGCCAAGTTTATGACTCAGCATAAGCTGATTGATATCTCCGACAAGAAAAAGGCCTACGCTGCCGACAAAGAGTAATCATTCCCTTTAAAGATCTTATTTATCTCGTTTTTCTGCCCGGAAGAAAGCCGTTTTCTTCCGGGTTAGGGAAACTATGTCTCATTTATAAATACCTGTCACATGAAAAAAACATGGATTATCTTACCATTCGTAAGTCTGACATGGGCTGTAAACGCCCAGGAAAACCTATTGAGTACGCCTGCAACCGACACCACCTACAACTTGCAGGAAGTTGTTGTAGAAACAGCCCGGAAAGCCCGGCCCCAAATCACCAAACTCGATGTTCCGATGAAGTATATGCCTCTTTCCGTTAGTGGTATCGAAGCCCAAAGTCTGGAATTAAGAGGTATCCGCAATATCCAGGATGCTGTCCGTTTTATGCCGGGAATCCGGATACAGACTTCCTACGGAGCTTTCCAGCAAATATCAGTACGAGGTTTTGATCATGCCGTGATGATGATCGACGGCGTACGAGACGAGCGTTCGGCCATCAACAATTCCTATCCCGTACCGGATCTTTCGGCTGTCGAATCCATTGAGTTACTGAAAGGCCCAGCCTCTGTCTTATATGGTCATTCGGCTGTCGGAGGAATCCTGAATATCGTACGGAAAGCTCCTACCGAACGGCAGACACTTAATGCACGTGTTGCCTACGGCAGCTACGAGAATAAAGAAGCCACATTGGGATTAGGAGGCAAACTGCTGGGGCCAGTCAACTATTATGCCCATGTCAATTACGCCGATCAGGAAGGATGGCGTGATAATGGAAACAGCCGTTTCTCCGGTTACCTGGCATTGAACGCCCGTCTCAGCGAGCAGGACATAATTGATGTTCGGGCCGGTTTCAACAGAGACTTCTATGGAACAGAAATCGGATTACCCGACATCATGGCTCAGGATGTTTACAACACTTCCGACAATCAACTGTACCTGCACAAGAATGACATGCTGCCGGGCCTGAATCGGGAAGCTCGTTATAACAACGAATCCGACTTCATGAGAAACGATGGCTGGAATATCTCCGGACAATATACGCACCGATTCTCGGGAAGGATGAAGTTGGTTGACCTCCTCTCCTTTTCCAGTGATGATATCAACTACTTCGGTACGGAGAGTCTCGACTATTTGGAAAGTGATGAGCCCATCTATGACCATTACTACTGGAAGACGCCGACCGAAAAGAGATATATCTGCCTCGATACGGTCTATCTCTCCTTCCCGCTCCGTTTCTCTCATATAGCCAAGACAGTCAGTAATTCGTTGGAGTTAAGCGGACATTTCCATACTGGCGAGATCAAGCATAATTACATGGGCGGATATTCGTTTGTTGCCCTCAACCGGACAAGCTATAGCGGATATAATCTGGGAGATGACGTACAAGGTCCCGGACTTTATTCCCACGTATCGGTATATGACCCGCACAGCATGGGATATATGACGAGTAAATTCTCGAAAGCGACAGTTACGCATCATTATGCCAACAGCATTTATCTGCAAGATATGATCGAGTTCAACGAACAATGGAAGATTCTGGCAGCCCTTCGGGGAGATTTCTTCCGTTATCTGTCAGCTTCAGCTACGACTCCTTCCGGCAAACGCGAATATGAGGAACACGGCTTGTTCAATCAAATCCGAAACAAGGCATTGACCTATCGCTTCGGAGCAGTTTATCTTCCGCATCCGAATATGTCACTCTATGCCTCATTTGCCTCTTTCTTCAAACCGATCCGAACCTTCTATCAGGATAATGTGATCTATATCGACGCGAATGGGGAACGTTTTACTCCTACCCGCAACGAGGAAGTATTCAAACCGGAAAACGGATACCAGGCAGAAGTCGGACTGAAATACGACTGGGGAAATCTCTTGCATGCCAACGCCAGCCTTTTCTATATCCGGAAGATGAACAGTACTGCCACCCTGACAAATAATTATCAGGAAGAAGTGGATGGAGAGACAACGACAAAGACTGTCATCGGACAGGTGGGCGTACAGGATTCCAAAGGTTTTGACTTCGATGTAACCTTGACTCCTTTACCAACCCTTGCTTTTACGTTGGGTTACGGATTTAATGATTCCAAAATCCGGGAGATGAAAGAAGTGAAAGATCCAGAATTGGCCAATGCCATTTATGGTTCTGATCCGCAAGCCACCAAAGATCAACTGAACAGTCAGGAAGGAAACTGGCAAGCCAACGTTCCTAACCAGACATTCTACGCTTACGGTAGTTATACCATCCCGAAAGGCTGGCTGAAGAACCTGGAGTTTCACCTCAGTAGCAGCTATACCGGAAAGGTTTACCGTAACACGGCCAACAGTACGTGGTTCAATCCGTATTGGATCACCGATTTCGGGATTGCTTATACCCTCAACCATCATGTTCATCTGACGGTGAATATCAATAATCTATTCGACAAGAGTTACTACAACCAGGCTTTAGGAAACCAACTCGTTCCCAGTATGCCGCGTAATTTCCAGGTAGCTCTTTCTTATACCTTATAAGAATACAAGAATCAGCATGCAACGATTACACGCATTCATCCTGACAACGCATCGGATACTGGGCTCTCTGCTCAGTATTCTCTTTGCAATATGGTTTCTCTCCGGTTTGGTCATGATTTACCATTCTTTTCCTCGGGTAAACAAGACCGATAAATGGAGTAAAATGGAGAACCTGAAAGATTTCGGCAACTTACCAGCCTGGGAAGAAATACAGGCTAGCATTCCTGCCGATGAGCGCATAAAACGTATTACGCTCAACGAAAACCTCGGTCAGTTGGTCTTTTACATTCAAACAGACAAAGGGAATTACGAACGAACTGCCGATTTCTCCGAACGGACCACCGTCAATGCAACCCATATCAGGCAAACCGCATCAAAATGGAATCAATCACCCATCGAACGGATTGACACTCTTTATACACTGGAACAATGGATTCCATTCGGAGCCTTGAAACAGCATTTTCCCATCTACAAATATTACTTTGCCGATCAAGGCAAGCACCAGTTATACGTTTCCTCGAAGACTGCTGAAGTCTTGCAATACACCAACCGGGAAGAACGTTGCTGGGCATGGCTGGGAGCGATTCCTCATTGGATTTATTTCACTTCACTCCGACAAGACATCGACCGGTGGATAGCGGTAGTAGTTACTCTCTCCGGCATAGGTAGTCTCTTTTGTCTGACTGGATTATATTTAGGTATCCGTGACATCCGATTGGCCCGACGCCAACAAAGGCTTTCACCTTATAAGAAATGGTGGTACAAATGGCATCACCTGGCAGGAGCTTTCTTCGGCGTGTTTGTATTGACCTTCAGCTTCAGTGGCATGATGTCACTGGTTCGTGTCGAAGATCTTGGTATCCGCTCTCGTCTCGACTTCAATCCTCATCAGTTCTTGAATGAAATGAAAGTGGATTCCTATTTGTTGGATTACCGTAAAGTCATGCAAGCTTGTCCTCATCCCATAAGACAATTCGAATGGAGTCAGTTCGGTTCCATTCCTCTTTATCAGACGCAGACTGATAACGGAATAATAACCTGGGATGCACGCCAAGCCGACTCAGTAAAGGTATTAAACCTCACAGCAACCGATGTCCGGCAAGTATTACAAGACATACACGGAGAGCAAAGCCAGATAGAAATCCAATGGCTGACAGAACAGGAAACGTATTACACTTCCCGAAAGAAACCGTTGCCTCTGCCTGTATGGAAAGTCCAGATCAAAGATTCGGATGCCAGTTGTTACTATATTGATCCGGTTCATGGCACATACCGGTATGTGAATCGTCCCAGCCGATGGCAACATTGGATGTATCCGGCATGGCATAGTCTGCAAATTCCCGGACTCGTTACCCGTCCTTGGCTTTGTTTTCTGCTCATGTGGTTCCTGATGTTAGGAGGAACATTCGTGTCCATATCCGGTTGTTGGCTTACCATAAAATACATCCGGAGAAAAATCAAATCCAAGCTTCATAAATAATGAACATAACATAGCAATCCATTTGAATAAACCTCGTATCTTTGTCAACTTAAAAGAGAGTTTTATTTAACTAATTTAAACAAGGAAAAAGTATGAAGAAAGTATTTCTCCCTGTAAGTCTGGCATTGCTGGCTGGTATCTCTGTCAGCTGTTCTACCACAGAATACAAGAAATATGCCGGCGACGAAGCCAAGCAAGTTGCTTCCATCCTGAGAGAAAATGGTTGTATGGAATGTCATGCAGCAAATGCCCCGCTTCCTTTTTATGGAAATTTCCCGATCATCGGCTCTGTCGTAAAAGCAGACATGACGGAAGGAGCACGCTATGTTGACTTCTCTGCCATGTTGGAAGCTTTAGAAAGCGGACAACCTGTTTCAGAAGTCGATTTAGCCAAGTTGGAACATACGGCCATGAGTGGCTCAATGCCTCCAGCTAAATTCTCACACATGCCCAATCACTGGGGAACATCATTGGACAATGACGAAAAAGCAGTGATCTTGTCTTGGGCAGCCAACGAACGTAAAGCCCGTTTCACCTCTCCTACGGTAGCGGATGAGTTTGCCAACGAACCGTTGCAGCCATTGATGGAATCAATTCCTGTGGATTCGGCCAAGGTAGCCTTGGGTTTTGCCTTATATCATGATACACGTTTGTCGGCAGACAATACCGTTTCATGTGCAACTTGCCACGGATTGGAAACAGGTGGTGTAGATCGTAAACAATATTCTGAAGGTATCAAAGGACAGTTAGGAGGTGTTAACGCACCGACGGTTTACAATGCAGCTCTCAACTTCGCTCAATTCTGGGATGGCCGTGCGGCTGATTTGAAAGAACAGGCAGCTGGTCCTCCATTAAATCCGGTTGAGATGGGACACAAGTCTTTTGATGACATCTGTGCTGTATTGGCCGAAGATAAAGAGTTTACCAAAACATTTAGCGAAGTTTATCCCGACGGTTTCAGTCAGTCTAACATTACAGAAGCTATCGCTGAATTCGAAAAGACGTTATTAACCCCGTCTCGTTTCGACCAATATTTGCGTGGAGACAAGTCTGCTCTGACTGCCGAAGAGCAGGAAGGTTATGCCTTGTTTAAGGCAAACAAATGTGCAACTTGCCACGTAGGTATGAACATCGGAGGCCAGTCTTACGATTACATGGGTATCAAGAACAGTTACTTCGATTACCGTGGTACCGGCTTGACCGACGGAGATAATGGACGTTATGCGGTAACCAAGCAGGAAAGTGATCTGCACAAGTTCAAAACACCGACGTTACGAAATGTCATGATCACTTATCCTTATATGCACGATGGTTCTATCAATAATATTGAAGATGCCGTACGTATCATGCACGAATTCCAGATTGGCACAACCATCTCGGATACTGATATGGCTAAAATCGTAGCATTCTTAGGTTCATTAACCGGTGAATATAACGGAAAGACATTGCAATAAGCAATTCATATATAAACAAAGAAGGAGAACTTGACTGGGTTCTCCTTTTTTGTTTTACAAATCTTTGGTTTCTGTCCTTACACATTTCCTCCCATAAGAAGAACTAATAGTGTAAATATAGCCTTTTTCATAATCTATTTTTCGTTTTTCTGCTTCAAAAACACTTTATAGTAGTCCTTATTCATATACAATACCAGAATAGATATAAGAAATTCTCCTCACTTAAACGTTAAGATTCGGACAACCTGATTGTCGTCTTCCAATAAATTCTTGGCTACTTCGTTTCCATTACCCTTCAAGCGTTTCTTTTGATAGGCTTCCAGCATGGCAGGAGCAGAAACAAACTCGGCGGACTTATTCTTGGCTATGGCCGTACCCGAACCGGAATCCCATTCCCGAGGTCCACGGATACCATAATTTAATTCATGATCTATAATCGAAACTCTCTTTACCTGACCTGTTTTAAAGTCATACATAAATTTAGGAATCTTTCCTCCAGTACTATTAAAGTCTATGACAAATGTACCGAACAGCATGAATTTATCTGTAGTTAATAAAGGCATCCAGATATTTCTTAACTTGGAAGCATAAACTGATGGTGTACGAGTAAATATAGGTGTCAGCCTTTTTTGTGGCGATAATTTGTATAAAGTATCAGATGATACATTCATCAGCATCAAATCATCTCCAAAACGTGCATTACTGGGATAGGAAAACTTATACGGTCTCCACATATTCCCTTCTTGTTGAGCAATAGCAAGCGGAACTCTTTGTGGAAAGTAAATATCTAAAGTTCCCATTGGGCTTCCATCTTTTTTAGATATAAAACGATATGGTGTATGAGTTGTTTCTTTTTCCCGTCCTGGTTCTATTACAATATCGTCATAAATAAGTAAGGACTGATCATCATAGTTCAAAATACTCATATCATGATCAAAACAATTAATTTTTAGCGTGCGTTTATATTTCCCTTCCAATGAATAGACTTGGATAAATTGGGAACAAACATAGATTTCTTCCGCTTTCTCATCCAAGATCGTTCCATTCTTGATCCAGGTATATTCCATTCCGCTTTGCCCTTTATGGTTGAAATGGAATTTTAACTTTCCGGTGTGTCGGTCAAACAAGTAAATATCTCCTAATTGAAACTCATGAACCAAGATATATTTGTCGCCAACTGCCGAAAGTGCAGCATTCCCACTTAATAGAATATCATCCGTTGTTTCCAGCGGAACATATTCTACCGAAGCCATATCCTGAAGGCGTAGTTTCTCCAATGGATAGTTCTTGGATAAATCAACTACCGGCAAACTACCAGACTGTGATTGCATTCCTTGGCTTCCTGCCAACAGAATCATGCAAACGAGGAAAAATACTTTTGTTTTCATAATCGTGTCATTTTGATATTTCACTTCTTCGGCTTCACTAACATAATTACAGGATTTGAATCTTCGGTTAATCCTTCAGCTATTTCTTTCAACTCACCTTTCAATTCATCTTTTTCAAGTGATTCAAGTAAATCAGCAGCTTCCAGCTCATCCCATGCGGCTATCTTACCGTCTAAAGGCCTAAGGACATTCATATAGATTTCTTTCTCAGAACTATAATCTCCATTGCAGACTTTATAGTTAAAAAAAGCATTTTCCTTTTTGTCATACATCAAGAATGTACGAGGAAAACCGGTATTCTTTTCAAAATCATACTCATTTTTCACCGTTTCCATAAAAATATAACGATCAGAAAGTAAGCGAATCATCAGAAAAACTTCCGGATTCATATCATCGACTGAAGGTGTTCGCACAATAAACGGGGATAAACTATTATCGGGTAGCAACTGATAAATAGTATCAGAAGAAAATTCCACAAGGAACCAATCTTTTTGATAAGATAGAACGCTCCGATAATAACCTGAAGAAGCAGAGACTATGAGACCTGTTTTTTCATCTTTTTTCCCAACGACCATTCCTATCTTTTTTTTATCAAATGGAATAGTTATCTTTTTTGTTATACTTCCATCTTTTTTAGAAACAAGCACAAAAGGAGTTTTAGCATCTAAGAAGTCATAGCATATCAGATTATTATCATCGTAATTATATATTTCCCAATAAAATGAGCTCAAATCCGAATAATAAGGATATGATTCTAAAGAGCCTTTTCCTACCTGATGTTTAAGTGTTCGTTTATAATTTCCATATAAATCATATACTAAAATCTTTTGTATATGGTGTGAGTTGATGAAAATTTCCTCATTTTTTTCATCCAGAACCATACCTATTATATTAACATATTCTTCGGCACCTTGTCCTTTTCTGTTGAATTTATGTAGTGCTTTTCCTTTACGATCATACACAAAGACATCTCCAGCGTTTTTTCTATTTTTAACCAAGATATATTTCTCGCCTACATCTTGTACAAAACCTTGGTTAATAAACTCATCGTTTGTTTCTAATGGAATATATTCCACATCCATAAAATCTTGAAGAACCAATTCTTTTTTAGGTGAATAGCTGCTTTTGGTTACATCGACTGTTATAAAACCATCAGTCGATGTATTGTCACTTCCGCAACTTATCATTACAAGTAGAAGGATTGCTTCGATAAAGATTAATGTTTTCATAGGAGAATATGATTTATAGGTGAATATTTACTACCATAAAAGTTTACAACATTACAATGATCGGATTATCATCCTCTTCTACTTGAAGATGCTCTTTCAATTCGTCTGAAAGTTTCTCAGGAAGAAGTAAGGCGCAAAATTTACCATTATTAGAAACATTCCGGATTTGTAATGGTTGATTGAATTTGGCATCAATCCATTGATCGCTATCCATTACTTTAACTTCTCCTGTCTTTTTCTGGTAAATGCCACAGTAGGCTTTTTGATTCTCCGAATAAAAACCTGTATGAAAGTGGAAATAAAGCAGATTTTCGTTCTCTAATACATAGTCAATACTTATTTTATTTTCACAACTGGCTACATTCAGACGATCTTGATAATCCCAATGCCAATTACCTAGATTAAATATCCAGGAAGGTTGCAAACGATTCTTTTCAATTGTATAGATTGTATCATTAAAAGCCTGTTTAACCCGTATTTCTTGTTGGTATTTCCATAAAGAAGGACTATTAATGGCCATGTAGAATTTCCTGTCTCCTGAGAATATGGTCATTTGTAAATCTCCTCCGTAGGAAACATAATTCCCTAAAAGATTTGAGATGGATAATAATTCATCTAAGGGAAGTACATCTTCTTTTAAGTCCGGGATTATCTCCAATGATTCTGATTTACAATTGTAGGTAAATAACGTAGGGGCTGAATGATCAATACATAATTTATTCTGTCCGTAAATTGTATCTGCAGTAATCAGGAAACAGGCTTGTGCCAGATTACAATGCAAATCATCACTCACGATGATTCTATTTACATATTTATTTTTCACATCATAAACCTGCCAGTCGTTTTTCCATCCTAGAACATAGATGAGATTCTTTCGGCTATCTATCCAATAATTTACTTTTCCCCATGCATCTTTGGCATATCCTTGCGGATCTATACCTATATGACCAATCGTTGAAAGGAATTTTCCTGTTATCCGATCAAACAATTTCAGACTCTGATTCGCCGAAGAAACTAAAATATAGTCATTAAATACGCGCATATCTGCTTGTTCTCCAATTAATGAGCTATCGGTTGTTTCCAATGGAATGTAAGTAATATCCGAAGTTATTTCTGAAAGCTGAATTGTCTCAACAGAATTCATGGCACCTTCCAGATTAATGATATTATCTTTTATCGGTACATTTTGTTTGTTGCATGCAAGAAACGCACCTATTATCAAAAATGGAAATATCTGTTTCATAATTATTTATATAGTTATATTTTATGATAAATAACTTTTGTTTCCTATTATGATTGATATTACTTAAATGTCAAAAGCATATAGACATTGTTTCCGTTTTCTCGATCTATTTTTCCCATTAGTTCTTTTAATTTACCTTTTAGCCGACCATCTGCGTATGCTTCTTCCAATTCAGCCAAATCAAGTACGACTAGGCCACGATGAGAGGACGAGGTTAGTATCTCCGGAGCAATTTCTACATGCTTACCTTTGAAGTCGTCCATCTTGATCTCCTGTTCATAGACAGTACCATCTTTCTTGTTTTGCATCAGATACACCGAAGGTAATTGCCCATTTTGAACTTTTACTGTTATTTTCCGATAGAATAAGTAGTCAGTAGCTTCCACAAATGCATTGGCATAAATCACGGGATCCATGGAATGAATACTTGGTTGCTTGATCAATACGGGTATTAATTCTTTGTTCTTATTAAAGAAGTAAACCGTATCTGTTGAATAGTCCGATAATAATAATCCATCTTTATAATTCACGATCTGGTTTTGCGTACTGGCTATTACAGATACTCTTTGTTCATCTTGCTTTATGGCATACAGTTTTACCTTTTCACCCGATGACACATCAAGGCGTTTTAGTTCTGAGCCATCAGCTTTGGATATTAATACAAAATTATCTGAATCAAACAGTAAGAGTGAACCATTATCATAGTTAGCCATACTTGTGATTCGTTTATCATCCGGCAGTGATAAAGCGATCGTTCGTTTGTGTACACCCGATGAAGAGTAAACAATCAATCTTTTTTCTGACAGTATGTATAACTCATCATTTGCTTCATCATACACTACTTTTGAGAAATAATCATATTCGTCAGGTCCGTTCCCTTGATGATTGAATTTAGATTTCGGTTGTCCGTCTTTTGTAAAGAAAAGAAAACTGCCTTCCGAATAAAAGACGAAAGTATGATCTGATACATATAAAGGGTTTCCACCATATATGTAATCGTTTCCCTCATTCATATAAACATATTGTATATCGGCTATTTCAGATAAAAGTATTTCTTTTTTGGGATAGTCTTTTGACAGGTCTATTGTTGTCAAGCCTTTTTCTTGATCAGTACTTGTACACGAACAACCAAGTAGGACAAATTGTATCATCCCAATAAAACAGTAACCGAATATTTTCATTCTTTGTAGCATGACATTCCTAATTTTTAACGCTTTTGTTTTCATAAA
>UMCH01058345.1_pt1 | contig 33707 bp, 25 predicted proteins | sample 1964201 | NCBI WGS metagenome assembly UMCH01 (sample SAMEA4835965, study PRJEB28245) | human gut metagenome | biome: gut microbiome; material: fecal sample | place: Denmark | collected 2008 | reverse complement strand
TTCCCGATCCCGATACTCCGGTGATACAGGTCATGATACCAAGCGGAACCTGCACATCAATATTTTTCAGATTATTTTCCCGCGCTCCTTTGATTGTAAGAAATCCGGTCGGTCTGCGCCGTTTTGATGGTACCGGAATCTTCATCCGGCCGCTCAGATAAGCGCCGGTAATGGATTTTTTGCATTTCATGATATCCGCCGCAGTACCGGCCGCAACGACTTCTCCACCATGGACGCCGGCTGCCGGACCAATATCCACAATGTAGTCGGCCGCACGCATGGTATCCTCATCATGTTCCACGACAATCAGCGTATTTCCCAGATTCTTAAGATTCATCAGTGCGTGCAGCAGCTTGTCATTGTCCCGCTGATGCAGTCCGATACTCGGCTCATCCAGAATATATGCCACGCCGACCAGTCCGGAACCGATCTGGGTAGCCAGGCGGATGCGCTGCGCCTCTCCTCCGGACAAGGTTCCGGTCGCACGTGTCAATGTCAGATAATCCAGACCTACCTCCTGCAAAAAGCCCACACGGGCACGGATTTCCTTTAAAATCTGATTGCCGATGAACTGCTGCTGTTCCGTCAGCTGCATTTCCGCCAGATATTTCACGAGATCTTTTACCGACATATCGGTCATCTCATATATATTTTTGTCTGCAACCGTAACCGCAAGAGAACTCTGCTTCAGACGCTGTCCATGGCAGGCAGCACACGGTGTAATACGCATAAACTGCTCATATTCCTGCTTCATCGTGTCCGATCCCGTCTCCCGGTAACGGCGCTCGACATTTTTAATAAGGCCTTCCCAGTTCAGATCATAGACGCCTTCTCCACGCTGTCCTTTATAATGCACCTTTAATATCCGTCCATCTCCGCCATGAATGAGCATATGCCGGATTTCTTTTGGCAGATCTTTATATGGTGTATCGAGAGAAAATCCATATCCTTCCGACAACGCTTTTAGGGTAGCATAGGTATAGCTGGACGGATCGGTGCAGGACTGCCAGCCCATTACCTGAATTGCCCCCTCGGAAATAGACAGTGTCTTATCCGGAATCATGAGATTTTCATCAAACTCCATCTTGTAACCGAGTCCGTAGCAGACCGGACAGGCACCAAACGGATTATTAAACGAAAAGCTTCGCGGTTCCACCTCATCCACACTGATTCCGCAATCCGGGCACGCAAAATTCTGGGAAAAATTCATTGGTTCCCCGTCCACCACATCTACAATCGCATTTCCCTCGGTCAGCTCAAAAACATTTTCCAGGGAATCGGTCAGACGCTTTTCAATTCCGGGTTTTACCACCAGACGGTCTACCACAATATCAATATTGTGTTTGATGTTTTTATCCATCGGAATTTCTTCCGAAAGTTCATACATATTTCCGTCCACGATCACACGCACATAACCGCTTTTTTTTGCTTTCTCGAATAATTTCTGATGTTCGCCCTTACGCCCGCGCACAACCGGCGCAAGGATCTGGATGCGTGTGCGTTCCGGCAGTTTCATCACGGCATCTACCATCTGATCGATCGTCTGTTTCTCGATGGCACGTCCACACTTCGGACAATGTGGAATTCCTATGCGGGCATACAGCAGTCGAAAATAATCATAAATTTCCGTCACGGTTCCGACGGTGGAACGCGGGTTTCGGTTTGTCGACTTCTGATCAATGGAGATTGCCGGCGGAAGTCCCTCAATTGACTCTACATCCGGTTTTTCCATCTGTCCTAAGAACTGTCTTGCATAGGAAGACAAAGACTCCATATAGCGCCGCTGGCCTTCCGCATAGATCGTATCGAACGCAAGCGAAGACTTGCCGGAACCTGACAGTCCGGTCAGAACAACAAACTCATCTCTCGGAATGTCCACATCGATGCATTTTAAGTTGTGTTCGTTGGCGCCTCGTATTTTAATATATTTTCTCTGTTTTTTCGGCATTTTGTTTCCTCTCTTTTATCTATTCCTCAATATCCCGAAGCATATTTTTCAGTTTTACCATCTTGTCACGATACTCTGCCGCCGCCTCAAAATTGAGTTCTGCGGCAGCTTTCTTCATCTTCTTCTGGATGTCCCCGATCAGTTTTTCTAATTCCCTGCGGCTCATGGATTCCGGATCTTTATCAAATTCCATCTCCTCTGCTGCCACTTTTTTGGAGATTGCAATCAGATCACGCACAGATTTCTGGATGGTCTTCGGTGTGATTCCATGTTCCTCATTGTATGCCTGCTGAAGCTTGCGGCGGCGCTCCGTCTCATCAATGGCCACACGCATGGAATCCGTGATCTTATCCGCATACATGATTACATGTCCCTCACTGTTTCTTGCCGCACGTCCGATGGTCTGGATCAGTGAAGTCTCAGAACGAAGGAATCCTTCCTTATCCGCATCCAGAATCGCCACAAGCGTAATCTCCGGAATATCCAGTCCCTCCCGCAGCAGGTTGATACCGACAAGTACATCAAACACGTCCAGACGCAGGTCACGGATAATCTCTGCACGCTCTAAGGTATCAATATCCGAGTGCAGATATTTTACACGGATGCCAAGTTCGCTCATATACTGTGTCAGATCCTCCGCCATACGCTTGGTCAGTGTCGTGATCAGCACTTTATGGTGATTTTTCGTCTCTTTGTTAACTTCCCCGATCAGATCATCGATCTGCCCCTCAACCGGTCGCACGGAAATCTCCGGGTCCAGAAGTCCGGTCGGACGGATAATCTGCTCCACACGCAGCAATTCATGCTCGTTCTCATAGACATTCGGCGTAGCTGATACAAACAGCATCTGATCAATCTTGCTCTCAAACTCTTCAAAATTAAGCGGGCGGTTATCGAGTGCGGACGGCAGACGGAATCCATAGTCCACCAGTGTCTGTTTCCGTGAGCGATCCCCTGCATACATTCCACGCACCTGCGGAATCGTAATGTGGGACTCATCCACAATAATCAGAAAGTCGTCCGGAAAATAATCCATCAGTGTCTCCGGCATTTCTCCCTCGGCACGTCCTGCCAGATGACGGGAATAGTTTTCGATGCCACTACAAAATCCGGTTTCCTTCATCATTTCAATATCAAAATTCGTGCGCTCCGCGATACGCTGCGCTTCCAGCAGCTTATCTTCACCCTTAAAATACCTGACCCTCTCTTCCAGTTCTGCCTCGATACGGTCACACGCTGCGTTCATTTTTTCCTGTGGCACCACATAATGGGACGCCGGAAACACAGCCGCATGCTTTAATATACATTTGATCTCTCCGGTAAGCACATCCACCTCCGTAATCCGGTCGATCTCATCTCCGAAAAACTCCACTCGGATCGCCGTGTCGGTATTATTCGCCGGAAAAATCTCCAGTACATCGCCATGCACACGAAACGTACCACGCTTAAAATCCATCTCGTTGCGCGTGTACTGCATGTCAATGAGTCCCTTGATCACATCATCACGGTCAATCTCCATTCCGGGACGCAGGGAAACCATCATGTTCATATAGTCATCCGGACTACCAATGCCATAGATACAGGAGACAGATGCCACGATGATGACATCTTTTCGCTCCGCCAGTGCTGCCGTGGCAGAAAGGCGCAGCTTATCAATTTCATCATTGACCGCAGAATCTTTCGCAATATAAGTGTCCGACTGTGGCACATACGCTTCCGGCTGATAATAATCATAGTAGGAAACAAAATACTCGACGGCATTCTCCGGGAAAAATTCTTTCATTTCTCCGTACAGCTGCCCCGCCAGTGTCTTGTTGTGGGAAATAATCAGCGTTGGCTTATTCAGCGCCTGAATGACATTTGCCATCGTAAAGGTCTTTCCCGAACCGGTCACACCCAGCAGTGTTTCAAACTGGTTGCCTTCTTTGAATCCTTTGACTAATTTTTCAATTGCCTGCGGCTGGTCACCGGTTGGCTCATATGGGGCATGTAATTTGAACTCCATAATGCCCTCTCCCTTCTCAAATTTATCGTAAAATTAACTTTATTCCATGAAAAAAAAGATAAAATCCATATCTTTATAGTCTGCACATATATGCTAATTTTACTACAAAGATCTGACTTTGTCTATCTCAATCAGAACATTTGTTCTCATCTTTCTTTTTGCCTGTAAAGTGTGTATGATAACAGCAAATACATGTCACAAAAGATAAGGAGATTTTGTATGAAAAGAAGAAAAGAATTTCATTTATTTCCCCTTGGAATATTGTTATTTGCCCTGACATTAACCATAGTTTCAGGCCGGATTGCTATCCATGCGGCAGATCTGAATACAGAACTGCCCGCAAATGACTCCACGGAAATTTCTTCCGAAATTCCAACGGAAACACCGGTGGTTCCTTCCACGGAAAATCCCAAACCGGTATTGCAGGGACTTATCCATGATAAAAACGGACATTTCTATTTTTATCAGAACGGAAAAAAGCTGAAAAACCGGTGGAAAAAGGTTGGCAAAAACAAATACTATTTCGGGAAAAACGGACAGGCAGTTACCGGGAAAAAGAATATTTCCCATTACTTATGTTACTTTAATAAAAAAGGGGTTCTGACACGGAAAATCGATAAAAACAAAAAGATGGTTGCCCTCACTTACGATGACGGACCATCGGTTTATACCCCAACTATTTTAAAAACCCTGAAGAAAAATGATTCCGTTGCCACATTTTTTGTGGTGGGCAGCCGCGTATCGACTTACTCCAAAACCGTACAGAAGGCTTATGACAACGGGTGTCAGATTGGCAATCACACTTATGATCACAAAATTCTGACCCGGGTTGGGAAAAAGGAAGTTCAAAAACAGGTTTCCAAAACCAATCGTGCCGTCAAAAAAGTAATCGGTATAAATCCGGTTGTGATGCGCCCACCGGGAGGTGCCACCAGTTCCAACATCAAATCATGGGTGGGAATGCCTTCCATCATCTGGTCCATCGATACCTTAGATTGGAAAACGCGGGATTCCGCAAGTACCCAGAAAGCCGTATTGAACCATGTAAAGGATGGAGATATCGTACTGATGCACGATCTGTATAAAGCGACCGCCACTGCCTCCCAGACAATCATTCCGGAACTTACCAGACGCGGATATCAGCTCGTCACTGTCAGCGAACTTGCAGAGTGCCGGGGCGGCATGAAACAGAACAAATCTTATTCTAAATTTCCAAAGAAACAAAAATAGTGTCATTACAAAAAAACGCGGAAACCATGATGGTTTCCACGTTTTTGTTATCTGCTTCGATTTTATACAACCTTACGTCCGCAGCACTGCTTATATTTCTTACCACTGCCACATGGACACGGATCATTCGGATATACCTTGGCATGTTCACGCTTCTTCGGTGCTTTTGCCGCACTCTCGTCCTTATTGGTTCCGGTTACTTTTGCGACCTGCTCACGCTCTACCTTCTGCTCTACCTGTACATGATAGAGAAGACGAATGGTATCCTCCTGAATACCCGCGATCATTTCATCGAACATATCAAATCCAGCCATCTTATACTCAACCAGCGGATCTCTCTGTCCGTATGCCTGTAATCCGATACCCTGACGGAGCTGATCCATATCGTCGATATGATCCATCCACTTGCGGTCGATCACCTTCAGCAATACGACACGCTCCAGCTCACGGAACTGCTCGATCTCCGGGAATTCGGTCTCTTTAGCTTCATATAAAAGCACTGCCTGTTCTTTCAGATGCTGCTTTAATTCTTTGACATCCTTGATATCTTCGATATTTTTCTCTGTAACAGGTTCAAGAGGAATCACCGGCAGAAGAATTTCATTTAATTCATTTAAATTCCACTCTTCGCGCGGAATCTCATTCGAAATACAGGTATCGACTGATTTCTCCACCTGTTCCTGAATCATCTTAAAAATCGCATCACGCATGCTGTCTCCATTTAATACGGACATACGCTCTTTGTAAATGATCTCTCTCTGATCGTTGTTTACCTGATCATACTCTAACAGATTCTTACGAATACCATAGTTGTTGTACTCGATCTTTTCCTGTGCCTTCTCGATGGCAGAAGTAAGCATCTTGTGCTGAATCTGCTCACCTTCCGGAACACCAAGTGCGTTAAATACTGACATCAGACGCTCGGAACCGAACAGTCTCATCAGATCATCTTCCAGAGAAATAAAGAACTGGGATTCACCCGGATCTCCCTGACGTCCGGCACGACCACGCAGCTGATTATCGATACGGCGGGATTCATGACGCTCGGTACCGATGATCTTTAAACCTCCGGCTTCACGTGCATCCTCGTCCAGCTTGATATCGGTACCACGTCCAGCCATGTTCGTAGCAATAGTAACCGCTCCGTGCTGTCCTGCCTGTGCAACGATCTCGGCCTCCTGCTCATGGAATTTTGCATTCAATACGGTATGCGGAATTCCCTCACGCTTTAACATTCCGCTGATCAGCTCGGAAGTCTCAATCGTGATGGTACCAACCAGAACCGGCTGTCCCTTCTCATGTGCTTCCTTGACTTCCTCAACAACTGCTTTGAATTTTTCTTTCTTCGTCTTATATACCGCATCCTGATGATCGATACGTGCAATCGGACGGTTGGTAGGAATCTCAATAACGTCCATGCCGTAAATATCACGGAACTCTTTTTCCTCCGTCAGAGCCGTACCGGTCATACCGGCTTTCTTCTCAAATTTATTGAAGAAGTTCTGGAATGTAATGGTTGCAAGTGTCTTGCTCTCTCTCTTAACCTTTACATGCTCCTTTGCCTCGATTGCCTGATGCAGACCATCGGAATAACGGCGGCCCGGCATGATACGTCCGGTAAACTCGTCAACGATCATAACCTGATCATCTTTTACCACGTAATCCTGATCGCGGAACATCAGATAATGTGCACGGAGCGCAAGGATCACATTATGCTGGATCTCCAGGTTCTCCGGATCTGCCAGGTTATCAATATGGAAAAATTTCTCAACCTTTTCCACACCCTGCTGTGTCAGATTCACCAGTTTGTCCTTTTCATTTACGATAAAGTCTCCGGTTTCTTCCTGCTCAATTCCCATGATGGCATCCATCTTGGAATACTCCGGTACATCCTCACCACGTGTCAGCTGCTGCGCTAAAATATCACATGCTTCATATAATTTGGTGGACTTGCCACTCTGACCGGAAATAATAAGAGGTGTACGCGCCTCATCGATCAATACGGAATCGACCTCATCGATGATCGCATAGTGCAGACCTCTCTGTACCAGCTGCTCCTTGTAGATCACCATGTTGTCACGCAGGTAATCAAATCCAAGTTCGTTATTTGTAATATATGTAATATCGCAATTGTAAGCATCGCGGCGCTCATCGTTGCTCATATCATTCAATACAACACCAACGGTCAGTCCGAGGAATTCATGCACTTTTCCCATCCACTCGGAATCTCGTTTTGCCAGATAATCATTGACCGTGACGATATATACCCCTTTGCCCTCCAGCGCATTCAGATAAGCCGGAAGTGTAGATACCAGTGTCTTACCTTCACCTGTCTTCATCTCTGCAATACGTCCCTGATGCAGGATAATACCACCGATAATCTGTACTCTGTAATGCTCCATGCCAAGCACACGGCTTGCTGCCTCACGTACGGTCGCATACGCTTCCGGAAGCAGATCGTCAAGTGTCTCTCCTTTTTCCAGACGCTCCTTATATTCTTTTGTCTTTCCCCGTAATTCTTCATCCGAAAGTGCCTTCATCTCGTCACGATAAGATTCCACTTTATCTACGAGGGGCGTAATTCGTTTCAACTCCCTGTCACTGTGTGTACCAAAAATTTTAGTCAATGCACTCATAATATATTTTGCTCCTAACTCGCATAGAATATAGGTATTGTACCACTTTCTCCACATTTACACAACTCAAAGGCCATGAATGTTTTATAAACTTTTTATGAACGAACGGGATTCTGCTATTGAAAATTTGTAAACAGCTTGCTATGATAAGAGAACGATTATTGTATTCCAAACACAAGGAAGAAACAGAAAGGAAGGGAAAAACCCATGTCTTATATTTACAAAACAAAAGGCACCTGTTCCACACAGATCGAAGTGGAGCTGGACGGAAATATTGTTAAAAATGTTAAATTCACCGGCGGCTGTCAGGGAAATCTTCAGGCAATTCCCCGTCTGGTTGAGGGCATGACTGTTGAAGAAGTAGAACGCCGTATCTCCGGTATTCACTGCGGCATGAAAAACACCTCCTGTGGTGATCAGCTTGCCAAGGCATTGCGCGAAGCCTATGATGCACAAAAAAATGCATAATACCATTACCGGATTATGTAAAAGCCTCCCCAGACAGATCTGTCTGGGGGCTTTTTTATCCCCGTACCACCGGCTGCAGCTGCTTTCCTTCCAAAGCTGCCGAAATCGTCTCCGGCAAAAGTTCCATTTTTGCCACCATCGAATTTGGCTTTTTTTCATAATTATCCTGCGCGAATGGCACAAAATAAATATGTTTCGTATTCATCAGCATTCCAATATTCTTAAAGCTGGCCCCCAGCGCATCGTTGGTGGATATGGCAATTACCAGTGGTTTTCCATTGCGCATATGCGCTTTGGCAGCCATCAGAACCGGAGTATCGGTGATTGCGTTCGCCAGCTTCGCCGCAGAATTTCCTGTACACGGTGCAATCACCATCACATCCAGATATCCCTTCGGTCCGATCGGTTCTGCCTCCTGAAGTGTGCGGATTCCAGGGTTCCCCGTTATGTCACAGACTTCTTCCATAAACTCTTTTGCCGTTCCAAACCGTGTATCACAGTTCTGCGTCTGATAAGAAAAGATGGGAATCACATGTGCTCCCATCTCCGTCAATCTCTGAATCTCTTTCCTGGTTTTTGCGAATGTACAGAAAGAACCGGTAATCCCATACCCTATATTGCAATTTGATAAATCCATGTCTTTGCCTCTTTCCTGTCCTGCCTGATTTTACTGTGTTCAAGAATTGCATCTGCCAGCACTTTGGCACTGCTCTTTGTCGTATACAGCCCCGGAAGTCCCAATGCCGCCACAACTTTGATCCCATATGCCTCCGCTGCCATCAGATCCGTACCGCCGGGTCTTGATGCAATATCAATGATCACGGCATCCGAATGCATTTCACGGATCATCGGCTCACGGATCACAAGTGCCGGAACCGTGTTTACAACCGTGCGTGCCCCATATGCTTCCTCCGGTCCGTATGAAAAATCGACTGCCTCATGTCCTTCCGTTCGTGCCAGCCGGCGTGCCTCTGCACTCCTTGCCAGCACTGTCACTTTCGCTCCCATCGCAGACAAAACCCTGGCGATCTCCCTGCCGCATCTTCCATACCCGCTGACAATAATTTTCTGCTCCCGAATAGAATAATCACTGTATTTTAGAATTTCAGCAACCGTTGCTTCTGCCGTAATACATGCGTTGCGGTGCACAACCACCGCATCTGTCATCATATCATAATATTCCGTTCCCGCATCCTCACAGCGCTGCCTCCATTCCGGTCCGAAAATTCCTCCAAACAGCATCCAGTCCCTTTCTTTTTCCCTCGTCAGTTCCTCCTTTAATATAAGGTTTACATCATGGTTTCTCTCAATCTTTGTAACAGGAACCGGCAGCACAAGATACCTGCTGTTATCCAGCACTTTCAGCGCCTCTTCCCTTTCCACTCCCCGTCTCCAGTCCAGTCGGTGTATCTTTCCCGGAAGACATGCGGCAAGATTGCTTTGTCGCTGATCCGTAACAAAAATCACGATATTTCCGGTCATATAAAAACGCTCCCTTCCATATAACATATGAAAGAGAGCGTCATAAGGTGCAGAATCATTATTACTAAAGTCTGGTCTCTACAAAGATATCGTAGATTGCCTTGATGGCAGCCTCGAAATCGTCATTGCTGACACCAATAATAATATTTAACTCGGAAGATCCCTGGTCAATCATCTTGACATTGATGTTCGCATGGGCCAGTGCAGAAAAGATTCTGCCTGCAGTACCGCGGGTAGATTTCATTCCACGTCCCACAACCGCGATCAGACCCAGATCAGCTTCCAGATCAATCACATCCGGATGGGTCAGACGGCGGATGGAGCTGATCACCTGCTGCTCCTTGCCTTCAAACTCTTCCTGATGCACAAATACAGTCATGGTGTCAATACCGGATGGCATATGCTCGATCGAAATTCCGTTTTCCTCAAATGCCTGTAATGCTTTACGACAGAAGCCGACTTCGGAATTCATCATATCTTTGTCAATGCTTACTGCGACAAATCCTTTTTTACCGGCAATACCGGTGATCGTGTACTCCGGTTTCTGGCAGGTACTCTCTACGATCAGGGTTCCCTCTGCCTCCGGATCATTGGTATTGCGGATATTGATCGGAATGCCGGCCTTTCGTACCGGGAATACCGCGTCCTCATGAAGTACGGAAGCTCCCATATAAGAAAGCTCTCTTAATTCGCGGTATGTGATCACATGGATCGGCTGCGGATTGTCAATGATACGCGGATCTGCTACGAGACATCCGGATACATCTGTCCAGTTCTCATATAAACTTGCATGACATGCTTTTGCAACAATGGACCCGGTAATATCCGAACCGCCGCGGGAGAATGTTTTCACCCTTCCGTCAGCACCAATTCCATAAAATCCCGGAATGACAGCTTTTTCACATTCAGAAAGCTTCTTCGCCAGAACCTTGTCGGTCTTGTCTGCATCCAGATTTCCTTCTTCATCAAAAAAGATTACGGTTGCAGAATCGATAAACTCATATCCAAGATAATCTGCCATAAGAATACCATTCAGATACTCTCCGCGGGAAGCCGCATAATCCGCGCCGGCCCTTTCCTTAAAATTTTTGGAAATTGTCTTAAATTCCTCATCCAGCGTTACTTTCAGTCCGAGTCCGTTGATAATGGAATCATAACGCTCTTTGATCTTCATGAGAGGAACACGGAACTCCTCGCCTGCCTCTGCTTTTGCGTAGCATGCATATAACATATCCGTAACCTTGGTATCCTTGGAATTACGCTTTCCAGGAGCACTCGGCACTACATATTTTCTGGATTCATCCGCACGGATAATATCGCCAACCTTGGCAAACTGTTCGGCACTCGCCAGCGAGCTGCCACCAAATTTTACAACCTTAACCATTTTTAACTTTTCTCCTTCAAGAATAATAACTTCTGCTATTATACTTCTACCGTCTGTCTTTCGTCAATTATTTTCTTCCAGGTAGATCACATCCGTTGCGATCGTATTGCTTGATCCGTCCACCTGCAGAACTCCATAGGATGGCGGTATTCCGTAAGGCGGCTGTCCGATGCTTCCCGGATTCATATAGGCGATCCGGTTGTGTTTGTCATAAAAAACCCGGTGGGTATGCCCGAACAGCGCGGCATCGACCTTCCGCTCCTCTGCCGCATATTCCAGATTCAGATATCCGGCTTTTACATTAAACGTATGTCCATGACAGATCAGTATTTTTTTCCCTTCGATCAGAAGAATCCGTTCCTGAACTTCCTGACGGCAATCACAGTTTCCCGGCACCTGTTCCATCACAGTCATAGGAAATTTCCGGTGCAGCTGTTCTGCATCTGCCCAGCAGTCTCCCAGATGAATGATCATATCCGGACGTAATCGGCCGACTGCCGTAACCATATTATTTACATTTCCGTGCGAATCACTGAGCACCAGAATTCTCTTCATATAAAACATACTCCTTTTCATTTAAAAAGCAAAAAGACCTTTGCTCCGGCATCCTCGCCAAGGCAAAAGTCTTTTCTCCTTCTCATTTCAGCGATGACTATCCCAGTCGTTTCCACTGCTTACTACATTTGTAGTAGGAATAAAACATGCAGTGTTCCGCCTGCTCGCAGCGCTTTGGTGCAGTCTCAATGCTGCACTGGCAATTTACAATTGCATCTGCCTTCCCCTTACAATTTCCCTTTAACATGACATCGTCTAAAACTTCATCTGACATACTTCTTTTTGCTCCTTATTACTACCAAGTTTTGTTCACGACGGCTTTCATTATACAATATATGGTAGGTAAAGACCATAGGTCAAATCTCACAAATAGACCTGCCTGTTTTATAAAAATTTTCACTTGACGAAACAGGAAAAATGCGCTAGAGCTCCAGCTTATTTATTAAGTTCAAATTATACTTTTCCACCAATTCCATGCATTTTCTGTAAGAATCCATATCCTGAATATGTCTCACACAATGGGCATCCAATCCGAGAATCGCTTTATTTCCGACTTCCCCGGCAATCTTCCAGAAACGCTCTGCCGGATAATGCCTTGCCCCTTCTCCCATGCCGAGCATGTTGATCTCCAACGGAATGTCCAGTTTCTTCATTTCTTTGCACAACCGGGTCATCTCCCAGTCATATACCGAATCCATTCCCTGATAATTCATCAGATCCGGATGGGCAAGATACGCATAGCTTCCGGTCTGCATCCCTTCGATTACGAGATCCACATATCTGCGGATACGGCTTTCATCCTCCGTCTCTGTCCCGGTATACGGTCCGTTTTCTTCCGATCCCAGAAAATGCTGCCCCATGATCATATAATCACATCCGAGGTTGCGAAACATCCGCATCTGTTCTTCGTAAAATTCCGGAACATACTCTGCCTCAAATCCTGCATATATTTTTATCTGATCCCGGTACTCCGCTTCGAGCCTTCGGATCGTCTCCACATATTCCGGTGCCTGTTTCATGGTCATCCGGATATTGGATACATATCCGTCCTGATAGGGGCACGGCACATGATCGGAAAATCCAAAAATTTCAATTCCCATGGAAATCGCTGCCTCAATATATTCTCTCTCCGTATCATAGGCATGCTGGCACCGCCATGTATGTGCATGATAATTTGCTTTTAAAAAATCCATTCTGTTGTCCTTCATCCGTTTATTCGCCTATCATTTTAACATGGAATACGTTTTATGACAACAAAAGACCGTGTGCATCCTCTCATGCCCACACGGTCTTTTATTATTTCAAATACTCAAATAAATTACTCCCTATTGTTTAAATGAACAATATTTCTATTTTTTTTTTCGACAAAGAACATATATAAGCGCAACGAAAGCAAAAAGAGCAGTTGCCATTATATGTCGGCTATTTGATTGTGGAATTTTTATGAACATACAAAAAAGTGTTACAATCAGTGCTGGGATTTCTATGATTGATAAAATAATAATAGATGGTAAAAAATCTTTTTCTCCGCCCTTTTTCATATCAATTCCTAACACAGCTACAATACAAAGAGGAATTATTTCTGACATTAATTCAAAACCATAATTCATATGCAATCTCCTTATTTTTCTTAATGCCCCCACCGCCTAGACCAAGAAACATTTTTTTCAAAAGAACTTTTTCAGAAGAATCAGAATAATTTAGTCTGCACAATCTTTTGTAAGTTGCAACTAACATTAGTTTACTACAATTATCAAATATGTCAATGATTTTTCAAATTTTATCAAATATTAATTAAATATTAAATACAGTTTTATATTATTTTCTATTACAAATTCGCATCATATATTGTATTACTTTAATCATGGAACATCTGCTGTCGCATGACAATGTTCTCCTGATTTTTCGTACTTTCCGATCCACTGTGCTCTGTTTTCATAAAAAACAGTGCTCCCGCAAGGAAGAGAAATACGATAGCGGATACCCCGATGTTTATGCTCCCAAAAGCCTGGGAAGCCAGTCCGACCACCGTCGTTCCCATAAAGGATGCTCCTTTTCCACAGATATCCATCAGACCAAAATACTCTCCGGAACGCTCCGGCGGAACAATTTTTGCAAAATAAGACCGGGACAGTGCCTGAATGCCCCCCTGGAACATTCCCACAAAAATTGCCAGCACCCAGAACTGCCACTGTGCCTTCATAAACACGGCAAAAACGGTAATCCCCGTATACGCAGCAATACAGGTTAAAATCAGCTTTCCGGTATCGTATTTTTCCGCAAGCCTGCCAAACAGAATGGAAAACGGAAATGCAACAAACTGTGTCACAAGCAATGCAAGAAGCAGTCCTGTGGAATCCAGCCCCAGGGCAGAACCATACGCCGTTGCCATATCTATAATCGTATAAACTCCATCAATGAAAAAGAAGAATGCTATGAGAAACAGAAAGATTTTCTTTTGTTTCCGTACACTGCGCAGCGTTTCTATGATACGTCCAACGCTTTCCCTCATGGCATGCGGTTTCCGCTCTACATAATGAACCTGGCGATACTGCTTCATTAAAGGAAGCGACATCACAAGCCACCACACCGCAACCACGGCAAACGCAATCATCATTCCTGTTTCAAAAGAAAATCCCATTTTCTGATACCCAAGTACAAAAACAAGACTTACGATGAAAGGAATACAGCTTCCTGCATTTGTGGGTGGTGCATGTATAAAATGTAGGTAAAATATATATAATTTGACCTTTTCCCAAACGTAGCATATAATAGGAAAAACCAATGGACATGTATGATTCTTGGGGGGATATCCATGATTACAATGTTAGCGAAAATCTTTATCAAAAACCGTCCGGCAAAAGAACAACGGCAGGCATATGGCACCCTGTGCAGTATCGTTGGAATCTGCTTAAATGTCTGCCTGTTTGCCGGAAAATATTTTGCCGGAATGTTAAGCGGTTCCGTTGCCATCACAGCGGATGCGTTCAACAACCTGTCCGATGCCGGTTCCTCTTTTATTACACTTGCCGGATTTCTTTATGCCGGGAAAACTCCGGATTCGGAGCACCCATTCGGACATGGGAGGTTTGAATATGTGTCGGGATTTGTTGTAGCGATTGCTATCCTGATGATGGGATTTGAGCTTTTAAAAACTTCCTTTTCCAAAATTCTGCATCCGGAAGCCGTAGACACAAGTCTGCTTGCCATGGGAATTCTGGTATGCTCCATTCTGGTAAAAATCTACATGTACTGTTACAACCATTATATTGGGAAAAAACTCGATTCGGATGCCATGCAGGCGACCGCCATGGATTCGCTTTCCGACACCATTGCCACCTCTGTGGTTCTGGCAGCCATGATTATTATGCGCCTGACATCCATCAATGTCGATGGATTTGGCGGTCTGCTGGTAGCCATTTTCATCCTCTATGCCGGAATAAAAGCGGTCAAAGACACCATGGATCCGCTTCTCGGAAAAGCTCCGGACCAGACATTTGTCCGGGAAATCCGTGCCATTGTCATGTCCCATCCCAAAGTACACGGTATCCATGATCTGATTGTTCATGACTACGGTCCCGGCCGCCGCATGATCACCCTGCATCTGGAAGTTCCGGGGGATGAAGATGTCTTTCAGCTCCATGACATGATCGATCACATTGAACGGGAGCTGGATCAGAAACTCGGATGTGAAGCCGTCATCCACATGGATCCGATTGAAACCAATAATGCCGCAATTGCCCAGATGCAGCAGCAGGTAGAACAAAAGGTTCTTGAAATTGACCGCCGTATTACCATCCACGATTTCCGCCTGATCAACTGCGATACCTACACCAGCATTGCCTTTGACGCGGTCATCCCCTATGGTATGCGAATCCGTCCGGAAGACCTGAAGAAAAAAATTGAAAACAAGCTTCAGGAAATCGAAGGAAACTACCAGTTTATGATTCATGTGGATCAGAGTTATGTACCTGTATAAAAATAACGGTTCGCAGATTTCCGCGAACCGTTATTACTGACAGCTTTATTTATTGCATGCCCTAATCCTCTGCAAAAAATGCCTGCATAGTTACATTTTCCTTTGCTACCTCCACAAGATTTACACAACTGTTTCCAATCCGGTCAATATTATGGAGCACATCATTAAACGGAATGGTAAGTTTGGAATCGCACTTTCCCTTTCCCACTCTGGCAATATGGTTTTTGCGCATTTTTTCACCCAGCTGCATGATGTCTTCTTTTTGCCGCATCAGTTCTTTGATATCCATATTCCCATCCCCGGAAATCGCCTGAATGCAGCTTCCGAAAATCATCTGGATCTGTTCCATTGCCTTTTTCAGTTCTTTCAAAGCATCTTTGGAATACTTATGTTTTCCTTTATTCTGTTTTGCCACGGTTTCCATGATTTCCCTCGTCAGCTGCCCGATCCGGTCAATATCACAGAGAATGTACTGCATACCGGCACTTTGTGATGCCTGTTCCTCGGTCAGCACACCTCCGGAATACAGTGATGCAAAATAATCATTGACCGAAGCATACAGCTTCTGCAGTATTTTCGCCTTTTCTTCTACAAGTTCTGCATTTTCTTTATCAATCTTTCCGTTTCTGTACTGCAGTTTTCCGATCATTTCATCTACAAGTTTTGCGCAGTACATTACTTCTTTTGCAACCAGCTGCAATGCTGCTGCCGGCTGTGCAATCAGCTTGTTATCCAGATATTTCGGATTTTCAGCTACTTCAACTTCCGTTTCCTTTCCCTTTCCATCCGGTACAAGTTTCATCACAATCTTTACCATCAGAGGAATGAGCGGAATCCAGATCAGCGTCATGACAAGGTTAAATCCGGTATGTGCATTTGCAATCTGCCGTGAAATCACATCAATTTCGTTTCCCTTCGGCGAAATGAACTGAATCAGGGCTGCATACGGTTTTACAAGAAACAGAAATAAAATTGCTCCCGAAATATTAAATACACAATGGGCAAACGCCGTCCTTCTGGCATCTTTTGGCTGTCCGATAGATGCCAGCACTGCGGTAATCGTTGTACCGATATTGTCTCCCAACAGAATCGGGATGGCACCTGCCAGTCCGATGATACTGGTCACACCGTCCGGTCCTGCCTGGGCTGCAAAATTCTGTAATACGGCAATCGTTGCACTGCTGCTCTGTACAACAAGTGTCATAACGGCACCCACGCATACCCCAAGAATCGGAATATGGGATACTTTTCCAATCATGTTGACAAAGAATGCACTGGATGCCAATGGTTTCATGACATCGCCCATCGTCTCAATTCCAAGGAATAACAAACCAAATGCGAAAATTGTCTGTCCGATATTTTTCACCTTTTCTTTCTTTGAAATAAAAGAAATAAGAAATCCCGCAAAAATGAACAGATAAATATAATCCGTTACTTTAAATGCAATAATCTGTGCCGTCATGGTCGTACCGATATTGGCACCGAGAATAATGGAGATCGCCTGTGGCAGCGACATCAGTCCTGCGCTGACAAAGCCGATTGTCATAACCGTTGTTGCGCTGCTGCTCTGTAACACTGCGGTCGTCAAAGCTCCCGCAAGCACACCAAGAATCGGATTTTTTGTAAGCAGGGCAAGGATTTTCTTCATCTTTTCCCCTGCTGCTTTCTGCAGGCACTCGCTCATCATATTCATGCCGTAAATAAAGATTGCCAGACCTCCGACCAGTCCGAAAATAATTTTCATTGTCTCGTTCACTTATAGTTCCTCCCCATTTCTTTTCATAAACTTTACACTCCGTATACTTTTTTTCTGAGATTGTAATAAGTTTATCATCGGAGTGTAAAATCAAACCATCCCAGAATGTAAACCCTGTGTAAAATTTCCGTAATGTTGTAAAATTGCTGTAAATTTGCGTAAAGTCTGTAAAATCCGTGTAAATCAGCATTTTCAGGCTCTATGACTTTAAACCCATTGTAAAAATATTTCCACAATGCTAGAATAAAATAGTTACAAAGGAAAATGTTTTGGAAAGGGAAAACACTATGCTATCATGCCCAAACTGCGGAGGAAATCTCAAATTTGACATTCCTTCCCAGCAACTCTCATGCGAGCATTGTCACACACTGTTTGATCCTTATGATTTTGACGGGAAAACAAGTGATGCCGAAGAATCAAAGACATTCGACGGAGATTACGAGGTCACGATCTTTACCTGTCCGCAGTGTGGCGGTGAAATCTTAAGTACCGACAATGCAGCTGCCGGTTTCTGCAGTTTCTGCGGAGCCTCCACGATTCTTTACAGCAGAATCAGTCACGAAAAACGGCCCAATTATATTATTCCGTTCCAGAAGACAAAGGAACAGTGTAAGGAAGCGTACGCACGCCGTATGAAACATTCCATTTTTGCGCCAAAAGAACTCCGCGATCCTTCTTATATCGATAGTTTCCGCGGAATTTACATGCCTTACTGGGCATTTTATATCTCCCAGAAAGGTTCTCTCTCGCTCAATGGGAAAAAGACTTCCCGCCGCGGTGATTATATTATTACCGATCACTACGCACTTACCGGGGATCTGGATGCCTACTACAAAGGTCTTTCCTATGATGCCTCATCCTCTTTTGATGACAATATCAGTGAAGAACTGGCTCCTTATAATTTAAAAGGCATGAAAGCCTTTACCCCCGCCTATTTAAGCGGATTTTACGCGGACACTTCCGATGTGGATGCAAAAGTATATCAGGGCGATGCCGAATACACTGCATCTGCGGAAACAACCGAGCGTATTGCTTCTGACGGGACATTTGCCGGTTTTACCATGGATACCATCCGTCCTGAACAGCTCCATACAAAAACAGAAACCATCGACAGTACCATGTTTCCGGTATGGTTTCTATCCTACCGCAAAAAAGACCGTGTCGCTTATGCAACGGTCAACGGACAGACCGGACTGGTCGTTGCGGATATCCCGATTGATCCGAAGCGTTATCTGCTCGGTTCGCTGCTTCTGGCAATTCCGATCTTTGCTCTTTTGGCATGGTCGGCATTTTTACAGCCCTCTTCCCTGGTAATGACTACCCTGCTTTTGTCACTGCTTTCCATCGGTGTCTATTGTTACGAATGCGTTTCTATCCACCAAAAAGATACCGGGGCAAATGACCGGGGCAAAATGTTCATCCAATCGAAGAAAGCTTCTGCTGCAGACAAACCGAAAACCCCTGAAGCCCAGCCAAAGCCAGCCGCAAAAACGAATCCGCTTGGCTGGATTCTTCCGCTTTGTGCTGCGGTACTTTCGTTTGGGGTATGGTTCCTACATCCGGTATCGGATCTCTACTATTACGGAGCCGCAATTCTTTCCATGGCTGCCATCCTCGTGTCGTTCATCAGTATTATCCATGCGTATAATCTGTTGTCCACCCGCCGGCTGCCACAATTTGACAAACAGGGAGGTGATGACCGTGCGTAAAATAAAACGTATCCTTACGGCATTTGTATTTTGTCTGATACTCTCCGCCAGCACCATACCGGTTTGTGCATCCGCAGTTTCCGCTTCCAATGAGGAAACCGGCTACGTTTATGTGCTGGATGATTCTGCCGATTTTCTGACAGACTCCCAGGAAAACAGTCTGCAAAAGCAGCTGTATGATCTGACCGCATACTGTAATGTGGCTTTTGTAACCACAACCGGACACAGTAAATCTTCCACCGAAGATTTTGCTGCAGATTATTTCGATGATGTCTTTGGTCCACATTCCAACGGTACGATCTTCGTCATTGACCGCTGCCTGAATGAGATTTATCTCTACAGCGATGGACAGGCGCACAAAATCATCACCAATTCCCGCGCACGTTCAATTACCGATAACACTTATACCTACGCGCGCGATAAGGATTACTATACCTGTGCGTACAAGGTCTTTGCCCAGATCGAAACGCTGATGCAGGGCAAACGAATTGCAGAACCGATGCGCTACCTCTGCAGTGCGCTGCTGGCCATTGTTGCTGCACTGTTTCTCAATCTCTTTTTCGCGCTGTGGAGTTCACGTTCCCACAAGGCAGACCGCAGACAGGTGATGACCGGATTGTATGCTCAGATGCAGATCAATAACCCACGCACACAATTCATCCGCCAGTCACGTACTTACAGTCCGGTATCTTCCGGCAGCAGCGGCGGTGGACATTCCGGCGGCGGTGGCGGTGGTGGCGGCCACTCCGGTGGTGGTGGCGGTCACAGTATATAATCCGACAAAACAAGGGCAGTTTAAAAACTGCCCTTGTGTTAATTCTTTATTCCTATCTTGCTTCTTTTAGAGCAGCTTCCGCAGCCCCTTCGGGTAATGATTCTTCATCACAGAACCCGCAAGTTTGCCCCAGCCGAGGCTGTATCCATCTACCGTGATCAGATACCAGCCCTTCTCCCCTTCTGCCGGGAACGTCTGCCCGGCCAGATACGCGCGTGCTTCATCCACAGACAGATTCCAGCTGTGGCATGCTTCCTGCGGAGAAATTGCAAGCGCCAGTGCGTGTGCCGGTTCCAGCCGGTTCTTTTTAACTGTGCCAAGATGCAGGCCCGGACGCAGCACATGCAGCCGTCTGGTTGCCGGCATATGTTCCGGCATCAGATACAGCTGCTCTCCAAAAAGAAGCAGCCTCCCGGCATCATCTGCCGGTATCTTTCCAAGAAACTCCTGCAATCCTGCAAGATACGCTTTTGCTTCTCCCTTTGCCAGCGGTTTTTCTTCTCCATTCGCACAATATCCCCGGTAATTTTCCGAAACGGTTCCCTCTTTTTCCAGAACCGCAACGAAATGTCCCTCTCCGTGCAGATGATGCGGAAATAACCGGATCGTATCGCCAATCTCCGCTGCCGGATGTTTTGTCCATGCCGCTACACCGTCTGCCATTCCCGGATATTTTTTCACCGGCACAATATGAAACTGCGGATGCTGTTCCAGAAAACGGCTGATCGTTCCCTCGTTTTCCTCCGGTGCAAAGGTACAGGTAGAGTAAACCATACGTCCTCCCGGCCGGAGCATGGAGACCGCACATGCAAGAATTTCCTGCTGCCGCGCCGCACAGACCTGAACATTTTCAGGACTCCACTCCTCACACGCCTGTTCATTTTTGCGAAACATTCCTTCCCCGGAACACGGAGCATCTACCATGATCCGGTCAAAATATTCCGTAAACATTCCCGCAAGTGTCTGCGGACTCTCGTTTGTCACCATCACATTTTTTACACCCATCCGTTCCATATTCTCGGAAAGAATCTTTGCCCGCGCCGGATGAATCTCATTGCTGACAAGGAGCCCTTTTCCCTGCATCGCTGCCGCAATCTGTGTACTTTTGCCCCCCGGTGCCGCACATAAATCCAGAACTTTTTCGCCCGGCTGCGCATCCAGATATGCAGCCGGTGCCATGGCACTCGGCTCCTGAATATAGTACACGCCCGCCTCGTGATACGGATGTTTTCCCGGCTGATCTTCCTTTTCGTAATAAAACCCGTTCGCTTCCCATGGCACCGGCTGCAGGTGAAAGGAAGTTTCCTCAGCAAACCGATTCCGGTCAGTTTTTGACGGATTGATCCGCAGTGCCTGATAACGCGCATCTTCGTAACTGTTTAGAAATGCCGGGTATTCTTCATCCAGCATTTGTTTCATTCGATCTAAAAAAAGTTGTGGAAGCATATCATTTCTCCTAAAGTTCTCCTAAAGTTTTCCAAAAAAACTTGGCAAAATATCCAACAAATAGTAAAATATAAATATGATAAAACGAAAGTACATGAGAACAAGACAATTAAAACCGGGCATGAAGCTCAATCATCCGGTCGTTGACCGTCTGGGACGTAATCTCGTTGCCAGAGGTGCCGAACTGGATGATTATATGATTGATTCCCTGTTGAAACTGGGTATTATGTCTGTTTACATCCAGGAGGGGGAAGAAGAGGAAAATCCAGAACAGGTTCCTACTTCTCCGGAAGCAGAAAAAAATATCGAACGGCTCCGTACCGAAGACCGCGCAAAAGTTACCCTTTCTGCCAGTATCCGTGAACGTGTCTCTACCGGTATCCAGTTTATCTACAACAATACAACCTCCGAGGAAATGGTTGCCACCACAGAGAGCATTGCCGATGACCTGATGCGTTCCATTAAAAGCAATGATGCCATCGCAATTGATATCTCTACACTCAAAACCAGTGACGAATACACATTCAAACACAGCGTGGATGTAGCAACCATTTCCATGATCGTTGCCAAGCAGCAGGGACTCTCTCCCGAAGAAGTACGGGAAATCGGTGTCTGTGGTTTGCTGCACGACATTGGAAAAACCAAAATTCCAAATGCTATCTTAAACAAACCGAGCAAACTTGATGATGATGAATTTGCCATTATGCGGCAGCACTCGACATACAGTTACAACATGATCAAGGATCGTGCGGAATTTTCTCCGGCTGTCTGCCTTGGTGTTTTGCAACACCATGAAAAGATCAATGGAAGCGGATACCCGATGGGTGTGTCTGCGGAGAAAATCTGCCCCTATGCCAAGATTCTGTCCGTAGCGGATATCTATGATGCCCTGGTTACCGAACGCCCCTATAAAAAAGCCTATTCCCAGAGAGATGCTGTGGAAATGATTATGTCCATGACCATGGAACTCGACATAACTGCCATGAAGAGCTTCCTTGAAAGCATGATTCTATATCCGGTAGACAGCATCGTGGAACTGAGTAACGGCGAACAGGCGCGTGTGGTCAAAAATATTCCGCACTATATTCTCCGTCCTGTGGTTGTCGGGCTTACCAGCGGTAACGTTTACAACCTTGGAGAAGATATCAATTGTGCCAATATCATCATTCTTTAAACAACAGGGAACAGCTTTCGCTGTTCCTTTTTTATTGTGTTACCTCTTCACCTTCAAAAGGCTGTGCCGTCTCCGGCAGAAACGCATCGTAAATATCCACATGATCATAGATACAGCGCCAGCTGCTGGTGGACCCTGCAGTCACACAGATATACTCTTTTCCATCCGGTGTCTGTGCCATACTTGCCGCACAGCTTCCGGACTGATTCACAAAGCCTGTCTTTGCCCCGATAATTTCACTGTGTGTATCCTTATCTTCAATTCTCCGCAAAAACCAGTTGGATATTGTAATCCCATCCGGATGTGGTTTGGATTTTGATGTCGTGTAGGTTCGCGTTCCAAGAACTTCCCTGCACAGATCATTGTCCATTGCGGCTTTTAAAATCATTGCCATATCATACGGCGTACTGTAATGGTCATCATTGTATATGCCGACACAGTTGGTAAAATGTGTGGTCTCCGACAATCCCATTTTTTCCAGTTCCTGATTCATCATATCCACAAATGCTTCCTGTGAACCGGCCACATAAGTTGCCAGAGAGACCGCAGAATCTGCCCCTGATGGCAAAATGGTTCCATAAAACAGATCCCTTACCGTTACCTGCTCATCCACTTCGTATCCGGTATTGCTGCAGTCATTACTATAACTGAAATCTGTGGCATCAATACTGATGGTAACCAGCTCGTCCAGCTGCTCCGGCTTAATATTTTCCGCTGCTACCAGCACGGTAAAGATTTTGGTCATAGATGCCGGAACCATACGTTTCAATGCATCTTTTCCGGCCAGAATCGTTCCGGCATCCACATCAATGAGAATTCCCTGCTTGCTGACAACGGACTTCGGAAGCGATTTTGTCTCTGCGGTCTCCGTAGCGGAATAATCAAATACTTCCTCTGTTTCCGTCGGTATTTCCGATGCCTGCTCCTGCTGCGTCGGCTCAATCATCTTTGGATCTTTTTTGTTCTTTCCCTTTTTCCCCAGCACAACTGCCAATACCAGAACAACTGCTAAAATTACAACTGCTGCAACGGCTATGTACCATCTGTTTTTTCGTTTCTGCATTTTCTTATCTCCTGTCCTGCCTGAATTGCTCTTTTGTATCATAGCACTTTTCGGCTATAAATTGCAATCCATCAGATACAAACGAGACGCAAAATCCGGAAAATACCGTACGTTCTCATCATATCCGGTGCCTCCGAATGCCGGGTGCAAATGTACACCTCCATACATCAGAGCATCCCCGTATGCACAGAAATCCTCCGTTTCCCCATCCATCTTTACAAATTTTGCCAGCAGATGATGTGTCACGGAATCCGGGCGGATATGTACCGGAGCAACCGTGTTGACCAGATCCCCAAACTCCAGAATACTGTACGTTAACGCGCGGTTGGTAAAATGGTACCGTTTCTCTTTTGCAAGTCCTTTGGGATAATACGCGTGAAACTGTGTATTCGGTTCCGCAAGTTTCTGCATCAGCATGCCGACTGCCTGTGTCTGATCTTCTGAAACACAGGTCCATTCTGTGAGATTTCCGTCAGCAAATGTCCGCCCACGATAAAATATGCCCTGCTGCAATACACTACGCCACTTCCTGTACAGTGCAATCTGAGCCCTGATCTCCTCAAGTTCCTCTCTGGTACAGTCACAGAAATTACATTCATACCCCAGCACTGCGAATGCGGCAACTGCAAAGCGAGTCGTAAGCGGTGTCCGGCGCAGTGTCTGATGGTTCGGACACGCAGATACATGTGCACTCACCGTCGAGAGCGGATACCCGTAACTGTAATTTGTCTGTATGTCCGCCCTGCAACAGGCATCTGTGTCATCGCTTCCCCAGATCTGCGGAAAATAGCACAAAATGCCAGGATCAAAACGGTTTCCGCCTGCTGCACACCCTTCAAATAAAATTTCCGGAAAACGACGGGTCAGTTCCTCCATGCACCGGTACAGTCCCAGCACATAACGATGTGCCACCTCTCCCTGCTGTGCGGCCGGCAGGCTCTGTGAATAATAATCGGAAAACGTCCGGTTCATATCCCACTTCACATAAGAAACCGGTGCCGAAGAAAAGACCTTTGTCATACTGGCAATGATATACTCCTGCACTTCTCTCCTGCCAAGATCCAGAATTCTCTGGTTTCGTCCTTCTGCATGTGGTTTTCCGGGAATTTCAATGGTCCAGTCCGGATGCTTCCGGTAAAGGTCACTGTCCACACTGACCATCTCCGGCTCTACCCAGATTCCAAAAGAAAGCCCCAGATCTGTAATTTTTTTGGCAAGGCGCGATAAGCCGCCGGGCAGTTTTTTTGTATTCGGCACCCAGTCTCCCAACGAAGAAGTGTCATCGTTTCGTCTGCCAAACCAGCCGTCATCCACCACAAACAATTCGATTCCGGCATCTTTTCCCACCTTTGCCAGCTTTAAGAGCCTGCTCTCACTGATATCAAAATAGCAGGCCTCCCAGCTGTTTAAAAGTACCGGGCGCGGCCTGTTTTTCCAATATCCGCGCACGATATGCTCCCGGATAAACGCATGCATCCGCCGGCTCATGCCTCCCCATCCATCCGGCGCATAGGTCATAAAGGCCTCCGGTGCCTGAAACTGTGCTCCCGGCTCCAGTTTCCACGAAAATTCCCGTGGATTGATCCCCGTAAGAAGCCGGAGTTTTCCAAAACTGCTGACCTCCGCAGTCTCACAGTGATTTCCACTGTAGATCAGATGAAATCCGTAACAGTCTCCCTGATCTTCTCCCGTTTTCGGACGGCTCAGCATCACAAACGAATTTGCCCGGCTCGACGTGGTTCCGGTAAAAGAATCATTGACAATTCTGCCACCGGTCAGCGTCTGGTCACAGCGGTGCATCTCCCGCGCCCATGCGCCGCGAAATGTCGTAAAAATATAATCACTGTCATCAAAATCCAGCTGCAGACTCATCAGACGCGTAAGCTGTACATCCTGACTGCTGGCATTGACGATCTTCGCACTCCGTCCGATCACATCTGCTGCCTCGTAGACATAGTAGTAGAGCAACAGCTTCAGATCATACTGCCGGTCCACCATTGTCACACACAGCTGCTGCACTTCTCCCGCACTTCCATAGGAACCCGGAAGTCCGTCCAGCGCATCTTTTTTCCCGGTAATAACGGCATCTTCATAGCGGAAATCCAGAGTCTTTGCCCCATCATAAAGAATGGCCTCAACAAACGGCTCACGGATATCGCCCTTTCCGTACGAAGACATTTCCAGCCGCACATCCTCCAGCGAAAAACCGGCATGCTCTTTTTCACAGATATTCACATTTCCCGGTGCAAACACATGCTTTTCCACAAGAATTTCAAGATCATCCGGATGCTCGATATGAATAGTTCTCCCGTAATACAGATGCTCCGGATGTCCCCCCGGCAGAATGGAAAATGCATATGTTGTATGTGCCGTATCCAGTACGAATGCCTGTCCAATTTTACGAATCATAGCTGTCATCCTTTCTTTTAGCAGTTCTCCTGATTTTTAATTGCTGCATTAATCTCCTGCAGCTTTTTCTCTGTCAAAATATATTTTTTCCGAAATACCAATACCGCGATGAAAAGACCGATCATCGGAATTCCCGCCATCGTCAGCCGCAGTCCCAGCACCGAAGAATCCGCTGCACGCGCAACAACCGCCGCACTTGTATCCTGCTTGAGGTTACAGAGAGACAGACAGATCGCTGCGATCAACACGGCAACTCCCGAAGCCAGTTTCACAACAAACGTCTGCATGGAAAAAATCACACTTTCATCACGGCGGTGATTTTTCATTTCCCCATAATCTACCGTATTTGCCAGAAATACCGTGGTAAGCACAGTCAGCATGCCAAATGCCGCAAAAATCAAAAAGCCCGGCACCACCAGGGCTCCAAGCACAGTATGACCGACAATCATCAGCACAAGCAGAATCGCATACCCTGCGATTGCCATTCCAAAGCTCAGGTAGAACACACGGATACTGCTCATAAACTTCCGCAGCAGCGGAAACAATACCATCATGGACAAAATCTGTACCGCTCCGCCAAATGTACTGAAAAGTGTATAGCTGTTATACCAGCTCTCCCCACTCACATCATACTTGAAAAAATACAGCAGCAGATTGGACGTAATATACAAAGAGCAGTTAATCAGTACAATGGTGATGACAACCGTCATTGCCTGATCGTTGTGAATCAGCGCCGAAAACATCTGCCGTACGGTCGGTGTTTCCATATGAACCGTGGATTTTTCCCGGATCGTCAGACAGGTGATCGTAATAAACAGCACAAACAATACCGCAACAATAAGTGCAAACCAGCGGAAACCCGTGCGCTCATTTCCCTGTCCCAGCATATACACACATTTCATCGTAATAATCGTAACGAGAGCGGAACCGACACCCGAACAGGAACGCGCCATAGTTGTTAAATTTTCGCGCTCTTTTCCGCCTTCTGTAAATGCCGGAATCATCGACCAGAAAGGAATGTCCATCATGGTATAGGTGACTCCCCACACAACATAAGTAATGGCTGCATATGCCACAATCCCACTTCCATTCCATGCCGGCGGTGCGGCAAACATCAGATACAGCACGATCGCATTGCACAGGGTTCCAACCAGAAGCCATGGACGGAATTTTCCCCAGCGTGTTCTGGTTTTTGCAACAATCACTCCCATAATCGGATCGTTAAATGCATCAAACACCCGCGCTGCCATGAGAATAATTCCCATTGCCATCGCACTTACTCCGAGAACATCCTGGTAATAATACAGAATATAGCTCGCCGAAAGCATATATACCATATCTTTTCCGACAGCCCCCAGGCCGAATGCCGTTTTTTCTTTTGCTGATAATTTCATTGTATTTCCCCCTTACTCTTCCCGTGCCACCTGAAAATGTTCACAGATTTTCCCCGTCTGCGCATTTTCAATTGTCAAAATTCCTTCTCCGGCCTGTCCGGTCGTCTTTACATAAGTACCACCCATACCTCCCTGTAAACATATGGTCTTTGGACCGATCAGTTCCAGAACACCTTTCACTTCAAACTGCACCGGTTCATTGAAAAAACCCAGCACATTTCCATTTTCATCCAGCGCCCGGATACGAACCGCCGCCATATCATAGGTTCTGCCTTCGGTCAGGTTATGTGCACTTACCTTCACCTCCAGATGTGCCTGCTGCATCGGCTCCTTGATCACAGTCTTTACCACTTTTCCGTCCCTGACAGCCTCAAACTTATAGACCGTGGAAGTCGTCCCCCAGTCCCCGACATAACGTGTGTAAAGCGCAACCGCATCCTTTGGTTTCATGTGATAGCAGACCATCAGCCGCAATGCCAGAAGGTAGAACTTTGCCGGAAGATTGTTCAGCCCGTAATACGCCGTCATGTTAAGCAGCTGCCCCATCAGTCTGGCCTGTTTCGGTTTCATCGGTTCATTTTCGACAATCGCATTTCCGATAAAGTCATTCACAGGAATCGGTCCATGCGCCAGTGCACGATATGGGGAGTCCTCCCGATGATACTCTTTGATCAATTTGCCGTTTTTGAACATCCGCACGGCATCCGCATTTGTAATCATCCAGTTTCCGCTGCGGTTTCCGCCCGGATGCTCTCCGATATCCATCGAAGAACTCAGTTCTAAAACCGGTGTATCTTCCTGTTGACTGCTATACACCGCCGCCGCAAGTTTCGGGTTGCGGAACATATCCATCACGCCATGGTAACAGATCCGGTCACCGCTACCAAAATCCTTGTGCGTATTATAGTCAAACATACACCAGCCAAAACTGCCTGCAATATCCGGCTCCTGTGCCACCGCATTTAATACATTTGCATGACGGATTGCATGCTCCGTCCGGTGTTCCTCATCGTCAAACGGCTTGGTCGGAAACATATGCCCGTTATACTCACTGATCAGATACGGTTTTTTCATATCCGGTGTAACTTTTCGTTTCGGATTACACCCCGGATGTCTGCCATCGTGAAGAAAATCGTTGTACGTATAAACATCCTCCAGAAGATGGCTTTTCTTTAGCATCCGCACTCCGCCGGTTGCCCGCGTATCGTCCAGTTCATGTGCCACCCGGTTTGTTTCCCCGTAAAAAACATCGTCATCCTGCGACTCATTAATCCGCACACCCCAGAGAATAATGGAAGGATGATTGCGGTACTGCACGATCATCTCCTTTAAATTCTGCATCGCCTGCCGCTTCCATTCTTCACCCCCGATGTGCTGCCACCCCGGAAACTCGGTAAACACAAGCAGACCGATTTCATCACAACGACGGATAAAATCCTGCGACTGCGGATAATGGGAAGTGCGCACAGCATTCACGCCAAGCTCTTTTTTGAGAATATCGGCATCGAAAATCTGCATGGATGCCGGTGCTGCATATCCCACATACGGATAACTCTGATGACGGTTTAATCCACGAAGCCGCAATTTCTTTCCGTTCAGATAAAAACCATCTTTCCGGAATCCGGCTTCCCGAAACCCTGTGATATCCACACGCACATCTATCATTTCCCCATTTTCCCACAAACTTGTCCGGATTTCATACAAATGTGGATTTTCCGGTTCCCACAAACAGATCTCCTGCACCGGAAAAACGGTTTGCACATTTGTCTGTTTTACCGGCTTCTGTCCCAGGAGACTATATGCACCCTCGCCTTTTTTGCGAATTTCCTGCTGCAACGTTATCCCATCCGAAATATTCTGTACCGTAATCTCTGTAGTCACCTGCAAAGGATGTATCTGTGGCTTGACAAATACATCTGCAAGATGTGTCTTATTTCTCACCTGCACGTAAACCTCACGATACATCCCGCCAAAAGTCATGTAATCTATGGCATATCCGAACGGCGGAATATTCAAATTTTCCCGGCTGTCGACACGCACCGCAAGTACATTGTCCTCCCCATATTTCAGGTATTTTGCAAGTTCCACGGAAAATGCCGTATAACCGCAATGGTGCGCTTTCACTTCTGTCCCATTGACATAAACAACCGCATCATGCGCCACTCCCTCAAAGGTCAGTTCCACACTTTTCCCCTGCCACGCTTCCGGCGCCATAAAATGTCTGCGATATCCACACAGCATCTGATATGCATGCTCATCAAAGTAATGATACGGAAGCTCTTTGCAGGTATGCGGCAGCCGCACATCCTCCATCTCATTTTCCGGATATACTGCCTCTTTCATGGCTTCTTCCCATGTTTCGGCAAATTTCCAGTCATTGTTCCAATACAACCTCTCCATGCTTCTTTATGCTCCCCTTTCGTTTTACCTCTCCGAAGCAATTCCATACATCAGAATCCCGACAACCTCCTGCAATGCCTGCGCATAAGTAATTTCATTCTGCAGCAGGATATCGCGCTGGAAAAACTGCTCTAACGATGCTTCCAGCATCATCTTTAAAATCGGAATCCGGACCGGACGGATCACACCTTCCTGCATGCCCTGTTCCAACAGGGCAATGGTCGTTTCCCAGCCTGTTTCGAGCCGTACTTCCACCTGATGATAAATCTCCGGATATTTTTCTTTTAACTGATATAACTGTCGAAAATCCACATCCTGATAACATTCCGGCATCACACCAAGGATTGTGTGAATCTTTTGCAGGGTATCCATTTGGGGATTCTCTACGATCTTCTGCTCACTGTCCTTGATCCGGTCAAACAAATAGTCCACCGTTTCCAGAAACAAAGCCTCCTTATCACGAAACACTTGATAAATCGTTTTTTTACTGATCCCTAAAATCTTTGCAATATCATCCATCGTAAATTTCAAACCCTTTTGATTGAATGCCTGCAACGTTCCCTGCATAATGTTCTCTTTCAGTTCTTTATTCATTCTTTTCATCCTTTCTGCCGGAAGGAAACTATTTTCTTTGTTTTAGTTTCCATCATGGTAGCATGTTCTTTTTCTTTCTTCAAGAAACTAAATGCCCAAAAATCGTTTCCGATTTTTGGGCACATTTTTTACGCTGCGTTTTATCCCCGCATCAATTCCCTGCGCACCGTTTTTCTCACAAAATAAAAACAGATGACCTGCATCACAATCGTGATGATCCAGGATGCCGGATAAGAAATAAACAGGAAGTACAACGATTTGTGATGTGGGAAAAATCCAAAAATCCAGAGAATTCTCGTTCCGACCGTACCGATCACCGACAGGATCATCGGCACTGCCGAATGTCCCATCCCCCGCAGTGCTCCGGGAAACAGATCCATAATGCCACACAAAAAATACGGCACTGTTGTAATGGCAAGAATCTCCATGCCACTCTCGATCACATCCTTTTCTCTCGTATATATACTAAGTACCTGCGGTCCGAAAAGCCATGCGCCACATCCCAGCAGCAGGGGAACACTGACCGTAAGAATCAGACAGTCGATCAGCACACGATCCATACGTTTATATTTTCCCACACCATAATTCTGACTCGTAAAACTCATACATGCCTGTGTAATGGAATTTACCGACATATACAAAAATCCCAAAATATTATTTGCCGCTGTATACCCCGCCATCGCCGTATCTCCGAAGGAATTCACGGAAGACTGCAGCAGCGCGTTTGAAAAGTTAATAACCGTACTTTGAATCCCGGCAGGAATTCCCACCTGAAAAATCTGCAGCAGATAAACCTTTTTTATTTTCAGCTTCGAAAAGCGCAGCTGATAGCAGCTGTCGGTGCGGTACAGGCATAACAAAACCAGAATGCAGGAGATCATCTGTGCCGTAATCGTCGCAGTGGCTACGCCTGCCACCCCCAGATGAAAACCGATCACAAGAATCAGATCCAGCAGCGCATTGGCACATCCGGAAATCACCAGAAACAACAACGGCCGCTTGGTATCTCCCACCGCACGCAGAATCGCTGCCCCATAATTATAGAGCATAAAAAACGGCATCCCCAGAAAATAAATCCGCATGTAAAGGGTTGACTGTGCAATGACATTGTCCGGCGTTCCCATAAGAAGCAGCGCACCTTTTGCACTGATTACCCCGATTCCAGCCATGAGAATTCCACTGATCAGTGCCAGCAGAATGGCGGTATGTACCGTGTCTGACATTTCTTTTTCCCTGCCAGACGCAAAAAAACGTGCCGCAAGCACGTTAGCCCCCAGCGAAATTCCGATAAACAGATTGGTGAACACGTTGATGAGTGCCGTGGTCGATCCCACTGCCGCCAGTGCCTGCTTTCCCGTAAAATGCCCCACAACAATGATATCCACCGCATTGAACATCAGCTGTAAAATTCCAGACAGCATGAGTGGGAGTGCAAACGAGATCAGTTTATCCATGATCGAACCATTGCACATATCTATTTCATATTTGTTTGTTTTCAAATTTTCTCTACCCCTTTCCGGTTCTGTTATCCCTCTGAGCCATAAAATACGCCGCTACTGGCGGCGTATTTGTTTGTCCTTATACATTCTCTGATCTGCGATCTCGATCAGTTCCATTATATTTTCATATTTTCCCACGGCATATCCCACGGAGGCAGATACCGGAATCTCACTGTTTTTCTGAATCGGCTTCATCACCTGCCTCCACTTTTCAATGACATCTTCTGCAATCTCCTGTGTCCCATCCGGAATAATCATAAGAAATTCATCCCCACCGTAACGGTAAGCATTGGTTTCCTCACTCGTCACTGCTGCCCGAATGGATCCCGCAATTTTAGCAATCAGCTGGTCTCCGTACAAATGACCAAACGTATCGTTTACATATTTCAACTGGTTGACATCCCAATAAATAACCGCAACCGGGCGTTCTTTTGGCTCCATATGTTCCACTGTTTCAAGCAGTTTATTTTTGCTGTAAAGTCCCGTCATATCATCCATGGAAGCCGCCTGTACCATACGTATTGCATTTTCCATGGACTTGCGCACAATACTGTTTACACTGTTACTTACATAATAAAATGCAACCGCCATCAGCGATCGCGGCATCACATAATAAAGTGCCAGCGTAACCATAGGATTTTCGTTTACTTTGTTGAGCAAAAACACACCATCCTTCTGCAGATGATCCAGTGATGTCACCGTCAGTAGTGCCATGTTTGCATCACATACCCCAAAATAATAGCCCACATAAGTACTGATCGTAATCCCACCCACTGTAAAGATAAAGGCATAAACCGACAGTCTCTTTGAAGTATACATACTTGCAATGATAATCGGGATCATCATAATAATGATCATATGGTAGGTAAGGGATGCACTCGCGGCCATGACGATCAACCCGATGGCCGTAACGCTGAGATACTTGGTAAATGGGTGCTCAAGCCCCATCTTCACAAGCAGCAATCCATAAATCAGCGTCAGCACACATGCCACCACATAGCCTCTGATAAAAATCGCCTGATCCACGATAAAAATATGCAGGCAGTTCAGAATCATCACAAACGAATAGAATAAAATGCAGATTCCCACCACACGGAACGCAAAAATATTCTGTGTCACATCCTCCTGCTCATAAAAAGCATTTTTATTTGTAATTTTAGATAACAGTGCCTTGCAGGTGCTCATCCATATATCCTCCAGCTTTGTCTGCCTTTAGTATAACATATTCCTGCATGAGTTTCACTACTTTGATGAACTTATAAGTGGTATATATGGCAACATTAACTCATAATCAGAAAGAAACTATCAGAAAGTTAAAATTAAAGATTTCTGACACTACTTTTACGATAGTAAAAATTCAGGATTTATCGCCTATCGAACAAAATCTCTTAAAACAGGCACTGAATTATGTTGTAGTCGATAAGGTCGGAGATTATGAAGACGGGAGGGTGCGGACAAAATTCTGGACTACTATAGGGCTTCGAAAGGAGCCTTTTTATGTATTCAAAAGAACAAAAGGATATTGCACTACGGATATATCATCAAACAGAGTCTGTAACTGAAACTATTAGGATTCTAGGGTATCCAACACGTAGAAATCTGTACACATGGATTGCTGAGGAAAATACCCCACCCAAAACAAGGAGGGAATACCCTGTAATTGATAATCCTCCTGATCATCCTCGCAATCCTCCATTAGAAGTAAACCTTATTCCATGAAACTTACCATAGTGTTACATCCCGTTTTTTCAGCAATAATACTTGCTGGAAACTGATTTTCGCAATACATTTTATTTCACCC